>WNGJ01006313.1_pt1 | contig 12529 bp, 16 predicted proteins | sample 5400611 | NCBI WGS metagenome assembly WNGJ01 (sample SAMN13153375, study PRJNA577476) | soil metagenome | isolation source: 40 cm soil or saprolite under Garry oak tree replicate 1 | place: USA:California | collected 2016-06-15
CGAATATTTTCTCGGCGGCCAAATGTTTCCAATCGACATCATGCCTGCCGGCATCCAGGCGGTAATGAAATGGTTGCCGTTTTATTACGAGTTATTTTGCCCGATCGCCATTTTTCTCGGACGGTTGCAGGGCGCAGCGCTCGCGCAGGCACTGGCCATTCAGACCGGTTGGCTCCTTCTCACCTGGGCCGCCGCGCGCGCGATGTGGAAACGCGGCCTCGGCCATTATCAAGCCGTCGGCGGATAAGCAAACAAGATCAGCTGCCGTCAGGGAACCGGTGTAGTGCGCGTGTCCTCACGCGCACATTTGCGGTTGAGGACAGCTGCCTCTGCACCGAGAGCGGCATCGAATGCATGGCGCAGTGCACCGTTGGCAGCAGCACCTGGTTAGACCGCTTTCGTCAGGGCTGCTTGTCCTCCGCGCGCTGGAGGGACGCTCAGTGGCGCGGATGGCAAAACATCGACATACTCGCACCTCTCCGTCATTTCGCCGTCGGCAATCCGGCGGCTTTCCAGGCTTTGAAGCCGCCAGCCATGGAACGCACGTTGTTGTAGCCCATCTTTTGCAGGCTTTCGGCTGCGAGAGCAGAACGCCCGCCTCCGCCGCAATGGCAAACGATCAATGCGTTCGAGTCTGGGACTTTTTCTTCGATATCCGACTCGATCGTGCTACGGCTCAGATGCGTTGCATTTGGGATATGTTCTTCGTCCCATTCATCTTTTTCCCGGACATCGACAATCACCGCTTCGCCGCTTTGCGATTTCGCTGCCGCATCTTGCGGCGAAATTTCACGAATATTCCTCTTCGCTTCCGCGACCAGTTTTTCGAAACGAACGTGCTCTGGCATTTGAAATAGTGGCACAGGCTTCCAGCCTGTGATCCCAAAAGAAAACACAGGCAAGATGCCTGTGCCACGATTTATTCGTAGCGCAAGGCTTCGATCGGGTCGAGCCGGGCGGCCTGGCGCGCCGGATAGAATCCGAAAAAAATTCCGACTGCGGCACTGAACAGAAACGCGATGGCGATCGAGCTGATTGAAATTAGCGTCGGCCACTGAAATTTCCAGGCAAGAAATTGCGATGCGCCGATACCGCAGATGATCCCGATCACGCCACCGACAGAACTGAGCGTCACCGCTTCGATTAAAAATTGCGTCAGGATATCGTTCCCATGTGCGCCGACGGCCATGCGTACGCCGATCTCGCGCGTCCGTTCGGTCACACTCACAAGCATAATATTCATGATACCGATTCCGCCGACGATGAGGGATACGCCCGCGATGGCCCCGAGCAAAAGCGTCATCACTTTCGAGGTCGCAGTCGCTGCTTCTGCGATTTCCTGCTGATTGCGCACGGTAAAATCATCATCGCGGCCAGGCCGAATGTTGTGCCGCTGTCGAAGCAGCGAAATGATTTGTTGCTGCGCGGCTTCGATTTGGCGCGCGTCGCCGACTTGCACATTGATATTGCGCAAGGTCGTGCCTCCCACCACGCGTTTCATCGCGCTCGTGTACGGCATGATCACGATGTCGTCTTGATCGACCCCTTGCGTGCTCAAGCCCTTCGGTGTGAGCACGCCGGTAATCGTGAACGGCACATTTTTGATGCGCAAAATCTGGCCAACCGGGTCTTCGTTGCCGTAAATCTGGGTCGCGGTGGTACGGCCGATGACGCAAACCTTGTTCGCGCTGCGCACATCCTGCGCCGTGAACGGTACGCCATCGGCCAAGGGCCATTGGCGCAAATCAAAATAATCTGCCGATTCGCCGTAAATTCTCGTGAACCAGTTTTGATTTCCAGCCGCCACTTGCGTGGTCGAGACAACTTCCTCGCTGACCCCTACAACACCCGGCACTTCGCGCCGAATTGCATCCGCGTCTTCGATTTTCAATGTGCCCGCTCCACCCCAGCCGGTACGAATACCGCTTGAGGTAGTGCTCCCCGAAAATATCAGAATCACATTTTGGCCGAGGCTGGCAATTTGCGCCTCCACTTGCGCTTTCGCGCCATTTCCGATTCCGACCATCGCAATCACCGCGCCGACGCCAATGATAATGCCCAGCGCGGTCAGCACCGAACGCATTTTATTTCGGCGCAATGCGCGAAACGCAACGTTAAATGTCGATCCTACTCTCATGGTGTTCGTTGAAACGCTAAATTGTTAAACCGTTGAATGGGATCATCGCTGGCCTACTCCTCCGGATTGTTTATCGACGTTCCTGGTTTATCCAATTCAGCTTCGGCAAGAGCTCGTTGCGTGACGACTTTATCACTAAGCAAAATTCCATCCCGCATTATCACATTCCGCCGCGCATAAGCAGCAATGTCCTGCTCGTGCGTCACCATAACAACGGTGATTCCACGCTCATTCAGCTGCTGAAAAATTGCCATGATCTCGACACTCGTTCGACTGTCGAGATTTCCCGTCGGTTCGTCCGCCAGCAGCACTTCGGGATCATTGACCAAGGCGCGAGCGATCGCCACGCGTTGTTGCTGCCCGCCCGAAAGCTGACTCGGATGATGATCTTCGCGACCGCCAAGCCCGACCGATGCAAGGACACGATCAGCTTTTTCGCGAAGCTGCGCATTTGTCAGGCGATGCACGCCATAAAGCAAGGGCAACTCGACATTCTCCCGCGCCGATGTGCGCGGCAGCAGATTAAAACTTTGGAAGACGAAACCGAGTTTGCGATTGCGAATATCGGCGAGCCGATCACGATCAAGGCCAGAAACATCGGCGCCATCCAGAATGTAATGGCCCGAGGTCGGTCGATCGAGGCAACCGAGAAGATTCATCAGCGTGGATTTTCCGGAACCGCTTGCGCCCATCAGCGCCACAAATTCGCCGCGCCGGATCTCAAGAGAAACGCCGCGCACGGCGTGCACTTCCATTTCTCCAGTACGATATGTTTTGTGGACATCGACTAGCCTGACGACTTCGCCGTTGTTCATGTCGATCCTCTTACTGGGCTGTAGAGGCAGTCTGTCCTCACCTGCAAACGAGATCTCTGGCCCTGCGCCTGGGGACAGGCGCCTCTACACCATGACAAGCCTCCGCTCGAAATGACTAAGTTCATTAAAACCGGCGCGGACCACCACCGAACGGATTTGTCGGAGGCGACGGCGCGGCGGTGGTTGAAGTTAGTTCTGCCGTCACGACGCGATCGCCCTCTTTCAGGCCTTCGACCACTTCCGTCACAATTCCATCGCTAATCCCGGTTTTAATCTGAATTGGCTGCGGACGGCTGGCGAATTTTGACAAAACATAAACGGTTCGTTCGGCGCGGCGTTCGCGCGCGCCAGCATCACCTGCCCCGCCGCGTCTCGCTCCGCGGCCCGCCGCGCTTTGCCTCGTCTCCACCGGCGTCGCATCCGGCGGGCGATATCTGAGCGCAGCATTTTTGATCTGCAAAACGTCGTCACGATGCGCGACGATGATGGATACATTTGCCGTCATTCCCGGCTTCAATTTCAACTCCGGATTACTCACCCCGATCACAGTGTCGTAAGTCACAACATTCTGCACAGTGATTGGCGCATTGCGCACCTGCACGATCTTTCCGTGAAAAGTTTGCATGGGAAAAGCGTCCACCGTAAAATCGACATTCTGATCAACTTTGACGACGCCTACGTCCGCTTCGGCCACATTCGAATCGATCTGCATTTTTGTTAAATCATTCGCGATCGCAAAAATAACCGGAGCCTGCAAACTGGCGGCCACCGTCTGGCCAACATCGACGCTGCGCGAAATGACTATACCGTCGATCGGCGAGGTGATCGTGCAATGATCGAGATCGGCCTTCGCTTTGTCGAGCGCGCCTTGCTTGATCTTCACATTGGCTTCGGCTTGATGGAGGGTTGCGATCGCCTGATCGACATCGGCTTGGGAGGAAGTTTTCCGGGCGAACAACTCCTGCGTGCGCGTGGCCGTGACTTTAGCAAGCTCAAGCGCGGCCTTCGCGCTCGCCAAATCACCCTCAGCTTGAGTGACGGTGGCTTGGAATATCGCCGGGTCGATTTGTGCCACGACCTGTCCCGCTTTTACCTGCGAATTAAAATCCGCGAACAATTTGGCGATATTACCCGAAACCTGGCTGCCGACTTGCACGGTTACCACCGGATTGAGCGTGCCCGTCGCGGTCACCGCCTGGGTGATTGGACCGCGCGTCACTTCTGCCGTTTGATAATTTGCGCCGCCTGCCGTGCGGCATTGCCGGACAATGAACGCAATAATTAACAGGCCAACGAAAACGACGAGCCAAGGGAAAAAACGTTTCATGCGCGCGCTGGTTGATGCACTTATAAGTAGATGACAGGAAGAACTAATGCGCCGTTACATCGAAATCTACTCCATCATGCTGCGCAACTCCCTCATTCGCGAGATGAGTTTCAAGGCAAATTTCCTGCTCTGGATGATTGTCGAGGTCCTTTGGTTCTGTGGCCAGATTGTTTTCTTCAGCATCATTTTCGGACAAGTCGATCGCATTGGCGACTGGACGAAATGGGAAGTGGTGCTGCTTGTTGGTACCCACCAAATGATCGCGCAAATCTTCCAGGGCTTTTTTTTCGTCAACCTCGCAAATATCCCGGAGCTGGTCCGCACGGGAAAACTCGATTCGTTGCTCGTGTTGCCGATCGACAGTCAGTTTGCCGTCTCCAGCAAGCAATTCGGCCTCGATAGCATGATCAATGCCGCCCTCGGCGGAGTGGTGGTCTGCGTGTCTTTGTCGCAACTCGGCATCGTGCCAAACCCGATGTCGATCCTGCTTTATCTGGTTGCGCTCGGATTCGGCGTCGCGGTTCATTACTCCATCATGCTTGGCCTCGCCGCTGTGAGTTTTTGGATCATCCGCGCCCAGGGACTGGTTTACGGATACTTCAATTTTCTCAACATCGCGCGCTATCCGGACACGATCTTCCCGTGGCTGTTTCGTTTCGTCTTCGGTTGGATCATTCCGGTAGTGATTATCGCAAATATTCCCGCCCGGCTACTGATCAAATCGCTCGGGCAGCCCGGCCAACTCATGCTGCATCTTGTCATCGCCTCCACGATCATCTTCTGGTTGTCCCGCGTTTTCTGGCGCTTTGCGCTGCGGCACTACTCGAGCGCCAGCTCGTAAGATCGACAAAATTCAATTCGTCATCTTTGGCCAAATCTCCGCTTGCGCGCTGGGCCAAATGTTCTTAATTAAGCCTCCGTTTTTTCCTGCGCCCCCAGTAAAAGGCGCCTTTCACGCTATGGTCAAACCAAAGAAAAAGAAGAGTTCCGCAAAGAAATCCGCCGCGCGTAAAACGCGACCGGCGGGCAAGGCCGCCAAGCCGGCACGTAAAGTGCCTGCGAAAAGATCGGCCTCGAAGAAGGCCGCACGGGTTTCGGCGAAGGCGGTCAAACGTTTGCCGAAGGTTTCGAAATCCAGACGAGCAATCATTGACTCTCCCGCCATCCTGCTTGGCCGGAACCATCGCGAGAAGAGGCTCGATCCGTTCACCCGCCAGCAAAAGGAGAAGTTGCTTCAACTTCGCGACGCCATGGTGGATTCCATGGCCGGCGTTGCCCAGGACACTCTTCGCTCGCGCGCCGAAGGCAGCGAGGCTTCAGCCTTTGGCATGCATCAAGCCGACGCCGGATCCGACGCCTATGATCGCGATTTCGCCCTGAGTTTGCTCTCGCAGGAACAGGACGCGCTCTACGAAATCGATCAGGCGCTCAAGCGTATCGAGCTTGGGACCTACGGAAAGTGCGAAATGTCGGGCAAGCCAATCCCGCGTGCACGCCTCGAAGCCATTCCGTTCGCGCGTTTTACCGTCCAATGCCAATCGCAGCTTGAAAAACAGAACAAAGCTTCGCGCGTCCGACAATCGGTGACCTCGCTTTTCGGCTTAACGGATGAGGACGGCGGCGAGGGTGAGGAAGAAGAAGCCGCGCCAGCCGAAGCGAAGGAATAATCCAAATGGCGCAGGAAATTATCACTCTCGAATGCACCGAGGCAAAAGCGCTGGGTAAACCAGTCTCGCGTTACATGAGCACGCGGAACAAGAAAAGTCCGCGCACGCCCAATCGGCTCGAGAAGAAGAAGTACAATCCGTTTCTAAGACGGCATACGCTCCATCGCGAAACGAAGTAATTATCGATGCAACCCAAAACCGCCAAACGCCGTTCCGCTTTCCGCCGCGCCAATCGCACCATGCCGCGCCGCAGGATTGACATCGCCATCGAGGCGATCGATTACAAGAACCCCGATCTCCTGAAGAAATTCGTCACCGAGAGCGGCAAGATTCTTCCCCGCCGCATTACTGGCATGCCGGCGCATCTTCACCGGAGAATCACGCGTGAGATCAAACGCAGCCGTTCGGTGCTCTTGATGAAGTAATTGTAGCCGCGGCCCTGTTGGGCGCGAGCGCGCGTCGCACAGCGACGCAACCACAGCCTTACGCCTTCCGCGTCCGCTCGCCTTGCTCGATTAGCTTCCAGAACTCGTGCGTCTCGCTAAGTTGCGCGTCCTCCGAGACCGGGAGTTTGGTGCGGAAAAGGAAATCGCGGAACGTGTTCTTGTGCAGGACGCGATGGACGGTGATCCCTTCTTCTCGTTTTTCAAAATAGATTCGGTAATCTTTCGCCCGATAGCGATATAACTTTTTTCCTTCGCGCTCGATCACGCCGAATCGCTTCGAGTCGAGATGACCGAGGTCCTCCGGCAAGATTTGGAACTCAGCCAGCAGGTCGAGCTGCAATTTCTTCGGCAGCGCCGATATCTCCGCAGCGCTCAATTCATTGAAAATGATCTGGAACATTTGCCGATTAAACGTAAACGCGTTGTACGCGGCTGCCAATCCGGGTGATAATCTCCCACGTGATCGTGCCGGCACGATCGGCCAGTTCGGCGCATGAAATCTCCTCGTTCGCGTCGCGTCCCATTAACACCACCTCATCGCCGACTTGCACGTTGTCGATCTTGCTGACGTCAATCAACACCAAATCCATCGTCACGCGGCCAAGAAGAGCGCAGCGCCGACCGCGAACCAAAACGGTGGCGTCACGATTGGAAAGATGTCGCGGATAACCGTCGGCGTAACCAGCCGATAACGTTGCAACCCGCATCTTTCGCGGAGTAATGAAGGTTCGACCGTAGCTGATGGAGCTGCCCTTGGGCATATCACGCACGAGGGCAATTCTCGTTTTCCATGTCATCACCGGTTTAAGAAGTTTTTGAAACTCCGGCAGAGGCGAAATTCCGTAGAGCACGATACCAGCGCGCACGATGTCGAAAATCTCTTCGTTAAACGCGAGCACGCCTGCGCTTTGCAATACGTGCGCTTTATAATCGCCCGGAACTTCGGCCCGAAGTTTTTTCACGTCTTGTCCAAATCGCAAGAGCTCATCAAGCGTGTACTGCGCATCCTCGTTCGAAACAGGAAGATGTGTCGAAATGCTGTGGATTTTGATGTTTGGAAGCGCTGAGATCCTTTTGAAAACCGCGACAGCGTCCGGTTCCGGAACGCCCATGCGCCCCATGCCGGTATCGATTTTGAAATTGATGAGAACGGGCGTACTTCGCCCGAAACGAGCAAAATCTTGTGCTTCTGCGAAGGTCGAAATGGAAGGAATGAATCCGCGCTCGACGATTGTCGGTCTTTCTTCGGAAAGGGCCGGGCCAAGAATGATGATCGGATGAGAGAGTTCGTTTCGCAGCGCGATCGCCTCGTCCAGATTCGCGACACCGAATAATTGCACATCGTTCGCCAGCGCCTGCGCCACGCCAATCAGGCCATGTCCGTAAGCATCCGCTTTGACAACGGCGAGAAGCTCGGCCGATCCAATACGCTCGCGCACAACGGCTGCATTGTGCCGCAGGGCGCTTCGATCAATTTCCGCCCAGGATCGATAAATTGCTGTGGTCATGACGCGATCCTTTGAGCCTTTGACAATGTAATGTGCGGCTCCCGCAAATAAATCGGTTCGAGCGGAGGCAATTTAAAATTGCGATTTGAATCGTGAGCAAGTCGCGCCAGGAGTTCTGCGGAAGGATAACCGATAACCGCAACCGGAAATTGCGGGAGCGAGTCGGAACAAAAGATTCGCACGTCATCCTGGAGCCCGTCGAGTTTGCTCTGTAAGTCTCCCTGACTGAACAAACTTGGACCTTCAATCAATTCCTGGTTGCGGATGCGCGCGAAGAAAAACGATTGCCGGCGAGCATCGCCGATGACGCAGTAGTCTGCGTTTTCGATTGCACAAATTGAAGGAAGGCCGAGCAGTCGTGCTTTCGAAGCGGCTTGTAATCCGATTGCGGCCGAGATTGCGATTCGCGTACCTGCGTACGAACCGGGGCCGAGTCCGACAATGATTGTGTCGGGCAAACCGAATTGCTGCCGGACCTGGGCAAGATTTTCGAAGAACGCACTGGAATTCCTGCGATCGTTGGGCCATTCGAGCACGACAAGATCGACTGCGTCGTTCAGCCAGGCTAGGCCGCCGCGCGTAGTGGAAAGTTCGAGCGCAAGAATTTTCACCTTGTGCTAATCATTCGCGCGCTTTCTGACTTTACCTCAAACAAAATCCAGCGCGCTTGCTCGGGAATGAGTTCGGGAAATCGATCGGCCCATTCGATCACCGAAATGCCATCTCCAAAGAAATAATCGTCGAGTCCCAGCTGCGCGACCGATTCTCGATCTTCGAGACGAAAAAAATCGAAATGATAAACGGGCAAACGCCCATCGAGATATTCGTGAATAATTGTAAAGGTGGGGCTGGTAACCGGGACGCTGCTTTCCAATCCCGCAACGAGCCCCTTGGTGAACTGAGTTTTGCCGCTTCCAAGTTCGCCTTTGAGCGCCAGGATCGACCCAGCATCGAGTTCCCTCGCGAATTGCCGGCCGATTGCCTCAGTCTCAGATGCGCTATTGGAAATGAACGTAGCCACCTTTCAATTGCGGATTACGGAGTGCGGAGTGCGGATTTAGACAGCCGATGCGTGTGAGCGGAAGCTTTGGGAATTCCTTGCGCCAACCCTTTTGCAAGCGAGCGCTGTCGCGGGGCGAAATGGCGAAGAGCAACTCGTAATCTTCCCCTTGGGAAATTGCATCGTTGATTTCTACACCGCGATTGAGCGGGAGGCTTTCCATCTCCATCGTGAACCCGACTTTGCTGGCACGCGCGAGGCGCGGCAGATCGACACCGAGTCCGTCACTCAAATCCATCATTGCGTGAATCGAAAAGCTTTTAGTCAACCAGCGTGATTCCGCAATCCGCGGGACAAATTGCAAATGCTTTCGCTTCGTCGCGCCGCCGAGCCTGCCAGTCACAAAAAGATCATCGCCAAATTTGCCACCACGACGCGATACCCAGCGGTCTTTCTCAACAAATCCCATGACGCTAACCGAAATGACAACCGGACCCAGTGTGCTGCTCGTTTCTCCGCCGACGATGTTGACTTTGAACCGCGCCGCGGCCTTGCGGAGTCCCCGATAAAGTTTGTTCACCCACCTACGCTCGGTTTCTTTTGAGACGATGAGGGTGATCAACGCGAATTGAGGCAGAGCTGACGTCGCGGCAAAATCACTGAGCGGGCGCATCATTGCCTTCCATCCAACCTCGAGAGCGTTCGCTTCGGGCGTAAAATGGACGCCCTCGACAATGCAATCCGTTTTGAGCACGAGAAGGTCGTGGCCGCCAGGCCTTTTTACCACAGCACAATCGTCGCCAGCACGAGCGACCACCGATTTGCTAACTGGCAGACGGGGCAAAAGTTGATCGAGCAGCCGGTCTTCGCCGAGCTGGCGCAGTTTCATTGCGGAAAGAGTTCTGGAAACGCCAGCACAGTGAGCGACACGGAATTGAACAGCGAATGCATTGTCATCGCGACGAGAATCGAACCACTCCATTCATAGGCAATAGTGAAACAGGTTCCCAGAACGAACAGCGGTGCGAAAGAGGGAAAATGAGTGTGCGCGGCGGCGAAAAGCAGGGCGTTGAGGGTAACTCCGAAAAAACGACCGAGGTAACGCTTGAGTACGCCGTAAAGAAAAAACCGAAAAAGAAATTCCTCAGCCACCGGCGCGATCGCCACCGCGAAAACGATGATCATGATTCGCTCTTCGATCGTACGCGAGCCATTGAAAAGCTCTACAATACTTTGCCGGCTCGAACCGCTTCCGAAAAGACGCTGCGTAACAGTGTCAGTCAGCGCAATCAAAGGATATGCCGCCAATATCAAAATTATCCCCGTGCTGAGCGCGCGAGGAAAACTGATTTTGAAGAAGCCGCCCAACGCGCTTAGGTCAAACCCGCGAAGACGCAGGAAAGTGCCGATGAACAGCACCACCCCAAGCGTAAAAAGGAGATTTTCCAGAAGATTGCGCGCGTTCAGTTGCACCGACCGATTCGAAACTGACGCGCTGACGTTAAGCAAAAGCAAAAGGATCAATGCGGCACCGAGTATTGCCTCGGGCAACCCGAATCTCCTCGTCGATCCCTCGCCCGCTGTCGATGGTCGCACACTAACCTGGCGAATCAGCGAAATGTAAACATAAATGCTGGCGAGAAAGTAAAGAGAGAAAAGGGTATTTAGGGCAAAGTTTGAAGCGGCTCCGACTGCCGCGAAAAGGCTTTCGGCTGGCATGTGTCCCCGGGTTTACGGAGCGTAATAACTCGGCAGGAAATACGCCCGCCCCGTTTCCAATTGTGGAATCAGCTGCTTCGGAAGTTGGAGTTCGATCTTAGAATCGGCTTGTCCAAATATTCGGAAGAACCGGCTCAGGCTAAAGGGCGGTCCGTACTTTACAATTTTCGCTCCCGGCGCATTCCCCAGTTGCTTGGCTTTAGCAAATGCGTCCTCGAATTCACCAAGCCCATCGATCAGTTTATGGTCGAATGCATCCTTGCCCGAAAGGATTCGGCCATCGGCGATCGTATTGCGCAACAGATCGGCCGGAAGATTTCTTTCCTTCGCGACGATGCCAAGAAATTTGTCGTAGGTTTTCATGATGAAACTCTGGACGAGTTCGCGTTCCTCCGGGGTGATTGGTCGCGCACCATTGAGCATGTCCTTGAATTTGCCGCTTTTAAAAACGACGGAAGCTAGTCCGACTTTGTTGAGCAATTGTTCGTAATTCAACGTCTGGATGATGACCCCGATGCTGCCGGTGATCGTCGTTTCGCTTGCCATCAAAAATTTGCCACCACAGGAAACGTAGTAGCCGCCCGAAGCCGCGAGCGAATCCATATAAATCACGACAGGTTTTCTCGCGCGGGCTTTGACCAGGGCACTGTAAATTGCATCGGAGGCCGTCACTTCTCCACCGGGCGAATCAATTTCCAGGACAATTCCCTTCACGCGATCGTCGTCGCGGGCTTGTTGCAGCGCCGTGCGCATGTCATCAACCATGGAATCGGTCACACTTCCGGGCAGCGAAGAGCTGATTAAGCCGCGCATTGTAATGACGACGATTTTGTCGCTGGTCCCCCGCATCCCTCGCTGAAGGAGAATCTCACGGAAGCGCGGGATCGGTTCCGTTTCCCGTACCCCGCCAATGCGTTGAAACCCAGCCACTATCAGGACGAAATTGACAAAGAGACTGGCGCAGAGCGCAATGAACAAAAAGATACTGAGACAACCGAGTCTACGATCTGCCATGACGGCACGAAACTGCCGGAGAACCGCCGGGTGCACAAGCGCTTTTCTCGAAGGTTCGTCCCCGCTTGCGGAGTTGGTTCAACCACCGTTTGTTGGCGCTTGAGAAGTTTCGCCAAACAACATGAATCAATCGACCCCAGGTTTATCCAGCTCCCGTGACGAAGAGCACATGCTCGGTCATGGCTTCTGTAACAGACATTCCCACGAACAGGGGAAAGGCGAACACGTATGGCTTGCCTCTCCTGGTTGAGGCAGTCAATGGCATCGTTAAAAGAGTTAAAACGTGTGTCCGCTTTATCGCTTCATCGCTTCAACCCTCCAACGCTTTAACGATCCACTGGATTTCCTCACACGCACAGCGCAATATTGCCGTCGCCAATTGTGCAGACCCCCAAAGAGCGAGAATTTCATCACAGCGTCTATGTCGTCCTGCTTGAGAACGCTGTTGCCAAGCACCGATCGATTTTACGCGTCAATCCAAAGCGCGATCCATTGAAACCGTGTGTTTATGTTGGAATGACGGGACTTCCCGTTGATCACCGATTCGAAAATCACAAGAACGGCTACAAATCAGCCTGGGTTGTTCGGAAATACGGGCTTCGATTGATGCCACAATTTTACGAACATCTGAACCCGATGCCGTACGACGCAGCAGTGCAAATGGAGAAAGATCTCGCTGAAGATATGAGAGCTGAAGGCTACACTGTTACCGGAGGGAAATGATTTCTTTGCCCGTGTCTGTCGGAGCGACGTCGATCTAATCCGTATCGGCACCGTTGCCGACGCCTACTACGGTTTGTTATTCTTACTGAGCTTCGCGGTCGCAGTATGTGTCAGACTTCCGCTGGTGCCTGAGACTGTGAAGGTATACGAGCCGGGCGCGGTTGAAGAGCTGA
>WNGJ01006314.1_pt1 | contig 12529 bp, 10 predicted proteins | sample 5400611 | NCBI WGS metagenome assembly WNGJ01 (sample SAMN13153375, study PRJNA577476) | soil metagenome | isolation source: 40 cm soil or saprolite under Garry oak tree replicate 1 | place: USA:California | collected 2016-06-15
TTGTACGGCAAAGCTGCCGAGCAAAATGGTGCCGAGGCTCAATACAATCTGGGGTTCAGCTACCAGCACGGTCTAGACGTGCTAGTTTACCTATGAAAGCGGGCCTGTAGCTCAGCGGTTAGAGCAGGGGACTCATAATCCCTTGGTCCCAGGTTCGAATCCTGGCGGGCCCAGCCCTTCATGTCCGCGCTGGTGATCGCCTGTGCCCGGAGCGCCGCCAAGTCGGATACTCGACATATTATTCCGGCACGACGGCTGGTGGATTCATTCTGAAGCGCGCTGGGCCAACGTTGGTAACGAGTGGAATTTATGCCGTTGCCAGCATCGCTGCGCCTTCTTGAATCAGAGAGTCGAGTTTGTTTAGGTCAATCGGCTTTACCAAGTGATGCTGGAATCCTGCCTCGTAGCTCTTACGGATGTCGTCTTCCATCCCGAAACCGGTGAGAGCAATCCTTAGAGCTGGCTTGGAGGAGAGTTTCTGCATCAGATCGATCCCGCTTCCATCGGGCAAAGCCAAATCGCTGATTAGCACATCAAATTCCTCGTTTGCGCTCAGATCAAGGGCAGATTGAAAGTTTAGCGCTGATTGCACACTGTACCCGCGCCGGCGAAGCAAATTCGTAAGCGAGCGGTTTGTGTCTTCGTGATCTTCAACAAGCAGAATCCGCATCGGTTGACGTTCCGGTAAAATAGGTGACACGGCCGGAGCGATTTGAGCCTCGGCCTTTTCGCACGTGGGAAAAACTAGGGTGAACGTCGCGCCCTTATTTCGCCCGGCGCTTTGCGCGGTGATTGTTCCCTTATGTGCTTCAACCAGGGTCTTGCTTATGGCGAGTCCAAGACCCAGGCCTCCGAGCTGAGTCCGTCCGCCCTGTTCGAAGGCATCGAAAATCTTCGGCAGCGCTTCCGACTCAATCCCCAGGCCAGTATCAGCGATTTCGACGCGAAGTTGTCCTCTGGAATCATTGCTGGTGGAAATTATGATGCGCCCAGTCCGCTGCGTAAACTTCACCGCGTTATTTATTAGGTTCCAAAAGATTTGCTGCAGTCGCGCCGAGTCTGCTCGCATATGCACCTTGCTTGCGCCGAGGTTGAGCGAACGTGCCAGATGCTTGCGATCGATTTCCGCCTGGCAGATCTCCAGCGCATTTTGCAATAAAGTGTGCGCGTCAACGACTTCAAAATTCAGCTGCACCTTGCCGCGATCAATGCGCGTTAGATCGAGCAAGTCATCGATCAGCCGCGCTTCCAGCTCCACATTGCGACGAATCATCTGCAGAGATTCGTGAATGTCTTTCGGCAACTCTGGCTCGCTCTCCAGTGCGAGAGCAGAGGCCAGCACCGGCGTTAAAGGCGTGCGTAATTCGTGGCTGAGCATGGCCAGGAAGTGGTCCTTCGCCAGATTCGAGCGCGCCTTTTCTTCCAACTCAAGGTTGGTCTTCTGCAATTCTGCTGCGAGCGACTGCGACTGTTTGAGGAGGTTTTCTGTTTGTGTGCTTGCTTCGATCGTATTGAGCACAATGCCGATGATCTCGGTTAATTGGTCCAGGAACGCCTGGTGAGTCAGGCTGAATCGCTCAACCGACAAAAGTTCCATGACCGCTTTTACCTGCCCCTCAAAAAGAATCGGCAGGACCACGATGTTGGTCGGATGAAATTCGCCCAGCCCGGAACTCACTTTCGCGTGGTTCTTCGGTACATCGGTTAGAAGGATGCGCCGTTTTTCCAACGCCGCTTGTCCCACCAGGCTCTCACCCATCTTGAAGCGCTTTCTTGCGCCATTGCCCTCCTCGGAAGCGTAGCTCGCCAAGAGCGTAAGCTCCGATTCTCCGTTAGACTTATCCATCATGTAGAAAGCGCCCTGCTGTGCTGAAATCAGTGGAGCGAGCTCGGACAGAATCAATTTGCCAACCGTCAGGAAGTCGCGCTGTCCCTGCAGCATGCGGGTGAATTCTGCCAGGTTGGTCTTGAGCCAGTCCTGTTCCTTGTTCTGGAAGGTCGTGTCCCTCAGATTGCGGATCATTTCGTTGATGTTGTCCTTGACGAACGCAACCTCGCCTTGTGCTTCCACCTGAATTGAACGGGTGAGATCGCCCTTGGTGACTGCTGTCGCGACATCAGCGATAGCCCGAAGCTGCGTGGTCAGGTTCGCTGCCAGTCGATTCACGTTATCGGTCAAATCCCGCCACGTACCCGCGGCGCCAGGCACGTTCGCCTGGCCACCGAGTTTTCCTTCTATGCCGACTTCGCGTGCGACCGTTGTGACCTGATCGGCGAAGGTAGCGAGGGTATCGATCATGTTATTGATCGTCTCGGCGAGCTCGGCAATTTCGCCCTTGGCTTCAAGGAAAAGTTTGCGCTTCAAATCGCCCTTTGCGACTGCCGTCACCACCTTGGCAATGCCGCGCACCTGATCGGTGAGGTTGGAGGCCATAAAGTTGACGTTGTCGGTAAGATCTTTCCACGTCCCCGAAACGCCTCTCACTAGAGCCTGCCCGCCGAGCTTGCCTTCCATGCCCACTTCGCGCGCGACGCGCGTGACTTCATCGGCGAACGATGACAGTTGGTCCACCATCGTGTTCACCGTGTTTTTCAATTCTAGGATTTCGCCTTTAACATCGACGGTGATTTTCTTGGTCAGATCGCCCGTGGCAACCGCAGTGGTCACGGCGGCGATGTTGCGCACTTGTGTCGTCAGATTGGACGCCATAAAATTGACGTTGTCGCCGAGGTCTTTCCACACGCCCGCCAGCCCGCGCACATCCGCTTGTCCGCCCAGCTGGCCTTCGGAACCGACTTCGCGTGCCACTCGCGTAACCTCGGACCCGAACGAGCGGAGTTGGTCCACCATCGTGTTGATCGTGTTCTTCAACTCGAGAATCTCGCCTTTGACGTCCACCGTGATTTTTTTGGTCAGATCGCCGGTAGCCACAGCCGTCGTGACGGCGGCGATGTTACGTACCTGAGCAGTTAGATTGGAGGCCATGAAATTTACCGAATCGGTCAAATCTTTCCATGTGCCGCCGATGGCGAGCACCTGCGCCTGGCCTCCTAGTTTTCCTTCCGTTCCAACCTCGCGCGCGACGCGGGTCACTTCAGATGCGAAGGAGGAAAGCTGATCCACCATCGTGTTAATGACATCCTTGATCTGCAGAATCTCACCGCGCACATCGACGGTGATTTTTTGAGTCAAGTCGCCGCTGGCAATGGCGGTCGCCACCTTCGACATGTCGCGCAATTGCACCGTGAGGTTTGAGGCCATCAGATTGACCTTGTCCGTGAGATCCTTCCATGTGCCGGCGACGCCTTTGACGTCAGCCTGACCTCCAAGCTTTCCCTCGGTGCCGACTTCGCGCGCGACGCGCGTTACCTCCGAGGCGAAAGACGAAAGTTGGTCCACCATGGTGTTGATAGTGTTCTTCAATTCCAAGATCTCCCCTTTAACCTTCACCGTGATCTTTTTAGAGAGATCGCCGTTGGCCACAGCCGTGGTGACGGCGGCGATGTTGCGGACTTGCGACGTGAGATTGGACGCCATCGAGTTCACCGAGTCCGTCAAAGCTTTCCACGTGCCCGAAACACCTTCGACTTTCGCCTGGCCACCGAGGATACCTTCCGTGCCCACTTCGCGCGCCACTCGCGTCACTTCCGACGCAAACGAGCGAAGTTGATCCACCATCTTGTTTATGGTGTCCTTTAACTCCAGAAATTCGCCGCGAACGTCCACGGTGATTTTCTTCGCAAGGTGGCCATTTGCTACCGCCGTTGTCACTGCCGCAATGTTGCGAACCTGCGACGTGAGATTGGATGCCATCAGGTTCACATTGTCAGTCAAATCTTTCCAGGTGCCCGCGACCCCTTTAACTTTTGCCTGGCCGCCGAGCTTTCCTTCGGTCCCCACTTCGCGGGCCACGCGCGTTACTTCCGACGCGAAAGCGCTAAGCTGCTCCACCATTGCGTTTACAGTCTTGGCGGTGCGCAAGAACTCCCCTTTAAGCGGCCGTCCTTCGATCTCCGTAGCCACCGTTTCGGATAGATTGCCCTTCGCCACGGCACCGATAACGCGCGCCATTTCACTCGTAGGCCGCAGGAGATCCTCGATCAGAATATTGATGCATCCGATGGCATCGCCCCAGGACTCCGACACGTCGCTCAACGACGCGCGTTGGGTGATTCGGCCTTCCTTTCCAACCACACGAACGATGCGTTCCAGCTCTTGCGTCATGCGCTGATTCGTTCTGATCACATCGTTGAACGTGTCCGCGATCTTGCCGGCTACACCCGTCCAATCCTCCGGCAGTCGCGCGGAAAAATCCCCGCGTTTAAAGACCATCAACGCCGAGAGCAATTGTCTCGTATCGAGTTCACTTCCGTTAGTCGTGGAGCGATTCCGCGACCGCGGCTTTGTAGTAAGGGGAGCTTTCTTCATACGTTGGGGCCACTTAGAAAAATGGAACTTCTCTCGCCGCCGCGAGTCCGACGCACGATATCAGACGGTTCATATGCCAGAGCCGTAGAGTAATCGACCAATCCATCACACGAAGCCGCTTTTTTTTCAAGAAAACCACTGTCAGCGCATTTCGTCGCGCAAAAAAATGCACTCCTTGTGAGAATTCCGAAGGGACGGGGACGAAACAGCAGCCCCGTGAGTCCGCCGGAGGAAAACTCTCCTGTGTAAATCCTTACGGATCTACTCGCACCGTTTTAGAGCCCGGCCTTGGTGCCAAAGCAGAGCAGAAGAACAACCGCATTCTGCTAACTAGCGGACGGGAAATGTCGGTAAGCTGCGCAATCGGAAGCCAAGAATAATCCCTAGGATTCCAAACGCGATCGCATAAGACCCGATCAACCACACAAGAGCGAGCGCACCCGGGAGGGGGTTCCATAAAAGCATGACAGCGAAGACAATTGAAAGCAGGCCCATAAGGATGAGGAACCATTCGCCTTTGATTTCCCGGCGCAGCTTGATTGCCAGCGCAATTTCCGTTGCGCCAATCATAAGCGCCCAGACCGCGATATAAATGACTAGCGCCAGCGCCGTTATCCGGGGCGCGTGGAATGTGAGGAGTCCGATGATAATTCCGATTATTCCGATTATAAGATTGAAGCCCCATTCCGAATCCGAGGCGCGACCAGCGATGGCGCCGATCACCCGAAAGATACCGTCGACCAGAACCCAGGCCCCAAATAGCAGCACTAGCACCGCGGCTGTTAAGCCGGGATAGACGAATGCCATTACTCCGAAGACAACTGCGGCGATACCCCTTAAAACCGGAACCCACCAATGACGTTTTAATGTTTCGATCAGCATGACCTCGTTTTAAAGATCGGTTTGCGGTGAGGCAAGCCAGTTTTGACAAACGGCTTGGAAAACGGCCGTCCAAGCCGCCACGAGTAGCCGATTAAAGTCCGCACTTTGTCCCGGCTTCTGTAATACTGGAACGAGTCCGAAGAAGAGACGCCAAATAGGTATCAACCAACGGCGCGCTATTGATCCGCGCTAGATTCGCAGGTGCCTGAAGGCGCGAAAAAATGGCATAGGCGATCTTGCTTCGTGGCACAGATTTCTCACCGTAGCCGGTTGGAATGTTACTTGACCAATATCGGACGTATTGCCCGTCCGGTCGATTTTCTACACCGAGAAAAATCGTGGAGTGCCCGTGCTCATTTCGTCCCACCTGGCGTGACCAGAAAATCTTCATGAAATCGCCCGGCTTGGCCTGATCGAAATTGTCGAAGTTGCGCCCCAGCTGCAGTTCGTGAAAAAGACGGGCGGTGCCCGGCCCATTTGCATTCCAGCGGCCCCAGATTCCTTCGCCATCTCGTTGATCCCGAATAATGAGCTTTTCCAAGGTTGGATAATCGAGATGAAGCTCGCCTCCCGCGCGCAGAGCCTCGATTGTTCTGATGAACACCAGATAGGTTGCGCCAGAGCAGAAACTTGGTCCCGATGGCAGAATGAAAAATTTGCCGGACTCAAAATGCGCCGAAGATTGCAACCGGATCTTTGCGAAGTGCGAAACAGAATAACGGCCGCCCTGCGGCATCTGTTTAATCTGCTCAAGCACCAGAGCGTTGCAATCCCCCGCGAAAGATCCGCACGGTGCGAGCCCAAGAATTGTAAAGAAAACGCAAGCCGCCACTCCCTTCACGGCGGAACAAGTAACCATCAAAACGTGAACTGGCAATGGGCGGTGCGCTTGTTTTGATCCCACCGGCGCGACTTTTTATCATTCCGAGCGACCTCGCCTGCCACGTGTAGCTTTATGCGAAGGCGGGAAGAATCTCTCACTCTAATTCAACAACAATAATCCAGCAGTAGCGGGAGACTACGCTTGACATGACAACAGGCACAGCCGTCGCTAAAATCACAGCCATTATGCGTTTCACGAAGATGAACGGCGCGGGAAACGATTTTATCCTGATCGATAATAGGGCGGGGGACATTCGTCTGGATCGCAGCCAAATTACGCGTCTTTGTGATCGCCACCGCGGCATCGGGGCGGACGGAATTTTGTTACTCGAGAAGGCCTCGAACCACACCGATTTTCGCATGCGCTATTTCAACGCCGACGGCGGAGAAGCGGAGATGTGCGGTAATGGAGCCCGCTGCTTTGCCCGTTTCGCAAACAAAATGACTAACGCGGGTGGCAAAATCTTCTTTGACACTCAAGCAGGCGTGATTGGGGCTGAATTGTTGAATGATCTTGTGAAGTTGCAGATGACTGAGCCGACCGATTTACGATTAAACGTCGAGCTCCCGGTGGGGAAGGAAGGCACAACCGTTCACTTCATCAACAGCGGTGTGCCCCACGTTGTCATTCCCGTCCCAGGAATCGACGATGTTGATGTCTGCAAGGAAGGTTCAGCTGTTCGCCGTCACAAAACGTTTTCGCCGAAGGGTGCAAACGTAAATTTCATCGAGAAGCGCGGCCCGAAGAAAATTGCTGTCCGCACCTACGAACGCGGCGTGGAAGACGAAACGCTCGCATGCGGCACCGGCGTAGTCGCAAGTGCGCTCATCTTCGCGACTCTCGAAAACACGAATGGACCAATCACGGTAATTGCACGGGGTGGAGATGAGCTGCAGGTGGGATTTGAAAAGAGCGACAATCGGTTTCGCAATGTTACGCTTACCGGTCCGGCGGACTTCGTGTTCGACGGAACAATTGACGTTTGACGCTACCCATCCTGGTAAGTTGTCATTCCGAGCGAAGTTGAGGAATCTCTAAGTTTAAATGGAGAAATCCAGAGATGTCTCGACTTCGCTCGACATGACAATTTAAAGAGGCGTCGCTACAATTTCCCGATGTTCCGCGGCACGTTCACTGCATTGGTCACGCCATTTCGCAATGGCGGCATTGATGTCTCTGCGTTCGAAACACTCATACAAACACAAATCGCTGCTGGCATCACGGGACTGGTCGCGATCGGAACCACGGGCGAATCGCCGACGCTTTCTCACGAAGAACGTGAAGAGGTGATCCGGTTAACGGTTGCGACTGCGAATAAACGTTGCGTCGTGCTTGCGGGAACAGGCTCAAATGCCACCCAACACGCGGTGACCGACACGAAGGCGGCTGAGAAACTCGGTGTCGACGGCGCGCTGCTTGTAGCGCCCTATTACAATAAGCCAAGCCAGGAAGGGCTCTTCCGGCATTTCAAGGCAATCGCCGAGGCAACGTCGCTCCCAATCATACTTTATAACATCCCCGGACGCTGCAGCGTGGACATCACGCCGGAAACGGTGGGGCGTTTGGCAAAAGAGTGCCGCAATATTGTCTCGATTAAGGAAGCGAGCGGAAGCGTAGAGCGCGTCAGCGATTTGCGGCGGCGTTTGCCGGAATCGTTCACGATTTTGAGCGGAGACGATTCACTCACGCTCCCGTTCATGGCGGTAGGCGCGGCCGGCGTGGTAAGCGTGGCTTCGAATTTGTTCCCTTCCGAAGTATGCGCGCTCGTCCGCGCCTGTGAATCAGCCGACTTTAAATCGGCGTCGAAATTGCATCGAAAATTGTTGCCGTTGTTTAAAGATTTGTTCATCGAGCCAAACCCGGTTCCAGTGAAGACGGCGCTCGGCTGGCGCGGCGCGATGTCGGGCGAGATTCGTTTGCCGTTGTGCGAGATGAGCGAGGCAAACCAGGCGCGTTTACGCAAAACGCTGGAAGAATTCGAGCAAAATAAATGAATTTCGAGAGAGAACCCCTCACCTCAGTCCTCTCCCCTTATGTAAGGGGAGAGGCGGACAGAAGCGTCCAATTCGTTTGCGACCTCAATCGCCTCTCCCTTCGAAAGGGAGAGGATAGGGTGAGGGTTCTGCCTTAATGAAGAAGTCGCCCGTGCGCGTGTTGCTCATCGGCTCGGCTGGCCGGATGGGGAAAACGGTAGTCCACCTTGCCACCGACGACCCAGAAATCGAGATCGTCGCGCAATGCGATCTGGGTGACCCAATCGAGCCCGCGATGAAAAATTGCGATGCGGCGATCGACTTCAGCCACGCCGACACTATCGCCGAAATCTGCCGCGCTGCGTTATGTTATCATAAGCCGCTAGTCATTGGGACGACCGGACATTCGCAAGAACAACGCCAAACAATCGAAGGGGCGGCCCGATCTGTGCCGATTGTTTTCGCATCGAATTTCAGCGTTGGAGTTAATGTGCTTTTCTGGCTGACGCGCAAAGCTGCCGAATCGCTCCTTCCGGATTTCGATCCCGAGATCATCGAGACACATCACAAAATGAAAAAGGATGCGCCGAGCGGCACGGCTAAAAGTCTCGCTGAGATTTTGAAAGCGAGCCAAAAGAGCAAGAATGAAATACCGATTCAATCAATTCGAGAAGGCGATGTTGTCGGCGAGCACACAGTAATCTTCAGCGGTGTTGGCGAGCGTCTCGAACTCACGCATCGTGCAGCGAGTCGCGAAATCTTTGCGCGCGGAGCATTGCGGGCAGCGAAATGGATCATGGGGAAACCGCCGGGCCTCTACTCGATGCAGCATGTGCTGGGACTGTGACACTGTAGCCGGGGTCGATGACCCCGGCCGCCGCGATCACCGATCACGGCTACAAACATGAGAACCGCGGTTGCACTCGGCTCGAATCTTGGCGATCGGCTCGGTAATTTGCGCGCCGCCCGACAGACGATTCTCAGTCTTTCGAATGTAAAGCCTCCGATTCTTTCTTCGCCAATTTACGAGACCGAACCGATCGGTTGTGAACAAGGAGCAGAAAAATTTCTAAACGCAGTCGTTGAATTTGATTACGAAGGTGATCCCACCAATTTGCTTGAGCAATTCATTCGAATCGAGGAAGCACTGGGCCGCAGGCGCGAGCACTCAAGGAATGTTTCGAGAACGATCGACATCGACCTGCTCTATTGCGGCGATCGCAACATTGAAAATGAGAGGCTGCAACTGCCACACCCGCGCATGCACTTGAGAAAGTTTGTCCTTCAACCTCTGGCCGATATCCGGCCAGAGTTGGTCTTGTCTGGCCAGAAAAAAACTGTCAGCGAGTCGCTGAGGGAGTTGGGGAAGTCCAGCGAGGTACTTCGGTTTGCGGACGAGTGGTAAGCTTGAAAAGATCCAACGCGGGAGAACACTACGGCACTCCACGACATGGCCGTAATTGCGGGCACACATTTTGCACTTGCGTTTTGGAGTGCGGCGGTGCTCCGCCGCTTTTTCCCGCAAGCTTGCGTTCTCAAATCGGCGGCTGATCTTTCGGGCAAGTGGCCATGAAGGATTTTCGCCAAATGAAGCAACGCGGTGAGAAAATCACTGCGCTGACGGCTTACGATTATCCCACCGCGCGATTGCTCGACGAAAGCGGCATCGACATCATCCTGGTGGGCGACTCGGTCGGGATGGTGGTGCTTGGTTATCAGGACACCACGCGCGTGACGTTGGAAGAGATGTTGCATCATACGCGCGCGGTAGCGCGCGGCGTGAAACACGCGCTGCTCGTCGCGGATATGCCGATTCACACTTACAACGTGCCGGAGCAGGCCGTGGAAACTGCAAAAAAACTCGTTGATGCCGGCGCGCAAGCGGTGAAGCTCGAAGGCGGCGCGAGCCATGTCGCGCAAATCGAAGCGATCACACAAGCAGGCATCGCGTTTATGGCGCACATCGGTATGCTGCCCCAAAGTGTGCGCGAGGAGGGTGGTTATAGAATCAAGGGCCGGACGCAATCAGAGGCCGAAACTCTCCTTGCTGATGCACATGCGGTGGAAAAAGCCGGCGCATTTTCTGTGGTTCTGGAGATTGTGCTCTCCGACGTCGCGAAGCAGATTACAAATGCAATCGACATCCCAACGATCGGCATCGGTTCAGGCGAGCATTGCGACGGGCAAATTCTGGTCACGCACGATTTAATCGGACTGTTTCCCTGGTTTACGCCGAAGTTTGTCTCGCCTGAAGCGCGCGTGTCAGAAGAAATCCGTCGCGCAGCCCGAGCTTTTATCGAACGAACGCGGAATAGCGGAGTCAAGAATGGCTCGCCCCTGCAAATGTGATAAGTTGCAAGCCGCATGAGGGTTTCTGAGTTCGATGGTTTGGATCAGTTTGAGACCGAAGGTCTCCTCGCGGGCACCAAAGAACGCAACTGGATCTGGTTCGGATTGATTGTTTCGCTGGCAATACACTTCGGACTCTGCGCTTATTTTTATCGAACGCGTTTCGCCCCTGCCGAAACGGCCGTCGCCCAAAACGAGCAGACGCCGATGTTCAAGGTCAGGAGCATTACCGAATCGAACCTCGACAAGAGCAGCGCGGATCAAACAACTCAGGCGGCGAAACCGAACCCTGACAACACCGATGTGCAATTGCCGGACGAGAAAAAGTCATTCGACAAACTGTTGCAGGACATTCAGGCAAGCGCGGCGTTACCCGACGACATGCGGGACGTTTTGCCTGATCAACCCAAAGTGGAACAACCGGAAGTCAATTCCGTGCTTAATGAAATCGACCGCTCCACCGCGCAGACTCTCTCAAACGATCCAACCGCGCTGCACGAACAATCTCTGCTTAACAACAGCTCGACTTCGGGCCGCCCGCAGCCCGCTCTGAGCGGAACGGAACTTGCCACGAGCACCGCGATCAAACGGCCAAACACCTTCACGAGTAAATTGCCCGGCGATAGCGCCGGTCCCAATAAAGGGCGCGCTCCCGGCTTTAGCGATTTGGATCAATTGCTGTCGCAAAAAGGTCCTCTTGGATCAGGCACAAAATTGCGCCTCCCCGACGATCAGCTTTTCGAGTACGACAGCGACGTGCTGCAATCCAGCGCGATCAATCAGCTGCAAAAGCTGGGCACTCTCATCCAGCGGAACCCAAAATCGACGTTTAGAGTGGAAGGCTATACGGACTCGTTCGGCACATTCGAATACAATCTCGATCTGAGCCAGCGTCGCGCCGACAGTGTGAAACGGTACCTTGTCGAGTTAATGCGGATTAACCCGGCGCAAATCGAAACGCACGGTTACGGCGCAACGAAATTCCGCGCTTCGCCAAACGGCTCAATTGAAGAGCAAAGCGCCAATCGCCGTGTAGAAGTCGTGGTGCACACGAGCGAAGGGTAGGTGTCGATTTTTATTTCCGTGAAATTGTAGGGCGTCGGTGTCGGCTCGCGGAAGGGTTTCGGATTTCACAGAAACCCTCTACAGAGCTACCAGTTTTTGACCCACTTCGGGACATCATTCGTCGTCGTTCCGCCAGCGGTGCTCCAGAGATCAAATGTGGGATTATATCCGCCACTTCCTGTCGCGGCCATCCTTGTCGAGTAACCGTAAAGGTTTCCAAATGGATCGCGGAGTCCCACAACATCCAGAGAGGTGTCTGTGGGATAGAGCATGTTTGGCTTAAAGGTGAAGTAAGACCGACTTGAAGGAACTTCTGATCGCGTTCCAGATGTCACGCCGAAGAGTTTCTCATACAGGTACAAGCTTGCCTGGCTGTATGCGTTCGTCTGGCCCGGCGGAGGCGGGGTAGGATCGAAATTGCTTGTTGGATCCAGCGTGTTCGTGTCGCCGTTTTGCGGATAAACACCATTATCCGCTTTGTAACTTTCGCAGGCGGCGGATATGGCTGCGATTTCGGTTTCGGCGCGGGCGCGCGCCCCCTTCTTCTGCATGTAGCCGAACGTGCTCAGGAGCAGGCCCGCGAGGATGATCATAATGGCGATGACGACGAGAACCTCGAGCAGAGTAAATGCTCTCTGGCCCAAAAATGACGAATGACCCGCCTTCGCGGTCCTACGGCGCGACGGGCGAATGACGAATGACGAATCAATGACGAAGCGCAAATGACGACATCGAGCCGAGACTTTTTCGACATTCGTCATTCTGTCATTCCTTCGGCATTCATCATTCGAGCTTAGTCATTTCGGCGCAGCCGGTCACGTTTGCTGTTGTAGGCCGGTGATAATGCTGATGAGCGGCGTGAATAGAGCAAGCACAATCGTGCCGACGACGAACGCGAGGAACACAATCATGATTGGCTCAAGAATAGAAGTCAGAGCTGCCACTGCG
>WNGJ01018552.1_pt1 | contig 12528 bp, 11 predicted proteins | sample 5400611 | NCBI WGS metagenome assembly WNGJ01 (sample SAMN13153375, study PRJNA577476) | soil metagenome | isolation source: 40 cm soil or saprolite under Garry oak tree replicate 1 | place: USA:California | collected 2016-06-15
GCGTCACGGGGAATCGTCACGCAATCGAGCGGCAATCATGGCGCTGCCGTGGCTTGTGCGGCTGCGTGGCGTGGAGTTCCGGCGTGGATCGTCATGCCCAGGAATGCGCCCGCCGTGAAAGCGAAAGCCATCGAAGGCTACGGCGGAAAAATTGTTTTCTGCGAGCCGACGGTGACGGCACGGAAGGCAACTTGCGATCGTGTACAGGCAGAAACAGACGCGCACTTGGTGCATCCCTACGACGACGACCGCATCATCGCCGGACAGGCTACAGCGGCGAAGGAGCTGCTGGAGGAGGTCAGCGACCTGGACGCCGTGTTTGCGCCGGTCAGCGGCGGCGGATTGCTCAGCGGGACCTGTCTCGGCGCCAAAGGGATTCGCGCGGATGTGCGTGTGTTTGGCTGTGAGCCGGAGCGCGCGGATGACGCCTACCGTTCGCTGACCACCGGCACACTGCAATCACAGGATTCAAGCGACACGATCGCAGACGGCTTGCGCGCATCACTTGCGCCGCGGACTTTCGCGATCCTCCGCAATCATGTGGAGCGCATTCTCCTGGTCAGTGAGGAGGAGATCATTTCCGCGGCCCGGCTGGTCGGGGAGCGCATGAAAATCATCATTGAGCCGTCGAGCGCCGTGGCCATTGCCCCGTTGCTGAGGCCAGGTGTCGTGTCCTCGCTGAATCTTCCCAAGCGCGCTGACGGGAAAGCACCGAAACTCGGCGTGATCTTCTCCGGTGGGAACGTGGACCTTTCTTCCCTTCCTTGGAAGTGACGACAGTCGGCTGTTAGCAGTTAGCAGTTCGTAGCAAGAAGGACGATGCCGCTCGCGCGGGCTTAAATTCTCTTGGCGATGACAAGTCCATAGATGAAATTTCCAGAAGCGAAGCCCGCTCTCATAGCGCGAAACGCCTGCAGAAAATCGACAATTTCCGAGCCATACTCCGCGGCGATCTGCCAGAGCGCTTTATTCTTTAGGATGTCCAGGCCGATATCCCAGCTTTTGGAACAGTTCTCGTTCAGAATCTCGTTGTGCACGACCCGCAATCCGTTCGACCCGAGCAATGCCGCGTAATCTCCCATTGTGTCCATTTCGACGAGCATGCCCTTTTCAATCGGCTGGATGAATTTCCCGTACTCGCGTTCCGTGAGACCTTCTTTTTTGAACCAATCCGTAATGGCCAACGTCCCTCCAGACTGCAGACACGCCGCCGCCAATCCAAAAAACTTTCCTTTTTGTAGATAATGCGAGATGGACTCGACGGACCACAACACATCAAAAGTTTGCTCAAACTTCATCTCTTCGGCATCCATCAAAATGAACTTCGCGTTCACTCCCTCGGTGGCCGCTGCTTTCCGCGCCATTTCCACTTGAATGGGAGAAATCGTAATCCCCGTTGCTTCCGCAGCGTACTTTTTGGCCAGGTAAATACTGCTGCCGCCGAATCCGCAACCAACATCCAGGATCTTGCAGCCCGGCTTGAGACCCGCTACCCGGGCGACATGCTCAATGAGCTGATTCTGAGCCGTCTCTTTTGTTTCTTCGCCACTAATCCAATAGCCATGATGGATGTGCGCGCCCCACAGACTTTGGTAATACGGGCTTGTGCGGTCGTAGAGATCCACGATTTTTTGTTTGTCGTTATAGCGAGTCATCCCTACGTGGTGCTCCTGCTCCGGGAGATCGATTCGTCAGCCGTCTAACGGATTGCCTATCTTACCCCCTCCGCAAGTCATTGGAGAGAGGGGCTATAAATCGGTTGAGTCCTCTGGCGGCGTCCAAATTCGTGCACTATTTGAGTAAGGAAATGCGCAAGTGTGCAAACAGCGAGGATCACGTAATGCTTTGTCGTAGATAGCAAAGCACTTAGCCGGAGCTGGAATTGGATGGCTACATGCATTACTAGCCAGCGGTAGGTTGAGCGTGACATTGAACATGAATATCCAAGAACTAGTCGGGGAGCACCGTGCTGCTGTGCTGCTGGGCCTCCCTACGACCGAAATCCGCCGCTTTTCGCGTATATCCGGCCTGGGACACTTGGAACAAGGTGACCGAGGCGAGCAAATGGTTTTCACGTATGAGGAACTACGGAGACTCTGTCTGCTAGCTGCACAATCTTCCAAGTAGTCGCCAAGCCCTCCAGAGAGTCTGCCTGGCCTCTTCCTCACCCCCCCGGGCCCCGGATGCCTCCCCACAGGCACCCGGGGCCTTCCTCTGTTCGGGTGCAAGAGCTGAGGCTGATAAAGAGCAGTATTTTCTAGTACCGGCCTCGCTCGGCCCACGATTTCACTTCGTCCTCGACGGAGAATGTGGCTGAAGGGGACATCGCAAAACGACCGTTACACGGACTTCTATGTTCAGGGTTTCGTGAAGTCTCGTTCCTGGATCGCCATACCTCTCGAAGCTCAGGCCTATCCCGGGGCCAGTGGTTCGCTCGCCCGATGATAAAGATCTCTCTCCCGGCGTAGATATGCTTTGACTTCGGAAACCATCTGGACTACTCGCTCTTCCGAGAGCTCCGCGGGGTCCACTGCAGGCCAACTTTCTTCCCAGGGCAGCCGGACTGTACTCTTCGAGACTGCAATGGTCAATAAAATGAGAGATGACGCATTCGCAGCTCAGCTAGCTGCGAAAGTAAAGAGTGCGAGGCCCGATCATTTCGCGCTGTTCAAGCCCTTGTCCTCCACGGTCAAACGGAACCGTGGAAAACTATTTTTCCTTGAGCTTCAGCTTGCCTTCGGCCTTGTTTTCCTCCAGGAACGTGCGGAGTTGCGGCGCCGCCTCCAGCAGCCGCACCCACTGTTCGTAGTAGAGCGTAACGGGAAAGCGTCCGAGGCCGTATACGCTGACGCCTCCTTTTTCGCCGACGCGGAATTCTAGAGAGCCGCTGCGTCGTCCCCCGCCCTGTTTTTCCAATTCCGCGAGTTTTGCTTTCAGTTCTTCGTAAGTTGGCTCGGCCATGGCATCTCCTCGTGTGGATAAACTAGGAGCAGGATTATACAATGCGTTTCGATTTCGCGGCTTGCAGCCTACAGCAAAATTGTGCGCGTCTAGGTGCCGGCTCCGTCCGATCCCGCCAAATCTCCGCTGGCCGGCAAGGGTTTGACGCTCGAACTGAAATCGGACTGGAAGCTCGTTCCCGGGGACAGAACCGGAGATTTTGCGATCAGCAAGCAAGCTAAGCCTTAAATGTATCTCTTCGGCAATACTGTGAGGGCATCAGTCGTGCAGCGTTCTCCACCACGACATGACCAGCAGCTCCAACACGGGCGCCAGATAGCGACACTTCTCCTCATTTTTCCGAAGGCTAAAACCCGGAAGCTAGCAAAAAGTTTCGCACCTCCACGGCGATAGCAAATTCGACAATCTCGGAATCGTCCGGGCATCCCAGCAGAGAGTAAATGCCATCCAATTGCCCCAAGTGCGGAGAGGTCCAGAGGATTCCCCAGAATCCCAGGTCGAGGGAGAGAACATCATGGTGAACTGCCCAGTAAAGCTGAGAAGCTTTGGTTCAATTTCGCGAGTCACGGCCGCTCTGGCCCTCGCTGCCTGCCTCGGCTCAGGCGCCTACGCGCAAGAGCAGCAAAAGACGCCGACAAGCCGCCGTACTCACACGACGGGCCAATCCAGAACGCGCCCGATGCATCGCCTCCGCCGGCCCGATCCGTTCCCGGCACTCTGACGGTTCCCGCCGGAACGATCCTTCTCATCCGTATCAATGAATACCTCTCTAGCGACCACAATCAGATCGGCGACCACTTCACCGCCGTTCTGGAAAACCCGCTCGTCGTAAATGGCTGGGTTGTGGCGCGGCGCGGCCAGGTGCTCGAAGGTCAGGTCAAAGAAGCTCGCAAAGCCGGCCGCATCAAAGGCACTTCCGAATTAGGAGTCGAGCTCACCGATCTCACCGTCGTGGATGGCCGCCAGGTACCGATTCTTACCGAGCTGTGGAAAGGCTCAGGCGGGACTTCGCACGGGCAGGACGCGGCAACCATTGGCACCGCCACAGGGCTCGGCGCACTCATCGGTGCCGCGGCAGACTGGGGCACCGGAGCGGCCATCGGCGCGGGAGCCGGCGCGGCCGCAGGCATTGGCGCAGTGCTCCTGACGCGCGGTCGCCCCACGATTCTCGAGCCTGAGGAGCAACTCAGCTTCCGGCTAGTCGATCCCGTCCGCATTGACACCACGCAGAGCCAGCAGGCGTTTCAGCCCGTCACGCAGCAGGATTTTGACGGCGGCAAATTGGGACGCAGGGGACCACGCCATGTTGCCGGAGGGTATCCCGGCCCATACGCTTATCCGTGTGGTTACTACGGCCCTTGTTACGCCTATCCCGGCTTCGTGGGATTTTATGGTGGCTGGGGCTGGGGCCCGGGCTTCTACGGCCGGCGCGGTTTCCGTCGCTGAGCGTGCCGAGTGGCTAGAACCGAAATGGCAACCGGCAAGCGCGCCGTGTTGTTTTTCGTTCCGAATATCTGGGACGCGCGCTGCGTTTCTGTTGGAATAAATGCATGGCTGACGCGGTAGAAACTAGGTAAAGAGACTGTTTCTGCGCAGATGGGCGCCCAGCAGAATCACCTCGATGCGCTGCGCTCACATAAAGCGGCGAAAGCATCCTGTGGAATTCGCGGTGCATCAGAATGTCCATGGCTTCGGTAAGTGGGTGCTGCTCCGATTCAAGTGCAAGCCTCTGAGCGTGCTCCGCCCTCGTCGACCGTCTTACGGTCGCCCGGAGGAAGGTACTAGAGAGTATTTAAATAGCCTGTGATACCCTTTACGCGTTTAACGGTGAATCGTCTCCGGTCCAACCCCCAGTCCGCGCGAAGCCATTCGTGGAAATCGTTCCTCCGTCCGAATGGCCCCGCCTTAAGGCCGGATCCGTTGAGTTGGAATCAAATTCAAATCTGCAAGCATGGGCGGAATATGAAACTCCAATCTCTGATGCTTCGCAATTCCCTCTTCGTTCTTACTTTGATACTGGCGCTCCCGGCGTTTCGCGCGTCCGCGCAAACCTCGCCTGAGAGCGCGTCTGCCGCACAGACCACGGTCGTCCCCGCGCACCTCACCCAGGCCCGCATCACCCAAGCGATTGATGAAACGCAACTCGTCCGCCTCCGGGGCAACGTGCACCCGCTCGCCCGGCCCGAATTCGATCAGGGCATCGTCTCTGACGCGGCGCCCATGAACCGCATGCTGCTGCTTCTCCAGCGCAGTCCCGAACAGCAAGCCGCGCTCAGCAAATTCATGGATGAACAACTGCGCAGCGACTCGCCTAATTTTCACAAAGTCGGCGCCGGACGCACCGTGATTGAGTTTTCCGGAAACGTGGGCCAGGTACGGAACGCGTTCCACACAGAAATCCATCGTTTTAATGTGACCGGCGAAGCGCGCCAGGCCAACGTGAACGATCCGCAAATTCCCGCCGCCTTAACGCCCGTCGTGGCAGGTATCGTGTCGCTTCACAATTTCCCCAGAAAATCGATGAAGCGCGATGCCGGCGCTTTTACGCGAACTGCCGATGGCCGAATCGTCTCTCAGTTCACCACCAGCGGCGGCTCCTACGTCGTGGGCCCGGCGGACTTCGCCAAAATCTACAACATCCCTTCGACGCTTGATGGAACAGGCGTGAAAATTGCCATCGTCGCCGATTCCAACATTAATCCCCAGGATGTGACGGATTTCCGGAACCTCTTCGGCCTGCCCGCCAATCCTCCCAACGTCATTCTCAATGGGCCGGACCCCGGTTTGGGCGGCAGCGAAGGGGAAGCGGACCTGGACGTTCAAGTCTCGGGCATGGTCGCCCCGAACGCCACGATTGATTTAGTGGTGTCGGAAGACACGCTGACGGCGGCCGGAATTGATCTCTCCGCGGTATACATCGTCGACAACAACAGTGCCGATGTGATGAGCGAGAGTTTCGGCGAATGTGAAGCCGGATTGGGCGCAGCGAGCAACACATTCTTCAACGCAATATGGGAACAGGCAGCCGCCCAAGGAATCACCGTGATGATCTCTGCGGGAGACCCGGGTTCCGCCGGTTGCGACGATTTCAACACCGCAACCGTAGCCACTCTCGGCCTTGCTGTGAGTGGCATTGCTTCTACGCCTTTCAACGTGGCCGTCGGCGGAACCGATTTCGACGACTTTTCCCCTACACCCACACAAACCAGTTTCTGGAGCACAACCAATGCCGCGGTGACTCGAGAGTCTGCACTGGGCTATATCCATGAGATACCCTGGAATAATTCCTGCGCCGCGACCGCCACCAGCTCCACACTTAATACTGTTTGCGCGGGTTCAGCGGCGACGAACATCGTAGGTGGCAGCGGCGGACCTAGCAGCATTTATGCAAAGCCGTCGTTTCAAAGTGGAATCATCCCGAACGGAATTGCCGCTGGCGACAATCATCGCTACACGCCGGATGTTTCCCTATTCGCGAGCAATGGGCTGCAGTCCAAGAGCTTTTATCCGCTGTGCCAAGCCGATTTCCCATTTTCGGCCGGAAGTGCGCCATCCTGCGCGCCGGATTCTAGCGGGCATTTCAGTTTTTTGGGAGCGGGAGGCACCTCAGCCTCTTCTCCTGCCTTCGCAGGTATCATAGCCTTGATCAATCAAAACAACGGTCGCCAGGGCAACGCCAACCCCGTGTTATATAGGATCGCTGCTACCTCTGGCCAAAGCTGCAACGCTTCGATGGAAGGTCTTACCGGCTCCACGTGTGCCTTCAACGATGTCACTAAAGGGAATAACTCGGTTCCTTGTGCGGGAACCTCCCACAATTGCAGCAGCACCACCTCTGGCACCAACGGCGTCCTCGTAAGCCCGGCCTCCGCCACAACTCCAGCATGGACCACGGCGCCCGGATATGACTTGGCTACTGGCCTGGGCTCCGTAAATGTTACCAACCTCGCCACACAATGGCCGCTCGCCGTGGGCAACTTCCACGCTACAACCACCAGCCTCACCGTGAACGGCACAACGTCCCCGGCCCCCATCCCGCACGGTACCTCGGTCACAGTAAAAGCGACGGTAACTTCTACAACCGCTGGCACGATCACTGGCGATGTCGGGCTCGTCGCGCCCACCGCGGTGAATGGCGGCATCGGCGATGCAACACTCTCGGCCGGCAGCGCGACGATCACCACTACGTCGTTGCCGGGAGGCACTTATAACCTAAACGCCCGCTATGCCGGCGACACCACGTTTGCATCCAGCACCTCAACCCCCGGGGTGCCGGTAGTGGTGAACAAGGAAAATAGCCGCCTACAATATGGCATCGTCACATTCGATGCCGCAGGGAATATCTTGAGCACCAATGCGACCTCCGTCGCGTATGGCTCGCCCTACATTTTGCGAATCGACATCTTGAACAGCACGAGTAATGCGTGCCAGCCCCTTGTGGCGAACGGCGCGACCACGGGCTGCGCGTTCGACGCGACAGGAACGGTCACTATTACGGACAATGGAGGTTCGCTCGACACGGGAACCTTTGTTATAAACAGCGCGGGACATGCAGAAGATCAGCCCATCCAACTTTCGGGTGGACCTCATGCGCTCTCGGCGACCTATTCGGGTGACATCAGCTACAACCCTGTCACCACGCCGGTGACGGATACTGTGACCGTTTCGCGGGCGACTACAGCCACAGCGCTCAGCGCCAGCCCTTCTACAGTAAACCCTGGCTCAAACGTCATCCTGACCGCAACAATTTCATCCGCGAGCAACAGCGCCGTTGGCGCAACCGGCACTGTGACTTTCTTTAACGGAGGAACGCAAATCGGCAGTCCCGTCACGGTAACGCAAACGGCGGCGTCGGCGAGCGCCGGGGCAGGCGGCACCGCCGCGCTGACGACTTCCTTCCCTTCGGCGGGTACGGACTCTATTACCGCGACATATAACGGAGATACGAATTACGCGACATCGACATCAGCGGGAGTCACCGTTACCGTAGGACAGGTAACCACAACAAGCGTGACGAGCTCGGCTATGAGTATCGCCGCCGGTGGGAGCGTTACACTAACAGCCACCGTCGCGACGACGAGTCATGGCGCGGGCCCGACAGGAACAGTGCAGTTCAAGAATGGAGCGAGTGCGCTTTCTACCGCAGCGACGTGCACGCCGACTGCAGGCACAACCACAGCTACGGCGTTTTGCACGGCCACTTTGACCACGACTTTGGCTTTCTTGGCGCCGCCGCCTTCAGTACCGGATCGCGTGCCAAACATTCGCTTTCAACCGGTAGTGCTTGTGGCATTCTTACTTCTGCTTCTCTTTCTCTTTACTTTGAGGCGTATCCCAGCGGCTTACCGGCGCGGATACGCGTGCGCGGCCTTGTTACTTCTTGCCGGCCTGGTAGCTGGTCTTGTGGGTTGCGGCGGCTATGGAGGCGGTGGTGGCGTGCATTACGATAGCATCACGGCGGTGTACAGCGGGGATGCCACTTACGCTGGGTCAACCTCGTCGGCGATTACCATTACAGTCCAATAGAACCAACCCAGAGATGGCTGGAGCGGCCCTGAAGTTCCGGGGCCGCTCAATGGCCGTTCTTGTCAGATTGTGAGTTGCTATTCGGAGGGAAAAATAATATTCCAGAACTGCGGCGCGGGCGAGAGAAACTCCACAGGTACGAGTGAGCCTTCCTGATTCATCTGTGGCGGACGGACAACATTCACCTCGACGCGCTGCTGCGTTTTGGGATTTTCGAGGATGAACTTGGTGCCTTGGGGAATACCCTCGCGAAGAATGATCATGGCGCCGGAAGCGCTCACTGTGTGAGTAAATCCCTCGATAGCTTTGGGACTGTTGGCGACATGGACGAGCACGGGCATCTTGAGGAGCACGCGCTGCGCGCGACGGCGTTCTTCAGCGGTAGGTTGCCGCGTCAAGGCGGGGCGCACGCCAGCCATATAGCCGGATTTCGCGTACGGTGAGGGCTTGAAATTAGAACCGGGTTTCACAGATCGAGTCCCCAGAAATCCATTTCCGGCGCGATCAGTTCGACACCGTATTCCCATCCGTCGGGGCGCTGGTTGCCCTTCCACACGATAATCGCGGCGTTGCTGGTATGGGAGATCAGATTGGTAAGCGCCAGCCGGCGCTCCAGCTCAAGCGGATGCGGCAGCACCACCATGCACCCGTATGGGTTAACGATCCGCGTGTGCGCTTCCACGCTGATGCGTTTGCCGTTCTCGCCGTCCCACTCAAGACGCACGGGAACACGGGAATTCATCCGGCGGCCGCGGCGCTTCTCGTGGTGCCGCGAGCCGAGACGCTTGTTTTCACGCACCTTTGCCTGCATTTTCGCCTCTACCTCGTCATGCTAAAGTTGAGGACGAAAGGGGTCAATGGTACGAGTTCCGGCGGTCGCGCAAACAAGTAGCTGTCCTAATGGACAGGTGAAAACTGTGGAGTGGGACAGGTTGTGAAGAATCTGATCGTCAATGCGGATGACCTGGGATGGACGGACGGCGTAAACCGCGGAATCGTCGAGGCGTTTCACCACGGGATTGTGACCAGCACCTCGCTGCTGGCCAACGGCGCCGCGTTTGCCGGGGGCGTGGAGGCCGCGCGATCGGCGCCCGGGTTGGGAGTCGGTGTGCATTTGAACTTGAGCGATGGCCCGCCGGTGGCTAACCCGGAAGTCGTTACCAGCCTTCTGAATGATAACGCCGAATTCGCGGGCGGACCCCAGAGCCTGCTTCTGCGACGCGCGCGGCGCGGGCTCTTGCTGGTGGAAGTGGAAGACGAGTGGGACGCGCAAATTCAAAAAATCGTCGACGCGGGGATCACGCCAACGCACCTCGACGGGCATAAACATGTGCACATGCTGCCGGGGCTGTTTGAGATTGCAGTGCGGCTCGCGAAACGGCATGGCATCGGCGCGATTCGCGTTTCGCTGGAGACCTCGAGCCTGCGCGCGGCTCTCTCTTCCGGATCGAAACAGCACGCCGGCGTGGTCATGAAACAAGGCGTGCAGGCGCGCGGATTGAAACTGCTGGCTCGTGATGTTCGCGCGCAAGCCGAGCATGCGGGTATTTCCACGGCCGATTATTTTTGCGGGATTGCGCAAACTGGAGAGCTGACGCGCGAAGGCGTTGTGCAACTCGTGAAGAGTTTGCCCGACGGAACGACGGAATTGATGTGCCACCCGGGTTACGCGGATGCGGCGCTTCAGAAAACACCCACCCGGCTGCAGAATTCACGGCAAGCCGAACTGCAGATCTTGACGGACACCGCGATCAGAAATCTTGTCGCATCGCTGGGGATTCGCCTGATAGACTATGGCTTCGTCGCCCAGGAAGCTTGAAAAAGGACTTCGCGGAAAAGAATGGCAAGCGATTCGCCCATCCAGTATTCGATCGTCGTTCCGTTCTACAACGAACAGGAAAACATTCCACCTCTCTACATGAAGCTTACCGAAGTGATGGACGGGATCGGCGAGCCTTACGAATTAGTGTTTGTCGATGATGGCAGCAAAGACGACTCGTTCAAGGTGCTTTCGGAAATTTATGAGCACGACCGGCGCGTGAACCTGGTGAGGCTGCGGCGGAATTTCGGGCAAACTCCGGCGCTGAAAGCAGGTTTTGATTTTGCGCGCGGCGAGGTCATCATCTCCATGGACGGCGACCTGCAGCACGACCCCGAAGAGATTCCGCGCTTTTTGGAAAAAATCGAAGAAGGCTACGACTTGGTAAGCGGCTGGCGCCACAATCGGCGGGATCATTGGCTGATGCGGCAGCTACCGAGCCGCACCGCCAACTGGATGATGGCAAAACTTTCGGGCATCGATCTGCACGATTTTGGAACCACGTTCAAGGCCTACCGCCGGGAGATCATTCAGGAAATTCAGCTCTACGGCGAGCTGCACCGGTTTATTCCGGCGCTGGCAAGTTCGACGGGCGCGAGAATCGCGGAAGTACCCATCGAGAATCTCCATCGGAAGAGCGGGAAGTCCAATTACGGGATCGGGCGCACCGTCCGCGTGTTTCTGGATTTGATTATCGTGAAGTTTTTATTGGATTATTCGACGCGGCCGCTCCAGTTTTTCGGCTTGCTGGGCGTGGCCGGGGCGGGGTTGGGCTCTTTGCTCGCGTGCTTCCTGGCCTACGAAAAATTTTATCTGCACAAAGCCATCATGGCGGAGCACGGGCCGCTGATGATGCTGGCAGTGGCGCTATTCATCAGCGGCGTGCAGTTTTTCTCCATGGGATTGCTCGGCGAAATCATCGCGCGCACCTACTACGAATCGCAGAACAAGCCGATCTACGCGTTGCGCGAAGTGAAGAGCCATCGCAAGGAAATGGGCGATTCAACCGAGTCGCCGCGCCCCTCCGGCAATTCCGAACGCTGAAAATATTTTCGCAAAACAAATTGCTCTCGAATGCGGCGGAAAGACTTTCCGCGCGCCGTGAAATTAGCAGTCTCAGGAATAACGGGCAGTTTCCCGCGGCCACATTGCAAATAATGCGTTCAGGAATGGCGCGCGATTTTGCGGTATTCGCCACGGAAATATAGCAGCGGCTCCCCTTCCTCCATTTCCGCGTACTCCACCTCCGCAATAAAAATCGTATGGTCGCCGGCAACGTGCGACGAAATCACTTTGCAGCTCATTTGGAGAAGCGTGCCGTCGATGACGGGGGCGCCGCTGGGCGTCCGCCGAAAATGGATGCCCAGCCGCTGCTCTGCTTCGGCGCTGTGTTCGCGTTTTGCGAAGTATTCGGAGATGGCCTGCTGATTTTGTTTCAGGACGCTGAGGCCGAACTGTTTTTTCTTTTGAAGCAGCGAATACATGTTTGCGCGGTGGTCGACGCAAACAAGGATCAGCATGGGATCGAGCGAAACGGATGTGAAGGAGTTGGCGGTCATGCCGTGAATTTTGCCAGGCTCGCGCTCAATGGTGACAACCGTGACGCCGGTGGTGAAATGGCCCAGGGCTTTGCGGAATTCAAATGACGAGAGTGAGGAGGTTGGCATCTTGGAAGTTTTTGAAGATACCATACTGGGTGCGAGAAAAGCGAAGCGGCGGGTCCGCATCGGAATTGCCTTGCGGCGATTCGTTTGAGCAGCGGGATTTGAAACGGGGTGAAGATTCATGGGGCGAAAGATCGCGGTGGTGGGCGGAACGGGAGCGGAAGGCTCCGGGCTGGCATATCGCTTGGCGAAAGCCGGGGAATACATCCTGATCGGCTCGCGCGAGCCCGCACGGGCGCAAGAGACGGCAAGAGTTTTACGGGAGCGCATTGGAAGAAGTGCGCAAATCGAGGGAATGGACAATCCTGCTGCCGCAGCAGCGTGCGATATCGCGATTTTGACGGTTCCCTTCTCCGGAGCGGCGGCGCTGCTGAAACAACTGAAAAGTTCGTGGAAACCGGGAACGATTGTGATTGATACCACGGTGCCTCTGGCGGCAACCGTTGGCGGTGCAGCGACGCGGGTGCTTGGAGTGTGGCAGGGATCGGCGGCAGAGCAGACACAGGAGCTTTTGCCCGCGGGCGTGAGTTTGGCGGCAGCGTTTCAGAATCTTGGCGC
>WNGJ01035102.1_pt1 | contig 12528 bp, 12 predicted proteins | sample 5400611 | NCBI WGS metagenome assembly WNGJ01 (sample SAMN13153375, study PRJNA577476) | soil metagenome | isolation source: 40 cm soil or saprolite under Garry oak tree replicate 1 | place: USA:California | collected 2016-06-15
TCAATAATCGTGAATAAATACATTGTATTCTTCACATACTTGTCTGTCTCGTAAAGACACCGTCTTTCAAACTTCAATACCCATCTCTGCCATCTTGAAATAGCTTCTGCTTTGTTGCATACTTAGCGCAAGTTAACAATATGTATTTTTACCAACAAAGGGGTTGCGTTTATGCAAGTCGGAGTTGGATTACCCAGTACTGTTCCAGGTGCGCAAGGACAGCTCATTATCGAATGGGCTTGTAAGGCCGATGAAGGTTCATTCTCCAGCCTGGGAGTACTTGATCGACTGGTCTATGATAGCTTCGATCCACTCATTACGCTAGGCGCAGTTGCAGGCGTTACTCATCGCGTCAAACTGGCTACTACCATTGTCATTGGCCCTCTACACAACAATACTCTGCTGGCTAAAACCGCTGCCTCGCTTGATGCTCTTTCAGGCGGCAGGCTTGTGTTAGGTCTTGCGGTCGGAGCGCGCAAAGAGGATTATGATGTCGCTGGTATTGACTATCGAAATCGTGGGAAGCGACTTTCTGAACAACTCTCCTCCATACGATCTCTGTGGGAAGATAGCCATATAGGACCAAAAACAGTGCGATCTAAAGGCCCAGATCTGCTGGTAGGAGGATTGAGTGACCAGGGATACGCTCGCATGGTACGTTATGCTGATGGGTATGTGCATGGCGGGGGACCACCCAGAGCCTTTGCACGCGCCGCTGACAAGGCCTATGCAGCATGGAGTGATGCAGGTCGCCCTGGCAAACCACAACTCTGGGCGCAAGGCTACTTCGCTCTCGGCAACGACGCTGTTAAGGAAGCAGGCTATCGATATTTGAAGGATTACTATGCTTTCACCGGTCCCTTCGCGGAGAGAATCGCGGCAGGCCTTCTCACAAGTCCTCAAGCCGTAGCTCAGTTCATTCGTGGCTATCAAGATGCAGGATGCGATGAGCTGGTGCTTTTCCCCACCGTACCCGATCTTGCTCAACTCGACCAACTTGCTGAAATACTTCATGGATTAGGCAAGGGGAGGGCCGAATGAAATTAGTTATTCTTGGTGGAGGTCCTGCGGGACTCTATAGCGCCCTGCTGATCAAAAAGACCAATCCTTTGCACGACATTTCGTAATCTGGGATGCTATCGATGTCTATTATCGAGATCAGAAGATCAGTTGCGGTGGCCATGTTATTTCCAGCATCTCACGCAAAAGCCTGCTGAATATTCTGCAACGTCGCTGCCACGAACTCGATATCAACATCAATTTCAGTTGCGAGATACACGAACTTGCCGAGCTTGGAGACTACGATCTGCTCATTGCCGCCGATGGTCTCAACAGTATTGTGCGTAAAATGTATGAATCGAGTTTCAAGCCTAGCCTGGAATATGGCAAGGCCAGGTACATCTGGCTTGGCGCTAATAAAGTGCTTGATGCCTTCTCGTTTATTTTCCGCGAAAATGAGCATGGTTTATTTCAAGTCCACTCCTATCCTTTCAATGGCACAACAAGCACCTTTATCATTGAATGTGACGAGGCTTCCTGGCTGAAAGCAGGTCTAGACAAAGCAGATGAGACTCAAAGCCTCGCATATTGCCAGCAACTGCTCGCAGATAATCTTGACGGAGCTACCCTGCTGTCAAACAATTCGAAATGGATTAGCTTCCCTACTCTTAAAACACAGCACTGGCACTATAAGAACATAGTGTTGCTCGGTGACGCCATACACACTGCTCACTTCTCCATTGGCTCGGGAACAAAGCTGGCTATGGAGGACTCTATAGCTCTTGCCAGTGCGCTAGAACAGCACACCGATCTGGAAACAGCCTTGAATGAATATGAATTAGAGCGAAAACCTGTCGTTGAGATCTTTCAAAAAGCTGCCAGCGACAGTCAGGCCTATTTTGAAACACTCAAACGTTATCTAAACTTTGACCCGATGCAATTCACCTTCAATTTACTTACACGTAGTGGCAGAATTACGTATGACGACCTTAGATTACGCGATCCGCGTTTCGGAGACATGGTTGATCGTTGGAATGCGCAAAAAGCCAGCTCAATGCTTAACACTACGGCTGGATTTCACCCTGAGCGCAGCGAAGGGTCTGTAGGTACTCCACCTCCCTTGTTCACACCGATTGTCACCCTAAGCACAGCGAAGGGTCTGGTTGCACCACCTCCCTTGTTCACACCCATACGACTGCGTAATGTACAGCTTTCCAATCGTGCGGTTTTATCACCCCTTTCCACTTGTGCAGCGCAAAATGGCTTACCGGGTGAAGCATATACACAACAACTGCGTAGCGCGGCCCTGAGTGGAGTTGGATTAGTAGGAACCGAGCACGTAGCAATCTCCCCTGAGGGACGCATCACGCCGGAAGACGTTGGCATATACAATGCAAACCATATTGAAGTATGGAAACAAATCGTCGATTTTATTCATAGCCAAACACCAGCAAAGGTTGCAATCCAGTTGAACCATGCCGGACGTCGTGGCTCGACCCGTCCAAGAGTACAGGGACTGGATAGGCCGCTACATGACGACAACTGGCCACTACTTTCAGCATCATCTACACCTTTCACGCCTTCTAGCCAGGTTCCCAAAGAGATGGATCGAGTCGATATGGACGATGTGCGCGAAGATTTTGTACGAGCCGCTCAGAGATCTCTCGAAGCAGATTTCGACATACTGCAACTTAACTTTGCTCATGGCTATTTGTTGGCGAGCCTCATTTCACCATTGTCTAATCTTCGCTCTGACGAGTATGGTGGAGATCTGGAGCATCGAATGCGTTTTCCGCTAGACATATTCGATGCTGTGCGTGCAGTCTGGCCCCAGGATCAGCCCACTTCTGTTACCATCTCTGCTAGCGACTGTTCCAGGGGTGGCTTTGAAGTTGACGATGCAGTAATAGTCGCTAAAATGTTCAAAGAGCATGGGTGTGATATAATCGCGGTAGCAGCAGGCCAGACAAGCATTGACAGCGAACCCGCCTATGGCCGGGGTTTCCTGACACCATTCAGCGACCGGATACGCAACGAGGCAGGTATTCTCACGATGGTTGGCGGATATCTAACTACAAGCGACGAAGTCAACACCATAATCGCTGCTGGCCGCGCCGACCTGTGCATTATGGACCCACCACAATTGAATGATCTCTACATGGCTACACAAGTTCCTTAAATAGAAGACTTTCTAAGGAGACCCTTAAGAGCACGATTGGAGGATCATCATATATGTCACACGAAAACAGCCCAGTGCTTGCTGGAAAGCGTGCTGTAGTAACCGGCGCTGGTCGAGGTATCGGTCGTAGTATCGCCTTAGCTCTTGCACAGGCAGGAGCAAATGTGGCTGTGACAGCTCGCACTCCTTCTGAAATCGTACAGCTCGTTGACGAAATTGAAGCCCTGGGTCGCCAGAGCCTGGCCGTTTCTTGCGATGTAACCGATCCAGAACAGGTCACCCACATGGCCACTACCCTCATCGAGGGTCTAGGCGGTATAGATATATTAGTCAACAACGCAGGCAATGCTGGTAGTCACAAGTTTTTGAACCATTCAGATGAGCTCTGGCATCGCATGCTCTCCATCAATCTGACCAGTGTCTATTACGTCACTAAGGCTTTCGTCCCGGCATTGATTGAACAACGCTATGGCCGCATTATCAACATTGCCTCAATTGCCTCCAGAGTTGGGGGAAGCTATATCGCCGCATATACAGCAGCGAAACATGGTGTGCTCGGCCTCACACGTGCCCTTGCTGTTGAATTGATGCCATATAATATCACAGTCAATGCCATCTGTCCCGGGTATGTGAATACACCTATGACCGATGCAAGTGTCAGCAACATCGTGGCTCGTACTGGAATGCCCGATTCAAAAGCACGCGAGGCATTAGAAAATTCGAGTCCACAGAAACGTCTGATTGAGCCAGAAGAGGTTGCCGCAATCGCAGTCTTCCTGGCAGAGGATATCAACAGAGGCATCACAGGCCAGGCCATCAATATCGATGGCGGCGGTCTGATGTCATAATTTCTTTGTCCTTGCATCTGACCTGACTGCGAAGCAGTAGACGCGCAGCGTCGTTGGTCAGATGGATTAGTGCCATGAAGGAGGTCTGTTTTGAGCTTCGACTTTCTCTATGAAGTGAGTGATGGCGTAGCGACGCTGACCTTCAATCGCCCTGAAGTAATGAATGCGCTGACTTTTGAGGTCTACGCCCAACTTCGTGATCTGTTTGAAACCTTGCGCTACGACGATGCTGTACGGGCTATCGTGCTCACCGGCACAGGTGACAATTTCTGCTCGGGCGGCGATGTTTACGCAATCATCGGTGAACTGCTCAAACGCGATATGAAAGGTCATCTCGAGTTCACGCGCATGACCGGGGCAGTCGTGCAGAATATGCGACTGCTGGATAAGCCGATCATCGCTGCCATCAATGGCATGACCGCCGGAGCTGGAGCGGTCATAGCGCTTGCTGCTGATCTGCGTATTGCCTCTGAAAAGGCTCGCTTTGCTTTCCTCTTCACTAAAGTGGGTCTGACCGGAGCCGATATGGGAGCCGGTTATTTATTGCCAAAAATTGTCGGGTTAGGCCGTGCTACCGAGCTTTTGATGCTCGGCGACACCATCGACGCTGTCACCGCTGAACGCTTTGGACTCGTGAATCGCATAGTATCCCACGATGATCTGTTGCCCTCAGCAAAAGCATGGGCCAAACGACTCGCACAGGGACCAACCTTTGCCATCTCGATGACCAAGCATATGATTAACCACGAATTGAGTATGGATCTTGTCTCTGCAATTGAAGCCGAAGCTCAAGCGCAGGCTCTCATGCTCATGGGAGACGACCACCGCCGCTTCTTCGAATCTTTCAAGGCAAAAGAAAAGCCAAAGTTCATTGGAAGGTAGAGCGTTTAACATGGAAAAAACTATCATCAATCCACCGATCCTTGCACGTGCTGTTGGATTTAGCCATGGTGTCCTTGTTACAGGTGGTCGTCTCCTTTTCTTAGCAGGTCAGACTAGCAGCAATGCTGAGGGCCAGATCATAGCGCCTGGAGATCTGGTAGCCCAGTACGAACAGACGCTTCGCAATCTTCAAGCCGTTGTCGAAGCCGCAGGTGGAAAGATGCAAGACATTACAAAGTTAAATATTTTTATTCGCGACAGAGATGATTATCTTGCACATCTCAAGCCACTGGGCATAGTTCACCGGGCTTTCTTTGGTGCCTACTACCCGGCAATGGCTCTATTCGAGGTATCACGTTTTTTCCAGAACGAAACACTCGTCGAAATAGAAGGCATTGCAGTAATTGACTGACACAGAAATGTAGGGGCGACCCTCGCGGTCGTCCGGCTAAATTGCTACGAAAAGAGAACAAATGGACTTCGAACTTACACCCGAACAACAGCGCATCCAACAACAAGCACGCATATTCGCCGAACAAGAGGTAGCGCCAATAGCACGCGAAGCAGACGAGAAAGGCGTGTTCCCGCTACACCTGGTCAAGCGCATGGGCGAATTGGGCTTCCTGGCAGGACCAATCGAGCCTGAGTACGGCGGATCGGGCATGGACTATGTTAGTTACGCCTTACTCTGCGAGGAATTGGGACGGGTCGATTCCTCTGTACGAGGTTTCTTGACCGTCCATACAAGCCTCGTCTCGCTCTGCATTCTTGATTGGGGCACCGAAGAACAGAAGCGTCGTTACCTTCCACGGCTGGCCACCGGTGAGTGGATTGGCTGCTATGCTCTAACCGAACCGAACGCCGGATCAGACGTAGCTAGTATGGAAAGCACTGCCAGAGAAGATGGAGATTACTACATCCTGAATGGCGAGAAAATCTGGATCACGAACGGCACCAGTGCTCATAGTGCTATCGTATTCGCAAGTCGTGATCGCGCAGCTCGCCATAAAGGCATCTGCGCTTTTCTGATCGAAACCAATACCCCTGGTTTTCACCGAGAGGCTATGCTGGGCAAGGAATTGGGCCATCGCGCATCAGAACACGTACACATTACTCTTAAAGATTGCCAGGTGCATAAAAGCGCTTTACTAGGCGCACCAGGAGAAGGTTTCAAAGTCGCGATGTCTGCCCTTGACCGTGGCCGTCTGGGAGTAGCCGCAGGCGGACTTGGCATCGCGCAGGCCTGTCTGGATGCCTGTATCGCCTTTGCCACACAGCGCCGCCAGTTCGGTCAGCGAATTGCGGACTTTCAAATGATTCAGGCGACGCTGGCTAATATGTCCGCCGACGTAGAGGCAGCTCGATTACTCGTCTATCGTGCCGCGTGGGTGAAAGATCAGGGACTACCCGCAACAAAAGCTACATATCCTTGTTTCCAAAGGAGGGAACAAAATGAGTGTGTATTCAGCTCACATTGATACCTTTGCGCATGACAATCTGCCACCACGCGATCAGTGGCCCGACCTGATCTTTACGATCCCCGAAGTACAGTACCCCGACCGCCTGAATTGTGTTGTTGAACTTCTGGATACGAAGATTCAACAGGGATATGGCGATCACCAGGCGATTTTCAGTGCCGATGGTGTCCTAACCTATGTACAGATGCAAGCGCAAGTGGATAAGGTTGCCCATGTATTGACACATGACATGGGGCTAGTACCTGGCAACCGTGTGCTGCTTCGCAGCGCAAACAATGCTACGTTGGCCATCTGCTGGTGCGCCGTCGCCAAAGCAGGGCTCATCGTGGTTGCAACCATGCCTCTATTGCGTGAAAAAGAACTGGTTGACGTTATCGAGAAAGCGCAGATCACTGCCGCTATCTGCGACCAGCGACTTGAAGCCGAACTACAAGCAGCACAGAAGCATTGCCCGGTGCTACAACAAATCATATATTTCAACGATTCTTCCGCCGAGGGACTTGAGACACGCATGAAAGCGTGGAATGAGCCTTTCAACGCGGTAGACACTGCCTCCGAAGATACAGTGCTGATCGCTTTCACATCAGGCTCGACAGGCCAACCCAAGGCATCCATGCATTTTCATCGCGATATCCTCGCGGCCTGTGATTGTTTCCCCAAATCAATTCTCCGTATGGCACCGGATGATATCTGCATTGGGACACCTCCGCTGGCCTTTACCTTTGGGCTTGGCGCACTGCTTATTTTCTCGATGCGTGTGGGAGCCGCAACCGTCTTGCTTGAGAAACTGACGCCTGAAAGCTTGCTCTCGGCCATTAGAGACTACAGAGCGACCATCGTCTGGTCCACTCCACTCTTCTATCGCCAGATGGCGGAAATCGTCGACAGGTCTGACCTCTCGACCTTACGACAGAGTGTTTCAGCGGGTGAATGGCTCCCAGTTTCTACACGAACGATGTGGCGCGAAGCGACCGGCATCGAGATGGTAGACGGTATCGGCGCCACCGAGATGTTACATATCTTCATTGCTTCAGCCGGTGCCGAAGTACGTCCCGGTGCCACTGGCAAAGTGGTGCCGGGCTACCAGGCATGTATCATTGACGAGAATGGTCAGCAGTTGCCACCCGGCACTATTGGGCGATTGGGTGTGAAGGGACCAACTGGATGTCGCTACCTGGCTGACGAGCGTCAGCGCACCTATGTACAGCATGGTTGGAACCTTACTGGTGATGCGTATCTGTTGGATGAGGATGGTTACTTCTGGTTCCAGGCACGCACAGACGACATGATCATTACAGCGGGCTACAATATTGCGGGGCCGGAGGTAGAAGGAGCCTTGCTTATGCATCCTGCAGTGGCAGAGTGTGCTGTTGTAGGCGCGCCCGATGTAGAACGCGGTACCATCGTTAAGGCGTTCGTGGTGCTCAAGCCAGGCTATTCCGGAGATACTGCTCTGATAAAGACGTTGCAGGACTTTGTCAAGCAAAGCATCGCCCCTTATAAATATCCACGCTCCATTGAGTTCTGCGATGCGTTGCCTCGTGCTGGCACCGGTAAAATACAACGCTACAGGCTGCGCCAGCAAGAGTAGGGTACTATCATTCCCTGAGCATATAATCGGCAGGGTATTCCATGTGTATGTAGATTGCGCTGGGAGTACCCTACTTGTGCGTTTCATATCGAGATCAACGGTATTGCCACCAGCGCAACAAATATACCAATAGTCTGCAATCGAGTCACTCGTTCCTTGAGAATAACAGTTGCCAATAGAACGGTTACTGCTGGGTACAATGATGAGAGGATAGCAGCAACATCGAGTCGCCCAGCATGCGTCGCGAGTACGAAGAATACATTCCCTGCCACATCGAGCGTTCCTGCTAAAAATATCACTGGCCAAACTGACTTTTCAGGTAACACCTTCTGGCGCCTGACGAGTACAACAGCTAGCAAAAAGAGAAGAGAAGAGAGCCTTGCAGCCGCAAGTGGCCAAAAAACAGCACCATTACTGACTCGGCTGATAAGGATGAAGAAACTGTGGTCCTGGTAGCCCCTCAAAAAACGCACCAAATATTACAGGTAATGCAGCAGAAAGCATTGCGGCAATTGGAGCAACGATGCCCATGCGACCGACTGCCAGCGCCTGATAGAAGGCTACAAGCCCAACGGCGCCGGCTAAACCTGCCACACTTCCCCACATTAAATTTAGAGTTGTAGGAAATGGTTCAGACCATACCAGGGCAAGAGCAGTTAACATAATGAGACCCACTGCATACGCACTCACAACAACACTCAAAACTTGAGCACGGCGAGTTGCGAGTCCACCGCTGAAATCTCCTGCACCCCATGTTATCGAAGCAGCAAGAGCAAACGCCACGGTACTGAGTCCATGAAACATTGTGAAAATCCTAAGAGCGAACAACCAGACTATAGCATAAGTTCTTGCCGCAGTTTCATCATTTCAGCTTGAAATGTAGCTTCTAGAGCCTGTTTTTCTTCAACAGGCTGAAAGCTATAGCGCACACCATTGAGTAGTATCTCGTTGATCGTATCGATATCAAAATTGAACGGATCAACCAGTAATTTCACCTCGTCATTAAGCGTTGTGTTAAACAATGGCGGATCGTCGGAGTTAATAGTAACAGGCACACCTGCGTAATAAAGACCTGGTAAAGGATGCGTTGCAAGGTCAGTATAAACACCCAACCTCACATTACTTGTTGGACATATTTCAAGAGGGATCTGCTTCTCAGCGAGATAGGTAACGAGAACAGGGTCCTCGATCGATCTTACTCCATGACCAAGTCGTTCAGCACTCAATATCTGAATTGCTCCCCAGACACTATCAGGTCCAACCGTCTCACCCGCATGTGGTGCGCTATGCAATCCTACCTCACGGGCTTTTTCAAACCATTTTGCATATTGTTCAGGCGGATTACCAACTTCTCCTCCACCAAGTCCTAATGCAACGACACCATTACCCATGCCTTCCAAAGCGACTGCCAGCGTATATTCGGCACGTCGGCGATTGAGTATCCTATCCGGAATGTCACGCACAATATCGAAAATCCACCTGATTTCTACCCCAAACTCTTTCTGCGCCAGAAGACGTCCACGTGACAATCCGGTAAAGAATGTATCAAAAGGGATTCCCAGCGAAAACTGATGGGTACTGGGTGAGAACGTTACTTCGGCATAACGCACATTTTGACGAGCCATATTCGCCCCAAATTCGTACGCAATCAACTCGTAATCTTCACTCGTTTTCAAACAGCTCGAAATTTCAAAGTAAATCTCGATGAAGTGGCTGAAATCGCGAAAGGTAAACCAGCTTTTTAAATCCGAGACATTCTCTACAGGTAGTTGTGCACCATTACGTTGAGCCAGGGCTAAGAGTGTAGTCGGCTGTATCGAACCTTCCAGATGGACATGCAGTTCTGCTTTAGGAATACTGGCGACATAGCGTTCAATATTTGCTTGTTCGTTCACAATCATTCGCTCACATCGTGATCGATAAAGTATGGACGCCAGGGACCTGAACCAAGAATCAAAGGTTGCATCAGAGCACGCTCCGCTTGAACAGTGTGCATAAGATCGTGTGCTGCCCATTCATGCAACAACTCTCCTAATGTGACTGTTCCAAGCTCACTATGTTGGGCTGTACGCGTCAAGTCTTGAATAGTAACTCGATCCAATCCGATAAGACTATCTTTACGCCGCCTTGCAAACTCTTCAGCCAGTTGCTGCGGATTCTGCGTTGTGTAGCGTGTCCCTTGCGTATCTGGATCAAAGGCAACAAAATTTTCCCCAGCCAACAGGGCCTGCACACGTGCTGGAAAGACCCATCGTTCGGCGTCGAGCAAATGGCACAGGCAATCCATGGCTGACCATTCATTTTGCAACGGAGTCCGAGTGAGCAAATCTATTGGCAGGCTTTCTGTCAGGCTCAGCCAACGCGAAGTCGTTGTTGAGAGAATCGCCTTCACTGACTCGAGCAGGTTATTCATAAATCTCCTTTCCTATCGTCCATGACAATGCTTGAATTTGCGTCCACTACTACACGGACAAGGGTCATTCCGTCCTGCTTTGGCGAACGCTTTCTGCAACTGTGCTTCCTCTGCCGCCAGTACAAGCATCACTTCTGCTGGGGCACGATTGCGCCGCAACAACTCGGCCATGAGGCGCATCGGCTTGTCGACGTGTATGAAGAATGCTTTGTAGCCAGCGCACAGGTAATTCAATCCAGGTTCGCCATCGGGTGTCTCGATGAAGCGGTTCTTGGGACATTCACCATGACAGGCGAAGCGCACCTCGCACTCGCGACAGTAGCGCGGCAGTGAATCGCGCTTGTGCAGCCCAAACTGCCGCTGTTTGTCAGATGCGACCAGCTCGATCATGTGCTTGTCTTGAATATTGCCTAAGAAATATTTCGGTTCGACAAAGTGATCGCACGAGTAGAGATCACCGTTATGCTCTAATGCTAAGGCATTTCCGCAGGTCTCCGCAAAGATGCACAGCGCGGGTGGAGAGCCGTACCAGGAGGCCAGCGCCGCATCAAACATTTGCACAAAAACGGTGCCCACATCGCGCCGGACCCATTCGTCGAAGATCGTGATCAGAAACGCACCCCATTGCTCTGAGTTTACAGACCGTTCTGATACCTGGTTTCCCTCCTGAAAGCCGATCTCTCCTTGCTCATTGATACGCTCCACGATTGGGATAAACTGGATGAAGTTCGTGCCGACCTCGTTTCGTAAGAAGTGGTACACCTCCAAGGGGTGATCGGCATTGGCGGCGTTGACGGTTGTCAAAATGTTGAACTCCACGTGGTGTTCTTGCAAGAGGCGGGCGGCCCTCATGACCTTGTGGAAGGTCGGTGCGCCCCCTTTATCCACGCGGTAGGTATCGTGCATGGCTTGTGGGCCATCCAGACTCAGCCCGATCAAGAAGTGATGCTCGCGGAAAAACTCGCACCAGGACTCATTCAAGAGGATGCCATTCGTCTGCATCGTATGCTGGACAGAAACGCCTGGACGCGTATAGTGTTTGACGTAGTCCATTGCACGTTTGAAAAAGTCCAGTCCCATCAAGGTGGGTTCCCCACCCTGCCAAGAAATCGTCACTTCAGGTGCACGCTGTGATTCGAGCAATTGGCGAATATAGGTTTCGAGTGTCTCATCGCTCATGCGAAAGCGGCTGTTGGGGTAGAGCTTCTCCTTGGAGAGGAAAAAGCAATACGTGCAATCGAGATTGCAGGTTGCGCCAGAAGGTTTACCCAAGACATGAAAGGAGGAAGGAGCATTCTTCGGCCAGGTAGCTGGAAGACTCGACATCTTAACAGGTGTTGAATGTGAATGAGTCAATTGAATGATTTTCGATGTTTGCATTGACTTAGTGGTTCAGCTACCTTTCTATCGGCCTTTAGGATGTTTCCAAGCAAGAACCTCATCTGGTTCCTCAGTTGTTATAGATTTAGTCAACTTAAAAACCATCATACAGCAATCGTGTTGTAAATAACAAGCTTGTGGTAATCACCAATCTCTAGTATACTGGATTTGGAGTGAAAACACATCTTTTGTATAAACTATATTCCAGAATTCCTTACTCTTCAATATGCCTATCCACTAGTGTAAACATACTAGTCAATTTGCATGGTACTGAATCATTGCTCTTTCTGCGAATGGAATAAATATAGTGCTTTTTAATGATGTGCTTTTGTCCTGTTGATAGTATATTTGAAGAGAATTGTGAAGAAGCTTGAGATGCTACTACTCAGAGGGAGGCGCCTGAATGTTTTCTAATTGGGCCACCATCAGCACATTTATCGGCCTCAGTGGCTGGATTATTGCCATTATTATGCTGTTCATTGTGCCGGTGAACCGCAAACCGTCATCGGCGACCGCCTGGCTGTTGCTGATCTTTCTCCTACCCTATGTTGGACTGGTCATCTTCCTGCTGCTGGGCAGCCCGAAGCTGCCGAAGAAACGTCGTGCCGAGCAGCACACGATGAGCGAACTCATCAGCAAGCTGGTCGCCGAGGCCAGCATGCAGCCAGAGTCGGCTGCCATGCTCAATCCTGAGATCCCTCCGCGCTACGAACCGTTCGTCAAACTGAACGCCAGCCTGGGCAAGTTGCCCGCCATTG
>WNGJ01013098.1_pt1 | contig 12527 bp, 13 predicted proteins | sample 5400611 | NCBI WGS metagenome assembly WNGJ01 (sample SAMN13153375, study PRJNA577476) | soil metagenome | isolation source: 40 cm soil or saprolite under Garry oak tree replicate 1 | place: USA:California | collected 2016-06-15
TAACCGGGACAAAGCTCGCTGTTGCCGCGTTCCATTGATACTCCTTAAAAACGTTGGGCGGAATAGGGTCTTTTGAATCGAGCTGCGAAGTGACAATGGTATTGACCTGGCTGATATGGGCATCACCTTGAACCAAACCCTGTACGGCGAATCGGCGCGCAGGAGTCCCGGTCAAATTATCATAGACATAGAAATCCATTTTAGCGTCAGGTGTGTAATAGCGTGCAATTACTAACGCAGTCAAAGAGCCAGATCCCTCCAGGCTCCCGCACATGACTTTCTGTACCTTGTTGACACCGGGCCTGGTTCCAACTACCGAATCCCATTTGTTCGCAAGGCTAGATGGACACGAACCAACGATTTGCAGGGTAATCGGTACTGGTGTTGGTGTTGGTGTTGGGGACACAGCCTGCGTAGGAGTAATGGACGTCAAGGTTGGTGTGCTCGACCCCCCCGTTTGGGATACAGTAGGAAACAGGCCACATGTGCTCAGGAGTAGCATCAAGCTACCAAGGCAAACGAAAATACCGATAGATGGCACACCTAAATAGTGTTGCTGGTATCCCTTGGGTCTATACATACCTATCATTTGCATGAAATACATCTTCATCACTTAAACCTCGAAATACTGTTACTGATCTAGTCTCCATCACCATAGGCTTAAATACGTTTGCTCATCCGGTCTTCTTGTCATTACAAATCTCAACAATTTTAAACATCTGAACGTAACCTGGAACAAACCAGCATGGAGCAATTGCTGTCCTGGTCTGTTATTGGTGGTCTATCGCTCTGGATATCAATGAGAAACTCGCTGTAGCCACACCCCTGTTTACAACTACTAGTTTCTCGCAGTGCATTCGTCGGCCTCCCAAGATTAGGTAGAGAGGGCAGGCCCATAACATGTTTTCTATCTGAACAAACGACAGATGATACACTGTGTAACAATAATGAACATCAATAGGAATTCTTCCTTAAGGCAAAAACGGCACATGATAGCCCAGGTAACTTGTGCCACCCATTAGTTCAAAATACCTATTCGATTTACAGGGTCGGTTATCATTTCTTTACTCTAAGCCCTTTTTAACAACCAATTCATTACCATATCTGTATTCACCAAAGCCCACCTAATAGGCTATGCTATGGTGGCAATCATGCATAGTCACATCAAGAATTGACTAGAGTACTCAGGTATTTGGATATATATATGAACGTCATAGACAGTTTTAAGCCTGGCTACTGGGCTTTGAGATCTCTTTACAGGCAGATGACCAATCAGTTAAGGCTTCTGCCTGACTATATAATTATCGGCACCCAGCGCGGCGGAACAACTTCCCTCTATTTCTATCTGACAGAATATGCGGGTATTTTTTCTGCTCTTCATAAAGAAGTCCATTTTTTCGACGATCATTACTTTCAAGGACTAAGCTGGTATCGCGCACAATTTCCAACTGCTCTACAAAAATATGCCTATGAGTGTATACACAAGCGGCCTTTCGTTACAGGAGAATCAAGTCCATACTACCTCTTTCACCCTCATATTCCAAAAAGGACCTTTGAAGCCTTACCGGAAGTAAAGTTGATTGTGCTACTCAGAAATCCCGTTGATCGAGCCTATTCGCACCATTGGCTTGCAACAAGCGAGGGGCGTGAAAAACTGCCTTTCGAAAAGGCTATCAAAGGTGAGGCGGAAAGGCTAGCAGGAGAACGAGAGAAATTATTAGCAAACGAACACTACGTAAGCTATAATCACCGCCATTACGCCTATCTCTCGCGAGGAATTTATGTTGAACAACTCCAACAGTGGATGAGCTATTTTCCAAAAGAACAGTTTCTCATTTTGAAAAGCGAAGACCTTTATCGCGATCCAGTAACAATCGTAAGGCAGACGCTAGAGTTTCTGGAGGTGCCAGGTACCATGCTGGACGAAAAAAATGAGTTCAAGCAATACCGCGAACCAACACCCAGGGGATACAGGAACAAGGAGAAACCACCAAAGATGGACCCAGAACTGAGGAAGGACCTGGTTGAGTACTTCAAACTCTATAATGCCCGCCTGTATGAGTTGCTGGGACGTGATTTAGGATGGGATAACTAACGGGAGAAATTAAATCATGACATCAACCGATAGATCTGCTTTGAAAAGAGCATACAGATTAACAACAAGTTGGATGCGGCTCATGCCGGACTTCATGATTATTGGAACACAGAAAGGAGGCACAACCTCCCTCTATAACTATCTGCTGGAACACCCGAGCATTGCCCCCATCTACATCAAAGAGCCACATTTTTTCGACATCTATTATAACAAAGGAATTTTGTGGTACCGATCTCACTTTCCAACTACTCTAGAAAAATATTATGTCAAATATTTGCAGAAACGGGCTTTCTTAACAGGAGAGGCAAGCCCTTATTACATGCCCCATCCACTTGCTCCCGCCAGAGTTGCAAGAGCTCTACCCAAAGTGAAACTGATCATGGTCTTGAGAAACCCTATTGATAGAGCATATTCCCAATACCAGCATCAGGTAAGACAGCCAGGAGTTGAACCGCTCTCATTTGAAGAAGCTATAGATCGCGAGGAAGAGAGACTTGCAAGCGAGGAGAAGAAACTCCTGGAAAATAAGCATTTCGTGAGTTTCAACCATCGCCATTACAGCTACCTGACCAGGGGCAGGTATATCGATCAGATTCCCATGTGGATGAAATTTTTCCCTAAAGAGCAGATATTGATCCTGAAGAGTGAAGATCTCTATAGCAATCCCTCAGCAACTCTCAAAGAAACTTTTGAGTTCTTGAATGTTCCGAACGTGACACTCAAAGAGCAGAAGGAAGAGTACAAGCAGTACAATAAAGCGACATATACCAAAATGGACCCTGCGACAAAACAACGCCTGGTTGAGTACTTCAAACCTTATAATGCCCGGCTGTACGAATTGCTGGGACGAGACTTTGGATGGGATAAGTGAGACTAGGCTATGCCAGAATCGACCGATACACCCACACCAATCATAGAGAAGCTCTACCGGGCAACCACGAACCCAATCCGCCTGCTGCCGGACTTCGTTATCATTGGAACCCAAAGGGGAGGCACAACCTCTCTCTACAATTACCTGGCAGGGCATCCATGTGTTGGGACGGCATCTATTAAAGAGGTGCATTTCTTCGATACGCCGCATTACAAGCAAGGGTTGGCCTGGTACCGGGCCCATTTCCCGTCGTCGATCCAAAAGTACTATTTTCAACAGATTCAGAAGCAAGCGTTCATAACCGGTGAAGCCAGCCCCTATTACCTGTTTCATCCTTTTGCAGCCAGAAGAATGGCCAAATCATTACCCCTGGTGAAACTGATTGTCATGCTGAGAAATCCTATAGACAGAGCGTACTCGCATTTCTACCACGAAGTCGCCGGAGGACACGAAAAGTTCTCCTCGTTCGAGGAGGCTATAGAACACGAGGAAGAAAGGCTCGGGGGTGAGCTAGAGAAAATGCTTGCCGATGAATATTACGCGAGCTACAACTACCGCCATTATTCCTACCTTGCCAGGGGGTTGTATGCAGATCAACTCCAGACCTGGTTGGGCCTGTTTCCCAAGGAACAACTATTGATCCTCAAGAGCGAAGATTTCTATGCAGATACATCAGCCACCTTCAAACAAACACTGGCATTCCTCGACCTGGCAAACGTCGATTCCAGGCAGCACAAGGAGGTGTTTAAGAAGTATAACACGACAAAACCCCCTAAGATGAATCCTGCCACGAGAAAACGCTTGATCGAGTATTTCGAGCCGCATAATGCCCGGCTGTACAAATTGCTTGGGCGCGACTTTGAGTGGGACAAATAAAGAAAGAGAAACCTTAACCGGATTGAAATATTTATAATCATATCTTAACTTGTTCGCTACCGACAACCATCATTGTCTCTGTTACACTTTAGCCGTCAATGAGGGAAATAGACTTAAGGAGAGAAACCTGTATGGAACAGATAACAGTAACTATACCAAAGCGACAGGAAGAAAGGTCAACTTCTGCATCAACAATTGGTATTACTACTGGTGTCATTAACACCGAACCACTTACAGACGGCAATCTAAGCATCTTTCCCGCGCGAAATGCTTCGCGTTTCTATAGCATTGCAAAACGGCTTCTCGATATCGTTTTATCGCTAATCGGTATAATGATATTATCACCGGTATTTTTAGCCATTGCTCTCTGCATCAAGCTCGATGGGGGCGGTCCGATACTTCACTTCCGCGAAATTGTGGGACTACATGGCCGGCGCTTCTTCGCCCTAAAATTTCGAACGATGATACCCGATGCAGATGCGTACCTGGTAAAAAATCCTGAATTGATGCGAAAATACCAGCAAAACATGAAGCTGCTGCGTGATCCACGTGTTACCCGTGTAGGCAGGGTTCTTCGCAAGACGAGCCTGGACGAATTACCGCAGCTATTTAATGTGCTGGTTGGGCAAATGTCGCTTGTGGGGCCGAGGATTATTCATCCGAGCGAATTGCCGCGTTATGGCGAGTATGCACAAAAGCGTCTCTCTGTTAAACCCGGTATTACTGGTTTGTGGCAGATCAGCGGACGGCAGCACATCTCCTATGATGAGCGCGTTCAGCTTGATATGCGTTATATTGATACACGTACGCTCATGTTCGATCTCGCTATCCTTGTTAAGACATTGAAGGTTTTCATTGTCCACACAGGGGCATAGCTGGTTAGAGTTAATTTGAGTTAGTAGGAGGTGTAAGCTAGTGAAAACTGAGAAGACTCGGGCGAAATACCAATCGCCAAAGCTCGAAGTTCGGCGACTGCGCGACCTACCTTCGGCCCTTGCGTCATCTGCTTGCCGCGTTAGCCCAAGCAAAGGAGTGAGTTGCTCAACTTCGGGAACCGGCGGACACACTGGCGGCTAATCCCTTGTAGCCCGCCATCTTGATATGGTGGATAAGGATATCCATCCACCTGCTCAGGTTTCAACAAGAACACATAGCCCATCGATTCTATCAATGTGTAGAATCGATGGGCTATGTGTTCTTTGTTTTTGGCGTTACCTGTTTGCCTCTTTTTCTCACCTTTTTGTGCCGATAGCCTGTTTATGCTATAATCCCGGCATCTCACGCAAACATTACTCTACTTCTGTATTTTAGAGGAGAAAAAAATGTCACAGCCTCAAGACGATACGGCGCGTGCTTCGGTTATCAGCTCCCTCTATATACAGGCGCTCCGTCAAGGTGAAGCACTCTGGTTTCGTGTCGTAAGTGGCAGTATGAATCCAACTTTGCATATCGGGGACGTAGTACGTATTGAACCAACCATGGCAAACGCAGTTCGTGTAGGCGAGATTGCAGCTTTCGAGACGCCCAAGGGGCTTATCATTCATCGCATTGTGCAACGTGAATCTATTGGTACGAATGCCCGGTTTTTGGAAATGGGCGAGGTTGATCTACGCGCGAGCTGGGTTGAAACTCCTGCCGTTGTGGGTCGAGCCGTCGCAGTATGTCACAGTACCCATCAGATTGATTTGCAACATCCAATAGCCAAAAGGTGGGGGAAAGTTACCGCAAATCTACGTTATCGGTTATATCGGATACATAATAGCAAGCGATTTAGTTCGCTGCGAGTGCTTTCACGTAGGTGTTCACGTTTAGCGGTACAAATCTGTTACTGGCGTATTCGTTCCAGTAAAGCACTGTCAGTTTGTGAACCACTTCCTGTAGATTAGGAGACATGCATGCTGCTACGCAATACAACTGTTTTATGGCGAGAACTCGATGGGGAAGCTATCCTGCTCGATCCTAAAGAAGGATGTTCATATAATCTGAATAATGTTGGCACCTTGATTTGGAAGATGCTGGATGGTGAACATACAACCGCCGATATCGCTAAGGCTGTCTGTGAGTTGTATGAAGTAGAATACGAGAGGGCGCTTCACGACATAGAACAGCTTCTGATCGAATTGCGTTGCAACAATCTACTCATCGAGATCATCTCACCATCGCGCACCACCCATTAAACTATGCTCAACGAGACCTTAGCGGATACATTTGAGGCGACAGTTCATAATCTTCCAGAGCCTGCACTGGAAAGGGATTACTTCTTTCATGATGTTCGTGTAACATGCCAGACGGATCATCCCGCGATGCTGGCTATTTTAGATGAGATGTTGGGCATTTTTCCTGAGCCGGAAAAGCAACTTGGAGAGTTCAAATACATCGTGTTGTGTTATGAAAGCGTCGCGCACTTTCCAGTCCAGCTGCCCGCTTCCCGCAAACGTACTGCAACAGTACGCCTTTTGACTGACACCAGGCTGAAATACTATGTGGACCGCACTTCCAGGACTGAGTATCAAAGCTATGAGGCGCTGCCACCGGTCAATGGAACAGTTCTCACGGCAATCAGCCGATCTCAAAACGTCGTACTGACCCAACTTGAATCGCCTGGCCAGTACCAGGCAACGTTTCTGCGCCGCTATGTTTTTCTGCTGGCTTTGGGTCAGTTCATGAGTCGATTTGGCTTCGAACCCTGCCACGCGGCTGCCATCACGGCTCCCTGGGATAATGAGCAAGGAGCGCTGATTATTGGCGCATCGGGCAGTGGCAAAACCACACTTAGCCTGGGCTGCGCCAATATAGGGTGCGGTTTTCTAGGAGATGACCTTATGATGCTACGCAAAACTGCGGTAGAAGGTATTATCAGCGCCTATGCAATCACGCATGAGATCTCAGTTCGCTCCAGCTCGTTACATCTGTGGGATTCATTGGACTTTCTGCGCTCCTACCCGGTTGATATACGCGATAAGCGATATTGTTCCATAGAAGAGGTATTCAGCGGAACCAGCCGCATGCATACGCCGGTACGTCTCTTGCTCTTTCCTTCGCTCACAAATGAAACCCAGAGCGTTGTTACTCGCATGAGTAAAGCGAGTACGCTACAGCGGCTAGTTGATGAGTGCATGAGCACAGTCAACAGCAATCCGCAAGCTCAGGCGAAGACTTTTTTGTTTCTGAGCCAGCTCGCGGAACAGGCTCCAGGTTACCAGATCGCGATTGCGCTTCGCGCAAATGATGGCCCACAAATTGTACGCTCACTTTTTACAGGCGAACTCAATGACTGAAAGAAGCTCCTCCAATACATCTGTGCATCTACCACGACCGGTTCGACTGGTAGGCAGCCTCGAAAATCAGGCACCTGTGCAGGAAAAGCCAGTAGACGCCAAAGCAACCAGCAGGATACAAGTAAATCAGCCTATCTACACCAATACCCACTATGCGCGAAGGCTAGAAAGGCATCAGAGGGCGAAAGAAAAACGGCTAAGCTGGCGGGATGTGCGCCAATTCAGCCAGTTTGTGCTTCCTTTCAAATGGCAAATTGGCCTGGCATTTGTGCTAACTGTTGGAATCGGTTTGACTGCCCTCCCATTGCCGTTCATTTTTCGCACGATGCTCGACGAGGTTTTCCGCAAACACGATATCCCTCTGTTTATCTGGTCGCTGATCTTTCTGCTGGCAGTATTTTTGCTAGATGAATTATTAAGCTTCTTCAACCGCAACGTCACAGGATCGCTCAGCAGGGCAGCCAACCTCAATATCACTTATCGCTTCTACAGGCATATGCTGCGCCTACCACTCTCGTTCTATCAGGGGCTTTCCAATACCGGCCAGGTGCTAAGCCGCCTCAACGAAGTAACTTCAGCACAGCAAACGGTCATTCAGGTGTTGATTGACGCAACTGTTAATAGCGTCCTGGTTATCATCTACATTGGAGTTCTCTTCCTGACAGATTGGCGACTCACTCTAGTTGTCCTCCTCGTAGCTCCTTTTTATATCGGAGTAACCCTCTACTTTAATCGACGCGTTCGCCGGCTTAGCCGCCAGGTGTTAGAGAGTTACGCGATCATGAATGGTGCAATGTATGAAGGGCTAACTGGTCTCAAAACTGTCAAGGCACTTGCTGCTGAACACCGTTTTGGGCGCAAGATCAAAAAGCTGGTGATGCAGACAAATCAATTTTCCTTCCAGCGTACTATTTTTCAATCAGAGGCCAACCTACTCATCGGCATCGTACAGTCTGTAGGTGTGATCATCGTATTGAGCTTTGGTGGCTACCTGGTACTCACGAATGCTATGTCGGCCGGGCAGCTGGCTGCATTCGTACTCATCTTACGTCAGCTCTCAACGCCCGTCTCGACCCTGAATGGGGTCAACCAGCAGCTACAGGGAGCAGCAGTAGCAATAGATCGCTTATTCGAAGTGTTGAACTATCCCGAAGAGGCGGAGGCAGAAAAGGGCATCGAAATAGTCGATGTCAAGGGGCATATCACCTTCGAGCATATTCATTTCTCATACATCCCTGGTATCGAAGTGTTGCATGACATAAACCTGGAAATCGAGCCGGGATCGACGGTTGCCCTGGTTGGGCGCAGCGGAGCAGGGAAAACTACTATCGCAAATTTATTGATGCGTTTCTATACTCCCGACAGCGGCCATCTGTCGATTGACGGATTTGACCTACGTGATCTGATGATTGAAAGTCTGCGTAGCCAGTTTGGCGTCATTTTGCAGGATGACTCGCTTTTCAGCGGCACTATCGAGGACAATTTGAAGTTCGGCCTGCTGCGGAAAGTCTCCTATGAGGAGATGGTTGAGGCTGCACGCGACGCTAACATTCTCGACTTCATTCGATCGCAGCCGCTGGGTTTCAAAACCCCGTTACACGAGCGCGGACAGAGTCTATCAGGAGGCCAGCGCCAGCGTATTGCCATAGCACGCATGTTTCTTCATCAGCCCAAGATTTTGATTATGGACGAGCCATCCTCTGCGCTCGATAACGAGTCGGAGGCGCTTATCCAGCAGGCGCTGAAACGCCTGACGGAGGGACGCACCACCTTTATTATTGCGGCAACTCTACAATAGTTACGGTCGGCTGTGAGAAGCCAGCTATATATGCCTCGCCAGCAAAGTGCGAACCTGTTCCGCATTGACCTTCACATCAGGTGACAACCAGAGACAATATGATGGAGCCTGGGCCGCCAGGTCGCCGAAAATATCAAACATGTAATCCGCTTCACCGTCTTTCGCCTGCTGATGCGAGATGTATTCCTGCATCAGCCAGCTAACAGCCTGTGCAGGTGGCAGCAATTCTGCCCGGAACTCCTGACTTCTATGCTTGGGATCAAGAAATACCATCAGGCGCACAGGACACGAACCGATTACCTGCCCGCGAAAGTAATGCTGCACGTCAACAGCCCGCTTCTGTCGTTGATCCTGAGCCAGGGTCTGCATGAACTCATATTGCCTAAGCAACCTGGCAGCGCCTTTGCGTACCCCAATATCTTCTGGAAAGGCATACGCACGCACAAGGCCATCATCTCTCGCCAGGAAGAGTACATCATCCGCCAGGTGATTCATGCCTGTTTGCAGGCACGACAATACCAATGTACTTTTTCCACTAGCCGGCGATCCCACAACCAATATTCCCGCGTCATCCTGGGCGATAGCAGCCGCATGGACGATCTCATAGCCATCGTACCCCAGCATCGCGCCAATAACCATATAGAAGACAAAACGCATCACGAACCAGGGAGCACATTGCTCAACATTCTGAATGTAAATTGTGGCATACAGGTCCGTCTTGTGGAGTACCGAACTGATACGGCTTGAGACATCTGGGTATGCCTGGTATTCGCGGAAACGCAGCAGTCCCTCCTTCCAGCGTGCCCGCAAAGGACCATCTACTCCTGTAATCTCAATCCATTCAACATCCTCTGGTTTTGGCTGTGCTGGCGCTGGTGGAAACTCCTCACCGGGACGCGTTTGAAAGAGGTAGCAAGTAAGTGCAACGGGCCGATATAAGCGTTCCCCTGCCTGCCACAGGAGGTCCTCAGGGATGACTATAGGAAGAGCTGCGGACCTTTCATATGTGTATTCAGCTAACAGTTCCGCATAATAGAGAAAATGCTGTACTTCGTTAGCTAACGCGCGATGATTGGTCACCACGCGCACCATACGGTGGTGTAATAGATACCACTGCTCAACCAGCGGGCCTTTTACCTGGTCCAGGTATACATTGGCTAAATGTAGAACCATCTGCATCTTCCTCTTGTGCTTTTGTTGCCCAACAGGTATACTCATCCCTAGCGAAATGAGTGTTGGGTAACAATAGACAAGAAGGAGCAGGTTGAAACGGTTCTTGGCTGGCTAAAGATGTTGCCTGATACACTGGTGCGTACTCGTCCATTACTTTGTCTTATCCATGCCGTGATGCTGTTGTTCACCAATCACCTGGAGGATGCAGAAACCTTTCTTCAGGATGCTGAAGCAGCTATTCGGTCGGACGTGCCTGCCGACCAGAAGCGGATCCTCCGAGGTCAAATAGCAACGGTCCGCGCGAACGTCCTCTACTACTATAGTGATGTAGTACAAAGTGTCGCACTTGCCCGCCAGTGTCTATCTAATAAGTGGTGATGTCACACCCGAGGCCGAGCACCTGGTTGCGGGTGTGGCGAGACCTGCGAGAGATTCAGGAAACGTGTTCGCGGCCCTGAGTAGCTTCAACATTCTGGCCCGGATGTATGTACTCCAGGGGCGGCTCCATCAAGCTGCTACTACGTATGAGGAGACTGTGCAGGTAGTACCGAGGCAGGAAAGGCTCCAAGTCCTGGTCGGTAGACCTGCCTACTTTATCGGCATGGCTGATCTGCTGCGCGAGTGGAACAATCTCGATGCAGCCGAACATCACATGACACAATGGATGGAGCTGATCATCAGATGATTTTACGGATCAGGAGGCAGTTGCCGCGATTCTTCGCATCACCAGAGGGAATATTCGCTTGATTGAGCGTCTCATGACGCAAGTAGAGCATATTTTAGTCGCGAACCCAGCGGTGTCGGTGGTGACCAAAGAGGTAGTCGAGACCGCACGCGAGGATCTCATCATTGGGTTCAATTGATCGAGGATCTCAAATCAGGTGTCGACCAGGCAAGGTTGAGCTGTCTCAAAACGTTCGTTTCTTGCGACAGCCTCCCCAAAGAATGGCACAGCTTCCGTGTTTAGACTTCCACTCCAACATTAGCTCTTTATAAGCCTCGGAAAGAGGTCCCTGGCATTTTCTTGCTCGATTGCTCCTTGGTCTTGCGCAGTAAAGCCGGGATACTCCCTGATCCCTTCAATCGTGACTGGCACGGCAGCTTGTGTCGCAAACACATAATCGGACCCGAACACGATTCTCGAATTATCGACGAGCGTTTGAAGGGAGGCAAACGCATGGGGGGAAGCGGAAAGAGCCGTATCATAGTAAAATCGTTTGAGATACCAATCAGGGCCTTCTGGCAGCACGTTTTCTTTAAATTGCAAGTAGAGGTGAAGACTCTCCGGCATCGCCTCTTTGACTTTCGGGAAAAGGGAGGAGAGCAAACCAACTCCCTCGGCGATATAGGGGCCGACCCCTCCGACGCTGGCAAAGAGTGAAGCTAATACGCTGAGTCTCCCAGCGATATAGGGAACCGTCCCGCCTGCATGAGCAAGGATAAAACGGACGTCAGGATATTTCCTGGTCACGCCATTGATGATCAGGGAGAAGGCCGTCCTGGTAGTGTCAAAACACACGTCCATCATCGATTCAGGAAACCCAAAGTGCGATTGTTCAAAACCCGGAAGCGTCGCGGGGTGAATGAACACCACCGCTTTTCGACGGTTCAGCTCGGCAAACAACCGGTCAAAGCGCGGATCGCCCAGATAATACCCGTCATAATTCGATAACAGGATGACCCCATCTAGTTTCAGCCCATCAAGGGCATACGTGAGTTCTTCTAAAGCAGCGTCGATATCTGGAACAGGTAAGGTCGCGAAAGCGCCGAATCTGTGAGGATGATCGGCGATCAATCCAGCACAGATTTCATTGGTTTGTCTTGCTAACTGTCTTGCCAATTCCAATGACGGATCTTGCTCTTTAAAATACACCCCCGGCGCGGAAATGGAAATGAGAGCCAGAGCAATCTCATTGTGGTCCATCACCTCAAGGGCCTTATGTACATTCCAGGCCGGAAATTGCACGCCAAGCGCTTTTGTGATCCCTTTCTTCGATAAACCGTCTACATACTCTTTCGGAACAATATGGTGATGGACATCGATGAGGTCAGGCATGTCATCCTCCTTTGTGAGATGAATCTTTTCGGACTGCATCAGGTGTGTCGTCAAAAGACGAGGGTCACATCCTACGCCCTGCTCGTGCGTGTTTACGGCTCCGGTTCTTCCTTCTTCTCTGAAGGCGGAACCAACCACGGCTCAAGTTCTTTGCGCCAAGCGTGCTGCAGGCAACCCGCTGGCGCTCCCAGCACACGCTCCAGCGCATCAGCGGACGCCGCAACGATTCGTTCGAGGCGAGGCAGATCGTCCGGCGAGTGTTCCTCTGCGAGAAGCAACTCGGCGGTGGCATACCCCAGGTCTTCAAACAGAGAGATGACCACTCTGGCCGCCTGATCAGGATAGGGGGTCGTGAAGACGGCTTCCTGGCTCCCCTGAAG
>WNGJ01006317.1_pt1 | contig 12526 bp, 10 predicted proteins | sample 5400611 | NCBI WGS metagenome assembly WNGJ01 (sample SAMN13153375, study PRJNA577476) | soil metagenome | isolation source: 40 cm soil or saprolite under Garry oak tree replicate 1 | place: USA:California | collected 2016-06-15
GTGATCGGTGAGTAGTGATCAGCGACCGGTTGTAGGGGGGATCGTGAGACTCTGCCCAAGCCACCGCAAACGAGGGTTCTTGTAACACAAGACAACGAAGATCACCTTTGATCGGCACTCGTGCGCTCTCCCATGCCTTCCTTACCTTTTGTTTTTCGTTAACCTTAACGGGTTGTTACGGTCAATCCGTGGTTAGTAAAAAAATTTTGAAAAAAAGTATTGACAGCGTGGCGCGATTTTTAGTAGCAATGGCGCTTCACACCAAAACTACTTCTCGCGCCAATGAGAAAAGGGGCGGTCAGGGATTCTCGCTGACGTAAGGGCAAACAGAGGAGAATCCCACAATGATTAAGCAAACCGCCAGAAAAATCACCGCCCACATTCATTGGGCATAATTTTCCACTTGAGCAAATCAGGATTCGAAGAAGGACAACACTCCCATGAAAAAACAAATTAATCCAACCATTAAAGCGCATCTAATTCGAAGCGCATTTTATCTGCTACTGCTTGTAACCGTCTGCGCGATCCCATTCGCGCTGGCGCAACGGAACGCTGCGAAGCGAAGCCTGACCACGCCAAACGTCCCCGCGAACAAGGATGTGTCGCGCGCCACAGGCCCAGTAGTTTTGCCGGGCCCCGACAGCGGAGTAGTTGGGAATGGCAATGGGCCGATTCTGCCTCGCACGTCGCAGATTCCCCTGGCCAATAGTGGCGCGATTGGCGGACACATCATTCCGGTTCCGCCACCGCCGGGAGTGCCGCAGGTGGTGCTATATGATCAGTACAACAACGGTTCGAGTGTCGCCAGCTTGTCCTCGACGTTCACCGACTTCCCGACCTTCAACGCCGATCTCGCCGACGACTTTGTGGTGCCCGGAGGTGAGACTTGGAATGTTCAATCCATCGATGCTGATGGGGTGTACTTCAATGGTCCTGGACCCGCCGCTAGTTTCAACGTCTTCTTCTACGCCGATAACGGGGGTCTTCCTGGCGCGCAGGTTTTTAGCGCTACCAACCAGCCGTTCACGCAAAACAGCAGCACCTTCACCGTCAACTTGGCTAGCCCGGCGGTCCTCACTGCGGGCACGTATTGGGTCGAGATGCAGGGCAATATGACTTTCAATCCGAACGGCGAGTGGGGTTGGACCGACCGCACTGTGCAGTCCAACAGTCCTGCCGCCTGGCAGAACCCGGGCGGCGGCTTTGGGATGTGCCCCACTTGGACTGTGAAGACCATTTGCATTCCCACCGCGGGCGGACCCGACCAGGTGTACCGGCTCAATGGCACGACAGTAGGAGGAACTCCGTCGCCTACGCCGACGGGAAGTCCGACGCCAACGCCAACGTCCGCGCCGTGCAGTAACTATAACACGACGACTGGCACAGGCACGATCACACCTGGCGACACTGACACAGGCAACCATTGCGATGATTGCGCCACCAGCATTTCGTTTCCATTTCCGGTCAGCGTTTACGCACAGACCTTTAACAGTGCAAACGTCGCCTCCAACGGCACTTTAGACCTTATAGGCAATGCAGCTCCCTTCACCCATGGCTGTCAGGTGTTGCCGAACTCGTTCTGGAACATGGCCATTCTACCGTATCAGGATGACCTGCGCACGGATAATCTAGCCTTCACTGGCTGCGCGGGTTTCCCTGGCGGAAACTGTGGCATTTTCACCTCGACTACCGGCACCGCGCCTAACCGTCAGTTTAACATTGAGTGGCGCGTGGTGCACTTTTCCGACACCACTGCGCCAGCCAACTTTGAAGTGGTGTTCTACGAGAACGACACGACCCACTTTGATATCATCTACGGCGCAACTTCCGACAACGGCCTTGATGAGACCAGCGGGGTGCAAGCGAGCGCGACCGGTCCGGCTACGACCTTCTCGTGTGGCACGTCCACGCTCACGGACGGCCTGAAAGTCACTTACTCCTGTCAGGGAGCGGCCTCGCCGACGCCAACACCTACAGGATCGCCGACGGGATGTCAGTTCCGGGTGCTGATTGCCTACGCTGACATAGCCGGGCAGCCGAATGAGCTGCGCGGCCAGATACTGGCCGAACCGGGCGTTACCGCGGTGGATCTGTTCGATGCTTTCTCCGGTACTCCCACACTAGGCCAGCTACAACAGTACAACATCGTGTATGCCTTCTCTAACAACGGGTGGGCTGATGCCACAGCGATGGGCAACGTGCTAGCCGACTATGAGGATGCAGGCGGAGTAGTGGTCGTAAGCACCTTTGCCTGGGACAACCGCGGTCCGTGGAACCTGGCGGGAAGATGGATGACCGGTGGGTATACCCCGTACAACTCCACGTCCACCACCAACTTCTCGACCAACACGGCTAACATCACCGATCCTGGCCATCCGCTGATGCAGGGAGTGACCAGCCTTACCGCCTTCTACCGCAACGGGGTAACCCTCACAGCGGGAGCGGCCTCCGTAGCGGTGTGGACAGACGGCCCGCCAGCGGTGGCCTACAAGGCCAACAGCGGACATACGGCAGTGGGCATGAACGCCTACCTTGGCGTCGTCGCCGAGCCGTTTACAGGTGATTGGGGACGGGTGATAGTGAACGCCGGCAGATGGCTGCTTAATTGCCAGGGAAGCCCGACGCCCACCCCAACCGGGACGCCGTCGCCCACGCCCACGCCTACGTGTACAGCAGGATGGCGTATTGAGCCGTCCATGCTGAATGCCAGGGCCTTTGCCTCAGGGGCAACAGCCAACAACGCCTTCTACGTGGTCACAGGTTTCAACGGCGCATACGTCGCTCAAACCGACTTCTTCAACGGCAGCGTGTGGGCTACGGGAGCGCCCATCCCAGTCCCGCACTCGCAATCCCGTGCAGCATCCATCGGCAACATCATCTACGTGCCGGGTGGGTTCAACAGCATCCAGTTCGGTGGCCCGCTGGACTTGATGCAGATTTATAACACCACGGCCAACACTTGGAGTAATGGCATGAATTTGCCGGCGGCCCGCTCCGGTGGGCCGGCCGTAGCGTTTAACGGCCTGGTGTATGTCATCGGCGGGTACAACCCCGTGGGCTCCGGCCACACTGACGTGTACATCTACAACCCGGGAACCAATAGCTACACCACCGGTGCTCCGATGCCCGTAGGTCAAGGCAATATGCCCGGTGTGCTGCTCAACGGTGAGATCTACGTGGTAGGCGGCGGGACCGCGCCAGGCGCACAATTCGCTTACAACCCGACTGCCAACACCTGGCGCACCATTGCGCCGCTGCCCACCACGGGCGGCACCTGTCAGGCAGGAGGCGGGTTCGTGCAGGACAATGAACTATGGATTGTCGGCTGCCTGGGTCTGCCAATCAACCAACAGGTGTGGATCTATAACCCGGGCACCAATGCGTGGCGCGCCGGGCCGCAGTACAGCGCAAGCCATGAAGGCGGCTCGGCCACTAGCCTGTTCAACACACGCGGGTTCGTGGCCGGTGGCGGGGCCGGCGGAGGTGCCTCGACTACTGTGGAATCGACCGGTCCATGCCCGACTGGCACTCCAACTCCAACGCCGACTGCAACGGCAACGGCTACGTTTACTCCAACGCCTACGGCGACCGCCACAGCAACGCCAACAGCGACGGCTACGGCTACTGCAACGCCTACACCTACACCTACACCGACACCGGTGCAGATCACGCTGCACGCGCGTGGTTACAAAGTGCACGGCCTGCAAACGGTGGACCTCTTCTGGAGTGGGCCGACCTCGGGTTTCATCGACATCTATCGCAACGGCGTGTTGCTTGTCACCGTGCCGAACGACGGTGGTTTCTATACCGATCACATCAACCGCAGTGGGAGGGGAACCTATACATATAGGGTGTGCATAGCGGGCACTGGGAACTGCTCTAACCAGGTCACGGTGACGTTTGGCGGTGGTGGGTAACTCCCGGTAGCAACCCGGTTCAATCTACGCGGCGCCGTGCAAGCGGCGCCGCGTCTTTGGAGCAACGTAATATTGAAAGTCCATTCGAACTCGCCGATAAAATTTTGTAAAATTTGTCTTGGCCTCGCTGGCCGGATTCATTAGAAAGATTCCCACTTCAACTCATAAGCTTTACTAACAACCCAAAATCGGAGGACCAGAAAATGCTAAAGAAAACACTGACCGCTTTCACACTCTCTTTCCTTTTGCTTCTCGGAAGTGGCTGGGAAAATTACGCAGCCCAACCCAGCCAGAAAATGTCAGATGCGGTAACCGGCACACTTCAAAAGATGATCGTTGAGAGCGGAAGCGTCACGATGGATGTCGATCTGAACGGGTTGAATGGAAGCAGTTCCTTGGTGGCAAGACCCGTTACATTGCACTTCGCCGCGGCGGCCAATTCCTTCCTTCCTATTCTGGTTTTTAACGATCTGTTGCGCGCCGCCGAAACGGGTTCCATGACCCTCATCCCGCAAAATAGTGCGAGCCTGCCTGCTTCATTGAGCGCGTCCCTCGAGCAGCTCGCAGTCGAAAAACTCCCTTTCGGCGCAGCCTTTGATCTTGCCGTGAGCGACAGCAAGAACGGGTTCGTCTTTTTCAATGTTGAAGGAACTCTGTATGCTTACGATGCCGGTGCGCAGTTGCTTACCATCACGGAAGGAAGACTTCTTCTTTCCCCGGAGTTCGCCAATGCCCTGGGTCGGCCATCAGCCGGCGGCACAGAGGTGGGAAAAATCTCCATTGGAGCGGCGATGCAACCGATCGAGATCAGGCAACTGGTTAATGGCGAGACTAAATCGGTACAGATGCCGCCGCTACCAGGCCTGGCCGGCAGTGAAGCGCCTACCCTTGCACAGGGGCCCGATGTGATTGTCGGGGAGCTCTCTGGGTTAGCGCAATTCGGGAGCGCCGGCACTCAGGTCGGCCTCGCGGTAGGAACAGATTCCTGCAATGCTGGCGATCAGCCGCTGGATTGGTTTTCATTGCCAGACAACGATCACCCGATTATTCCGCAAAATCTGTACCGAATGAGCGGCGGGGCCAATAACAACGAGCGCTTCGAACAAGTTGGCCAGTCCTCAGTGAAACATGCGTTCCTGGCATTGGAGAACAACATTTGCAACCTTGGCTGTAACACCAGTGGTTGCGTCACTGGCTCCCACCTATGCACGGGATGCTCGGACCCTTATTCGGCCAGTCTCAATTCAGGACCAAACCTTGGTTCGCGCGCTTGGATCAACCCGTTCACGGGCTTTTTCCCGCGGGGAGATTCGCCGACTCCTCCCAACGATCATACCGGGCACGTGCATAACGGTGTGTCCCATCGAATTATTGTTGAGGCCAATGATTTGAACCCGCCATTCAATCCAGGTGCCACCTATTTTGCCGAGGCGGCGTATGTTACTCCGCACGAATACGCCTGGTGCCAGACCCACCCTGGCCAGTGCAACATGTATAACAACGCCTCCTATCATCAGTATAGCGTCAGCGGCGGACCGACCAACTTCACCTTTTCACCTCTTGGCAGCACGGTGCGAACGCAGCCTGCCGTTATGGCTTGGACCAGTACGGGCGCGACGGTGAACCAAATCGAGCCCGTTCCGGGAACCGATGGGATTTGGTTTATGGGTTACAAAGTAACTAACCCGGTGTCTGGGGTCTGGCACTATGAGTACGCTCTGTATAACCAGAACTTGGATCGAGCCATTCAATCCTTCAGTGTGCCTTTGGCAACTGGAGTCAACATTAGCAATATTGGATTTCACGCCCCACCGCAGCATCCCGCCTGGGCACATGACGGCACCCAGAACGATGCTGGGTATAGCAGCACTCCCTGGACTCCCGCTCAGAGCGGTGATTCAATAACGTGGAGCACAGAAACATTCGTGCAAAACCAGAACGCGAATGCAATTCGCTGGGGGACGTTGTATAATTTCAGGTTTGATGCGGATCAGCCGCCGCAAAGTGTGAACGCAACAGTGGGTTACTTTAAGACCGGCGCGCCCATGTCGGTTCAAATCCTGGCGCCTGGCGGTGGCCCAACACCAACACCAACACCGACGCCTACTCCAACCCCAACTCCAACCCCAACAGCAACTCCAACACCTACGCCTACTCCGACACCGGGGCAGATCACGCTCAGTGCGCGCGGCTACAAGGTGCAGGGGCGCCAAGCGGTGGATCTTTCTTGGAATGGAGCTACCTCGAACAACATCGACATTTATCGCAACGGCGTGCTGATCGCCACCGTGCCGAACATCCCCGGGTTCTACACCGATCAAATCGGCGCCCGTGGCAAGGGCACCTATACATATAGGGTCTGCGGAGCAGGCACTCAAAACTGCTCTAATGAAGCCACGGTGAGGTTTGGCGGCGGGTAGCGCGGCCTTGTGGCGGAGGAGATCGGATGTCAGTTGTAGCCGGGATCCTGACTTACGCTCTTTCGCGAAGATGCCCTTGGCCTGCGATTAAATCCGTGAAGGCGCAAATATCAGGCGGCAGAGCCGCAGTTACTTTGCCAACGCGTTGAGTACAACGTCTTCCACCTGGACAAGGAACTCGCGAGTTGCCAAACTCGCCGATCCGTGATCACTAAGTCATACCTCACGGCGTCGGCCAGGAAAAGAACGGCTGACTACAACACCGTTCACGGTTCACTGATCGCCAGTCACCGTCTTTCCTTTTTCCCTTCCACCAGCGCAGCGGCTTCGCGATCGAGCGTGGCGTAATTGGGTTTGCGCGGTTGCAAATAAAATTCGTCGATTACAATCTGCACCAGTGCGGCGGCCGGGACGGCGAGAAAAACTCCCAGCAACCCAAACAATTCGGCGGTCGCCAACGTAAAAAACAAAATGTTGACCGGATGCAATCGCATCTCTTTGCCGAGCACACCCGGCACCAGAAGGTTCAGCTCGATTTGGTAAACCAGCAGGATCACCCCCAGGGCGAGCCAGAATTTTGTCGCGCCCAAGCTCAGCGCCACTAGCAAAATGGGAATCGAAACGAGAAACGCGCCGATGTTCGGCAGAAACTCACCGAGAAACGCGAACACGCCGAAGATGAGCGCCGGCTGCACGCCGATCAGCCAAAGTAACACGCCGATGGACAGTCCGGTGATGACTCCGTTGATGGCGACGCCTCGCGCCCAGGCGGTCATTTGTCGCATGAGCCGCGCGAGAGTGCGATGCGCCTGTTCGCGGTAACGATCAGGCGCGAGTGCCAGATACGCGGCTACCAGCGGGCGCGGGTTCGCCAAGACAAACACAAGCAACAGAATCGCCAACACAAAGCTGGCTACGCCGCCAACGAAACCAATTGTCGATCTGAGCAAAATATTTCCGACTGTTCCCGCGGCCGCTCCGATTTTCCCGGCGATTTCGTCCGTACGCGGCAACGCCTCGCGAACCGCAGGATAATTTAGCGTGAGTGATTCGATTCGGATACGAATGCCCTGCCACACGCTGGGAGCGTTGCGCACCAACTCCTGGGTTTGCCGGGCCAGCGGCGGAATCGCGAACACGATAATGGTGGTGGTGACGGCCATCAACGCAAGCATCAGCAGGATCACACTGACGAAGCGCGGGACATGATGCTTTTCCAACCAGACCACAATCGGGTTCAAGACCATGCCTAGTAGAAACACCAGCGCGAACAGCAAGATCACCGGTTGCAGCGCGCGCAGGATCAGCCAGACAATGACCAGTAGAAAAACCAGCCAGACAATGCGCCATGCGCCGTGATAACTCAGCGGCGCGTGCTGATTCTCGTGATCGGGTCCTTTCATAGGTAGTCCACGTGATTTGTTGAATCGCTGAATCGTTAAATCGAATCATAAATACCGAACCACCGATCACCAATCACAAATCACGATTCTGTTTCTTGAAGGGCGACCTTCGCGAGCCACAAAGGAGGCGGTCTTCCCGAGCGCTATAGGTCGCCGCGGCGACCTACGGCCGCCAGTCCGCGAGCCTCGCACGGCTCCGCCCTCGCACGAATTACTGACCACTGATCACCAGTCACTAGTCACTATTCCTTCACCAGCGTGGCGTTGGACGAGGGTGCGGAATTGAACGCGGCGTGGGTGTAACTCTAGGCGTAGCTGTAGATGGTGGAGAAGCTGTCGGTGTAACCGTCGGAGTAGAAGTAGGTATAGGTGTTAAGTAGGAGTCGGCGTAGGCGTTGGGCCGGATTGCGCGCAATATCTCCCACCGGTGCTCAAATAGTTCACGCCGATAGGACCGCCCCAGAGGATCATTTCACTACCTCTCCAGATTGCCGTGTGCGAGAGTCGGGCCTCAGGCGCGTTAGTCGTGCTGGTGGCTCGTATCTCCCCGGGTGTCCAAATAGACGCTAACTCCCCCGAATCCGCCCCAGACGATCATTTCGCCGCCAGTCCACACGGCGGTGTGTGAGTCTCGGGCAGAAATGGGATCAGAATGAAACAAGCTGTTGCTGCAAAAAAAGGAGAGCGATCACAGTGCTCAACTTAAGGAAGCCAGATTGGTCGGTGGATTTCTTTTGCAGTGAAAGTAGGTGGGGTTTGGGGCTGCCCTCCTACCTGTATGCCGGACACGTGTCAATGTTTTTCATGTATTTTCCCAAACCACGAATCCGCCTTCCGCGCAGTTATGGCGTGACAGGTGAACGGCGATGGACACGAATACGAGAGCAGATTTTGCCCGCGAATAACGCGAATGGACGCGAATGGAAGATACGAATCGTGAAATCGATTTTTCGCGCGAATTTGCGTGATTAGCGGGCACTCTCCTTCTGAATTTGTGTTGATTCGTGTTGATTTGTGGTTTCTTGGTTACTTGGAAGCTATGTCATTTAATGGATTTGGACTTTCGCCTGAGGCAGTGCGCGGGACTCAGGCAATGGGATTTGTTGAGCCAACGCCGATCCAGCTTCGCGCATTCCCGATCGTTCTTGCTGGAAAAGATTTGATCGGCACAGCGCAAACGGGCACGGGCAAAACTGCGGCGTTTGCTCTGCCAATCCTAACACTGTTGGCAAAACACGGCGCGTTCCGTTGCCTCGTGCTCGAGCCGACCCGTGAACTGGCCGCGCAAGTGGAGACAGCCTTCCGTGATTATGGGCGCTTCACGGATTTGCGAGTCGCGCTTGTGCATGGTGGTGTTGGTTACGGAAAACAACGCGAAGAACTCAAGCGCGGCGTGGATGTTCTTGTCGCCACGCCGGGACGCTTGCTCGATCTGCTCGAGCAGCGCGCCATGAGTCTCAAAGAGATAAAAATTCTCGTGCTCGATGAAGTGGATCGGATGCTCGACATGGGTTTTCTGCCGGACGTGCGCCGTATCGTTGAGAAAATCTCGACCGATCGACAGACTTTGCTCTTCTCCGCTACGTTGCCGCCCGAGATCGAACGTTTGGCTGCCTGGGTGTTGCGCGATCCGGCGCTAATTGAAATCGGCGCGCGCCGGTCGCCGGCGGAAACTGTCACCCACGCAGTTTATCCGGTAGCCGCCGAACAGAAATTCGATCTGCTCATGGCGCTTTTGGAGCGAACAAATTTCGACAGCGTTTTGATTTTTTGCCGGACAAAAGTGAACGCCGATCGCGTCGCCCATTCCCTGAAGCACGCGCATCATGCAGTTGCGGTGTTGCATTCGAACCGGACGCAGCGGGAACGAGTCGAAGCACTCGAAGGATTCAAGAGCGGCAAATACGAAGTGATGGTGGCGACCGATATTGCATCGCGGGGGCTCGACATCGCCGGGGTGAGTCACGTGATCAATTACGATGTGCCCGAGCATCCGGAGGATTATGTGCACCGGATCGGTCGCACCGGACGCGCGCAAAATGTCGGTGACGCGTTCACACTCATGAGCGGCCAGGAGTTGCAGGCGTTGCAGGCAATCGAACATTTCATCGGCCAAAAAATTCCGCGTTTGAAGCTGGAGAATTTTCCTTATCTGTACACGGCGCTCTTTGAAGCGGAATCAACCACCACGGGCCGACGGGCAATCGGCGGCGGCAGAACTCATCGGGGCTATTCATTTGGGAGAAGGCGGTGAAATTACGAAAGCCGACCAGGGCGCTAAATTTCATCATGATTGATTGGTCAGAATGTGGCGCAGTTGAGCGCACGCCGGATACGCTAAGCGGCGCCTGGCGTTTCGAAAAACTCGCGTTCCTGTTAGGGCGTTGTTCGAGAATCTCGAATCGGGCGCGACAATCGATCAATTCGTAGAGTGGTTTCCAGGTGTCACGCGCGATCAAGTGCTCGCAGTCCTCGCGTTTGCTGAAAAGAGTCTGGCAGCTGCCTAATCCAAGGTGCGAATCCTTCTCGATCAAGGAGTGCCAGCGCCGCTGCCTCGATATTTCAGCAAACCCGAAGTTATTGTCGCCGCGGAGCTAGGCTGGTCCAGGCTAACAAATGGGCAGTTGCTCGACGCAGCAGAACAGGAATTCAATTTTGCTAGTCACCACGGATCAGGGATTGCGCTATCAACAAAATCTCGCGGGCCAAAAGCTTTCTATTCTCATATTGCCATCTACAAGCTGGCCGAAACTGGAACCGAACCATGCAAACATTATGGCAGCCGCCGAATCGATTGCCACCGGCGCTTACGTCGAACTACAATTGGGGTAGAGCGGATCGCGTCCTACTAAATCGCTCGATTTATTTATGAAATAAGTTTAACAACTTGCCTATGTCCGAATCAAACCTTGCTTCCGATTCACAGGCTGAATTCGCTCGGCTCCAGAGAAAACTGGTGCCGCTGTGGAAATCGATCGAGCGATTTAACCAGGACCCGCAGACCATCGTGGTCGTGCCCTCGATGTCCATCGACGCGATCAGCTCGGGCGCCGTGATGCAGGCTTACGAAGAGCGGTTCTTGTTTTTGTTATTGCTGCTGCGTCAGCCGCGTGCCCGGCTGATCTATGTGACTTCGCAAACGATTCTGCCGAGCATCATCGATTACTACCTCGGTCTTCTACCCGGTGTTATCCCAAGTCATGCGCGAAAGCGGCTTTTTCTGATCTCGCCTCTCGATCTCTCGGTGCGTGCGCTAAGCGATAAGCTGCTCGACCGGCCACGGCTGATCGAGCGCATCCGTTCGTTGATCTTGGATCTCGACCGGGCGCACCTTGTTCCCTTTAACACGACCAATCGCGAGAAAGAACTGGCGCTGCGACTCGGTATTCCAATGTACGGCGCCGATCCCAAATTTTTCCCGCTGGGCACAAAGAGCGGCTGCCGGAAAATCTTCATAGAAGAAAATGTTCCGCACCCGCTGGGCCATGAGAATCTGGGCAGCAAAGAGGACCTGATCGAGGCCATCGCTCAAATGCGAGCGCAGAAACCTTCGATAAGACAAGTTCTGGTAAAGCTTAACGAGGGTGTCTCCGGCGAAGGTAACGCTGTTATCGATCTATACGGGCTTCCAGAGCCGGGCGATTCGAAGGAGAAGGCCATGTTAGAGGAACGCCTCCAGGCGATGAAGTTTGAGCTAGCTGGAGTTACCTACGATAGTTACATGAAGAAACTCCAGGAACGAAGGGGGGTAGTCGAAGAACGAATCATGGGAGAAGAAATCAGGAGCCCCAGTGTCCAGCTTCGCGTTACTCCGCTGGGCGCGGTGGAATTGTTATCCACCCACGACCAACTTCTCGGCGGCCCATCAGGGCAAAGTTATCTCGGCTGCGTGTTCCCGGCCGACCCTGGCTACGCCACGCTCATCACCCGGGAAGCTGCCAAGATTGGCAGACGCCTTGCGAAAGAAGGAGTTATCGGGCGTTTTGCGTTGGATTTTGTTGTGGTGCGTTCGAATGGAAACTGGGAGCCCTATGCGATCGAGATTAACTTGAGAAAGGGCGGCACCACTCATCCGTTCCTAACTTTGCAATTTCTTACGGACGGTACTTACAACCCTGAGACTGCGATTTTCACAGCTCCCAATGGGCAGCAGAAGTTTTTTGTTGCCAGCGATCATGTCGAGTCGCCGTCGTATCGCACGCTGACTCCGGACGATCTTTTCGACATCGTGGTGCGACATGACCTGCACTTCGATCAAACACGCCAGACAGGGGTGGTTTTTCACATGATGAGTGCTCTGGGTGAGCTGGGAAGAACAGGGCTGACTGCGGTGGGCAACTCACATGAGGATGCGAAGACCACCTACGAGCGAGCGGTGACTGTGCTCGATCAGGAAACGGGCGCGGCAACGTCTGCCACATAGTCCAACTGTAGCAGCAGGGATCGCACCCTCGGTTTGCTCGCTTGGCGAAGCGTGAAAGCTCTTAGCACTTGACACTCAAACTTAAGAGTCGCGCACGAATTTTTTCGAGAACTTCGTCGCGCCGTTTCCGGAGAAACAATAAGAGAAAGCAAGTTGATGCCAGATGTGTTGCTGTGGATTGTGGTGCTGGTCTGGGCGCGAGAGTGCATGGCCGACATCCCAAAGCGATCTCGGTCATGGGAGGAGCGCCGGGGCCAGCACTAAAGTCCACGCAAGAAAACGAAAGGCCGATCTTGGGTCCTGATTCGCCGACGATTGGAGAGGATTGGAGAGGTGAGCTCCACCAGCCTTTTCCTGAGCGAG
>WNGJ01006319.1_pt1 | contig 12524 bp, 9 predicted proteins | sample 5400611 | NCBI WGS metagenome assembly WNGJ01 (sample SAMN13153375, study PRJNA577476) | soil metagenome | isolation source: 40 cm soil or saprolite under Garry oak tree replicate 1 | place: USA:California | collected 2016-06-15
CGGCCGCCTACGTGAACAGCCACCTCGACGCCGGCCAGCGCCGCGTCGTGCTCGACGCCGCGACGAGCGGCCGGCTCGCGATGCTCTATTGCGCTCCGGAGCGCCTCGGATCGCTGACGCGCCGGCTCGCGAGCGGCGACACACACGTGTCCCTGCTCGCGATCGACGAAGCGCACTGCATCACCGAATGGGGGAACGAGTTTCGGCCGGTCTATCGGCGACTCGGCATGTTCCGCTCACTGCTCGGCCGTCCACCGACCATCGCGCTCACGGGGAGCGCGACACCTGCCGCTCGCGCCGACATCCTCCACGTGCTACGCATGCCCGACGCGGAAGTCGTCGTAACGTCGTTCGATCGCCCCAATCTCACCTTCACCGCGCGCCGAGTGCGCGATGACCGTGAGCGCTTTGCCCAGATCCGCGAGCGCGTGCGCGACGCGCCGGGTGCGTCGTTGATCTACACGCCGACACGCCGTCTCACCGAGCTCGTCGCACGCGCGCTGCTTCGCACCAGCGTGCGCGCGGCACCCTATCATGCCGGCCTGACTGCGAACACGCGCCGCCAGCTGTTGCGCGCGTTCCTCGCCGATCGCGTTCACATCATTGTGGCGACGAGCGCCTTCGGGATGGGGATCGACAAGCCGGATGTGCGGCAAGTACTGCACTGGGGGCCACCACCGACGCTCGAAGCCTACTATCAGGAGGCGGGCAGGGCGGGCCGCGATGGCAAGCAATCAGAATCTCTCATTCTGTGGCGGCCGCAGGACCTGGCTTGGGGAAACATCGCGCCGCCGATGCGGCGCTACGTGGAGGCGAGTCAGAACCACCGGGACCTGATCCTGGAATACTTCGGCGAGGGGCGATAGGTGCGGGTAGGGGCAACCACTCGCTCGAGCCCGTTCTATATTTCACGGTATGCACGACTCTCTCTACTTCAGCGACCACCATCTCCAGGTCCGCGAGATGGTTCGCGACTTCGCCCGCACCGTCGTGAAACCCACCGCCCGCCAGTACGATCTCGACAGCCGTTTCCCCTGGGACAACGTCAAGCAGATGGCGGAGCTGGGATTGTTCGGCATTCCGTGGCCGGAGGAGATGGGCGGGTCGGGGATGGATTATCTGTCCTACATCACGGTCATCCACGAGCTCGCGAAGGTTGATGCGAGCCACGCGATCACCGTCAGCGCCCATACGACGCTCGCGACCTCGCCGATCATGGATTTCGGGACCGACGAACAGAAGCGTCGCTTCGTGCCATTCCTGGCGACCGGCAAGGTGCTCGGGGGCTTTGGTCTGACCGAGCCGGGCGCGGGATCGGATGCCGGCGGTACCAAGACCACTGCCGTCGACCGCGGCGATCATTACGTGCTGAACGGCTCGAAGATCTTCATCACCCATGCCGGGGTGGGCGAGATCTTCTGCGTGACGGCGCGGACCGACGCGAGCGCAAAGCGGACGCATGGGATCACGGCGTTTATAGTCGCCAAGGACACCTGTGATCTCGAGGAGACCAAGCGCGTGGGGATCGGGCACGCGTCGGACCTGCCGAAGAACCGCGGCGTCCTCTCGGGCAAGAAAGAAGACAAGCTGGGGTGGCGGGCCTCCGACACCCGCGAGTTGATCTTCCAGGACGCGATCGTCCCGAAGGAGAACGTGCTCGGCCCCGTGAACAACGGGTTCCGGCAGTTCCTGCACACACTCGACGGCGGCCGGATCGGCATCGCGGCGCTCGCGCTGGGGCTGGCGGAGGGCGCGCTAGAGGAGTGCTTGACCTATACGTCCACGCGCAAACAATTCGGAAGGCCCATCGCGAGCTTCCAAGGCGTGCACTTCGCCCTCGCCGACATGGCGACCGAGATCGAAGCCGCCAAGCAGCTCGTGTATCATGCCGCCTGGCTCAAGCAGCATGGTCACCCCTTCAAGCGGGAAGCGGCGATGGCGAAGCTGTACGCCTCCGAGCTTTGCATGCGCGCAACGACCAAGGCCGTTCAGCTCCACGGCGGGTACGGGTACACGACCGAATACCCCGTCGAGCGCATGATGCGGGACGCCAAGATCTGCGAAATCGGCGAGGGGACGAGCGAAATTCAGCGCGTGGTGATCGCCCGGCAGCTCCTGGGTGGTCTCATAGATTGACCCAAGTCTCGGCTCATCCTAGTTTTAGCCGCATGAATTGGTCCTTGGCGTTGCTCAGCCGCCTACCCAATCGACTCATCTCCCTGCCCACGCCATCGGGCACGTTGGACTATTGCTGGGATAACCATAGGCTCCCCTCCGGGTGCTTCCCAGAGGGGCGCGAGGGTCACTGCTTTGAAGCGCGAGATACTGATCAGTGGAAACCCGCGGGAAACCCGCGTGGCCATTCTCGAGGACGACCGCCTTGTTGAACTCTTGGTCGATCGTCCCGACTCCCGCCGCTCGGTCGGCGACATCTACCTCGGCAAGGTCGAGGCCGTCCTGCCGGGCATTCAGGCGGCTTTTGTCGACATCGGCGCCGAGAAGAGCGCGTTTCTCCACGCCTCCGATCTAATCGAAGCCGAAGAAGACGAAGACCCCGAGGACCGTGAGCCCGACGATGCGGACGAAGAGAACGGCAACGGAAACGGAAACGGGGGCGGGGGCGGGGGCGGGGGCGGGAGCGGAGGCGGGGGCGGGCAGGCAGCGGCAAAACGACGCGGGCGGGAACGGTCGCCCCGGCGCCGCCCGGCGCCCAACATCGCCGACGAGCTGAAGCGCGGTCAGACCAAGCTCGTCCAAGTCATCAAAGAAGCCATCGGGACTAAGGGCCCGCGCGTCACCGCGCAGGTCTCCCTCGCGGGTCGCTTCCTCGTCTACATGCCGTTCGCTTCGAAGGTTGGCGTCTCCCGCAAAATCGAAGCGCGTGAGCTGCGGACTCGACTCCGCGAGATGGTTACGAAGCTCGTGCCGCCCGATTCGGGCGGGTGGATCATCCGCACGGTCGCCGACGATCTCACCGAAGCGAGCTGCAAACGGGAGATCGACCACCTCCTCGGTATTTGGAAGAAGATCAAGCGGAAGGAAGCATCGGGTCGAGCGCCCCAGCTGGTTCAGCGCGAGACCAGCCTGACGCGGGGCATTGTGCGCGACTTGCTCTCGGACAACGTCGACCTGCTGCTCGTCGATTCCAAGGTGCTCTACAGCGAGGTCGAGCAATACCTGAAGCAAATCGATCCCGAGTTATTGCCGCGCGTGAAGATGTATCACGACGAGACCCCCCTCTTCGACGAGTACGACATCGAGGCGGAGATCCGCAACCTCTTCAAGCAGCGGGTCGAGCTGCCGACCGGTGGCTATCTCATCATTCAGCCGACGGAAGCCCTGGTCTCGATCGACGTGAACACCGGTCGGTACACGGGGAAGCGCGACCCCGAGGGCACGATTCTGCGCACCAACATCGAGGCGGCGCGCGAGGTCGCGCGCCAAATCCGGCTGCGCGACATCGGCGGCATCATCGTGGTCGACTTCATCGACATGGAGACGCGCTCGAATCGCGACAAGGTGCTCCACGAGCTGCGCACCCATCTGGGTCGCGACCGGGCGCGGACGCGGGCGTTCGCCGTGTCCGAGCTTGGGTTGATCGAGATGACGCGGCAGCGTGTCCGGCCGTCGCTGTGGCAGTCGATGACGACGGAATGCCCGACGTGCAACGGCACGGGGCGGGTGTTCCGGCCCGAGGTCGTGGTGCGGCGCATGGAGCGCTCGCTGAAGCGCGCGGGGGCGGACCACAAGGAGCGCCAGCTTTCGGTGCGGCTCCATCCCGAGGTCGCGCTCTACCTCGTGGAGCAGGAGCCTAACTTCTTACGCCAACTCGAAAAGCAGACCGGGTTGGAGCTCGAGGTGCGAGACGATCCGATGATGAGGCTGGATGAATTCAGGATGATGGCTCGCCCTGCTGGTCGCGATGTGACCGAGCAATACGCTGTGGCGTGAAATACCGTGCGTCGTGCGTCGTACGATTACTTGACGGAAGTGCCGATCCCAATTAGAGTTCGCGGCCCATGAGCTACGCAATCTTCACCACCGGCGGCCGCCAGTTCCGCGCCGAGCCGGGAGTCACGATCAAGGTCCCGTTGCTCGATGCGAAGCCGGGCGACGAAGTGTCGTTCGACCAAGTGCTGATCGCGAGCGACGGGAAGGACGTGCAGAGCGGGAAGCCACACATCAAGGGTGCCAAGGTCACCGCCGAGGTCGTGCGGCACGGCAAGGACAAGAAGATCCGCATTTTCCGATTCGCGCGCCGGACCGGGTATCGCCGCCACGGTGGGCACCGCCAGGATTTCACCGAAATCAAGATTGCCGACGTGAAGGTCGGCTGAGGACCCTATGGCTCATAAGAAGGGCGTCGGCTCCTCGCGCAACGGCCGCGACTCGAATCCGAAATACCTCGGCGTGAAGCGCTTCGGCGGGGAGTTCGTGACCGCGGGCAGCATCATCGTGCGGCAGCGGGGAACCAAGTTTCATCCTGGACGCAACGTGCGCCGCGCGTCTGACGACTCACTGTTCACGGTTATCGATGGGCAAGTGAAATTCGAGCATAAGAACAAGAAGCGCATGCAGGTAAGCGTGTATCCGGTGGCGGCTGCGAAGAACTAGGGCGGCAAGAGAATCGGCGGCGAGGGGCGGCGAGGGGCGGCAAAGCCGCTCCTTTTGTTTTTGCCGCCCTTCGCCGCCGATTCTCCTCGCCGCTGCCGTTTGCGCCGCCCTAGTATTTCGGCGGCAACGTCCGGTATCTCTCCAGCAACTCCGTCTGCCTGCTCCTGAGAGGAATCTCTCGACCACGGATGTAGACGTGCTCGACTCCGGTGGTGAACTCGAACGGGTCGCCCGTCCAAATAACCACGTTCGCAACCTTCCCCGCGTCCAGTGATCCGTAACGATCCGCCACGCCAAAGATCTCGGCCGGTGTCAGCGTCACGGCCCGCAGCGCCTGTTCCCACGTCATCCCGTACGCGACCGCATTGCCCGCCTGCTGCTTGAGATCTCGTGTGTTCTCCGTGGCCGTCTCCATGAGCGCGACCTTCACGCCGCCCTTGGCGAGCAACGACGCGTTCTCGTAGCGGATGCCGAGCGCATCGAAACTCGGAATGTTGTCCATCGGCTCGACGAGCACCGGCACGGCGGCTGCCGAGATCTCGTTCGGAATCATCCACCCCTCGGCGGCACCGGCGAGTATCAGCCGCAGCTTGTACTCCTTGCCGATGCGGAGCGCCGTCTCGATGTCGCTACGGCGGTTCGCGAGCACGATCAGCGGCAGCTCGCCGCGCAGTACGGGTTGCAGCGCCTCGAGATCCGCGGCGCTGGCGCTGAGATCCTGGATCTGGCGGCGCCGGTAATCGGCGCGGCGGGTCGCGTACTCGCGGGCGTCGTTCAACACTTGGCGCAGCCGTTGGGCGACCGCCGCGCGCGACCCGCCACCGGCATCCTTCGCTGACTCGCTCAAGTTGGTGACCATGGCCGCGGGCTGTTTTATCTGCATCGCTTCGATCGTGGCCCCGTCGAGATCGATGAGCGCCGCCCGGCCCCAGATCAACCCGCCGCTCGGCGGGACACCCAACGATCCGGGAACGGCGAGCGTGCTCGTGACACCTTCCATGCGATTCACCGCAATGAGCGTCGACGCCGGGTTGATGCCCTCGAGCACGTTGAACGACGCGGCGACATCGTTTCCGCGGAGCCTGTACTCGTTGGTATTGTCGACCGCCCCGATCTCCCGCAGTCCCATCTGGCCGGCGCCGTCGATGAATCCCGGTGTCACCCATTTCCCCGACGCGTCGATGCGCGTCGCACCCGCCGGCACGGCGACGTTGGCTCCGACGGCCGCGATCTTCCCGTCACGAATGAGCACCGTGGCGTTCTCGATCTTCGGCCCCGAGACCGGATACACCGTGCCCCCGGTGATCGCGATCGTCTGGGCGAGCAGGAAGGCAATCATGGCTGCCCCAAGGAGAAGTCGGTTTTGGGCTGGTGTGCGGGATCGTTGCGGTCGTACACGAGCCAGCCGTCGTTGTAGACCTGAATGGCGCGGGCATAGACCGACAACGGATCGGCGGACCAGAGCACGACATCCGCCATCTTGCCGGGCTCAAGCGTGCCGACGACGGAATCGAGTCCCAGCACCCACGCGGGATTCGCCGTGAACCAACGGACCGCCTGATCGCGCGTAATGGGAATCCCCGCGCGCCGGCCGTGATACATCGCCTTCGCCGCTTCCTGATTCAGCCGCTGGATGCCCGAGGCATCGTCGGAGTGGATCACGACGCGGCCGCCCGCCTGCTGTACCAGCGCGGCGTTCTCGTAGATCCCGTCCATCGCTTCCTCTTTGAAGCCCCACCAATCCGACCAGATCGACACCGCCGTGCCTTCACGCGCGAGCACGTCGGCGATCTTGTACGCCTCCACCGCGTGGTGAAACGAGCGGATCTTGAAGCCGAACTCGTGGGCGAGATCGAGCATCTGCATCATCTCGTCGGCGCGATAGCAGTGGTTCTGCACGTAGATGTTGCCGCGCAGCACCTCGGCGAGGGATTCGTTGCGCAGGTTGCGCTCCGGCGGATCGCCCTGATGATCCTTGTTCCACTTGTCCCACTTGCGGCGATACGCCTGGGCCTGAATGAACGCGTCGCGATAGCCGGCCATGTTGCCCATGCGCGTCGAGGGCCCGCCGCGCGGGCCATACGTGCGCTTGGGATTCTCGCCGCACGCCATCTTCAGCCCGTAATGCGCGCCGGGAAACTTCATCTCCTGCACCGAGCGGGCGGGAACCAGTTTCAAAACCGCGCTGCGGCCGCCGATGAGATTCGCCGACCCGGGCAAGGCTTGAATGGTCGTGACGCCGCCGGCGATGGCGAGCGGAATCTGGGGATCCTGCGGCCAGAACGAATGCTCGGCCCAGACTTCGGCCGTCACCGGGCGCGTCGCTTCATTGCCGTCCGACTCCGCAAACGTCCCCGGCGCGGCATACACCCCGATATGCGAATGCGTGTCGATCACCCCGGGGGTCACCCACTTGCCCGTGCCGTCCACCACGGTCGCATCGCTCGGCGCGTCGACATTCGTGCCGACGGCCACGATACGTCCATTGCGCAACAGAATCGAGCCGCCCTGAATCTCCTGGCCCGCCGCGGTCATGATCGTCGCGTTGCGGATCAGCACCGGCGGATTGGGATGGCGCTTATAGGTCGACGGATACTGCGGGCCGATTCCACTGGTGTCCTGTGCGGTCGCCGGGGGAGGCGCGGCCGCCGCCGCCGGCGCAGCCGCGGTGCGCGCACCTCCTGAGGCGCATCCGACCGTGAGGGCGAGCCCCACGAGGTCCGCGATCGTCTGCAAACGCATGACAGGCTCTCCTTATTTCACGAGTTCAAACACCAGCGGTGCACCCGTCGGCGCGATGCGCACCGCCCGCCGCGGCGCGTCGCGAGTCACATGCATCACGATCGGGAGCTGCATTCCGGATAGCTCGAGCCGATAGGCGGGGAATGTGCCGGCCGGCACGGCGATGTTCTCCACCGCGGCCACCTTCACACTCACGACTTTCGTCGCGCCCTCACCCGTGGAGAACACGTTTAGGTTGAACGTCTTCCCCTGCTCGAGCGGCATCGCGGCGAGGAGCAGCGTCAGGGCGTTGTCGTCCACGGTCCCTGCCGCGATTGTCGTGTCGACCGCGACCGATTTCGGCGTGCCGCCGGGCTGGGGTGACATCGCGGTGCCTCTGACACGGCCGTTCGCGTAGGTGAGGTGGGTTTCGGTGTGCTGGCCCTGGACGGTGCCGGTCTGATCCGTACGCCGCATCGAGAGGTCGCTGTTCAGCACGACGCGGGACTGCTGCTGGAACTGGCCGATGGTCGTCGCCTCGGTATAGACGATCGAGTCGCCCAGCACCTCGACCTTCGCCGTCTGGGCGCCGAACACGTTGCCCTGCACGAGGGCCTGGAAGCTGTCGCTGCGCGCCACGATCTGGCTGCGATCGAACGTCACCGGCCCACCCTTGGGATTGAGCTCGGCCGGATCTATCGCCTTGCCGTCGAGATCCACGAGGCGCACGGGCGCGATCGGCTTCAGTTTCTCATACAGCGCTTTCGCATCGCCGACCACGACGATGGTGAGGGCGTCGCGGTGGATCACGCGCTGCGCCGCCGCCCGGGCACGCGCCGCGCTCACACGCGCCAACCGCTCGCGGTAGCGTTGCACGTAGTCCGGACCCAGTCCGAGCAGCCGGGCCGTCGAGACCACCTGGGCGATCTGCCGCGGCGTCTCGATCGTGAGCGGGAAGGAGCCCACGAGGAATCCCTTGGCGGCCACGAGATCGCTTTCCGGAATCGCTTCGGTGCGAATGCGATCGATCTGGTGCAGCAGCTCCGTCAGCGCGCTATCGGTGACTTCGGTCCGTCCCTCAAAGGTCGCCTGGAAGAAACCGACACCACGGTTCCGGCGCAGCCCAGCATACGAGCCGTACGTCCAGCTCTTCTGCTCGCGCAGGATCGTAAAGAGGCGCGAATCGGAGCCGCCGCCCAGGACGTGCGTCGCGACCCGCGCGCCGTAATAGGCGGTGTCCGTCGGCAGGAACGTCGTGTTGCCGATGACGATGTTGGATTGCACCGAACCCGGCCGGTTCACGAGCACAATGTCGGTGCCGCGCTTGGCCGGCGGAGCAGGGAAGGCGGGCGCCGGCGGCGCGCTGCCGCTCCAGCCGCCGAACGCCTGCATAGCGAGCTCGCGGGCGCGCGGCAACGTGATGTCCCCGGCGACGACGAGCAGTGCCCCGCCAGGGCGGAGCCCCCGTCCCGCGAAGGAGACGACGTCGTTCCGCGTGATCGCCTTGTACGCGGCGGCACTCGTGTTCCGGCCGTATGGATGGCGCCCGTAGATCTCCTTCTGGAAGGCACGGCTGGCGACGTTTTGCGGCTGCGACAGCTCCACCTCGAGCGCCGACAGGTATCGCGTCCGCGCCAGCTCGAGCTCCTGTTCGGGGAACGTCGCCCGCCGCGTCACGTCGCCGAGCAGTGAGAATGCGAGGTCGGCGTGATCACTCAGGACGTCGACGGAGGCGGTCAGAAAATCGTCCCCAGCGCTCGCGCCGATGCTGCCGCCCACGCCCTCGATGGCCGCGGCGATTTGCTCGGCGGTCCGCGTCGGCGTCCCCTTGGTGAGCAGCTCGGCGACAAACGCGGCGACGCCTTCCTTGCCGGCCGGATCGTATGCGCTCCCGGCGCGAAAGTTCAGGCTGAGTGACAGCGTCGGCTGTTCATGGTTCTCGACGAGGAGCAGCGTCATCCCGCTCGGCAGGGAGATCTCGCGGAACGGCGGGAACTGCACCGGACGCAGCCGTTCGGGCGCGGGGGGACGGGGAGGGAAGGGCTCCTGAGCGGAAAGTTGGAATGTTGGAAGGTTGGACAGTGTAAATACCAACATTCCAACCTTCCAACCTTCCAACCGTCCAACCGTCCAACGCTTCATTGTCCACCTCCGGACGACGGAGACGCAGGTCTCACGATCAGCAGCGTCAAGTTAGCGGGAGCCAGATACGTATTCGCGACGCGCTTCACATCGTCGCTCGTCACCGCGACCAGATGGTCGAGGTCGGTGTTGATCTCGTCGATGGATGCATGGAACGTGAGATAGTGGTGGAGCTCCTCGGCCTTCCCGAGCGTCGTCTCGCGGTTGTCGATGAAGCCCGCGCGCAGCACGTTCTTCGCCTTGTCGAGCTCGTCGGCCGTGATGCCATTGGCGCGGATCGAGTCGAGCTGCAGACCGAGCAAGCTATCCAGCCGCTCGGCGGAGACGCCCTGATTCACGATGCCGTAGGCTGCGAGCACGCCCGGCCCGTTGCGTGAGCCGTAGGGGTTGAGGATCGCACCCGCGCCCACGGCCGCCTTGTCGCGCCGCACGACCGACACATTCAACCGTGAGCTCTCGCCCTGGCCGAGGATGATGTTGAGAATCTCGAGGGCCGGCGTATCCGCACTGCGATGTTCGGGGATACGGTACAGCCGCATGACGAGATCGAGATTCGCCTGCGCGTCGTGCACTTCGCGCCGTCGCGGTCCTTTTGCCGCTGCCGTGCTTGCGTCACAACGCGGCGCCTCCGGTGCCGCATGACTCGGCACGCCGGCGAAGTACTGGTTCACGAGGCGGCGCAGCTCGATCGGGCTGAAATCGCCGACCACCACCAGCGTCGCGTTGTTCGGCGCGTAGTACGTATCGAAAAAGGCCTGCACGTCCGGCAGCTTTGCCCCGTCGAGATCGGCCATCGATCCGATCACCGTGTGCGCATAAGGGAAACAGCTCGTGCTGTCAAACGGCCACGTGAGGCCGTCGGTGAAGGCCGCGGCGTATGGCTGATTGTCGACGCGCAGGCGGCGCTCTTCTTTGACCGCCTGTCGCTGATTCTCGAAATTCTGCTCCGTGATCGCGAGGGACCGCATGCGGTCGGCTTCGAGCCAGAGCGCGAGGTTGAGCCGATTCGACGGCACCGTCTCCCAATAGTTGGTCCGGTCTTCGGCGGTGCTGCCGTTGTAGTTGCCGCCGGCGCGCTCGACGAGCTGTCCGTGCTCGGATTTCTTCACGTGCGCCGACCCCTCGAACATCATGTGCTCGAACAGGTGCGCGAACCCCGAGCGACCGGGTCGCTCATTGCGGGAGCCGACCTCGTACCAGACGTCCACGGTGACGATCGGCGTCGAGTGGTCTGGGGAGAAGATGACGCGCAGGCCATTCGGCAACGTGAATTGCTCGAACGCGATGCGGCCGGACATGCCGGCTTGGCCGGCGAGTGTTCCAGGCAGCACCACCAGGAGCGCGAACAGTTTACGCATGTGGGCGAGGCTCCATAGGGAAGAGCGCCAAAGCGTTGGTTTCGAGGATCGCCTGTTGCTGCGCTTTCGTCAGCGGCAAGGCCAGGAATTGATCGATGTTCTGCCGGAGATCCTTCACACCGGGGCTGGGCCAATCGGTGCCCCACAGCACGCGGTCCACGACCTCCGGCAGGCGGGGAAAGTACTCCAGCAACTTGGATGGCGGAATGCCTGAGACATCGAGCCTGACTTGCCCATGACGTCGCAGGATGAAAAACGCTTCCTCCATGTACAACGGACGTCCGCCGTGCGCCATGACGAGCTGGAGATCGGGAAAATCGATGGCGACGTCGTCGAGCTCGAGCGGATTGCCGTACTTCGAGCGCGCTCCTGGAAAGATCGAGGTGCCGGTGTGAATCATGACCGGCAGGCCACGCTCCTCGCACCGCCGATAGATCTTGCCGAGCGCCGTGAGACCGTTGGTATAGGCGTTGGCGGGAAATGCCTGATGGGGCGGGTGAATCTTGATCAGCCGAATGCCCAAATCGATCAGGCGGTCGACGTCGCCGCTGGGGTCCTTGGTGAAGCGCGCGTGCACGCCACCGTAGGGAATCAACCGCTGCGGGTTCGCGCGCGCATAGTTCGCCGCAAAGACGTTCGTGGAATCGGTGAAGCCCATGATGTCGGGGCTGGGGTAGTTCACGAGACCAACGCGCCACACCCCCGATTTGTCCATCACGTCCAGCAGGGCGCGAGGGTCGTCCATGACGGAGATCAGCAGACTCCAATGATCTTCTTTCCCCTTGCGCATCGCCTCCTGGACTTTGGGCTTGAGGTCGCGCCACGGCTGAATGTGGATGTGGACGTCCGTGATCCGGCTCAGTCGCTCCAGGTGTAGAACCCCTTTCCCGTCTTCTTCCCCAGCTCGCCCTTCTTCACTTTCTCCTTGAGGATTTTCGGCGGCTCATACTGCGGCTTGCCGAGCGTCTTATGGAGGTACTCGGCGATCGCCAGACGCACGTCGAGCCCCACAAGGTCGGTGAGCTTGAGTGGTCCCATCGGATGGTTGTAGCCCAGCTCCATCGCCTTGTCGATGTCCTCCGCGCTCGCCACATCCTGCTCCAGCATGCGCATCGCTTCGAGACCGAGCACGACACCGAGCCGGCTCGACGCGAATCCGGGCGAATCGCGCACGACGATCGGCTCCTTGCCGAGCTGGCGGGCGAACGCGACAGCACGTTCGGCTGCCGGGCGGCTGTCGCGGCCGTGCGTCACCACCTCCACGAGCTTCATCGCGTGCGCGGGATTGAAGAAGTGCATGCCGACGAGACGCGCGGGCTCTGACATCACGGATGAAATGTCCGCGATCGACAGGGACGACGTGTTGGAGGCGAGCAACGCGTCCCGAGGGGCGGCATGCTCCACGTCTACAAAGAGACGCTGCTTGATCGCCAGATCTTCGACGACCGCTTCGATCACAATGTCCGCGTCGCTCACCGCCGCGCGGATCTCGGGGACCGCGACGACTCGCCCGGTCACGACCTTGCCACGCGCAGCTCCGCGGGCAGTGAGAGCCGCGATCCTGTCGAGCGCCTGAGGCAGGGCCTCGGCACGGGCGTCGGTGAGCGCGACCTCGCATCCCGCCAGCGCCGCAGCGTAGGCGATGCCGTGGCCCATCGTCCCGGCACCAATGACCGCGACGCGTGTCAG
>WNGJ01006320.1_pt1 | contig 12524 bp, 9 predicted proteins | sample 5400611 | NCBI WGS metagenome assembly WNGJ01 (sample SAMN13153375, study PRJNA577476) | soil metagenome | isolation source: 40 cm soil or saprolite under Garry oak tree replicate 1 | place: USA:California | collected 2016-06-15
ACGCCTGCAAGGCGTCTGTCGACCTGTTCGGGCTCACCAAGGACGACTTCATCGGCCAGGTCAAGGACATCATCACCGTCGGCGAGTTCTACGATCTCGCGGCCGGCGGCCAGATCATCTTCACCTGACCGGGGAACGCGACCTGGCCCGCGGCGGAGCGGCCGCCGACCACGGTGATCTGTTCCGCCACGCCGATGGTCGTCGCCTTCATCCCCGCCTCACCCGGGCGCTCACACCGGACCGACCTGCTGCTGTGCGGGCATCACTACCGGTCATCGCGGCAGGCTCTGGCCGCGACGGCATGCCGGTCGCCGGCAGCCATTGGTCGCCGGCCCGCGCCTGACGTTGCCGGTCCTCCCCGCGGGCCGGATGGTCCCGGTCAGGTGAAGATGATCTGGCCGCCGGCGGCGAGATCGTAGAACTCGCCGACGGTGATGATGTCCTTGACCTGGCCGATGAAGTCGTCCTTGGTGAGCCCGAACAGGTCCACAGAGGCCTTGCAGGCGTACAGGCCAGCGCCGGTATCAGCGATCATCTCGATGAACTCGGGGACCGGGGGGATGTCGAGCTGGCCCATCTTGTGGGCCATGTAGTGGGTCATCACCGACGACATGCCGGGCAGGCCCCCGGCCCAGGTGGCCAGGTGCAGGCCGGGATTGCCGACGGTGGCCAGCTTGATGTGCTCGTGCCGGGCCTTATGGATGGCATCCAGGCCGAAGAAGGTGAAGAAGAGGTTCGCTTCGATGCCCTCGGCGCGGGCACCGTTGGCCATGATCAGCGCTGGATAGACACCCTCCAGCGAGCCCTTGGACACGATGATGGAGACCTTCTCGATACTGCCGTTCGCCGCCGTGGCGTCGCTGCTCATGACACACCGTCCTTCTGGTTGAATACGGCCGCGGGCATCCAGGTCTCAGATGCAGCCGCGGGGCTTGGGAATGCCGGCGATCTTCGCGGCGACCTTGGCCGGTCCCTTCGGGAAGAGCTGGTAGAGCTCCTTGATGCTCACCCCGGAGGTCTTGCTCAGCGCGCGCACGCTCGGGCCGGTGCCTTTCTCCGCGTACTCGTGCCGCATGAACTTGACGACCTGCCAGTGCTGCGGCGTCAGCGAGCCGATGCCGCTCTCCTGGGCGATCTGCGGTGCCATTTCTTCGCGCCACTGCTGCGGGTCGGCGAAAAAGCCCTCGTCACTGACGGTGACTTCGGTGCCCGCGTAGACCTTGGTGGGCATGTCAACCTCCGGCTACTCGTCGTTTCTTGATCCGGCCAGCGGCGCCGTGGCATCCGCAGCCGCGGGAAGGCGCTTGCCCGCGCGCGGCATGGTGGCGGCCAGGCCGGGAACGTCACGGCCCGGCAGCAGCATGTGCCAGTAGAACTGCTGGAACCCGAGCTTGCCGAGATGATTGAGGCGGGACTCCTTCAGCAGTGGCAGGCCCACGGCCCCGGGGAACCGCCCGGTCACCGGCTCGGTCTCGTAGTTGTAGTCAATGAGGAGCGCCTTGCCGAACCCGCTTTCGATGAAGCAGTTCGTGTGGCCGTCGAAACCCGCGCTCAGCGGCTGCCCGTCAAGGAAGCTGCGCACGTTGCGGACCAGTACCTCGCCCTCGAAGTGGGCGACCGAGCCAGCCTTGGACGCCCGGATGTCGGCGGCGTCGCCGATGACGAAGATGCCCGGACTGGCCTTGGACTGGAGCGTCCGCTCATCGCAGGGCACAAAGCCCAGCGCGTCCCCCAGCCCGGGCGACCTGCCGACGTAGGCCTGCCCGCCGTGCACGGGTATCACCACCGCCAGGTCGAAGCCGACCTCTCGGCCGTCGAATGAGATAAGCCGCCCGCCGGGCGCGTCCACCTCCCCGGTGTTGAACTCGGTGACCAGCCGTACGCCCTTGCGGTCGAGCAGGCCAGACAGCTCACGGCTGGCCACGGCCTTGGTGAAGGCCCCGTCCAGGGGGGTGACGAAGGTCAGTTCGACCCGGTCACGGATGCCGCGCCGGTGGAAGTACCAGTCGGCGAGGAAAGTGAACTCCAGCGGGGCGACCGGGCACTTGATCGGCATGTCCACCACGTTCACGACGATCCGGCCGCCTTCGAACCGCGCGAGCCGATCACTCAGCGCGGCAGCTCCGGCCGGCTCGTAGAAGGTGAACGCCCTGGCCTGCGCGATGGCCTCGGTCAGGCCCTCGGTCTCACCGGGCAGCAGCGCCGCGCCGGTGGCGACGATCAACACGTCGTACGGCAGGACGGTGCCGGTCTCCAGGTGGACCTCCCGCCGCTCGATGTCCACGTGTTCGACCGCGCTCTGCTGGTAACCGATCCCCTGGCACAGCTGCCGTGCCCGGGGACGCACGATCTTGTCGGGGCGGGTCAGGCCGAAGGGAACGAACAGCAGGCCGGGCTGGTAGATGTGGTTGTTGTCGCGATCGACGACGGTGATCGCGGCCGTGTCGCCGAGTTCGTGCCGCAGCCTGTTCGCGGCCAGCGTCCCACCGGTCCCGCCACCCAGGACGACAATCTGCTTGATCATGATCTCAGTGTCCGTCCGCCACCGGCGGCCGCCCGCGGCCAAAGGTCCCGTGTCGACCGGCTAAGGGCCTTAGTACCGGGCGGCGCGAGCCGGCAGGCCGCGAGCATCCGCGGTTAGAGCTGTGCGCCGACGATTGCGGCGAGGTCGGCCAGCCGGCAGCTGTAGCCCCACTCGTTGTCGTACCAGCCGAACACCTTGACCAGGCTGCCCGCGGCCTGCGTCAGGCCCGAGTCGAACACGCAGGAGGCGGGGTCACCGATGATGTCCCTGGACACCAGGGGGTCGGTGCTGTAGCGCAGCACCCCGGCCAGGCCGCTCCCGGCCGCGGCCGCGAACGCGCCGTTGACCTCGTCGGCGGTCACGTCACGGCCGAGCACGGCGGCCAGGTCGGTCAGCGAGCCGTCCTCCACCGGCACCCGGACGGCGACGCCGTCGAGCCGGCCGGCCAGCTCGGGGATGACCAGCCCGGCGGTGCGCGCCGCACCGGTGCTGGTGGGCACGATGCTGATCGCGGCACTGCGGGCCCGGCGCAGGTCCTTGTGCGGGCCGTCGAGCAGCATCTGGTCGCCGGTGTACGCGTGGATCGTCGTCATGAAGCCCTTGACCAGGCCGAACGATTCGTGCAGCACCTTGGCCATCGGCACCACGCAGTTCGTGGTGCACGACGCGGCGGAGACGACGTCATGCCGCTGCGGGTCGTACTCGGCGTCGTTGACCCCGACCACCACGGTGAGGTCGGCTCCCTTGCCCGGTGCCGAGATCAGCACCTTGCGGGCCCCGCCCTTGAGATGCAGCGCGGCGTCCTCGCGGGCACTGAACTTCCCGGTGGACTCGACGACGACGCCGGCGCCCAGCTCACCCCAGTCGATGGCGGCGGGGTCACGCTGGGCCAGGACCGTGACCGGCTTGCCGTCCACGATCAGTGCGCCCGGCTCGTATCCGACGGCCCGGCCGAGCCGGCCATAGGTGGAGTCGAACTCCAGCAGGTGCGCCAGGGTCCGGGCGTCAGTCACATCGTTGATGGCCACGACGTCGAGGTCGCCGTGCTCCAGGGCCCGCCGCAGGAAGGCGCGGCCAACCCGCCCGAAGCCGTTGATTCCTACCTTTGTGGCCATCGCAGTCTCCTCTTGAGGGGAACTCCGGGGCCCGCCTGCGCAGGCCACCGTCATCTGGCATTTCATCCAGCATCAGAACCGCGCCAGGCCGGGGGCCAACGGCCTTGGGCCTTTTCTGGCGGGCCTTTGGTCCCTGGTGACCCATGGGCGAGCCGGCGGATAGTGGCAGACGGCAACGCACGATGCGGAGGTACGGTGAATCCCTCGGATATGACGGCACTACCGGACCTGCTGCATGGTCGCGGGCGGTCCGGGCCGGTGCGCCAGCGGCGCCCCGTCTACCTTGACCTGCTGCCCCCGTGCAACGCCGGCTGTCCGGCCGGGGAGAATATCCAGGCGTGGCTGGCGCATGCCGAGGCCGGCCGGTACGAGCAGGCCTGGCGGCAGCTCGTCACCGACAACCCGCTGCCCGCGCTCTGCGGGCGGGTCTGCTATCACCCCTGCGAGACCGTCTGCAACCGGGCCAGCCTGGACAGCGCCGTCTCGATCCACGCGGTGGAGCGGTTCCTCGGTGATCTCGCCGCCGAGCGTGGCTGGGCGTACGACCGCCCGGCGTCCGGCACCGGACGGCGGGTGCTGGTCATCGGCTCGGGCCCGAGCGGCCTGTCGGCCGCCTACCATCTCGCCCGGCTCGGGCACGAGGTCGAGGTCAGGGACTCCGGCGAGCGGCCAGGTGGAATGATGCGCTACGGCATCCCGGCCTACCGGCTGCCCCGCGATGTGCTGGACGCGGAGCTGGACAAGATCGCCGCGCTCGGGGTGCGGTTCACCCAGGGGCACCGGGTGACCGACCTGGCCGCCGAGCGGGCCGAGGGCGACTTCGATGCGGTGTTCGTGGCGGTCGGAGCGCATTTGTCCAAGCGTGTGCACATCCCGGTCGGCGATGCCGCCCGGATCCTTGACGCCCTGTCGTTCCTGCACAGCGCCGCCGAGGGTGAGCGGCCGGTGATCGGCCGCCGCGTGGCCGTATACGGCGGCGGCAACACCGCGATGGACGCGGCCCGGGTGGCCCGGCGGCTCGGCGCCGACGACACGCTGATCGTCTACCGGCGCACCCGGGCCCAGATGCCCGCCCATGAGCAGGAGGCGGAGGACGCCGAGCAGGAGGGCATCCGGATCCACTGGCTGCGCACGATCACCGACTTCGAGGGGCCCGAACTGACGGTCGAGGCGATGGAACTGGATCCCGCCGGGTACCCGCAGCCGACCGGGCAGTACGAGACGCTCGCCGCGGACACCGTGATCCTGGCGCTTGGCCAGGAGACCGAGACCGAGTTCCTGCGCCAGGTCCCGGGGGTGGAGTTCGCCAGGGACGGCACGGTGCAGGTGTCGGCCGGCATGATGACCGGGTGCCCGGGCGTGTTCGCCGGTGGCGACATGGTGCCGGCCGAGCGCACGGTGACCGTCGGCATCGGGCACGGCAAGAAGGCCGCCCGGCACATCGACGCCTGGCTGCGCGGCGACGCCACGGGAGCCGCCCCGGCGGTCAAGCACCCGGTGGCCGAGTTCGGCCTGCTGAACCCGTGGTACTTCGGCGACTTCGCGCAGCGCCAGCAGCCGCAGTCGCCGCCAGACCAGCGCGTTGCCGGCTTCGGCGAGGTGCTCGGCGGCCTGTCCGAGGGCGAGGCCCGCTACGAGGCGGGCCGCTGCCTGTCCTGCGGCAACTGCTTCGAGTGTGACGGATGCCTGGGCGCATGCCCGGAGGATGCGGTGATCAAGCTCGGGCCCGGCCACCGTTACCGGTTCGACTACGACCGGTGCACCGGCTGCGGCACCTGCTACGAGCAGTGCCCGGTGCACGCGATCGAGATGATCCCGGAGGAAGGCTGACATGCACCTGCCCGCACCGCTGTTTTGCGCGCCTCCGGCACGACAATGCGCAGCGCCCACGAGGGAGGCCGGGAGATGAGGAGCACGATCGACGGCAACGAGGCGGCGGCTTCCGTTGCCTACCGGCTCAACGAGGTGTGCTGCATCTACCCGATCACGCCGTCCTCGCCGATGGCCGAACTCGCGGACGAGTGGTCCAGCCAGCACCGGCCCAACATCTGGGGCAGCGTGCCGTCCGTGATGGAGATGCAGAGCGAGGGCGGCGCGGCGGGCGCGCTGCACGGGGCCCTCCAGGGCGGGGCGCTGGCCACGACGTTCACCGCGTCGCAGGGCCTGCTGCTGATGATCCCGAACATGTACAAGATCGCCGGGGAACTGACCCCGGCCGTGATGCACGTCGCCGCCCGGTCGCTGGCCGCGCAGGGGCTGTCCATCTTCGGCGACCACTCCGACGTCATGGCGGTGCGGCAGACGGGATTCGCGCTGCTGGCGTCCGCCTCGGTACAGGAGGCACACGACCTGGCCCTGGTGGCCCAGGCGGTCACCCTGGCCACCCGGGTGCCGTTCGTGCACTTCTTCGACGGGTTCCGCACCTCCCATGAGCTGAACACCATCGAACTGCTCGACGACGAAGACCTGCGTGCCCTGGTCCCCGCGGAACTGGTCCGCGCGCACCGGGACCGGGCACTTTCCCCTGAGCACCCGTTCATCCGCGGCACCGCGCAGAACCCCGACGTGTACTTCCAGGCCAGGGAGACCGTGAACCCCTACTACGACGCCGTGCCCGGCGCGGTGGCCGGCGCGATGGACGCTCTGGCCGCACGGACCGGCCGCCAATACCACCCGGTCGAATACTCCGGTCACCCCGAGGCCGACCGGGTCATCGTGGTGATGGGCTCGGCAGCGGAGACCGTGAAACACACCGTGGCCCACCTGTGCGCCCAGGGCGAGCGGGCCGGGGTGGTGCAGGTGCGGCTGTACCGGCCGTTCCCGGAGCGGGCGCTGCTCGAAGCGCTGCCCGCCAGCGCCCGCCGGATCGCGGTGCTCGACCGGACCAAGGAACCCGGCTCGCCCGGCGAGCCGCTGTTCCTCGACGTGTCGGCGGCCCTTGCCGAGGCGTGCGCCACCGGCGAGCGGGCGGTACTGCCCGTGGTGACCGGCGGCCGGTACGGCCTGTCGTCCAAGGAGTTCACCCCGGGCATGGCCGCGGGCGTGTTCGCCGAGCTTGGCCGCCAGCGGCCGCGGCGCCGGTTCACCGTCGGGATTCACGACGACGTGTCCGGGCTGAGCCTGCCCTACGACCCAGGCCTGGACATCGAGCCGCCGGGCACGGTCCGCGCCGTCTTCTACGGCCTCGGCTCCGACGGCACGGTCGGCGCGAACAAGAACACGATCAAGATCCTCGGCGCCGAGGAAGACATGTACGCGCAGGGTTACTTCGTCTACGACTCGAAGAAGTCCGGCTCGCAGACCGTGTCCCACCTCCGCTTCGGGCCGGAGCCGATCCGCGCGCCCTATCTGGTCGCCCAGGCCGGCTTCGTCGGCTGCCACCAGTTCGGGCTGCTGGACCGGGCCGACGTGCTCGGCCGTGCGGCACCAGGCGCGACGCTGCTGCTCAACTGCCCGCGCCCGCCTGGCGAGGTCTGGGACGCACTGTCCCGGCCGGTCCAGGAGAAGATCCTGGCCAAGCAGATCGAGGTTTATGCGATCGACGCCGCCCGGATCGCCCGCGAGGCCGGGCTGGCCGGGCGGACCAACACCGTGCTGCAAACCTGCTTCTTCGCCATCTCCGGCGTGCTCCCCAGGGACGAGGCGATCGAGAAGATCAAGTCGGCCATCGCCAAGACCTACGGGCGCCGCGGGGCCGAGGTCGTCCAGCGCAACCATGCGGCGGTGGACCGGGCGCTGGCCGGCCTGCACCGGATCGAAGTCCCGGGCCGGGCAACGTCGGCCAGGGAACTGCCACCGACCGTACCCGCGGGCGCGCCGGAGTTCGTCCGCACCGTCACCGCGGCGATGATGGCGGGCCGGGGCGATGACCTGCCGGTCAGCGCGCTGCCGGTGGACGGCACCTATCCGAGCGGCACCACGGCCTATGAGAAGCGCAACATCTCCGACCTGGTCGCGCAGTGGGACCCGGATCTGTGCATCCAATGCGGCAACTGCAGCTTCGTGTGCCCGCACAGCGTGATCAGGTCCACCTACTACGACAGCTCGCTGCGCGAAGGGGCACCACCGGAGTTCCGCTCCGCCCCGCTGGAGGCCGTCGGGCTGCCCGGGACACTCTTCACGCTCCAGGTGTACGCGGAGGACTGCACCGGGTGCGCGCTGTGCGTGGAGGCCTGCCCGGTCTCGGCGCCGGGGGACGGTGACCGTAAGGCGATCAACCTGACCGAGCGGGAGCCGATCGTGGCCGCCGAGCGGCGCAACGTCGCGTTCTTCGAGACCCTCCCGGTGGCGGACCGGTCCCGGGTGGACTTCGGCACGGTACGCGGCACTCAGTTCCTGCAGCCGCTATTCGAGTTCTCCGGCGCCTGTGCGGGCTGCGGCGAGACGCCCTACCTCAAGCTGCTGTCGCAGCTTTTCGGTGACCGGCTGATGATCGCCAACGCGACCGGCTGCTCGTCCATCTACGGCGGGAACCTGCCGACCACCCCGTGGACGGCCGGCCCGGACGGCCGGGGTCCCGCCTGGTCGAACTCGCTGTTCGAAGACAACGCGGAGTTCGGTCTTGGCATGCGGCTGGCCGCCGACCGGCACGCCGACCTGGCCCGGCGCCGGCTCACCGAGCTGAGCGAGCAGGTTGGTGCCGGGTTCGCCGGGGAGATCCTCGGCGCGCCGCAGCTGCGCGAGTCCGAGCTGGCGGCGCAGCGCGACCGCCTCGCCGAGCTGAAACGCCGGCTCGCGGAGCTGGACGGCCCCGCGGCCGCCGACCTGCGCAGCGTCGCGGACCACCTGCTGCGGCGCAGCGTGTGGATCGTCGGCGGGGACGGCTGGGCCTACGACATCGGCTCCGGCGGCCTGGACCATGTGCTGGCCAGCGGGCGCAACGTGAACGTACTGGTGCTCGACACCGAGGTGTACTCCAACACCGGCGGGCAGGCGTCCAAGGCCACTCCGCTGGGTGCGGTCGCCAAGTTCGCCGCGGCGGGCAAGACCGCGCCGAAGAAGGACTTGGCCCTCCAGGCGATCGCCTACGGCAGCGTGTACGTGGCCCGGGTGGCGATGGGCGCCGACCCGCAGCAGACGCTCAAGGCGTTCCGCGAGGCCGAAGCCTACGACGGGCCGTCGCTGATCATCGCCTACAGCCACTGCATCGCGCACGGCATCGAGATGCGCGACGGGCTCGGCCAGCAGCACCGCGCGGTGGCCAGCGGGTACTGGCCGCTGATCCGCTACGACCCGGTGGCGCGCACCGCCGGCGGCAACCCGTTCCTGCTCGACTCGCCGCGCCCGCGGCTGCCGCTGGCCGACTACACCGGCCGTGAGCTGCGCTACCGGGCTCTCGGCAACACCGATCCGGCCGAGGCCGAGCGGCTCGCCGCACTGGCTCAGCAGGCCGTCGACCGGCAGTGGAACACCTACGAGGAGATGGCGACCCACGGCCCGGCGCGGTTCACCCCGGACGCACGCCATGACGGAGCCCCGCGCAAGGCACCGGAGGTGTCCCCATGACGGACCTGGAAACGCGCTACCTCGGCCTGGAGCTGCGCAGCCCGCTGGTCGCGTCGGCATCTCCGCTATCCGGCACCGCCGACGGCGTCCGGCGGCTGGCCGACGGCGGGGCCGCCGCCGTGGTCCTCCCCTCCCTGTTCGAGGAGCAGTTGCGCCAGCAGGCCGCGCACGACGCGGCGGTGGCCGGCGCGGGCGCCGACAGTTTCGCGGAGTCTCTGTCCTACTTCCCCGCGGCCGCCAGCGCCGACGGCGGCCCGGACCGCTACCTGAGCCTGCTGAAACGCGCGGCCGCCGCCGTGGAGATCCCGGTGATCGCCAGCCTCAACGGTGCCAGTACCGGAGGGTGGACCGATTATGCCAGCGCGCTGCAGGACGCGGGGGCTGCCGCGATCGAGCTGAACATCTACTACCTCCCGGGCGACCCGTTCTTCACCGGCAGCGACGTGGAGCAGCGCCATATCGAGATCCTGACCACCGTCAAGGCGGTGGTCAGCGTGCCGGTGGCGGTGAAGCTCAGCCCGTATTTCAGCTCGACCGGTGAGATGGCCCGCCGGCTCGACCGGGCCGGGGCGGACGGCCTCGTGCTGTTCAACCGGTTCCTTCAGCCTGACATCGACCCCGAGACGCTGGCCGTGACCGCCCGGCCCGGGCTGTCCACCCCAGCGGAGGGGCGCCTTCCCCGGGCCTGGATCGCGCTGCTCGCCGGGCGGGTACGCGCCTCCCTCGCCGCGACCACCGGCGTAGAGACCGCGGCCGACGTCGCCAAATACCTGCTCGCCGGCGCGGACGTGGTGATGACCGCGTCGGCGCTGCTCCGCCACGGACCCGGGTACGCGGGCGTACTGCTTAACGAACTGTCGGCCTGGATGACGCGCAAGGGGTTCCGGTCGGTCGCCGAGGTGCGCGGCCTGCTCGCCGTTCCGGACGGCACCGACCAGGCGGCCTACGAACGCGCAGGATACGTGACCGCCCTGGCGGCGGCGAACAAGGGCTTTGGCCCCGGGTGACCGCGAGCACATGAGAAGGCCGGCGGGGAGGCATCAGAGCCGCCGGCCTTCTCGGGCGGACACGCTAGTCGCGCGCCGCCTGTCCGGAATCAATCACTTCGTGATCAATCACTTCGTGGGTGTCTGGACCGCGCACCGGGCCGTGGGGTGCCATCAGCGCGTGCCGGGCCGTGGCGATGAGCCACAATGCGCCCGTCGTGGCCACCAGCACCGCCAGCGCGACCGTGCTGCCGCTGGCCAGCCCCGCCACCGCGGCGGCCAAGACAACCACGCCGAGCACCGAGGCGATCACCCGCCAGGCCCGCACCGCCCGCGACTGCGGCCCCTTGTAGAGGTCACCGGCCGCGCTGAGCATGCACCCGCCGACCATGCCGAGGACGAGCACCGCGAGAGTCGTGCCCCGCGCGCTGGAAATCAGCCAGGCGCTGGTGCCTCCCAGGAACGCCGCGTACACGGCGGCGATGACGCCCATGAATACAGTGGTGACAACGTCCTTCCAGGTCAGTCCCATCGCTGCACCTCCTTTGCCAAGGTGTCACCCTCAGCATCCAGGCACGCTGGCCAGGAAGGCAGGGACGGAAGTCCCCACTGAGGTCCCCGCTGCCGACGCTTCCCAGACTCGCCGCAGGGGATGGAACGACTGTGCGGACGATGTGAACCACTCAGGATCGGTTAAGCCCTCCTGAAGAGGCTTTCAACAAGCTTTGCCAGCGCCGGTCGTTGCGGTGAGCTGAGCCGGTGGTTGCCCATCGGCACTCGGGGTATCGCCGAGGTCGAGGTAACTCTCGTCCTCCTGGGCGGTGTGCAGGCTGAGGATCGCGTGCAGTCCGTAGAGCAAGGCACGGAGATCAGCGATGTCGGCCGCGTCGGGCTGTGCGGCGCCGATGTCGTCCAGGAGCACCCCGAGCCGCCTGGTCTGATGGGCGATCTCGGCATGCGTCCTGCTCATGGCGGCGGTGGCGTGACCGCTGCCCAGCAGCCGGTTCATCACCGGGTAGAGCTGCTCCTGCTCCGCCCTCTCGTGTGGCCCGATCTCGGTCACCAGGACCTGGTGCGCCCGGCTGACCCCGGCCATGGCCTCCCGCGGCGCCGCGACTCCGAGCGCGTCCGCAGCCGTGCGCAGCCGCTCGATGTCCGCCCAGATGGCCTGGTGCTCGCGGGAGAACCGGCTGTTCAGTGCGGCGTCGGCCGCGGTCAGGCGCACGTGCGGCGTTGCCGGGATCAGCACCCGCAGCGCGTTGAGGATGACCGCGACGTCGATCGCTTCCTGCAGCAGGGCGCCCCATACGGCCGGCAGCAGGCCGGCCGCCGCGACTGCCATCGCGGCCACCGACATTCCCATCCCGGCCAGCACGCTCTGCATGGCGATCCGGCGGGTGCGGCGCGCCAGCGCGCGGACCTCACCGAGCCGGTCAAGGCGGTCCACGGTGAGCACCGCGTCGGCAGCCTCGGAGGACGCGGTCGCCCCGCGGGCGCCCATGGCGACGCCGACGTCGGCCAGGGCCAGCGCCGGGGCATCGTTGATCCCGTCGCCGACCATGATGACCGGCGCCCGGTCGCGTTCCGCCCGGACCGCATCCAGCTTGTCCGCGGGAGTGCGCTCGGCCAGCACCTCGTCCACCCCGATCACAGCGCCGATGGCGTGCGCCACTTCGGCCCGGTCCCCGGTGACCATGACAATCCGGCTGATGCCGCCGTCCCGCAGCGCGCGGATCGTCCGGGCGGCATCGGGCCGGAGCGGATCGTTCAGGACCAGGACCCCGGCCGGCTCCCCGTCGATGGCGACGAAGACGGTGAGTGCGCCGTCGAGCCGCGCCCGGCGGCGGGCGGTCTTCACCCATCCGGGCGTGCCGGTCACCCCGGCCCAGCCCGCCCGGCCAACGGCGACCCGGTGCGTGCCAACGGTCCCCCTGATGCCCTGCCCGGGCACCTCCTCCACATGATGCGGCAACACCAGCCGGCCGCCGCGCGCGGCGGCCGCCTCGACCACGGCGCCGGCCAGGACGTGTACGGACACCTGGTCCAGCGAGGCTGCCAGCCGCAGTATCTCGGCCGGCTCGTGACCGCCGGCCGGCACGATCGCAGCTACCTGGGGGCGCCCGCTGGTCAGGGTTCCGGTCTTGTCCAGCAGCAGCGTCGTGCACCGGGCCAGCCGCTCGAGCACTCCCCCGCCCTTGACCACGACGCCGCGCCGCGCCGCCACCGACAGGCCCGAGACCAGGGCGACCGGGGCGGCCAGGATCAGCGGGCACGGGGTGGCGACGACCAGCACCGCCACCGCCCTCGCCGCTCCCCCCACCACCCACGCGGCTCCCGCCCAGGCCAGGCTCACCAGCAAGAACCACACCGCATAGCGGTCGGCGAGGCGGACAA
>WNGJ01010297.1_pt1 | contig 12524 bp, 7 predicted proteins | sample 5400611 | NCBI WGS metagenome assembly WNGJ01 (sample SAMN13153375, study PRJNA577476) | soil metagenome | isolation source: 40 cm soil or saprolite under Garry oak tree replicate 1 | place: USA:California | collected 2016-06-15
GAACGGCTTGCCGTGCACGGTAAGGACGAGATCGCCGCGCTCGCGACGTCCTTCAACGATATGGCCGCGAGCTTGCAGGAGAAGATGCGCGAGCTGGAGGACCTGTCCCAGGTACAGCGGCAGTTCGTCTCCGACGTGTCGCATGAGCTGCGCACCCCGCTGACCACGATCAGGATGGCCGCCGACCTGCTCTACGAGGCGCGGGAGCAGCTCGAATCCGCGGCGTCCAGGTCGGCTGAGCTGCTGCAGAGCCAGCTGGGGCGGTTCGAGTCGCTCTTGTCCGACCTGCTGGAGATCAGCCGCTACGACGCGAACGCCGCGACGCTGGACGCGGAACTCGTCGACGTCTGCGACGTCGTGCGCCAGTCTGCCGACGACGCCCAGCAACTGGCTGAGCGGCGCGGCTCGCGAATCGAGTTCCAGCTGCCCGCCGATCCGTGCGTGGTCGAGGTGGACCGCCGGCGCGTCGAGCGGATCCTGCGCAACCTGCTCTGCAACGCCGTGGAGCACGGCGAGGGCGGGGACGTCGTGGTGACATCAGCCGCGGACCGCGACGCGGTGGCCGTGGTGGTGCGCGACTTCGGCGTGGGCCTGCAGCCTGGTGAAGAGCACCTCGTCTTCGACAGGTTCTGGCGGGCTGACCCGGCCAGGGCCAGGACGACGGGCGGATCCGGTCTCGGCCTTGCCATCGCGCTGGAGGACGCGAGGCTGCACGGCGGCTGGCTCGAGGCGTGGGGCAGGCCGTCCAGCGGGTCGGTCTTCCGTCTCACGCTGCCGCGCACCGCAGGCGCCGAGCTCGCCGGGTCGCCGCTGCCCCTCGTTCCCGACGAGGCGGACATGGCGGCCCTGGCCGACCACTCAGCCGCGGGCTTGACGATCACCGCTGACATTACCGATGGTCGCACCGCGGCGGTGCTCGAGGATCGCTGGTGACCAGGCGCAGCTGGCTCGCCGCGTCCGGCGTCTTCGCGCTGGCCGTCGCCGCCTGCGCCAACCTGCCGACCAGCGGCACGATCCAGGTGAAGCAGCTGCATGGCGCCGGCGGAGTCGGCCAGAACGGCGTCCAGTTTCTGCCGAGACCGCCAGTCAAGGGCTGGAGCCCGGAGGACATCGTCAACGGGTTCATGCAGGCCAGCGCCAGCTATGACCCGCATCAGCGGGTGGCGAAGGAGTACCTGACCGCGGGCAAGCACGGCTTCGGGCGCAAGTGGCGGCCAGGCTGGGCGGCCACCATCATCGATTCACCAGCTGTCAATAGGGCCGCGGGCACGCCCATCAGGGGCATTTCCACCGAGCAAGGAGGCAGGCCGCAACCGGTCGACGTGGTGGTCACCGGCAAGCACGTCACGGCCTTGCACACGGCTGGCCGGTACCAGGCGGGCAGCGTGGCGGTCCTGCGCTCATCGACCAAGTACCGCTTCGAACTGGTTCAGGTGGCGGGGCAGTGGCGAATCAACAACATCTTCGTCAACGACAAGCAGGCGAAGCCGACGCTCAAACTGCTGCGAAGGTCAGACTTCGAGCGCGGCTACCAATCGCGTAACCTGTACTTCTATCCGGCCAGCGGCGACGCCAATACGCTCGTCCCTGACCCGGTCTACATCCCCGCGCAGGTCGGCAACAGGGGGATCCACGGTCTGGTTCAGACGCTGCTCCAGCCCGCCTTCGGCGGTGGCTGGCTGTTCGCGGCCGCCAAGACCGCGTTTCCGCCTCGCACGAGGCTGCTGAGCGCCGAGATAGTGGGCGGGATCACCGCGGTCGTGGATCTGGGCGGCGCCGCGGCGAAGGCGACGCCATTGCAGCGTCAGCGAATGGCCGCCCAGCTGTACTCCTCGCTCGTTCTGGAGCCCTACCCTGCCGAGGACGCGACGCCGATCAGGTCCGTAGTGCTGAAGCTCAACGGCCGTCAGGTTCGGCTCCAACCGCAGGCCTACAGCTCCTGGGTGCCGCGCGCACCCAGGAGGCTGCTCTCCTACCAGGTGCCAGCCAGTCCGGTCGGGCCGGTCGTGGCCGTGTTGCGCGCCCGGCCTTCGCAGACCGGATCGGTACAGCTTCCCAGGGCGCTCGGCGGCCGGACGTTCACCGCGATGGCGGTGTCGACCGCACCGGTGGGCTCCGCGGTGCTGGCTGGCTGCACTGGAAGGTATCTCTATCTCATGCAGCAGTCCCGTGCGGGCCCGGTGATCACCACTCGCCTGGGATCGGCGTGCACGTCGCTGAGCTGGGATAACCAGGACAATCTCTGGGTGATCACGAAGACGCAGATCTACGTGACCCGGCAGGCGGGAACCGAGCCGCCCGAGCACCCCGCACTCACCGGGGTGCTCGGCCCCTCGCTGACCAAGGGCAGCATCCAGTCGCTGCGGGTGGCGCCGGACGGAGTCAGGGTCGCGCTGCTGATCCGCTCCGGCGCGAACACCAAGATCAGGATCGCGGCGATCAGCAAGAACACCGGTCAGTACACCTACATAGCGCAGGCCGGCCAGATGCTCAGGGTCGGTACGGATGTGGCTCGGCCGGTCGCGCTCACCTGGCTCGACCCCGATCACCTGCTCGTGCTGGGCCGGATCGGCACGGCCAGGACGCAGCTCTACGATGTGCCGCTGAACGGCGGCCAGTCGACCCCGATCGCGACCCCCCACGGCGTGATGCCGTCGAGCACGTCTCTCGCTGCGAGCTGGCCTGCCCGGCAGAACGCGCCGTCCATCGCGGTTGGGATCGCGCCGACCGCCACCTCGCCCGGGGTGATCCAGATGTCGACGTCCGGGGTCCTGAACCCGGCCTGGCGTCAGGTCGCCAAAGGCACCACTCCGGTCTTTCCCGGCTGAAAGCCGCCCCCGGATCGCCGGCCGCGGTTAAGAGCGGCTGAACGCGATGCGACCCTGGTCCTGACATCGGGGCCGCATCCGGCTACCGTCATTGTGTGGCACCCGTCCGGGTCCGTGGTTGCGCCGGGCGTGCCGCCCCGATCGCGGGGCGGCCGCTCAGGCAAGCCGATGCCAGCCGCAGGCGAAACGGCCCACGTAAGGCGACTTCTCGTCGACTGATCACGGTGCGGTTTAGAGGTAAGTCCTGCCTCGTCCCTCAGGTCAGATGCCTGCGGGCGCGGGAGAAGGCCAGTAGTGGCACAAGCAGGCCGCGAACGCCTCAGCAGGCGGATGTGGGGTCGAAGACCAGGTCGGCCGGACGGGTGCTCTTCCACACTCCGAGGTAAGGGGGTTCGGGCATGGAAATCATCTTCAAGGGTCGCCAGACGGACGTGCCTGCGCGCTTCAAGGAGTACGCCGCCGCCAAGCTCAACAAGCTGGAAAAGCTGGATCAGAGGGCCATCAGGGTCGACGTGGAGCTCTCCGTCGAGCGCAACCCACGGCAGGCCAGCCAGAAGGAGCGGGTGGAACTGACGATCAGGTCGCGGGGCCCTGCGATCAGGGCGGAGGCCGCGGCCGAGGACCGGCTGGCGGCCCTTGACCTTGCCCTTGCCAAGCTCGGCTCGCGGCTGCGCCGGGCCCTCGACAGGAAGAAGAACCACCACGGGACGGCAGTCGGCGCTGCCACGGGAGCCAGCGCCGGGCCGTCAGCAGGAGCCGGGCCGGGAGGAAGGCCGGGCGCCCGCGCCGTCGCCGGCACGGGCGTGAGCGACGCGGACCTGCCCGGCGAGGACCAGGACCTTACGGCCGGGCCGGACGCTGACGACGACGCAGCGGCTCAGGCAGATACCGTGGTCCGCATCCACATGGAGGGCGACGGGCCCCTCGTCGTCAGGCAGAAGTTCCACCACGCCAAGCCCATCTCGATTGACCAGGCGCTGCTGGAGATGGAGCTCGTCGGCCACGACTTCTACCTCTTCCACGACATCGAAGAGGATGCCCCGAGCGTCGTCTACCGGCGGCACGGCTACCAGTACGGCGTGATCAGGCTGATCGAGAACCCGGCCAGTCCCGGGCTCGCGCCGGAGTCGCCGCCGGCCGCGCTGGGAGCGAAGATCCCTGGCAGGCGCCGGCCCGAGCAGGGCAGCCGGGAGGTCGTCAGCGGGAGCAGCCGCGCCGCGCTGCGGTCGGGCTAGGGCCTGGCTGGAAGCGCGCCTGCCGAGCGTCGCGGCAGCCGCGGACAGCGGGCGCGCCGGGGGGGCGCGCTTGCAAGGCCATGCATGGTCGGACAGAGTTTGGGTTAGATGCGATCTTCGGTGCCGTGGGGCGGCACGGCGCAGCCGTGCCGCCCCACGGCAGATCAGTTCCCGCGACGAGAGGTAGGTCATGGCACCGAGCGCGGCTGGTGACGGGGCGCCGGAGGCCGGGCGGGGTCCCGACCCGATCCGTACGCTGATCGTCGACGACCACGCGCTGTTTCGCCGTGGCCTGGAGATCGTGCTCGTCACCGAGGACGACATCGAGGTCGTGGGGGAGGCCAGCGATGGGGCAGAGGCCGTCGAGAGGGCGGGCGAGTCGCTGCCTGACGTCGTGCTCATGGACATCAAGATGCCGCGCAGCAGCGGCATCGAGGCGTGCCGGGCGATCAAAGACGTCGCGCCGAGCGCGAGGATCGTCATCCTCACGATGAGCGATGACGAGGAGGACCTGTTCGACGCCATCAAGGCAGGAGCGAGCGGGTACCTGCTCAAGGACATCCCGCTGGACGAGGTCGCGGACGCGGTCAGGTCCGTGCACGGGGGCCAGTCACTGATCAGCCCGTCCATGGCGGGCAAGCTGCTGACCGAGTTCGCGTCGCTGGCGAGGCGGGATTCGGAGGAACCGCCGCGGCAGGTGCCTGCTCCCAAGCTGACCGTCCGGGAGATGCAGGTGCTCAAGCTCGTCGCCCGCGGGATGAACAACCGGGACATCGCGAAGGAACTATTTATTTCCGACAATACGGTCAAGAATCATGTGCGGAACATCCTCGAGAAACTGCAGATTCACTCGCGGATGGAGGCGGTGATGGTGGCGGTGCGGGACAAGCTGATCGAGCTCGGGTGAGGTTCGCGGGCGGTTACGCCGTCTGGATAACGGACTCCACCGGCCGCTTGAACAGCGGTCCGGACGATTCCGTCACCCAACGGCCACGTCAGCCGACGGGACACCACGTTCCGCTGCGGCCAGGGCGGAGCGCAGGCGCGGCGCTAGTGCTGGTGGCTCGACGCGCTCCAGCTGAACGTTGTTGCAGCCGACCCACTTAGCGGCTTCCAGGAGCGCACGCGCCATGGGTGCTGTGGCCTTAGGTGTATCGAGGGTGAGCTGGCGGGCTATGAGGGTTTTGCCTTCGCGGGCTGGGTCGACGCGGCCTAGCAGCTTGCCGCCGGCCAGGAGCGGCATCGCGTAGTAACCGTGGGTGCGCTTGGGCTTGGGGACGTAGGCCTCCAGGCTGTGATCGAAGGCGAACATGCGCCTGGTGCGCTTGCGGTCCCAGACCAGCGAGTCGAACGGGGAGAGCAGGGTCACCCGGTGCCGGCCGGCCCTGGCCGGACTGCCCGCCTCGGCGAGGCCGGCGACCGCGGCTGGATCGGCCCAGGCCGGAGTCGCTGATCCGGTCTTGTTCTCGATCGCGACCGGGATCAGGCCCGCGGCGACCGCGGCGGCGTCGGCCGACAGTTTCGCCGTGTTCCGGCCAGAACCGAAGTTCGCCAGCCGCTGGTAGTCGGTCAGGTCAGACCTCGTGACGACCCCGAGCGCTCTGGCGGCGACGCCGGTCAGGTGGATCAGGCAATCGGCGTCGGTGGGGTCGGCGTTCAGCAGGTCTGCGGGCAGGACGCGCTCCGGCAGGTCGTAGATCCGCCGCCATCCAGTGCGGCGGGCGCAGATGACGCGGCCGGTGTCCAGCAGCCACTCGACGGCGATCTTAGTATCGGACCAGTCCCACCAGGCGCCGCCGTTCTTGGCGCCGCCGAGGTCGGTCGTGGTGAGCGGGCCCTCTGACCTCAGCTTGGCGAGCACCTCCTCGCAGACCGAGGCGTGATTGTCGTGCCAGCGCTTGCCCCTGGCGGCGAACGCTCGCCGCCGGAACGCGTAGTACGGCCACTCCCCGATCGACAGCACGCAGGCGGCGTGCGACCAGTACTCGAAGGCGCACGCGGTGCGCGGATTCCAGTACGCGCGCTCGATTGCCGAGCGGGACACGGCGCCGAGGCGTGCGTACGCCACCAGTTCGTGCGACCTGGCGAGCACGCTGATCGTGTCCAGCTGGACCGCGCCGACCCGGCGCAGCATCGCCGCGACGCCGCCTGACCTGGCCTGGGCTCCGATCAGCCCTTGCGCGTGCAGGGTCAGCAGGCGCACGTCATCGGGCGTCAGCTTGAGCTCGGGAACAGGGGCGGGAGTTCGGGCCACGAATGCGAGCGTAACCGGAGGTACTGACAGCGCGCGCGGCTCGCGAGCGCGCCGCCGGACGGTTTAGTACCAGTCCTCGAACATGTTGGTCGCGAGCGCGACAAGCAGGCCGAGCACGGCAACGCCGCCGCCGACCCAGACCGCCCACCAGGTCGGCCCGCCGCGGCCGAGGATGAGCCCCAGCCCGCCGATGATGAACCCGATCGCCATGAGCCCAACAGCGACCCAGGAGACCGTGCGCCCGTGATACGAAGGATGCGGGCCCAGGGAGGATGCAGACTGGCTGGGCACCGCTACTCCGCCTTGCCCGGTCTGCCCGCCCGGCACCACGGATGCGTCTTGCATAGCTGCCTCGCTCTGCGATGTCACGTTGCCGGCTGGAGGGGAGTCCACGGCGTCGCGGTCAGGGCGGTTCTGCATAACCCCTGCTCCTCCCGCTTGCCTGGACCGACCTGCCTCATATTGTGGCGAGGCCGGTGCGATCGCTCCCGATCGCCCCCCGGGTATCCGCCGCAGATCATGTTATGCGCGCTGGCCACGCCGGTTCAGCCGGGAGCGCGGCATTGCTGCGTCGGCTCGGCAAGGCCCGCTATCTCGCCTACCATGGCAGTCAAAGAGAGGTACTGGCGGCCCTGCTGAGCCCGATCGACACGGAACTCTACTGGGACGCGGGAAGCACTGGTCAGCCAGTCAGACGAATCCGCGAGGAGCGCGACAAGACGTGCCAGCAATCATCGATAAGGTCCTGCGCGCTGGCGAGGGCAAGATCCTGCGCAAGCTGCACCGGATCGTCGAGCAGGTCAACTCCATCGAAGAGGACTACGAGGCGCTGACCGACGCCGAACTTCGCGCGCTGACAGATGAGTTCAAGGAACGCTACGCCGAGGGCGAGTCGCTGGATGACCTGCTGCCCGAGGCCTTCGCCGCGGTGCGGGAGGCGGCCAAGCGCACGCTCGGCCAGCGGCACTTCGACGTCCAGATCATGGGCGGCGGCGCGCTGCACCTCGGCAACATCGCCGAGATGAAGACCGGTGAGGGCAAGACCCTGACCGGCGTGCTCGCTGCCTATCTGAACGCCCTGACCGGCGAGGGCGTGCACATCATCACGGTCAACGACTACCTGGCCAAGCGCGACGCGGAGTGGATGGGCAGGATCCACCGGTTCCTGGGCCTCGAGGTCGGCGTCATCTTGTCCGAGATGGAGCCTGAGCAGCGCCGCAGGCAGTACGCAGCCGACATCACCTACGGCACGAACAACGAGTTCGGCTTCGACTACCTCAGGGACAACATGGCCTGGGCGCTCGATGAGTGCGTCCAGCGCGGCCACAACTTCGCGATCGTCGACGAGGTGGACTCGATCCTGATCGACGAGGCGCGGACCCCGCTGATCATCAGCGGCCCCGCCGACCAGAACAGCGTCTGGTACTCCGAGTTCGCCAAGATCGTTCCGCGGCTGCGCCGCGGCGAAGACGGCGCCGGCGACTACGAGGTGGACGAGAAGAAGCGCACGGTCGGCATCCTCGAGGCCGGCGTCGCGAAGGTCGAGGACTGGCTCGGCATCGAGAACCTCTACGACCACTCGAACGCCCACCTGGTCGGGTTCCTGAACAACGCCATTAAGGCGAAGGAACTGTTCAAAAAGGACAAGGACTACGTCGTCTCGGGCGGCGAGGTCCTGATCGTCGACGACTTCACCGGGCGCATTCTGCACGGCCGCCGGTACAGCGAGGGCATGCACCAGGCGATCGAGGCAAAAGAAGGCGTCAAGATCATGGACGAGAACCAGACTCTCGCCACGATCACGCTGCAGAACTACTTCAGGCTCTACGGCAAGCTCGCCGGCATGACCGGTACGGCCATGACCGAGGCGAACGAGTTCCACCAGACCTACAAGCTCGGCGTCGTGCCGATCCCGACCAACATGCCGATGATCAGGATCGACCAGCCTGATGTCGTCTACCAGACCGAGCAGGCCAAGTTCGACGCCCTGGTCAACGACATCGCCGAGCGGCACGATGTCGGCCAGCCCGTTCTGGTCGGCACCGTCAGCGTCGAGAAGTCCGAGGTGCTGTCGCGGATGCTCAAGCGGGCAGGCGTGCCGCACGAGGTGCTGAACGCGAAGCACCACGAGCGTGAGGCGGCGATCGTGGCCCAGGCCGGGCGCAAGGGCGCGGTGACCGTCGCGACCAACATGGCCGGCCGCGGTACCGACATCATGCTCGGCGGGAACCCTGAGTTCCTCGCGGACCTCGAGCTGCACCAGCGCGGGCTGTCGCCGGCTGAGACCCCTGAGGACTTCGAGGCGGCGTGGCCCGAGGCGGTGGAGAAGTCCCGGCGGGCCGTGGCCGAGGAGCACGAGGAGGTCGTCGCGCTCGGCGGGCTCTACGTGCTCGGCACCGAGCGGCACGAGTCCCGGCGTATCGACAACCAGCTGCGCGGCCGGTCCGGGCGGCAGGGTGACCCCGGCGAGTCACGGTTCTACCTGTCGTTCGAGGACGACCTCATGCGCCGGTTCAACGGTGACCGGGTCGCCCAGTTCCTCGAGTGGGCCAAGACCGGGCCTGACGTCCCGATCGAGTCCAAGACGGTGAGCCGGTCGATCAGGTCAGCTCAGACGCAGGTCGAGGCGCTGAACTTCGAGATGCGCAAGGACCTGCTCAAATACGACGACGTGATGAACCGGCAGCGCGAGGTCGTCTACTCCGAGCGGCACCGGGTGCTGGCCGGCGAGGACCTGCACGAGCAGGTGCGGAACATGGTGGACGAGGTCATCGCGGACTACGTCGCGAAGGCCACGTCGGAGGGCTTCGCGGAAGAGTGGGACCTCGACCAGCTGTGGACCGCGTTCCGGCGGCTGTACCCGGTGGGGACCACCGTCGAGCAGCTCGAGGACGAGGAAGGTGGCCTGCACGCCCTGACCGCCGAGACCATCACCGAGCGGATGCAGGAAGACGCGCAGACCTCCTACGACCGGCGCGAGGAAGAGCTGACGCCCGAGGTGATGCGCGAGCTGGAGCGGCGGGTTGTGCTGTCCGTGCTCGACTCCAAGTGGCGTGAGCACCTCTACGAGATGGACTACCTGCAGTCCGGTATTCACATGCGCGGTCACGCTCAGCGTGACCCGCTGGTGGAGTACCAGCGGGAGGGCTTCGAGCTCTTCACCGCGATGATGGACGCGATCAAGGAGGAGTCGGTCGGCAACCTGTTCACGCTGCAGGTTGAGGTCCAGGAGAGCCCCATCACGGGCGAGGCCGGACCTAACGGCGAGTGGATCGGCCCGCAGGTCAACGCGCTCGGCGGTCAGGTACAGGACGCGGTGCCGCTGCCGGCCTTCGACAACGTGCCCGAGCCAGCCGCACCCGAGCAGCCGTCCCTGCCGGCCGCGTTCGCCTCCCGCGGGCTCGCGCAGCCGAAGCGATCCGACCGGCTGAGCTACAGCGCGCCGAGCGAGGACGGGTCCGGCCAGTCCGTGCGGTCCCCGGGCTCGGCCAGCTCGGCCGACTTCAGCAAGGTCGGCAGGAACGAGCCGTGCCCGTGCGGGTCTGGCAAGAAGTTCAAGCTCTGCCACGGCGACCCGCGCAAGAGGTAACCGCAGACCCCAAGCCAGAGTCACTCCACAAGCCAGAGTCACTCCGCAAGCCAGAGTCACACCGCACGGCTTGCAGACGATGACGCGGCGGACTCGCGGTCCGCGTGCCACGGCCGTTCCGGGGGGACGACCCCTCGGAACCCCCCGCGGTGCGAGCAAGGGCCCGAGCTGAGTGATCCGCTTGCGCGCCTGCTCAGTCGTCCAGGGAGTGAGCTGGCTTGCCGGGCGGGATCCTGCCAGCGTCTCGCTCAGCACCTGAGCGAACTGGCTCGGCCACGTTCCGGTCGCCGACGTCGCCCGGGCGACCGCCCGCCCGGCAGGGGGAAACGCGTTCCCGCAGCCAGATGGCCCTGGCACCTCGCCGGACGGCGAGGACCCGGCATGAACAACGTCGTCATAAGGCGGCGCGACCTCAGGGACGATGCAGCTGCGGATCGCCTGGACGTCAGGTAACGGCCGCCCAGCCCGGCGGTTCCTGTGCCGCGCGCCGCGGCCTGGCTGCTGCCCGGGGGCGCGGACAGCAGGCACCCGGCCGGGGTTCTCCTCTGATACTGGCATGCCTGAGTTCTACCTGCTGCCGGTGACACTCCCGGTGCCCCGCAGGCCGCTGCGGTCAGGAATGCTGGGACAGCCGCGGTCGTTCAGAGTAGGTGGCTACTCATGAACTACAGGAGATCACCCGTGACTCTGCCGCCGCTGGTCGAGCCCGCCGCCGAGCTCACCGTCGATGAGGTCAAGCGTTACTCCCGGCACCTGATCATCCCGGACGTGGGGATGACGGGCCAAAAGCGGCTGAAGAACGCGAAAGTGCTGTGCGTCGGGGCGGGCGGCCTCGGTTCGCCGGCGTTGCTCTACCTCGCCGCGGCGGGCGTCGGCACGCTCGGGGTCATCGACTTCGACGTCGTCGACGAGTCCAACCTGCAGCGCCAGATCATCCACGGTCAGTCCGACATCGGCAGGCCGAAGGCGCTCTCGGCGCGGGACAGCATCAAGGAGGTCAACCCGTACGTCAACGTCATCGTGCACGAGGAAGCTCTCAGCAACGACAACGTGATGGAGATCTTCTCCGGGTATGACCTGATTGTCGACGGCACCGACAACTTCGCGACCAGGTACATGGTCAACGACGCCTGCGTGCTGCTCGGCAAGCCCTACGTGTGGGGCTCGATCTACCGCTTCGACGGGCAGGCCAGCGTGTTCTGGGCCGAGTACGGCCCGTGCTACCGGTGCCTGTACCCGGAGCCGCCGCCTCCCGGCATGGTTCCTTCCTGTGCCGAGGGCGGCGTACTCGGCGTGCTCTGCGCCTCGATCGGCTCGATCCAGGTGAACGAGGCCATCAAGCTCCTGATCGGGATCGGCGAGCCGCTGGTGGGCAGGCTGATGATCTATGACGCGCTGGAGATGAACTACCGCAGGCTCAACATCAAGAAGGACCCGGACTGCCCGATCTGCGGTGAGAACCCCACCATCACCGAGCTGATCGACTACGACGCGTTCTGCGGCGCGGTCTCCGCCGACGCTCAGGAGGCCGCGTCCGGTTCGACCATCACCGCGGCCGAGCTGAAGGCCTTGCTCGACAGGGACGAGAAGATCTTCCTAGTCGACGTGCGGGAGCCGAACGAGTACGAGATCGTCTCGATTCCCGGCGCGACGCTGATCCCGAAGGACCAGTTCCTGAACGGGTCGGCGCTGGAGAGGCTGCCGCAGGACAAGCGGATCGTGCTGCACTGCAAGTCCGGCGCCCGCAGCGCGGAGTGCCTCGCCGTGGTCAAGAACGCGGGCTTCTCGGACGCCGTGCACGTCGGCGGCGGGGTCCTGTCGTGGGTCAGCACAGTCGATCCGTCGCTGCCGGTTTACTAACCCGACTTCCGCTATCGGCGCACCCGAACGCGGAGTGCCGCGAGACGCGGCAGGGACACCGCGGAACTGCGCCTTCGGCCTGCGCGTCGCGGCCGCAGGTCGTTGCTGGCGGTCATCGTCGCGCTGCTCGGGCTCTGCGGCCTCGCGGTCGCCGCTGTCGGGATCCGCGGCCAGCTCAAGCCGCGGACCTTCACGCCCGCCCAGCAGAAGCGGATCGAAGCCTGGGAGGTCGCCAAGCGCTGGCGGACGACGCCCAAATGGCACCTGTTCCCTGCCAGCATCACGTACAGGCTTGGCAAGCGCCCGCCGAGCAAGGGCGCGCTGATCCTGACCGCCAAGCGGCTGGAGATCGCCGAGCAGGACACGTGCGCGGCCGCGGCCGGAGGCAGCAGCAAGTTCATGTCGGTGCTGGGCGGCGAGGGCTGCGCGGCACTGCTGCGTTCCACGTACACCGACTCGACCAGCAGCCTGGTGGTGACTGCCGGGATCGCGGTGCTCAAGGACGAAGCCAGCGCCATGGACGCGGCGAAGTTCCTGACCGGCGGCGCGACTGTCGGGCAGGGCGGCCTGGCCCGCCAGCTCGTGCTCAGGCCGTTCCGGGTCTACGGCACCCCGGCAGCGAGTTACGGCTATCCGCAGCGCCAGCTCTCGTGGGTGGTTGCCGCCGGGCCGTACCTGGTCATGACGACGGTCGGCTACGCCGATGGCCGGCCGCGCGTGCCGGTCGACGGTGACTCTTACGCTTTGCAGGAAATGAC
>WNGJ01014627.1_pt1 | contig 12524 bp, 12 predicted proteins | sample 5400611 | NCBI WGS metagenome assembly WNGJ01 (sample SAMN13153375, study PRJNA577476) | soil metagenome | isolation source: 40 cm soil or saprolite under Garry oak tree replicate 1 | place: USA:California | collected 2016-06-15
CGCCGGCACGTCGCCATGAGTCAGCAAGGTTTCGTAGAAGGCCCTCCGGCCCGGCGGGAGCGTCCGACAATGCGACGGCAAGAGCGGGGCCACCGGGTCCGGCCCCTACAATCAGAGGGTTCCAGGACGGCGCTTGGTTGGGCGTTGACGGAGGCAGTCAGAGGCAGTGACCGGAAGGATCCAACTCCACGTCGGGTCGCGCAGGCCGCGTCGCCCGCTGCAGGAGCGACGGCGGAATCGTCAGGCCGAGGGGCTTGGCGGTTTTGAGGTTGATGACGAACTCATACTTCGTGGGTGCTCAACAGGGCGATTCCATATATCTCGCGGCACTCCGCGCCTGGAAGCTCCGCCCCACCACACCCCCGTTGTGCCATAACGCCTCGGGTCGGCATCGAGCCGCGGAGCGGTGACGAGGAACGGTGCACTCGGCTTACCGGAGGGGTAATCTTGCAGAATCGACGAACAAGGAGGACAACATGCCGAGTGACCACCACAAGATCGATTCACAGAAAGTCATCGGTAGTCTCAATACCATCCTGGAGCTCGAGCTCGCTGGCGTGGTGCGCTATCTGCATTACTCGCTTATGGTCTTCGGCCACGCGCGCATTCCGATCATCAGCTGGATGCGGAGCCAAGCCACGGAGGGCATGAACCATGCGGCCATGGCGGGTGAGCATGTAACGTCGCTTGGCGGACATCCTTCCCTTAAGATCGGCAAACTGGTCGAGTCCCATAAACACGACATCACCCAGATTCTGGGTGAAGCTCTCGATCACGAGCGCGCTACACTTCGCGAGTACTATGACTTGCTCTCGCTCGTCGTGGACAGGAGCGTGTGGCTTGAAGAATACGCCCGGGAACAGATCACCCTCGAGGAGCAGCATATCGCCGAGGTCGATAAGATGATGCGCAAGCCCGGCGAGCTTCACCCCACGGGGTAATCGGCACCGGCGGTTGATGTTCGTTTGTCGCAGGCCCGATTACTCGTCTCGGCCTAAGCACCACCCGTCTTTGCGATTCATGACTGCCCGGCAGACTGGCTGCTATGGAGATCGGCCCGCCCTTGGGCTGCCGTGCGGTTAGCACCTTGCAGGACTGCAGGTTGCCTGCCGGGTACCGTTCTCGATGGGCGGCACCTGCGCCCCTGGCGGACCGGCTAGTGGAACTGGTGGTGGGCCCGGGCGGGACTGTCTCAGCGCTCTTCGCTAGTCCCGTGGACTTCGCGTTTTTGCACAAAGACATCGACGTCGGCGTGGGCGGTTTCAGCAGCGACTTCAGCAACCGCCATAACCTCGATACTGTGCCGGAGCCGGCTACCCTTGTGCTCTTCGGCACCGCGTTGACGGGGATGGGCCTGGCCCGGCGGAGGTGGCAGGGGAGGTAGCCTCAAGTAAGTCCAGCCGACCGGCCGTTCCCTCCACGGGCGTCGAGTCGTCACCCTCGGCGCTCGCGTGGTTTGCGGTGGGCTATGAGCCCGGAAGGGCAGCCGCTCGAAAAGAGGGTTAGGGCCGGGCGACATCAGCCGGCGGCCGGCGGCTCACTGCCGGCCGCACAATCAAGCCCATGCAGAGGGCTGCCGGGATCTTCGCGACAATTCTCCTGACCGTCTTTCAGGCAGGCGAGCACCAGGACAGATGTGCCGACATTCAGCCGGACGAACGGGAGGAGCTAGAGCACCGAGCACATATGACCCGTCCACACCGGGTAGGCTCTACCTCGCCACTCGGACCCACACCTGCGAGGAGGACCCAAGGTCCCGTAATCTCGGTGTTGCCCCATGCGATGAAAGGGCACGCCGTATGCTCACCCACAAGGGAGGCTGACACCCCAGTGACCGGGAGGCTCCTTGTGAGACTCGATGCTGTAGGGATTGCCGCAGAGGAACTCCGGCGGCAAGTACGCGCGCGGTTGTCAGCGGATAGATTGCCTTCCGTTGACGGCATCTCCACCTCTCGGCGAGGAACCGGCCGGCCGTGCGTCGTCTGTCGCCGGGCCATAGAATCGAGTCAGGTCGAGCGCGAGGTCCAAGGCGCCGGCGTCTTTTTGTACGCACATGAGGAGTGCTACAAGGTCTGGCGAGAGGAATCGGTCGCGCGGCGCACCATGTCGGAGCACGAGATGTGAAAATTGCCCGGTCGGTGGCGGCTCGGATCGACCCGCAGTGTCGATTCTCACCTGACTTGCCCCTCTGGGCTAACCTGTCTATACTCGCGCTCCGTGCCCTCTGAGGAGATGCAGAAGGGCTCCCTCGGAGGGCGACCTTGCCCAGTCCTGCCTCGCGTTTGCGGCAGCTACCTCTGCGTCTTCAGTTGGTGCCCCGGTGAACGAACCGACTCAGAGTCCGTCTATTGCGGATCTGGTAGTCGCGGGATTGGCCAACGGTCTGCTGTGGATTCTCGAAGGCGACCCGGTCTGGGCAGGCTACGGAACGCTCCAGCCCTGTGTGGTCTGCCGGCTGAAGATCGCCGACCACGACATCCAGTACGATGTGGTGGGTCCGCGTGGATCATTGCCCGTTCACGTGAAGTGTTACCGAATCTGGCGAGGCCACTCGGATAAGCTGACAAAGGACATGTAATGGCCGGCGTCTACTCCGAACTCCGCGGCTTCGTGCTCGCGCGCCGTAAGTGCGCGGGACGCCGCCGAGTCCGATGCTGAGGGGGCCGGACACTGACGGTCGCTTGCTCCTCCAACTGGACTGGAACCTGAGGAGCGCCGCCATCGAAGCCGACGCTCTGATTTGCCTCATCCGACACATCCGCTGCTTCCACACTCGAACGCGCACCCGCACGTCAGGAGCTCGCGCAACTCCCGAGGCCCCGCCAGGGAATGCGCCAGGGGATGGTGGATCGGCTGGGATCAGGCCGGGCGCATCCTGCGCGATTTCTTGCGGGTCGGAAGCCTCGAAAGCAAGCGCGCGGAGCGGCCGAACGTTCTTTGAATGGATTCGTCGCTGACCAGGCGTGCGCCGTCGGCGCGATACTCCAGCACGAGCTTCCTGGTGTGAAATGCCTCGAGCTCCGCGCGGTGTCCGACGCTGATCACTGTCGCTTCGGGGAGCCGCTCCAGGAGGAGTCGCATCAACTCTTCCTGGCCCAGCGGATCGAGCGCGGCGGTGGCTTCATCCATTACGATAATTTCCGGTCGCTGGATGAGCGCGCGCGCAAACGCCAGCCGCTGTTTTTCTCCGCCGGAGAGCACGTGTTCCCAAGTCTCATCTGCATCGAGTCGATCGAGAAAATGGCCCAAACCAACTTCCTCGACAGTCGTACGGACCGCGGCGTCGTCGACCTCCTCGGGCGAGAGCGGATAGGTCGCGGCACGGCGCAGCGTTCCAAGCGGTACGTAAGGCTGTTGCGGCATGAAAAACAGCCCTTCGAATTTGATCAAGATCTCCCCCGTTCCCCACGGCCACAGGCCGGCGATCGCCCGCACCAGCGTGCTCTTGCCGGTGCCGGATTCGCCGACGACAAGCACCTTCTCGCCGCGAGCGATCTCGATGTCGGCTTCGTTCACCACCGCGCTTCCATCGTCCAGCGTTACCGAGACGTCCCGCAGCCGGAGCGAACCAGCTTCGGCTTGCCTGCGAACAATTCGGCCGGTCGTTCCCTCCCGTTCAGCACGCCCCAAGCGGTCCAACGACACCAATAGCGAGCCTAGTCGGGACGCCGAGGCGGTCCAATCGGCGAGACGTGGATAGTTTTCGACCAGCCAATTGAACGCCACCTGCACGATCATGAACGCGGAAGCCGCTTGCATGACTTCACCCAGGGTCATGGTCCCCGCGACGTACTTTGGGGCGCACAGGAGAATCGGAATGATCGGCGCGAGGCCGTTACTGCTCTGGGACACGATCGTGGTGCGAATGTACTGCAACATTAACTCGTACCAGCGCTGGCGGACCATCGTGAATGCCCCGTCGAGGCCGGCGCGCTCCTCACTGTCCCCGCCCAACAACGCGATGCTCTCGCCGTGTTCCCGTAGGCGCGTGAGCCTGTACCGGTAATCCGCCTCCGCTTGATTCTTGTTCTCGGAGACCGTGACAAAGCCACGAGCGATCATGATCATCGATCCGCTTGCCAGCACGGCGTAGATGAAGGCTGCGACGACCAAAAACCCCGGGATACGGAGCACCGTGCTCCCGATCGGGATTGTGAGCTCACCGCCGATGAACCAGAGGACGCCGATGAAGACGATCGCTGAAGTGACGGCCGAGAAGACGCCGATTGAAAAGTCGACGGGGGCCGGCGACGCGATATTCCGGGTTGGTGTGATCGCCCGGAACTAGGTTGAGTTGATAGTAACGGCCGCTGACAAGCCAGTGATCAAGCACGTGAGCGTTCAGCCACTCGCGCCAGGTGCGCTGCAGGGTCAATTTTGCATAGGTGGCCCCTGCTGCCACGCCGACGACAGCGGCGATCAGAGGGAAAAAGATCGCGGTCTGGTACAGCACGGCGCCGCCGTCGCGCTTGTCGAGGGCATCGAACATCCCGCGGTGCCATACGTTCAGCCGATACTGCAGGGCGAGATTCAGGAGCGCAATGGCGATGACCGTGAACGTCAATGGCCACGCGATGCGCCCGCCGCCTGTCCGCCAGAAGCCGAGCGCCGCGTCCCAAAAACGTGCGAGGAGGTATTGGCGGGTGTGTTGTTCCTCGTCTGAAATCATCGCTGGCGTGTGATCCCTCCGCGGGGATGGTCGCCCAGGATCCGAAACGTCGGGTCCTCGGCCAATCGGTCGACGTCGTTGGTGTTCTCGTAGCCCGCCAGGCGGCGGTAGATCGACTGGCGGAAGAGGTCCGGGGACGGAAATTGCCAATTGGGTCCGGTGCGCGGGCCAATGAGGTACCGTTCGATCAACGCGCTCAGGCCGGGGCGCTCATCTAACTCGCGCGGGAGCAACAGCTCAGCATCGGAGGTAACCGTGGCTCCGCCGAACTCGACGCGAAGTTGGGAATTGAAGGCGAGGGGTATCGGGCCGGATGTCGCGTCACCCACTGGGTGGTGCCCTCCGCACCAGCGAGGAGCTGCCGAGAGCCGCAGTTCTTGCGGGCGTGGAGCGATTATGACCCGGTCCGTTCACCTAGCGGGAGCCAATCGTCACGGCCTGAGTGCTCTGCCTGGTTGGGGAGCGGCCTGAAACTGACGTAGAGTGAATTCTTTGTTCTCCGAGTACCAGAGATTCCCCAGATGCCCGCCATACGGGAACACCGTCACTTGATCTCCTAGTGCCGCTTTGAGCGCTTCGATCGATGTCCTGTCGACGAGGACATCATCGGCGTTGTGCGCGATGTGGACGTTCGCATTGCCGCGGAGGCGATCCAGAATGGGTGCGAAGGATCCTCGTTTGGCAAAGCTCTCGAGGTCACCCGGAGGCTCTGCGAGATGCTGCCTCCACACCGGCAGACCAATCTTTTCGCCGTACTCCTTGAAAGTCATGTCCCTCCATGCACGGAGGCGTTTCCTGGCCGCGTCTTTGTTCGGCTGAAGAATACGCTGATCCTGTATGCCGTCCGCGACATAGGCGAGCTCGGGCAGCGACGCTTGCAAGGCCGCGGCAATAAGGAACTGGATCTCTTCGGTTGTGAACCTCGAGAACTCCTTTGCCAACCGGCCAAAGACCGCTGGGTCGTCTAGGCGTTCCTTGGAAAACGACTCGACGATCGCAAGGGCTGTTCCCACGAGCCGCTTGGATTTATCCCGGCCGAATGTGTTCTGTAGCGCCGTCCATTCATCGATTTTGTCGAGGGCATAGGCGAGATCGAGGGGCGGGTTCAGCAGAAGATACCTGTCGATGCCGATCTTCCGCTCTTCCGCATCGATTACGCTCAGATAAGCGCCGTCGAGAGCACCCAGGCTTGCCCCCAGGAAATCGACCCGAGTCGTGGCGACGTGGTAGCGAGTTCTGAGGAGCCCGAGGGTGTTTTGCATCGCTTCATACAAATCACGGGCGTCTTCCGGTGCGTAACCTGGTGCGCCACTGCGGCTGGCCGCCAGGGCAAAATTCCAACTTATCGGAGAGGGCAGAATCACCACGTGAAAGCCCTGCTGATGGAAGAGGCCGGCAAAATAGGTGCCCAGACCGAAGTATGAGTTGGATCCGATGCCGGCGAGAACGAAGATCAACGGAGCGGGGTGATCCTGGCGATACAGCGTGACGCTCACATTGCCACGTCCCTCGAGCGCGGGCAGATGGCCTCGCCCCGCGAGCACCGGCACGTGGATGGCCTCACGCTTGAGTCGAGGCGTCATGCCATCGGCCGTCAAGATGGCAGTGGTGACGGTCGCCAGATACGGGTCCCGGTAGGGATACCTGTACTCCTCCGCCTGGACCAGGCTGGGTGACAGGCAGAGCGCGATTGCAGTCCATACGATCAACGGGAAGCGCAGCGTGAGGAGGGGAAGCCCCGCTGCGTGGTTCTGCGCGAATCGGTCGAGATTGCATCCCATCGGCCCCTCCCCTCTCTCGCCGGCGCGCCGACCGCCGTGCGAGGCCCGCCTACTGAATCCCATCTCACGGCGGGACACTGCTACCCGCAATGGCCGGCAAGGAGCATGCCGGTGGCCAACACCGCGAATTGTCTCGAGTTGCTCACACGGCCCCGTTGACGGGTAGCCGTGCCGGGAATGAAGTTCCCTTCGTGCCGGGAAGTTCCGACTGCCCACGAGGGGCCCATCGCGCCGTTACCGGCGCTTTGCCGCTTCCTGGGCTCCTCTCACATCGGCCCACCGGTATATCCACCTTTTTCTCAGACGCGAATGGCCGCGTAGTTCTGGGGCGTTCCAGCTCCTTCTGATGAGGGACAAGTCCCGTGGCACGCCGGTTGCGTTCCTAGCCGGTGGGGACGGTAGCGACGGGCGAGAGGGAGGAATTGACATCACTATCTTGATGCTGTTCGGCGTCTTGATGCTGTTCGGCGTGCCGAGCCTGGGCCATGCCCAGGTCCGTGTGAATATCGGGATCAATCTCTCTGCTCCTCCGCAGCTGGTGCCTGTTCCGGCTACTCCGGTCATGTACGCTCCCAGCGTGGGCGCCAACTACTTTTTCTACGGGAGCGAATACTACGTGTTCGCCAACGGTGGCTGGTACGTCAGTCCCGGGCACAACGGTCCGTGGGCTCTCGTTGCGCCCGAATTCGTCCCGCGGCCAATCCTGATGGTTCCGGTCCAGTACTACCGGGTACCCCCACCGGCCTGGCAACACTGGCGGCGTGACGCCGCTCCGCGCTGGGAGCCTCACTGGGGACAGCGGTGGGAGGAACGTCGTCCGGCAGAGCGCGCGCAGCAGCGTGATGAGCCCCGAGGGCCGCGTGGCGAGGACCGCCATGGAGAGCGTCGCGAGGACCGGAGATAGACGAAGGCCCTCGAACGGAGGTGCAGGATGCACTGGCGGATTGTGTTCGTCATGCTGGTGTTCGCGCAGCCGTTGGCGGGATGCATCTTCGTCCCCAAACGCGAGGGGCGGCGAGGACAGTGAAGAGCACGAACACCGCGACGGGTACCGGCGGTAGGGACGACGCGCGCGCGCCGAAGGCGGTGGCCCTGAGGCGCGTGTGGACAGATACCGCCTCCGGCCGAATCCACGCGCGTGTCGGCGGCGAGGCGCTCGATGGGCCGCCGGTGGTGCTCGTGCACGGGATGGTGATTTCCAGTCGTTACATGGTGCCCACCGCGCTGGAGCTCGCCCCGCTGTGCCCCGTGTACGCGGTCGATCTGCCCGGCTACGGCGACAGCGTCAAGCCGCACTTCATCCTCGGCTTGACGGAGCTCGCCGACGCGTTGGCCGCCTGGATGGACGCCATGCGATTCCCGGCTGCACATCTCGTCGCGAACTCGTTCGGCTGTCAGGTCCTGGCGGAGTTCGCCTTGCGGCATGTCCATCGTGTGGACCGATTGGTCTTTCAGGGCCCGACGGTCGACCCGACGGCCCGGTCCGTGCGACAACAGCTCGTACGCCTGATCCAGAATTCCTCGTCGGAAGCGCCGGGCTTGGCCTGGATTACCATCGTCGACTACGGGAAAGCCGGGATGCGGAGAATCCGCGCGACGATTCGAATGGCCATCGAGGACCGCATCGAAGACAAGCTCCGCGGGATCGCCGCCCCGACGCTCGTCGTACGGGGCGGGAGAGATCCACTCGTTCCGCAGGCATGGGCGGAAGAGATAGTTCGCCGACTGCCGAGGGGCGAGCTGCGAGTCCTGCCCGGCCTTGGACACACGATCAACTACACGGCCCCGCGGGAATTCATCGCGGCCCTCCGCCCATTTCTCCACGTCTGAGCGGCGACATGATCGCGCCAGTCGACTACGTCGCCGATTTCGATTCCGCCACCGGCATGCTTCGGGCCCTCGCGGCCTCTCTCCGGGGCGAGGGCCTCCCGCTGCTCGGCGCGATGCCTCGATCACGAGCCCCGCTCATGAAGGTGGTTGCGTCGGCGGTCAACCGCTTGCCCAAGCCGCTGCAGGAGCAGGTCTATATCTGGAGCGGCTGGATGGAGGCGATCGCACCGCGGAACCTCGCTGATGTAAGCGGCGAGGACGTCGCCGCCTGGATGGCCGACCGGTATCCGCGACGACAGTATCAAGCCGTCGTGGTCGGGTCCTCGAATGGCGCTGCGGTCCATTTGTGGGCGGCTCTCGGCATCCCGTGGCTGCCGCAGACGTTTTTGGTGCCCGTGGCGCGCTCGGGTATTCCGCCGGACGAGCCCCGTGAAGAGATGCGCTGGGCGCAACCGCATGCCGACCTCGTTTTGCGACGGAACCCAGACCTCGAGCTGCACCACATGCAGGACCCGGTTCAGGATTGGCTGATGGTTCAGCGGATGAGTTACTTCCGGCTGAAGCGGCGATCCCTGGGCGTGGCCTACGAGCGCTTCCTCCGCGAGTGTCTCGCGCCGGGGGGGACCATTCTCGTTGTCGAATGCGGGCTCCGGTGGCCGACTACACGCCGTGGCGATCGGCATGTCTTTCAATTTGGTGCGCTCGGCGGTGCCACGGTCGACGAGATGTTGCACGGCGGCGACCGCGTTGAAACCTACCTCCGGCACCACGGATCGCGCCGAGGGCGGTGGGACCCCCCGGCGCCGGACGGGATGAGCCCGGAAGCCGAGTGGGGGTTTGCGCCATCCTTACACGAGGATGTGGACGCCTTCGCGCGGCGTCACGGTTATCGTGTGCAACGCATTGTGTTCGAGCAGCCGGAAGACATGAGTCCAATGGTCGCGGATCTGTACCGGTGGTGGTATCAGCGGCTCGGCGCCGCGGACACACGCCTGGTCGTCGATTCCTTCATCCTGATGGAGCCGTATTGGACGATCCGCACCCGATCCGTCCCCTTCTGGATGGTCTTCAACACCGAGGGTTCATTCCAGGCGCTTGACTGCTATCTCGGGCAGGCTCCCGCGTTTGACGAACTGCTCATCACGCTGTTCTCGCACGGGGTCGATTCGATCGGGTTGGTGCCGATCGGTGAATGGCGCCGCCTGTTCTCACGAGTCCGGAGGCGAGGGGACTTCATCGGCGTCGACGAGGCGGCGTTCCCGCGCGACTTCGGGGTCTTCGTGCGCTATCACTTCGACTTCCAGCGTAAGATATCCGCGCGCGATCCGAGCCCTCCCGTCTTGACCCTGGAGGAGCTGAACGAGTTCCTGGGTCAGGCTGATGGACGATATCGAGTGGCATGGCTGGACTGAATCACCGGGTCCGCGCCGGACACCGCGGCGCCCTAAGGCGGGTCGCCGGCGGGACGCGTTCGAGTAGCGTCCACGGAGGGCCGACCGACCTATGACCGGCGCGTGGCAGCTGCTGTGGCCCGCTCTCGCCCTCGTCGTGGTAACCCTGATTGCCTTGGTGCTCCGAGGGGTGAGCCTGACGGCCCTCCGGCGGTGGACGGCCGCACCCCGCTCATGGACCAGCGTCGCCGACGCGATTCGGACGCCATCCTTGCTATGGTGCGCGGTGGCCGGCCTCTATGTCGCGAACGAGGTGGCGCGTGACGCGTCGCTCCTGCCGACGCGGTGGCACGAACGACTGGGGCTGCTGCTCGAAATCGCCGTGATTCTCTCGGTGACGATCACGCTGGCCGGGCTCGCGGGCCGTGCCGTCAGCCAGGTCAGCGACCGGCAGGCACTCGGCGGGACGGTCACGGGGCTCGCGCACACCGCGACTCGCGTGGCGGTCATTCTCGTGGGCGTGCTCGTGCTCCTGTCCTCCGTGGGCGTGCAGATTACGCCCATCCTCACTGCCCTGGGCGTTGGCGGTGTCGCCGTTGCGCTCGCGCTGCAGGACACGCTGGCGAACCTCTTCGCGGGCATCCATCTCCTCGCAGACCGGCCCGTCCGCGTGGGCGACTACGTCAAGGTGGCCGATAACGCCGAGGGGTTCGTCGTCGATATCGGCTGGCGGGCCACCCGCCTCCGATCCCTCTCCAACACGATCGTCGTGGTCCCGAACCAGACCGTCTCGCGCGCCACGATCACCAACTATAGCTTGCCGGACGCGCGCCTGGCCCTGGGTCTGAAGATCAGCGTCGAATACTCGATGGATCTCGATCACGTCCAGGCCGTGCTGCTCGATGAGGCCACGCGGGCCGTCGGCGCGGTCCCAGGTCTCCTGGGCGACCCCGCCCCTGCGGTGAGCCTCATCCCCGGGTTCGGCGAATACTCACTGGACTTCACGGTCGGCTACCATGTCCCAACCTTTGTCGACCAGTACGGAGTCCAGGACGAGCTGCGGAAACGACTCCTTCGTCGCCTTCGCCGAGAAGGCATCGTCATCGCTATTCCCGCCCGAACGATTCATCTCTCAACCAATGGCGGCCCGGTCGTTCGTGAGGGGGAAGGGCGTCAAGTGGTGGAAGGCAGGCCCACCGATTGAGGGGTTAGTTCGGTCGCGGTGCCCCGTTTGTTGAGGAACACATCTGCCCCACTGTCATGGGCCAGCCGTCGATAGGGCTCGTCGGGGAGGGCACGCAGGACTACCACCTTCGTCGCCGGAGCCAACTGCTTGATTCGGCGCGTGGCCTCGAGTCCGTCAACGTGGGGCATGATCAGATATCGGGCGGGAGGCCATCACACGATGTCGACGAGAGCGGGGGTGAAGCGTGGACGGCGACCGGTCCGGACCGCTCGGAGGCAGGGCCGGCGCTGGGTGCGAGGCGTGACCGCGGTGTCGACGGACCCGCCGCGCGGACCATCGCGCGCGCTCTCGCCTCGCGGCGGGTGAGCCCGAAGGGCCCGGGCTCGGGACTGCGGATGCTGCTCTTCTTCATCAACCGCGCGGGCCGGGGGCTCGCGCCCGGCCGGCGAGCGGACCTCGAGAAGGCCAAGCGGCTGATGCAGAAGAGGCCCGGTACGAACGACCGGGGATCCACGAGGACGCGGCAACGCCCTTGACGTGCCTGCCGACGGCCCCTAGATTTGCTCGTGGAGGTCATCCATGCCACGCGCATCCTTCGGGCTCATCCTGGCCAATCGGGCGGTCGTGCTCGGCGCGATCCAGGCCCGCGATCTCATCGAGCTGTCGCAGCAGGCCGAGGCCTCCGGCGCCTTCGACACGCTCTGGGTCGGCGACAGCCTGCTCGCCAAGCCGCGCCTCGAGGCGGTCGCGCTGCTCTCGGCCCTCGCGGGCGCCACCTCGCGCCTGCGCCTGGCGGTGGGCTGCATGGCCACCTTCGTCCACCGTCACCCGCTCCTGCTCGCGCAGCAGTGGGCGAGCCTCGACGTGCTCTCCGGAGGCCGGGCGCTCCTCGCGGTGTGCCTGGGCGGGCCAGACGAGCAGAGCGCCGCGCAGGCGCTCGAGCACCGGGTGATGGGGATCCGCTCGAGCGAGCGGGTCGGCCGCTTGGAGGAAGGGATCCAGATCCTCCGGAAGGTCTTCACCGGGGAGAAGGTCTCCCACCAGGGCGAGTTCTACCAGTTCGAGGGCGTGAAGATCGAGCCGCGCCCGGTCCAGCAGCCGTGCCCGATCTGGATCGCGAGCAATCCGACCGGCCTCACCTGGAAGGGCGGGGCCAGCGCGTCGGACGCGGCGGTGGAGCGCGGCTTCCGGCGGGTGGCCCGCTTCGCGGATGGCTGGATGACCAACAAGGTGACCCCGGCCCAGTTCCGCGAGCAGTGGGCGCGCATCGCCCGGATGACGCGCGAGGAGGGCCGCGACCCGGATGCGCTCGGCAGCGCGCTCTACCACAACATCAACATCAACGAGGACCGCCAGCAGGCGCTCGAGGAGAGCAAGACCTTCCTCGATACCTACTACACCTCCAAGTTCTCCCCCGCCTTCGTCGAGGGCTGGACGGTGGCGGGCAGCCCGGCCCAGTGCATCGCCCTACTGCGCGAGTACGTGGCGGCGGGGCTCACCCACATCTCGCTCCGCCTCACGTCGTGGGATCAGCGCGGCCAGCTCAAGCGCTTCCTGTCCGAGGTCGCCCCCGCCCTCGCGGACGGCCGCTGAGGGGTGCCGGCGCCGGGGGTGCGCTTCCTGGCGAACCGCGGCCCGGCCATCGCGGTCGCCCTGCTCGTGGTGGC
>WNGJ01007514.1_pt1 | contig 12523 bp, 13 predicted proteins | sample 5400611 | NCBI WGS metagenome assembly WNGJ01 (sample SAMN13153375, study PRJNA577476) | soil metagenome | isolation source: 40 cm soil or saprolite under Garry oak tree replicate 1 | place: USA:California | collected 2016-06-15
GCGCCTTTGATCTCACCTGAGCGCCGATCGCGATTGCCGCTTCGCTCGGCTTCGGGTCCCCTATGTCTGACCGGTCCGCAAGGAAGGACTCGTAATGCTCTGCCCGAGTTGTCGAAGGCAGGTTCCGCGTCGCGCGAGTTCCTGCCCTAACTGCGGCGCTCCGCGCAAAGGGTCCCCTCCTGCGCTCGAACTGATCCTCCCCGATCAGACGCGGGTGCCTCTGACCGAGGAGACGACGATCGGCCGGAGCCTGGAGAACACCGTCGTGCTCGATGACCCGTCGGTGTCGCGGCGGCACGCAAGGATCGCACCGGCCGCGAACGGGAGCGGGCGTCTCGTGATCGAGGACGTCGGCTCGAGATACGGGACCTGGCTCGGCGGTCGACGGGTGACCTTGCCTCAGCCGCTCGTCGACGGAGCTCAGCTGCGGGTTGGAGACCAGGAGCTCGTCGTCGACCGGCGCCGAGATGAAAGAGAGGCCGGGAGAACGATCGTCGTCCCGAAGGGTGCCTCGCTCGCACTGCCCGCTTCCGCGGCTTCGGATCTGGGTCGGCGCCCGCGGCTTCGGTCGGGCTATGCGCTCAAACGACGCCCGAGCTCGGAGGGACCGCGGCGGTGGGTGCTCCGGGACTCGGCTCGCGGGAAGTTTCTCAGCCTCAACGACGACGACGTCGTGCTGCTCGAGCTCCTCGACGGACGGAGCACGCTGGACGAACTCGTGCGCGAGGCCGAGAGCCGGCTGGGAGCAGCCGGCCCGGGACTTCTGGCACGACTGCTCGCCGACCTAGGCAGCCGTGACCTCCTGGCCGGCCCGACTGAGGCCCCCGAGGAGCGCGAGAAGCCTCGCGGCGTCCTGGCGTGGATGCTCAAGCCGCGCCAGTGGGTCTGGCAGGACGCCGGCGAATGGTTCGAGCGGCTCTACGAGCGCGGCGGCTGGATCGTGTTCACGCGCGTTGCTTTCGCCGCGATCGCCGTCCTGGTCGCGGCCGGCCCACCGGTCTTCGCCTACCTGATCGCTGCCCGCTACGGCACCCCGTTCGTCGTTGCCAAGAAGGTTGGCCTCGGCGGGCTCACCTTCGTCGTCGGGCGGTTCGCCCTCGTCGCAGCGCACGAGACGGCGCATGCGCTGACTCTGGCGTCGTTCGGGCGTCGCGTGAAAAACGCAGGGCTGAAGCTGTTGCTGATCTTTCCCTACGCCTTCGTCGACACGTCGGACGCCTGGTTCGAGTCGCGGTCGCGCCGGATCGCCGTCAGCGCCGCCGGGCCGATCAGCGACCTCACGCTGGCCGGGACCTTCGCCCTGCTCTGCCTGGCACAGCCGGCCGGCGCCCTGCGCGATGTGTGCTTCCAGCTCGCGTTCGCCGGCTACCTCGGCGCGCTCTTCAACCTCAACCCCCTGCTGGAGCGCGACGGGTACCAGATTCTCAGCGACTTCATGCGCGAGCCGGCCCTGCGCCGCCGCGCGCTGGAGCAGTTTCGCCGGCGGCTCGCCGGCGGTGCACGAGCCACGGACTCGGAGCGGCTCGCGCGCTACGGCGTCTTCTCGCTGGCCTGGACGATGGTCGCCGCCCTCTTTGCGGCAGCCATGTCCCTGAGGTACCGGAAAGTCCTGGGGACGTTCGTGCCTCCAGCTCTTGTCTGGGCCTTGTTGGTCGGCCTCTGGATGACGCTCTTCACACCGGTGTTCGCGCTCGTCGTGCCTTCGCTGCGCCAGCGCCGCCGACTCGGGCAGGCGTAATGGCCGGGGACGAGACCCGCCTGCTCGAGCGGCTCCTCGCCGATCCCGAGTTCAGGGAGCGGTTCCGCAGCGATCCGAAAGGGGCGGCACGCGATGCGGGCTACGAGCTCGACGACGAGCCGGGCTCGAACGGCGAGGGGTCGATGCAGACGCTCGACCTCCGTGAGTCGAAATCGAGTTTCGCCGGCGCGCTGATGGCGGCGGCGGCCGAGGGCTTCGCGATCTACGAGCTCGCGCAGCATGTCCTTCCCGGGATCGATGAGGCGCACGCCGCGGTCACCCCCACCCATTGGGATCCCAGCGAGTTCGGAGCGACAGGCACCGGGGGCCCGCCGACGCCGGAGGCCCTGGCCCTGCTCGAGAACCACAACGTCACCCTCGACCCCTCTGCGATCGCCGACTTGAAGTCCGGCAAGGTCGACCCGCGGATCGCCTCGGTGCTCGACGTGCTGGCCAAGAAGGACAAGCTCTCGATCTCGGCCATGATCTCCGACCACTCGAAACTGACCGCGGGGGGCTCCGTTTCGAACCACTACTACGGCCGGGCTGTCGACGTGTCCGTGGTCGACGGCCGGCCGGTCAGCCCAAGCAACCTCGCCGCACGACGGATCGCCGTTGCTCTCTCCCGCCTGCCTCCGAGCGTCCGGCCGACCGAGATCGGGTCCCCATGGCACCTGCCCGGCGCCGCCTATTTCTCGGACAGCGAGCACCAGAACCACCTCCACATCGGGTTCGACGACCCGATTGCCGCGGACTGGGCGCCGCCGCCGGGCGTGGCGGAGGGCGCGCCGGCGGCGCACTCCGTCGCCGAGTCGAGCGCCGCGGCCGCATCAGCGCACCCCCTCGCTCAGTCCAACGACGCGGCTGCGGCCGCGCAACCGGCTGCTCAGCAGGACGCGGCTGCGGCCGCCGCCATCGTCAAGCCCCTGGTCGACCCGGACGACCTCCAAGGCAACCTCGACGACGAGGATGCGGGCGCCGACGAGCAGGACGGCTCGAACGAAGACGAGCCGGACGAGGGAGGCAATGACGACGACAGCAGTGACGACAGCGGCGATGACAGCGGCGATGACAGCGGCGACGACAGCGGCGACGACAGCGGCGATGACAGTGGCGACGACAGCGGAGACGACGGCCAGGACGCGCCCGGCGAAGGCTCGAATGGCGAAGACGCGAACGACGACAGCTCGAGCGACGACAGCTCGAACGACGACGCGCCCGACAGCAGCTCCGGAGCGGGCTCGAGCGCCGACGCGCCCGACAGCAGCGCCGTCGCGGGCTCGGGTCCCAACCTGGATGGCATCGACTCCGTCTACCCCGGCGACAACGCCCCGCAGACGAAGATCGCCGCGTGGATGGCGAGCGCGGCCGAGAAGCGTGGGATACCCCCCGAGCTACCCCTGATGGCCGGCCTCGTCGAGTCCAGCCTGCGGAACCTCGACTACGGGGACGCCGACTCGATCGGCTTCTTCCAGATGCGCGTGAGCATCTGGGACCACGGCCAGTACGCGGGCTACGGGCACCACCCCGAGAAACAGCTGCAGTGGTTCCTCGACCAGGCCGAGGCGGTCAAGAACCAGCGGCTCGCGCGCGGTGAATCGGTCCACGACCCGAATCAGTACGGCGACTGGGTCGCCGACATCGAGCGCCCGGCTGCCCAGTACCGCGGCCGCTACCAGCTCAGGCTCGACGAAGCGCGCCAGCTTCTGGGCAAGGCCTAGGGATTACAGGAATCGTCGCTGGGATCGTCTGAGGTCGAGTCGCCGCTACAAGGTGATGGCGGCGGGGCCTGTGACGATCCTGACGGCACCTGAGACGACCCGGAGCTCTGGGAGGTTGTCCCGCCCAGCTCCGCGAGGGCCGTCCTGACGTCGTTCTTCGCGACCTCGGCGTCCGAAAGCGCGGCCGCATAACCTGCCGCGTCGCCAACCGAAGCTGCAGAGGCCGCCCTGCGGTAGATCTTGGCGGTCCGGCGCAGCGCAGCGACGAGCCGTGCACCGGGGCTCCCGCTCACCTGCGCGCTCTGTAAGCGTGCGACCTTGGCGGCGGCGGCGTCGTATTGCTTGGCGAGGGTCCGCGCGGCCTGCGCCTGCGAGGCGAGCGGCCCGCCCGTCGGAGCAGAGTCCGGGATCTGTTGTACCGCTCTGGCCGGGGCGCCTTGTCCTGCGGATTTGGAAGCCGCCCCAGTCGACCCCGAACTCGCACCGGTAGGAGCAGAAGAGCCAGCCGGCGTGTGTGAGCCGCCGCCCGTTCGACCGAGGGCCGCGGCGGCCAGCGCCAGCACGGCGACGAGCACGAGGAGGATCCTGCGAAAACCCTTTCGCCGGCGTCGCGGCTTGGCGGGCGGCGGCGGGGCCGTCGCGACCTGCGGCCTGCGGGGAGGGACGGTCGACTCCAACCGCGGCTCTTCAAGCGGCTTCGTCGGTCCAACGGCGAAGGCGGCGAAGTGCGCCTCGGTGAGTGGGCCCACAGGAGCGCCAGGCGGCGGCGGCGTGGCCGGGCCTGGCGGGCCAGCCGCAACGCCGGGCAAGGCCGGGAGCCGCGAGCCGCGGCGCCAGCGCGGCCCCAGAATCGAGATCAGAGTGTCCTCGAGCCGATCCCACGCAGCGTCGGCTGACTGCGGGCGTTCGCGCGGCTCTTTCGCCACCAGCCAAGCGATCCAATCCGAGATACGGGGATCGATGCCCGGGTCGAGATCGGTCAACGCCGGGATCGGCTCGTTGACCTGACGAAACAGGACGCTCATCGGATCGTCTGTGTCCCCGAAGGGCGGGAACGCGATGAACAGCTCGAACGCGATGATCCCGAGGGCGTAGAGATCCGTCCACGGCCCCACCTCGTGCGCCAGTGCCTGCTCTGGCGCCATGTAGTTCGGTGTGCCGATCGTCGAGCCGCGGGTCGTCAGCATTGGCCCGTCCTGGATCCTGTTCGTCGCCTTCGCGATCCCGAAATCGGCGATCTTGACCCTGCCGGAATCCGTGACGAGCAGGTTCTCGGGTTTGAGGTCGCGATGGACGATGCCTTCCTTCTCGGCCGCGGTCAGGCCGGCGAGGACGACCTCGAGGACGCCGCCGATCTGCGCGAGCGACGTCTGACCCACGTACGGCCGGAGCGACCCGCGCTCGACGTACTCCATCGCGATGTACGGCATGCCGCCCTCTTCGAAGAAGTCGTACACGGTCACGATGCTGGGATTGCTGACGGAGCCGGCCAGCCGCGCTTCGCGCAGGAACCGTTGCGCATGCGAGGGATCCGCGCTCTGCAGGGCTCCCAGTTCCTTCAAGGCAACGAGCCGGTCCAGGTCGGACTGACGGGCGAGGTAGACGGTCGCCATCCCCCCACGTCCGAGCTCCCGCAAGACCTCGTAGCGGCTGACCACCCGCGTCACGTCTTGCATCTGGACTCCCCTGGAAAAGGCACATCTCGACGGTAGGCGAGCCGGCGCCGCAACTCGATCAGATCTGGCAATCAGGTGAGCGGCAGTCGTTGTTGTGACGGCCGCCCCCGGCGGCGAAGGTGGAGTTCTCCCCACCCAGGGTGCCGGAGTCACTGCGGCGGCGACGGGCTAAGGCCCCGCACTCCGGCACCCATCCTTCTCGGCCAGGAGGTCGAATTGTCCGGCGAACGGTCCAACCGAAAAGCAGAGGGCGCAGGCCTCTAGGTGCGCTTCGCAGCAGCATTCGCCCAGGCGCTGGTTATCGCGGCGCTCGCCGCGCCAGTCGCTCTCTCCTCGCCGGTGCCTCGCTCCTCTGAGCGCGCACTGACGGGGCGAGCCCTACGAGCGGCAGCTGACGCCCGCCCGCGCCCACCGCGTGCTCCACGCTGCCGCCTCGCCGACGCTCGCGGTGATCGACGAGCCGGCCGAACTGATTCCCTTGGCCGCAACGCGATACAGGCCGTGATCCGCTGCTTCGTTCAGACCGCAGTCACACGCCGCGCGCCGGCGTTCGGCTTTGACATCTCCACCCGCGGCGAGCGGGCGGGTCTCACGCGGCGCCAGTGGGCGACGGGAAACATCCCGGTGCCGATGGTGCCGTCGCCGACCGGGCAGCTGCGCTTCGGGCCCGGCCCCGGACGACCCACACGCCTCGCCCACGAGTACATCGTCTTTGTCGGCACCTGGCCGATGCTCGCCGACCTGGTGCGCTCGAGCGGATCCGCCCCGTGGCGGGTCGACTACTTCCAGCCCTTCCCGTTCGGCTTCGTACCGGCCCCGTAAAGCGCTCGATCCGGGCGGAGGTCGTACCCCAGCGGGCGTAGCCCGCAGCGGCCGCTACGCCCGCAGTTGAAGCCCAAACAGCCCCCTCTCAACGGACGACAAACGCGTGTCTAGCGGCGATCATCGACCTCGTCGTTGCACGTCATGTCCAGCGGGTCGTAGAGGGAGGATGCTGTGGAGCTACGTCGATTGCGCTATTTCGTCGCGGTGGCCGAAGAGCTGCACTTTCACCGCGCGGCCGAGCGTCTCCATCTCGCCCAGCCGGCGCTCAGCCAGCAGATCCGGAAGCTCGAGCAGGAGCTGGGAGTTCAGCTCCTGAACCGAGACAAGCGCGGTGTGGCGTTGACGCCTCCCGGCCTGGTTTTGCTCGACGAGGCCCGGCGCCTCCTCCACCATGCCGAAGAGGCAGCGCGCGCAACCCTGAGCGCCAACGCCGGGACAATCGGAAAGCTTCGGGTCGGTCATCTCGCCGGCGCCGTGCCGACCATCCTGCCGACGGCGATCGCCCGATTCGCGACTCGGCATCCCGGCATTGAGGTCTGCCCCGAGACGCTGCCCGCGCGGCAGGCGATCGAAGCGGTACGCGCCGGCCACCTGGATGTCGCCCTCGTCGGTCTCCCTGCTCCGACCGAGGGCCTTCACGTCACGCCGCTCGGCGTCGAGGAGACGGTCGCCGCGGTCGCCGGCTACCACCCGCTCAGCGGACGCGCTTCGATCCCGCTCGAGTCATTGTCGGAAACCGAGCTCGTCGTGCTCCCCCGCACTGCGAATCCGGCCTTCTACGACGGCTTCCTGGGGGCCTGCCGCGAGGTTTCGATTGCGCCCCCGCTGCGGGAGGTTGCGGAGCCGAGGGTCGAGCTTGCACTCCTGATCGCGTCCGGAGGCGGCGCGATCGCCGTCCTGCCCGCGTCGGCAGCCGAGCAGTACACCATCCCGCGCGTCGTCTTCCGTCCGCTCGAGGCGCCCGCTCCGACGACACCGCTCGGGCTCGTCAGCCGCCCGGAGTCGACTTCGACGACCGTTGCCGCATTCTTGCGGCTGGCAAGCACTCGCACGCTCTCGGGAGCGGACGGGGCGCTCGCTGCCGTCGCCTAACCAATCTCGAGAGCAAGCTAATTTCCGCGGCCGGCCTTGCGCCGCCTCGGAAATGCGCCCGCCCATTCTCCCGAGATATCTGTGAGTAATTCCCCATCTCAGTTGATTGCGCCTGCATCTTTGCGGCAGGCAACTCGGGCGGCAGTCTGGGTGGCGTCATGTTCAGCCCAAAATGGGAGGTAGATGTAATGACCCAGACGCTCAAGCGCCTGGCGGTGCTCACCATGAGCATCCTCGCGCTCGCGATCGTCGTCGTCCCGGCCAGCTACGCCGGCGAGGACAACTCGTGCAGCGACAACAACACCTGTCACAAGAGTGGTGGCAGTGACACCGGTTCCGCCTCAGGCGGCGCCTCGACCGGGTTCGGCGGCATGGCTGCGACCAACGACAACAACACGTTGGCGATCAGCCTCGCCTCCGGCGGCATCCTCGTCCTCACGGCAGCGGGCCTCGCTTCCCGCCGCCGCAAGGTCGCCCTTGACGCCTAGGTCGCACCTCGCGAAGCATCAGCGCCGCCTGTTGGTGGCGGCGCTGATGCTCATCGCGACCGGCCTCTTCGCCGGCGCCTTGGTCGCCCGCAGCAGCGAGGCTTCGCAGTTGCGGCTCGTGCCCTACAACCCACCGCCGCGACACACTGTCGCGGGGGTCTTTGCGTTTGCCAACGCGGCGCCAAGGAAGCAGATGCCGATCCCCGTTCGAATCTGGGCTCCGGCGATGGGTTTGAACGCGCCCCTGATCCCGCTCGGCCTGAATCGGGACCACACGGTGCAAGTGCCGGGCAGCTTCTCCCAGGTCGGCTGGTTCAAGCCCGGCCCCGAGCCCGGCGAGCCGGGCGCGGCGGTGATCCTCGGACACGTCGATTCGAAAGCCGGTCCAGGCGCCTTCTATCGCCTTCGAGGGCTACGCCGCGGCGACCTCATCCGCATCCAGCCAAGGTTTGGCCGGCGCCTTACGTTCGCGGTCACGGGATCGAGAGAAGTACCGAAGACGCACTTCCCGACGAGGCTCATCTACAAGAGCTCCGGGCCGCCGACCCTGCGCCTGGTCACCTGCGACGGCCGCTTCAATAGCGCGACCGGGCACTACGTCGACAACCTCATCGTCTTCGCCAGGCTCCTCGCGGGCTAGGCGAGAGCCCAGGCTGCTCGACTCATACTGTCGCATGGGTCGCTACGGAAAGCGCGCGGACCTGATCGTTCACGAGCAGGAGCCGTTCAACGCCGAGACAGGGCGCGCCGCTTTGGCCGAGGCTCCGTTGACCGCGACGGATGCGTTCTATGTCCGGGGACACGGCACGGTGCCGGAGGTCGACCCCGCGGCGTGGCGGCTGCACGTGTACGGGCTCGTCGACCGGGAACTGGATCTTTCCCTCCCAACCTTGCGCGAGGCGTTCCGGGAGCGCGAGGTGACCGCGACGCTGCAATGTGCCGGCAATCGGCGCGCGGGCCTGATCGCCGTCCGCGACATCCCGGGCGAGGCGCCGTGGGGTCCCGGCGGGACGGGCACCGCGACGTGGAGCGGAGTCGCGCTCGGGGACGTGCTCGCGGCCGCCGGCCCCCTGCGCGAGGCCGCGCACGTCGGCTTCGAGGGCGCCGACCTCTGCCTAGAGGTGAAGCCCGCCGAGCGCTTCGGGGGCTCGATCCCGCTCGACAAGGCGTGCCGCCCTGAGGTCCTACTCGCCTGGGCGATGAACGGCGAGCCGCTCCCACCCGTCCACGGCGCGCCGCTGCGCGTCGTCGTGCCCGGCTACACCGGCGCGCGCAGCGTCAAGTGGCTCGAGCGGATCGAGGTCCGCTCGGCGCCCTGGCAAGGGTACTTCCAGCAGGTCGTCTATCGGCTGTTACCGGAGGACGGGACGCCGGGTCCGGGCGCGGGGATGCCGCTCGGCCTGATCGCGCTCAACGCCGAGATTCTGTCTCCAGCCGACGGCGAGACCGTCGCGGCCGGCCCGGTCGAGGTCCGGGGCTACGCGTTCGCAGGCGGGGAGCGCCACGTCGCGCGCGTCGACGTCTCGCTCGACGGCGGCATGAGCTGGGCGCAGGCGGAGCTGCTCGACGACCTCGGGCGATGGGCTTGGCGGCAGTGGCGGATCACGGTCGACCTCACGCCCGGAGAGCACGAGATCGTCGTGCGCGCCTGGGACTCCTCGGCGGCTACCCAACCGGAGGCGGCGGCGCCGCTGTGGAACCCAAAGGGCTACGTGAACAACGCACGCCCTCGGGTCCTCGTGAACGCCGCCGCTTAGCATCACGCCTGAGCGGAGTAGGTTTCCGTCGATGCCAGTGCGGGAGCAACAGTCGCCTGGTAGCGGGCGCTTCGACGAGGCAGGCGACGCGACCCGGCGAACCCGGCTCGCCAACGAGCGGACCTACCTCGCGTGGTGGCGCACGGGTCTGACGGCCTTCGCAGTCAGCATCGGGTCCGGGAAACTCATCCCGGCGCTAGCGAGGGGAGCGACCTGGCCGTACACCGCGATCGGGATCGGCTTTGCGGTCGTCGGCCTCTTCTGCGTCGCCTACGCGTTCTGGCGCTACCGCGAGGTAGAGGAGGCGGTCAGCCGTGCGGAATTTGCTCCACCCGACGACCGCCTCGTGGCGCTGCTCTCCGGCGTCGGCGCCGCGCTGGGAGTGGTGTTGGTCGTCGTGCTCCTGGCCCAGAGCTGACCACGGCCCTGGCGGCGCAGGCCGCTACCAGCGGTTGCCGAACTCGACCACCCAGAGCGGCCCCCACGGAGATGAGCTCTCGTAGATGCCGATCTGGCGGAACTCGCGGTTGAGGATGTTCGCCCGGTGGTGGGGCGAGTGCATGAACCCCTCGAAGGCGCCCCAGGGCGTCAGGAAGCCCGAGGCGAGGTTCTCGCCGATGATCCATCCCCCCGGCCACGGCAGATAGCCGGCCAGGCGGAACGTGCGGATGAACGAGTCACCGCAGGGCTGGTGAGCGAAGACGCGGCAGCGAAGAATCCGATCGCCCTTCAATCGGGCTGACGCGTCGAGCGCCGGACTCCGACGTAGCGGCGCCAGCCCGTAGCGGCGGCGAACCTGCTCGTGGTAGCAGAGCATCTGCTCGACCGGACCGGCACAGGCAGCGGCCGCATCGGCTTGGGGAAGCGTCCGAGCCGTCGCAAACGCGCTCGGGAGCAGAGCGAGAGCCGCGACTCCCGCCGCGACAAGCGCCCAAAAGCTGTGTCCGTGCCTCATTCCTCAAGCGTGCCGCCAGGTACATCGGAAACCGATACGACCTTGCGACCGAGTGAGACAGGTCGCTTCTGCTACGCGGCTGGAGGCAGGCTGCCGTTGACGGCGTTCGACGCCACCGGTCGTAGAAAGGCAACCGGACGACGCGTAACGAGGGAGACGACAGTACTCCCGGCGTCGTCCTCCCCAGCGTGGCTCTGGAGCCGGGCGGGCCGAATTCGGTCGATCGGGAAGGGCAAGATGACCGCCTCTTCGACCGTGCTCTGTTCGGCAGACACGGTCTATCCCACCGAGCTGAGGTCGGGCCGTTCCAGGCCGGGGACGACGAGGCCGGTCTCGTACGCGAGCACCACGAGCTGTGCGCGATCGTGGGCGTTCACCTTGCGCATGGCGCGGCTGACGTGTGTCTTGGCCGTCGCCGGACTGATCACGAGCTTGTCCGCAATCTCGTGGTTACTGAGACCACGGGCGACAAGCGACAGAACCTCACGTTCGCGGCTTGTGAGCCACTCAAGCTGCCGGGGGCTGACGGTCGACGTCGTCGGCAGCGACGCGAACTCGGCGATCAGCCGGCGCGTCACGCTGGGCGCAAGCAACGAGTCGCCTGCGGCGACGATCTCAATTCCGCGAAGCAGATCGTTCGGCTCTGTGTCCTTGAGCAGGAAACCGCTTGCTCCTCCGCGGAGGGTCTCGAAGACCCTCTCGTCGGTCTCGTAGGTCGTGATGATGATCACCTTCACCCCGGCCAGTTGCTCGTCGCCGACGATGCGGCGGGTCGCCTCGAGGCCGTCCACGCCGGGCATGCTGAGATCCATCAACACGACGTCCGGGCTCGTCTCGCGGGCGAGCGCGACGGCTTCCTCGCCGTTGCGCGCCTCGCCGACCACCAGGAAGCCGCCCTCCTCGGCCTCGAGCAGCGTGCGCAGACCCGCGCGAACGAGCGGCAGATCGTCCGCTAGCAGGACGTGGATCACGGCTGGACGGAAACCGGAAGGTAGGCGTTGATGCAAAAGCCACCGGCGGCGCCTGCGTACGCTTCCAGCTCGCCGCCGAGGGCCTCGGCCCGCTCGCGCATGCCCATGAGTCCGAACCCGGAGCCTGCAGAGTCGCGCTCCGCGGCTACCGCGGGACCGACGCCGTCGTCTTCAACGGTGATGGCCAAGCCGGCGCCCTCGTGGGAGATGGTGACGTTCGCCGATGCCTCGCCGGCGTGGCGGAGGACATTGGCGAGCGCTTCCTGAACGATCCTGTACGCGGCGCGGCCGACGGCGACTGGCAGCTCCTCGATGGAGCCGAAGACGTTCAGGCTTGTCGGAACTCCGGCCTTGCTGGTCGTCTCGACGAGCGCCTCTGAAGCGCCTCAACTGCCTGTTGAGGCTTCTTCGCCGCGACGTGCACCGCGACACCTGCCTGCAGGCTGATCGCCGCGAAGCCGTAGGCGATCACGTCGTGCAGCTCGCGGGCGATGCGCAAGCGCTCCGTGGCGAGATCGTCGACGATCGCCGGCGAAGCGGTCATCGACTCCTGCCCCCCACTCCAAACCAGGATTGGTCGGAGTTGCGCATTGGGCACAACACTGCAGGCCCGCGCGGCTCTTGTCAGCGTGGCCAGTTTCCATCTTCCTTTTCCGGTCAATGGGAATCTCCGTACTGCGGCTAACCCGAAGGCTTTTCTTCGCTCAGAGGCGCATAATCGTCTGGATGGCGTCGGAAGAAGCCAGTTCTGGCGAGGCCCTGAGCGGTTCCCGAATCATCGTCGCCGACGACGACTTTCTTGTCCGCGAGGGGCTCGCAAGCCTGCTGGAGCGCGCCGAGTACAAGGTCGTGGCTCAGACCGAAACAGCGGACGAGTTGCTCGAGCTCGTACGTGAGCACCAGCCGAACCTCGTCGTCGTCGACATCCGCATGCCACCGACGCATACGACCGAAGGACTCGAAGCCGCCCGCGCAATCCGCCAAGAGGCACCCGACATCGGCATCCTCGTGTTCTCCGCACACGTCGAGGTCGAGCATGCGATCGAACTCCTCGCGACCGGCCGCCGGATCGGCTACCTGCTCAAGAGTCGCCTCAGTAACTCGCAGGAGCTGATCGAGGCACTGGAACGCATTCGTGACGGAGGCTCCGTCGTCGATCCGACGCTCGTGGAAGAGCTCGTGTCCGCGCGCAGGAAGGAGGACCCCCTCGAGCGCCTGACGACGCGGGAACGAGAGGTGTTGGGTCTCATGACCGAGGGCAGGTCCAACGCCGGCATCGCACGGAGTATCTGGGTCACCG
>WNGJ01006322.1_pt1 | contig 12521 bp, 7 predicted proteins | sample 5400611 | NCBI WGS metagenome assembly WNGJ01 (sample SAMN13153375, study PRJNA577476) | soil metagenome | isolation source: 40 cm soil or saprolite under Garry oak tree replicate 1 | place: USA:California | collected 2016-06-15
CGTTTGGCACCTGCGTGGGACTGATCAAACCTGGGCCGATGAGTTTTGCCCGTTTCTCGACCAATGACACCGCGGGTAAGATACGCGGCTACGTTGGCGAGGGCCGATTCACTGACGACCCGTTGAATACCTTCGGAGGCGCAGGTGTAGTTGAGATCCCAAGGATGCAGAAGTTGTTGCACTTCATTTGCGAGAACGGGTTTGAGCATCACGTTGCCGCCAATCTTTCCACAGTGGACTTTGCGGTCCATGAAGCGACCACTCGTTATCTGGGGTGGGAGATGTATTGGCATGAGAGGCCAAACGGAGCCTGCTGATGGCGATCGTCGCGGGAGTTGATTTCGGAACTCTGAACGTGCGTGTTTCTATCGTGGACAGCGATCACGGACTGCTCGATTCCGCTGTAGTCGAATACCCTCTGTACCGCAAACGTGAGGACCCGGAGTATGCCACTCAGTCGCACGACGATCACATGCGAGCTCTGACCAGTGCGATGCGCGAGGCGGTAAAGAGGGCTGGCATCTCGGGCGATCAGGTGGAAGCCGTCGCGCTGGACACGACTGGGTCCTCAGTCGTTCCTGTGGGGAAGAATCTGCAGCCGCTCGGCGAATATTATTTGTGGTGTGATCACCGCGCGAAAGGTGAAGCCGCGGAGATTACCGAAGTGGCGCACCGCGAAGGTCTTGAAGCAATAAAGTGGTGCGGCGGCGCTTACTCATCCGAATGGGGATTTTCCAAGCTGCTGCACTGGCTTCGCCACAATCCCGCCAAACGCTCCGAGTTCGTTTCCGCGTTCGAACACTGTGACATGGTGACGGCGACACTCTGTGGCATTACCGATCCTAAACAAGTGAGGCGCAGTGTCTGCGCCATGGGGCACAAATGGCTCTGGAATGCCAAGCTCGGAGGCTTGCCACCGGAGGAGTTTCTGACGAAAGTTGATCCACTGCTCGCAGGAGTTCGCGAGAAATTAGATGGCGAGTATGCGACCTCGGACCAGATTGCAGGAACACTTTCACCCTGCTGGGCGGAGAGACTTGGGCTCAAGCCCGGCATTCCGATCCCGGTTGGAGCTTTCGACGCTCACTGGGACGCCATCGGCGCGGGTTGCCGCACCAATGACATGGTGAACGTTATTGGAACGTCCACATGCATTATTGGAATCACGCCCTCAGTAAGTCTGGTTCCGGGCGTATGCGGAGTGGTTCAAGGCAGTGTGCATCCCCAGCGCACCGGAATCGAGGCGGGCCTTTCCGCGGTGGGTGATATTTTTAACGCCATTGCCACCCGCGCTGGTACAGACGTCAATACGTTGACCCGTGGACTCGAGTATTACCGCGCCGGGCAGACCGGTTTGCTCCGCATGACCTGGGACAATGGTGACCGCACCGTCCTGGTAAAACCCGATCTGCGTGGCATCACGTTAGGTTGGAATCTTCAGAGCACAGCTCAGGATGAGCTTTTTGCCGCGATTGAAGGCACTGCGTTCCACACCCGCGTGATCCTCGACCGCATGGCCGCTCATGGTGTACACATCAAACGCGTCATTAATGCAGGCGGCATTCCCCAGAAGAATAACGTCCTCAACCAGGTTTATGCCAACGTTCTGGGAAGACCGGTGCTGGTTCCAAGTAAAACTGTCGTGAGCCTTGGTTCCGCCATCTTTGCATTCCTCGCGGCGGGCACCTTCAAGACAGTCGAAGGGGCGCAAGATAAGATTTGTCCCCCTCATAGACAACTCGATCCCGATAAGTCCGAGCAAACCGTCTACAACGAAATCTATCCGATGTATAGCAAGCTGTATTTTGCTTTTGGTCAGCCGGCAAAGAATGGGATTGGCGATGTTCTGCCAACTCTGATTCGTGTGGCGGCTTCACGCGCAGCGGGTTCGCAGAACTGAGTTCACGATCTAGGCGCCACGCATTTTCCGGCTGTTCAGGCTGTACTGTGAGATGACCGAAACCAGCTATGACTGAGTGGACCAGGCGTGACCTACTGAAGGGTGGCGGCTTGGCGATTTCGACCAGCGCAGCCTCGCGGCTGCTCGGGAATCGGGCCGGAACCGATTCAGCTCCAGTCGCGACTGCAAGCGAGCAGGAAACCTCTCGTGCCTCCGGCGGCGACACGCCGCCTCTTCGCCAGCGGCTGAGCCTCGATTTTGGATGGGGCTTCCACCTTGGTCATGCCACTGAACCGAGCAAAGATTTCGGCTATGCCGGCCAGTCACTTTTTTCGAAAACAGGAGGAATGCTTAATCCTTCAAAGCCGGACTTCGATGACAGCCAATGGGCCTTGGTTGATATTCCCCACGATTGGGCGGTGGCACTCGATTTCAAGAACGACCCTCAACTCGATAGCCACGGATATAAGCCGCTGGGACGGGATTATCCAGCCACCAGCATAGGCTGGTACCGTCGCGTCTTTGACGTGCCCGCTTCCGATGCAGGGCGCCGCATCTTCATCGAATTCAATGGCGTGTTCCGCGACTCGATCGCCGTGCTCAATGGAATTTATCTCGGGCGACATGCAAGCGGCTACACGCCATTCCGCTACGACGTAAGTGATTTTGTGAACTATGGCGGAAAGAACATCCTGGTTGTTCGTGCGGACGCTACTCTCGGTGAGGGGTGGTGGTACGAAGGAGCGGGCGTCTATCGTCATGTATGGCTGAGCAAGACGAATCCAGTTCACGTCGCACATAACGGCACGTTTGTTAAGTCGGAACTGGGCCGCGGCTCCGCGTCACTCAGCGTGTCGACCGAAATTGATAATGACAGCGACTCCGAGCAGGGTTGCCGCGTCCTCACTAAGATAGTTGACCCGGGCGGGCGAAGTATTGCTGAGGCGCAATCGACTCCGCTCTCAATTCCTGCGGTGACCAGGCGCGAGTTTCGGCAGCAACTCACGATTAACAATCCTGCGCTGTGGTCGCTTGAAGAACCGAACCTATACCGAGCAGTCACCATGGTCGAAGCCGACGGCAATGCCGTGGACGAATACGAGACCGCATTTGGCATCCGCACCATCCGCTTCGATCCTGACAAGGGCGTCTTGCTGAATGACAAGCCGGTAAAGATCAAGGGCACCTGCAACCATCAGGACTTCGCCGGCGTCGGCATTGCGCTGCCGGATCGGATTCACTTCTTCCGGGTCGAGAAGCTGAAAGAGATGGGCTCGAACGCATATCGAATGTCACACAACCTGCCCACCCCGGCGGTCTTAGACGCATGCGATCAGCTAGGCATGTTGGTGATGGATGAGACTCGCATGATGTCGTCGAGTCCCGAAGGATTGGAGCAACTGGAGACGATGATCCGCCGGGATCGAAATCATCCCAGTGTGATCATCTGGTCGATCGGTAACGAAGAGGACCTTCAGGGTAGTGAAACCGGCGCGCACATCGCGAAATCAATGAAGCGCCTTGTCCGTAAGCTCGATTCAACTCGCCCTATCACCGAAGCCATGAACGAGGACTGGGGCAAAGGGCTGTCCGCCGTGGTTGACGTGCAGGCTTTCAATTACCACAGCGCTGAGCAGATGGACGCATTTCATCGGCAATTTCCCTGGCAACCGACGATCGGCACTGAAACTGCCAGTACCGTATGCACACGTGGTGTGTATGAGAACGACAAACAGGCAGGTTATGTCAGCGCCTACGACGCGAACATTCCGCCCTGGGCCCAACTCGCTGAATACTGGTGGCCCGTTTATGCCGAGCGTCCGTGGCTGGCGGGCGGATTTGCCTGGACTGGCTTCGACTATCGCGGCGAGCCCACGCCGTACACGTGGCCATGTATCAACTCTCATTTCGGCATCATGGATACCTGCGGCTTCCCCAAGGACAATTTTTATTACTACCAGGCCCAGTGGGCTGACAAGCCCGTTCTCCATCTATTTCCGCATTGGAATTGGAAAAGCAATGAAGGACGCGAGATTGATGTTTGGTGCCACAGCAATCTTGAGCAGGTGGAACTTTGGCTAAATGGCCAGAGTTTGGCGAGAAAAGATGTCCCACGGTACCAGCACGTGGAATGGAAGGTGAAGTATGCGCCGGGCACGCTCGAAGCGCGCGGATTCAAAGACGGCCGGCAGGTCCTGACGGTCAAGCGCGAAACTACCGATCGTCCTGCGAAACTCGCCCTGGTAGCCGACAGAAAGGAAATTTCAGCCGATGGACGCGACGTCTCGATAGTCCACCTGCGGGTACTCGACTCGCAAAGCCGGCTGGTGCCGATTGCGGGTTCCCCGATTGAATTTCACCTCTCAGGCAACGGTAGCCTGATGGGTGTAGGAAATGGCAACCCCAGCAGTCATGAGGCCGATAAAGCGGCCAGGCGGCACGCCTTCAACGGCCTGTGTATGGCGATTGTGCAGAGCACGAGAAAGCCTGGCGAACTGCGATTGGAAGCAACTTCGCCAGGGCTTGAACCCGCAGTCATCGTGATCAACTCCCATGCTGCAAACGGGCATCCAGTCGTGTGACGTGCTGAATCGCAGAATCGTTTTCCGAAGAGAGGAACAGATGAGCGGACGATCTCATCACCAATTCGTTGCGTGCTATCTGTTTGTTTTTCTCATCGTCGCTGCAACCGCCGCTTCGGCTCAGGGCACTGCGTCTCACAACCCTTCTGCGAAGAGCAAGCCGGCTTTTGCTCCCGACAAAATGGAAACGATTCTCTACGGAGTTGCTTACTACCCGGAATACATGCCATATGACCGGCTCGACCAAGATGTCGAATTAATGCAGAAAGCGGGAATCACTGTCGTACGCGTGGGCGAGTCCACTTGGAGCACTTGGGAGCCGCGTGACGGTAATTTTCAGTTTGCGTGGATGCAGCGCATTCTCGACCTCTTGCACGCGGCGGGAATCAAAGCCGTCCTCGGTACGCCAACGTACTCAATCCCGACATGGCTATATAAGGAGCATCCCGAAATTGTTGTTACTCACAACGGCACCGCACCTCCGCTGACCGATCCTTATGCTCCTACTTATCCGCCGTCCAAAACGCCCGGCTACTACGGGCCGCGCCAGAATTATGACTTTCTCAATCCGTATTTCCGGCAGCATGCGGAGCGGGTTATCCGCGAGATCGTCAGCCATTTCAAAGATCATCCCGCGGTGATCGGCTATCAGATCGACAACGAGACTTTCCCGACCGGAGTTCCCACCCCGTACATGAATTCCGCTTTCCTCGACCGCCTGAAGCAGAAGTACAAAACGCCAGATACCATCAATAAAATCTGGGGTCTTGTTTACTGGGGGCAGCTTGTCGATAGTTGGGATGACCTGCCGCCGCGCAATGGCATTCTGAATCCCGGCTACAAGCTGGAGTGGGAAAATTTCCAACATGACGTGGTGACCGACTATCTCGCTTGGCAGGCAAAGATCGTCAACCAGTACAAGCTCCCTGACCAGTTCATCACCCAGGACTTCAGTGGCGGAGTACACACCAATCTCGATCAGTGGGCGATTGCGGGCAATCTCGACATTGTCGCCGAGAATCCCTATTTCGAGACACAGAAACGGCTGGATGCCCGCACTATCTGGTTTTCAGGCGATCTCGGACGCTCGCTTAAGCACACAAATTATCTGGTGACCGAAACCAACGCGCAGACGATCGGGTGGGATTCCCGCACGCAGTATCCGCAATATCCCGGTCAACTGCGTTTGGTTGTCTATACCCATTTGGCTGCTGGCGCCAACATGGTCGAGTACTGGCATTGGCATTCGTTGCATTACGGCCAGGAAACCTATTGGAAAGGAGTCCTCTCGCACGATCTGGAGCCGAACCGTACTTACGCCGAAGTCTCGCGCGTCGCGGCCGAATTGAAGAAACTGGGTCCGCAACTGGTCGATCTCAAGAAAGACAACAAAGTCGCCATCCTGTTCAGCGCTGACTCCGCGAATGCGCTCAACTACATGCCAGTCAGCGATCATGTGAACTACATCACTGTACTCAAGCAAATGTACGATGCGCTCTATGATCTGAATATTGAACCCGACTTCGTGCAGGCTGGCGATCCGAATCTCTCGCGCTACAAAGTCCTGCTGATCCCATCACTGTACAGCGCCTCGGACCGAGTGCTGCAACAGACTTCCGATTACGTGAAGAGCGGCGGCCAGGTCGTAATGGCTTTCAAGAGCGGCTTCGCGAATGAGTATTCAACCGTTCGCGACGTGATGGCGCCTGGACCGCTGCGCGCTGCGGCAGGATTTCATTATCAGGAGTTCACGAATCTTGCCGAGCCAGAACCGCTCACGCCGGATCTCTACGGCGTTGGTGAACAGAATAAAGGATCGGTATGGGAAGAATTCCTGATCCCCGAAACGGCCCAGGTCATAGCTTCGTTCGAGGATCCCTACTGGCATTCCCCAGCGATTACACGCAACAACTTCGGCAGCGGGACACTGACATATGAAGGCACATTTCTAACGGATACGTTACAGCGCCAGGTTATTCGCGATGTTGTGAAGCGCGCTGGCCTGACGGGTCAGGACCAGAATCTGCCGAGCGCGGTGAAAGTCCGGCATGGACGAAACGCGCAGGGAAAGGTGCTGCACTACTATCTGAACTTCTCCGGTGAAGAGCAGACGTTTTCTTATCCCTACGGCAACGGGTCGGATCTTCTGACAAACGCATCTGCGCGGCAAGGGCAAGCATTCAAGCTTAAGCCCTGGGATTTAGCAATTGTTGCCGAGCAATGAGAGACTTCTGATGCAATCACTGACTTCCTTTATCACACGCCATTCCCGCACGTTTGCGGTCTCGATATTTTTCACTCATGCGTCACTTTGTCTACAGGCCCAACCTGCCTCAGGAGTAAGTGCTGGACGCAACATCTGGCAGATCCCCCTCAGCCATAACCTCATGCCGCATTTCGAAGCGGCCGCCGGGCACAAGGTTTTCTATGTAGATGGCAAGCCGTTTACCGTGCTGGCTGTCGAGATCCCGTGGTGGGATCTCATTTACGGTAGGTACAAAGAGACCGAGTCGGTTTACGACCGTTTGTATCCTGCCGCCGAGAAAATTGGGCTGAATGCTCTGAAGGTGCCGATTAAGTGGTCTATGGTCGAGCCTGAAAAGGGAGTTTACGACTTCTCCTATATCGACCACACAAAGAGCATGGCGGAGAAACATCACCTAAAACTTGTGCTGAACTGGTTCGGGCACTACGCCAGCGGGGACGGCACTATCTACGGCAATCTGACGGGTGAACTGTACGCGCCCATGTACATTGTCAACGATGAGAAGACATATCCCCGGGCGGTGGACGGAGATGGCCTCGTATACCACAATGCCGCATCCTACGACTATGAACCAATCATAAATCGCGAAATCGCTGCCTTCCGCGCATTCATGCAGCACATCAAGCAGGTTGATTCTCAAACCCACACCATTCTCATGACCCAAGTCGAGAATGAAATTGCGGTCTTCGGTGTGGATCGCAAGAATCCCAAGATGTGGCGCGACCACTCCCCCGCTACCAACAAACGATTCGCCGACAATGGCTTCACTGACGACCTGAAATTTAGCGCCTGGGACCTGAGCTACAACTGGATCCGGCGCATTACCGAGGCGGGCGCCGAGGTCTACCCCATTCCGTTCTTTCATAATTACGTTGGCGGAGAGATCGCGGACTGGATGGTCGGAGGCGCGCCCGGTGAAGATGTGCAAACATATCTCCAGAACTGTCCCCACATTTCCTTCATTGGCGTCAACTCCTATTTCTGTGCGGAGTGGCGGCCCGATTACAGTTGCGGACGAGAGTCCGAGGCCACGGTCACTGAACTTCGGGAACCGCTCTTCCGCTATCGCGTAGGCCGCAATTTGCCGGCCATCACAGAAATCAATAGTGGTTTGACTCCGATTACATCACGGCTCGCCTACATCGCTGTCGGCGAATTCGGCGCCCCGATGTTTGCGCCTTGGGCGTTGACCGTATCTTATCCAGAATCCAACCAGCCCTATGTCTTGAGTGACGGCACTTTGGCTAATGGCGCGTATGCCCTGCGCGATACCTATTCCTCACTCACTAAGGCAATGCCGCAGATTTCCTATTACGCCACAACTGAAAACCTTAAGGTATTTATGTCCCGCTCGCCGGGGCAAAGGTTCTCCACAACTGAAACCATAAATGGCTTCCCGGTGACGGTTGCGGGCGAGAATAATGGTCAGGCGATCATCATCCACCCCTCTGGTCACGAATTCTTGCTCGTCGGCTATCGCGCCACTGTCTCGTTCACAGATCCAGCATTCCACTGGCCCACGATGAAGCAGATTCGTGTGGAAAGGGTCTACTGGGCTGGCGATCATTGGAATCAGGATGGGGAACCCAATTATGGTGTTGACCAGAGCAAAAAGACTCTGGACATAGATCTTAATATTCCACAAGCCGTCCTCGTCTCATGGTAACCAGAGGTTCGGGATTAGCATAACTGCAGCAGTGCAACAGCAGACCAGATGAAATCATACTTGCTCGGCTTGGATGTCGGCACTGGTGGAACCCGCGCCGTCTTAGTCAGCAAAGATGGTGCCATTATTTCTTCAGCTACGCGAGAGCATCAGCCATTCGCTTCACCTCATGATGGATGGGCCGAGCAGGACCCGGATGATTGGTGGAGGGCGGCAGCAGGTGCTATTCGTGATTGCATCACCAAGGCCCGGCTTGGCGGGGAAAACGTGGCCTGCATAGGTCTGGCCGGCCAGATGCATGGCGCGGTGTTGCTCGGCGACAACAATCAGGTGCTACGCCCCGCAATCATCTGGTGCGATCAGCGAACCCAGGAAGAATGCGACTGGCTGGACCAGACTGTGGGACGCGAGCGGCTTATCCAACTGACTTGTAATCCCGCGCTCACAAACTTCACGCTGACGAAGCTGCTTTGGGTGCGGAATCACGAGCCACGCGTTTGGCAGGGCTTCCGAAGCTTCTTGCTTCCGAAGGACTACATCCGATTCCGCCTAACCGGAGAACACGCGACTGATATGGCCGACGCTTCGGGCACGCTAATGCTGGACGTCGCCCGCCGGCGCTGGTCATCAGACATCATGGCCAGAGTTGGCCTGCCAGAATCTTGCTTACCGCGGGTTTTTGAGTCGGTGGAAATTTGCGCGCGTGTCTCTGACGACGGTGCGCGCGCAACCGGCCTCCGCGTGGGAACACCTGCCATCGCGGGAGCTGGCGACCAGGCTGGAGGTGCCATTGGGCTCGGAATTGTGCGTCCTGGAGACGTGAGCGCCACGATTGGAACGTCCGGTGTGGTGTTTGCCGCAACGGATTCGCCGGCAATGGATCCGCAAGGTCGTGCGCATACCTTCTGCCACGCGGTGCCCGATCGCTGGCACGTCATGGGAGTGACACAAGCGGCGGGCTTGTCGCTGCGCTGGTTTCGCGACCTGCTAACGGGCTCGCCGAATTATCAGAAAAGTTACCAGGAACTCATCGCCGAGGCAGCAGCTACACCGGCCGGGGCTAATGGTCTGCTGTGGGCTCCCTATCTGATGGGTGAGCGGACGCCGCATCTCGATGCAAGGGCACGTGGGGCACTCGTCGGTCTGTCCGCAAGCCACACTCGAGGCCATGTGGTGCGCGCGATTCTCGAAGGTGTCGGATTCAGTTTGAAGGATACCTTTGCACTATTCGATGAGATGAAAGTGCCCGTTCGCAGTATCCGTCTTGGGGGTGGCGGGGCTCGTTCAACATTGTGGCGGCAAATTCAGGCAGACGTTTACGGCCAGGAGATCGAAATCGTTGACGCGGAAGAAGGCGCAGCCTACGGGTCTGCGCTACTGGCCGGTGTGGGCCGTGGAGTGTGGAGTTCAGTAGAGGAAGCGTGCGAGTGCGCGGTGCACGTCGCAACGCGCGTACCGCCACACCCAGCGGCAATGGACGTAATGCGGCGACAATACCAAATATATCGGACGCTTTATCCAGCCTTGAAGCCGGTTTTCGCGAGACTGACTAGCAACCGATCACGTGAGATGCCGAACTGCCCTGCGGGGGAGTGAACACGAAGACCAGCACCTTCCCGCCTTGCGACGTCCATAGCTGTGATGGTCGCGACCAATTCGTGGCTGTTGATTAACTCGTGACCTGGGCATCATAGGTGAGAGTCGAGGTCTGCCGTCGTGAAAGAGTCATAGTCGCCGCCCGGAAAGCGATAAATCTAGGCCAAAAAGCTCACGCGCCAATCGAATGTGACGGCTCCGAAAGTCCACGACATTGCGAGCGCGACGAGAGCGGCAAAACGCAGCTTTGTACGCGCAAAAAGATTTTCAGGATGGGATGTAGTGGCTGATGGGCGTTTCCGACTGGAAACGGACGCATGGTCGATCGCGAACAGTCGCTAAGCTAACGCTAAAGCCGCGTTCGATCAACACGAGTGCAAGAAATATCCTCGCGAGCAGGGAGATTTCAGCCAAGCCGCTGTTCGCTATTAAACTAAAAACTTAACCTTAAATCTATAACAATAGCGTTAGTATTGTGGCTTCTTGCAAGGCCGTCCGTGCATTTTCAGAAGTGGGAGGACTGCCATGCTCGATACGAATTGGCTGAAGCTGTACGAGGCTGCGATACTTGAAATCCAAGCGGTCCTGTTCTCGATTGCAACCCCGTTAAATAACCACTGTTTTACGCTTTTTCATTGGGCCTTGCTTCATCAAACTTTTTAGAGGTGAAACCCTAGCAGCTTCCTGAGCCACTGACGAAAGTTGCTGCGCCAGATGCACGTAAATCATCAAAGTTTCGAGCGATTTGTGCCCTGTAATTCTCTGCAAGTTGTGCAACGTCCCTCCATTCACCAAATACATTGTGCAGAAGTAGTGGCGCACCGTGTGGCACGAAATTGTGTCTTCTCCGAGAATTTTATCCAACCCTGTGCGGCTGAGATTATCTTCAAAAGACTGCCGAAAGGTGTCAGGCGTGCAGTTTCCGCCGAAGCGGTTTATAAATACTTTTCTGCATTCGGGATGGGCGTATTGTGTTCTCGTTCGCATCCACTCACGGACCAACTGCCCTGACGTTTCTTTATCAAACGGTACCAGCCGCTCACCCGTCTTTCCGTCTAGATTTACTAACCCAACGTCCCATTTAAAATCTTCAGGCTCAAGGTTGCAGACTTCGCCGATGCGTGCCGCACAATCGAGCATGAAGCACAGCGCCGTGTAATCTCGCAAACCCCACATGACCTTTCTGTTGAATCCTTGCCGAAATACTTCCATCTGCTCCACAGAAGGGATAAACGTTCGCCTGATCTCTTTACCGATACGAGGCAAGACCTTTCGGTAGGATTTCATTTTCATATCAGCACAGGTGGGATCATGCTCTACCCAACGAAAGAACGCTTTCAAACTAATTAAGTATTTACGCTGTGTTGCCCTACTCCAACCATTGCTCTGCAAATGCTCAACATAATCGAGCACGGATTTCTCCGACAACTGATTGTAATGAGTGACATCATGGGCACGCATGAAATCAAAAAACTGCTTCAAGTCCCATTTGTATTCTTCGATGGTGCGGGGTTTGACTGCTTTGCTGGCTCCGTAGATGCCGAGTTTTCGGCTGCGAATAAATTGAGCTTCAGCTTCGCTCCAATTCATGCCCGCCGTGTGTCTATCCGCCTGCCATGCGTGTTTAAGATTGTCGGCTCGTGAAGCTGGGGCTTTGCGAACTTCGCCACGGACGTTCATATCGCCGTGCTTTTTTGTCATTTATTTTCTCCAATGAAGTGTTTTCAATGGGGAGGTGTTAGCGTGTTCTTCTTGCAAATCTTGCAAATCAGGGATGCGGGGTTTTGGTTTGGATTCGTCGGGGTATTTCTGATGCCACTTGGAACTTTGCTTGATGGCATCAAGGATTTCCTGCAATCGTTCTGATGGTGCTCTCTTCGGGCGGTTAAGGTGCTGACGCCGTTTCTGAAGCCGATCCTGGATGTGCTTTCTCACAGACTCACCAATCGGACTAAAGTTTTTGCACAATTGTGGACTTTCAATACCGTCTGGTTCGTTTGAAATTTACGTCTTCCGATGTGCACAACCGTCTATCCCGTATATTCAGTACAATGTGTTAGGCAAGTCATTGATTCTTCAGACAGCGTGACAAAGCACAACCGTCTGTGCAAGTTACCAAAGTCTTGTAAGTTATTGAAAAACAGGCTATCCAGAACGGCTTATTCGTAGCCAGACGCTCTATCCAACTGAGCTAAGGGCGCGTAGCTTTATTCTAAACGGTTTGCAGAGCCATTGCGTCAGAAAACTTGTGAACACTTGTGAACATCTGCTGACATGCTACTTCTCTGCGACTCGAAAATCCAATCGGGGTTGTCGAACGGAGCGGCCCGCTTCAGGAGCGGCACTGGCTGGAATTGATGATGCAAGCTAATTCAGAATAGCAGGTTCACTATAATCGTTCATGGCCAAGCGCAGAGGGGAGCGGCAAGCAAGTTCGGGTGCAGAACTGCGGGCGATCCGTCAGCAACTTGGATGGTCGATGCGTGAGGTTCACAGGGCAAGTTTGGCACT
>WNGJ01015691.1_pt1 | contig 12521 bp, 9 predicted proteins | sample 5400611 | NCBI WGS metagenome assembly WNGJ01 (sample SAMN13153375, study PRJNA577476) | soil metagenome | isolation source: 40 cm soil or saprolite under Garry oak tree replicate 1 | place: USA:California | collected 2016-06-15
CAGATCGGGCCGCACGCGCGGCGGCACCGTGCGCTTCGTAGGTGCCAGTCCGACCATCCCGCCCAGACGATAGCGACGGAGCCATCGCTGCGCCAGGCGCAGCGTCCAGCCCGCTCGTTCTGCGAGCCGGCGGATATCCTCCACAGTAATGGTTTCCGCTTCTGCAAGCTTTCCTAAGGCCGCGTAGCGCCTCTCGATGAGCACCCAGGTCGCTTCAGGAATCTCGGGCCACTCGACCGGGACCAGCGCGTCAAGTCCTCCGCGCAGATAGCAGCCGTGCCACCGGCGCAGAACAGCCGCCGGGATGCCCACCTGGCGAGCTCGCACGCCTAGCAGGGTACCTCTGGTGTCCTCGACCGTCGTTCCGAGCAACTGCAAGCGACGTCGAGCTTCAGCCGCTTTGATCTGCACCAGTGGCATCATATCCATCCCTCCTGAGAAGAGCTTCCCTCGCATATGTTGCAGAGATGCACATGGGAGTGGCTCTGCATCTCTGCTGTCGTACGCTGGAATGAACGGTGAAAAGATATCCAGCGGAGAAAAGCGGGACTATTGGGCTGTTACCGCATCCAATTGTCCAGGGTTCCTGCTAGAATACTTATTATCTCAGGAATAATACAAACATCAAACGGGTTTGTGCGTGAACAATGGTCTTTTCAAGAAACACATCTGTATCGTTATCACAGGAATAAGGAAAAACAGGACATGGCAACCAAAGAACACTCCTCGGAAATCCAGATCTCAACATTCCTGGCAGACCTGGCTCACGCGAATCACTCCCCGCAGACGTGTCGTGCGTATGCCAGCGATTTAGCGCAGTTGTGTGCCTTTCATCAGGGACCAATTCAGACCATTACGGTGGAGGTGTTGCGCAAGTTCTTCGAGATGCATGCCCATCTTCGCCCTGCCTGTAAATCCCAGAATTCACATCGCCATTGTTTTGTACAATTAAATGGGCCGAACATTCTTTCTCTTTCCTGCCCTCGTACATACGTAGAGGCTGTTCGATGCTGCTAGTTTGCTGTCGATTGAAGATGGGTTTGTCGCATTCGGAACCTGAGTTTGTCGCACATGGCACCAATCTCTTGCAGGAGCCTCGCAAGCCGCGTCAACAGGAAGAGAAGGAAAAGTAATGCCTAACAACGACAATGGAGCAAATGCCTACGAGAGCCCTCCTTGAGCGGGCTGATCCTGATTTCAAAAGCAGCGACAAACTTACCTTCCGAAAGCGACAAACTTATCTTCAATCGACAGGGTGAGCGGTTCTCGAGCGGTTCACTCTGCGGATTACCCGAAAGTCTGGCCGCAACCTACCGAAAGTTTGGCCACCTGGGTAAATTGGCCTGTAGAGGCATACGAGTGACAAAAACGACGAAATTCGTAGGTAGCAGCTTTATCTCTGCCAAGCTACGTGAACTGCCTTGCAGAGCGGACTCGCCAGTTTTTTCTGGTGTGGCCAAACTTTTAGTAGGAAATGGCCAGACTTTCGGGTAATCCGCAAAAGCCACCAGAATAATTATGCCGCTTTCACTGGTCTAATGTTGGGATTTACAGACCACCTAACGTAGAGTAGTCAATAGAGCATTCGCTCTTCTTATTGCATCCTTAGCGTGGGTTTTCCCCCGGATATTATGGTGACCCCACAAAGGATTATTCGGCGATAATTGACACATATATTCGCCGTTTTCTTCTTCTGACGCATAAATCCCCTTTTCGGCGAACTTATCAGTCAAACGACACTAATTGACAAATTTCCGCTATACCATCCCTCCCAAAGAATACACATTTGAGAACTTTAGTTCTATAATATCATTAGAAGTAACTAGAACCAACCAGCAAAAGCTGGCTAAGAAAGAGATAGTATCACATGCTCCGAGATGTAATGAAGGAGACGTGGGCTTTTCAGAATACTCCTCAAGAAGGACACGAGGATGAACCCCCACAGCGGTTTCAGATGGCATTTATGCAAGGGCTGCACCAGGCGCACAAGGAAATATTGCAAGATCTGCGCCAAACGCTTGTGAAGATCGTGCGTTTGCGTTTTCCCAACGCAGTGCGCCTGGCGAAAAAACAGACTGCTGGCATTGAAGATTCGACAATTTTGCGAGACTTGATTGTCAAGATGAGCATTGCCGAGACCGCCGAAGAGGCAGTTGTATACTTGTTAGAAGTCGATGAAGACGAGGACGAGGAGGATTGATTCTATTCTCCCAAGAGAAGCTTCAAATCTGCGGCCAACTGGCTGGAAGAGAAGTCGTTATCGAGCAAGACTCGTTCGTGTCCCTGTTTGTCAATTACGTAAACAGCGGAAGTGTGAGAAACGCTTCCACTGCTGGTAGCGGCCTGGGCATCAACACTATACGATGCCCATACTGGGGCGAGTTGATCGTGAGTACCAATCAGGTAATGCCAGTAATCAATCATCTTATGAACTTTGGAGAAGTTTTGCGCGGCAGCAGCAGTATCACCCTTCGGATCCATGCTAACAGCCAGAACCGCTACTCGTTGCGCGTCTTTCCCAAGGTTTAGCATTGTTGCATGCAGTTTTTCGGCTGTCAAAGGACACACATCAGGACAATGAGTGTAGAGAAAAGTCAGGACGACGGGTTTTCCTTTGAACTGTGCCAGCGAAATTGGATTACCAAACTGGTCTTTCAGTTGAAAATCGGGAGCGGGTACGCTCTCAAGATTGGTTCCTTGCAGACTTGATTGGCTGGTAGCCGGGTTGGTGTTAGTAGCCCCACCTCTTCCATTGCGCAAACTGAAGAGCGCTATCACTAGCACAACCAGCAATGCAAGGGCTATAACTGATAGACGAGAGGCTAAACGCCAGCTCATGGTCATTGACTGTCCTTAATGAACAACTCTATCTATTACCATCGCAGCAAAAATCAGAGCAAGGTAGCAGTTAGAGTACCAGAAGAGGGTACGCGCCCACTTCTTCGATTGGTCGCGCAGTAAGCGTATCGACATGTATATCAGAATGCCACCGAGTACGAGCGCAACCAGCAGATAAAAGTAGCCCATAGCATGCATGGCGAACAGGATCATGGTCACAGCAAGCAATAATAACGAGTAGAGAAAGATCTGCTTGCGCGTCTCTCTTTCGCCCATAACCACGGGCATCATAGGGATACTGGCTTTCTCGTAATCTTTCTGAATCAACAACGAAAGGGCCCAGAAATGTGGAGGCGTCCAGTAAAAGATGATGGCAAAGAGCCAGATAGCTGGCAATGTAACAGTGTTCGTTACCGCCGCCCAACCTACCAGTACAGGAACGGCGCCAGCCGCTCCACCGATCACAATATTCTGTACAGAAGAGCGCTTCAGCCACATGGTATACACAAATATGTAGAAGAGAATAGCTGAACATGCCAGCAACGCGCTGAGCAGGTTGACGAATAGCGTCAGGATAATAAATGAGCCAGCACCTAGTGCAATGCCAAATAGCAGAGCCTGGGTAGGCTGTACTCTACCAGAAGGCAAAGAACGACGCTGTGTGCGTCCCATGATCTGATCAATGTCGCGATCGATATAGCAGTTAATGCAGTTTGCGCTACCAGCCGCCATTGCACCGCCAACTAACGTTGCTACGACAAGGCCTAGCGGGGGTAATCCCTGGTAAGCAATAGCCATTGCAGCCACGGTGGTACCAAGCAGAAGTACGGTCACATGCGGTTTCATCAGGTCAATATAGCTGGATATTGTCTGTCTGATCGGGCCTACTTCTTTCTTCTCTTCCGCCAGTTCTTCCAACTCTGCCCCTTGAGGTGCTGCTCGCAATTGGCGCGCCGCCAGTACTGCCAGCAGTACCAGGCTGCCCCACACGGCCGTAGCAAGGGCTAAATGCAAACCGGCTACAAAGTCAGGCCTCATCAAGAGCACAACCAGGCCACCAACGATTGCCTGCGCCACGAAAAGTATGCCAGCTACAAACGCAACCCATGCCTGGCCAGGCGCAACGTTACGCCTGCGCCATGCCGATACCAGTGTCCAGATAAGCACAAGTCCTACAAACGTGGCAACCAGGCGATGGAAACTATTGATATCTGACAGGTGGTACTGGACAGCCCATGGCGGCGCTGTCCCGCAGAGAGGCCAACCAGGGCAAGCCAGTGTCGCACCGCTACCTACCACGTAGGAACCGCTGAGCATCAGCCCGTAAACCAGTAGCGCGTTCGTCATAGCCAGGCGCACAAATTTGCGCGTCTTAACAGGATGCTCTTTACTGGGCCTGGCCTTCCCCGACATTACCGCGACGGTAATCACCATCGCAAAGATAGCCAGCGCTGTACCAAGGTGCGCCGCAATAATTTGTGGAGGCAGCTTCCATAATACAGTGAGACCACCAAGCACAATCTGAATAACCAGGAAGAAAGGCGCCAACAAAGCGGGTATCAGGATCTGCCGCTCTTTGCGCGCCCAGATCAAGGCGCTAATCGCAAGTGCGATTACCAGAATGCTGACAATCGCTGTGCCTCCGAGCGCAATCAGAAAATAGGTAAATCCGACTGTCACCCATGCAATGCGACGTACTATTTTCATTGGAAATTATATCCTTTGTGGTAGATAGTAAGACTCATACAATTGTCATTGACACTCCTGTTACTGTCCTTGCAAAGGACAAGACAGTCCTTACAATTACCTGAATAGTGAGTACCTTGTACCACTCCTTGAACGCTGCTATAGTATATAGGGAGAAGCCACATTCATGCGAAAGGTCAGGATAATGGTAGATATTGGACCCGATTTCTGGCTTACCCAGTGGAACCTGGAGCCATCTATCCTCATAGGTACGGTACTCATCACAGGTCTGTACCTTTATGCGCTAGGGCCACTGCGAAAACGTCATTATCCGGACGAGCAGGTCAGGACAGGCCAGACCGTCTCTTTTTTGCTGGGCATGCTGATTATGTTCCTGGCGCTTATCTCGCCGCTGGATGAACTGGGAGATTCCTACCTTTTCAGCGCACATATGGTGCAACACCTGTGCCTGACAATCCTTGGACCACCACTGCTATTGTTAGGTACCCCAGAGTGGATGGTGAAACCAGCAATAAGCAACAAGGTGATATTTAAGGTAGCGAAAGTGTTGACATACCCTGTAGTGGCTTTTGTTCTCTACAATGCGGACTTCTGGCTCTGGCATGCACCGCCGCTCTACAATGCAACGCTTGAGAATCAGAGTATTCACATTTTGGAGCACCTCACTTTTATCATCTTTGGCCTACTGTACTGGTGGCCTATATTTAGCCCATCAAAAGATTTACCACGTCTCTCCTTCGGAGGGCAGATACTCTATCTTTTCGTGAGTGGTATGCCCTCAGTTTTACTTGGAGCAGGTTTGACGTTTAGTCCTCCGCTTTACGCCCCCTACATCATGGCGCCTCGTATATGGGGCATCTCGGCAGCAACGGATCAGCAATTGGGTGGACTCATCATGTGGGTACCAGTGAGCATTTTTTACATCATTATCATGAGCGTGCTCTTCATCCGTTGGATGCTGCAACAAGAAGCGGAGCAGGCTGAAAGAGAGAGAAAACTATACGAGCAGCAAGATGCTCAGGATCAAGCAAGAGTAGTTTAGAACTTACAGCCCCGCTCATCTTTGATGTGTGTGGTAAATAAGGTGAAAAGTGAGCTGGTCACGCGCCAAGCGTGAGCACTGCTGCTTCATCGCCTGGGAAAACCGCTCCAGATCTAGTATACTTGAACTGAACATTGTAAATAAGTTGCATGAAAGGATTTGGGCCTTGAGCAAGCCAGCCACACGAAGCATATCATCCCAGTTGCGAGTGATGAGGTTCAGATTGATCCGGTTGTGGGCCAACCCTTTGAGCCAAGATGAGCAAGATTCGAGAAGATTTTTTCGTGTCCGCATGCTATGCTTCTCAAGAGGTACCGCTCATCACGCTCTGTAACCAAACGACCAGAGTCACCTCCCTGACGTGGACGTGCAGGAGAGGAGCAGTGGACACCCGTGCTTCTGACGGTCGGCAGTAACTACTGGGACGCACAGGGGGTCGAGAGCGATGCAGTCCGGCTCATCGACGATGATGGACTCAGTCGCCTTGCTTGAGCCTGGTCCACGAAATGAGGCAGGGGATGGCCTTCGTATTCTCGGTCACCCCCACCAAATCCTGGCGTTCGCCAAGGGCTACTTCAGCCACGCACGCCACCAGTCCTGACTTCCGATGCGAGAAGTCACGCACATAACATAGGAGGTGTTAAACCAATGAGAAAGATTATCGTCCTATCTTTCATCACGCTTGATGGCGTCATGCAAGCTCCAGGTGGGCCAGAGGAAGACCCGACAAGCAACTTCACATATGGAGGATGGACTGTTCCTTACTTTGACGACTTCGTGGGCAAGACAATGGCGGAGCAAATGAGCAGGCCTTTTGACTTATTGCTTGGCAGGAAGACATATGAGATATTTGCGGGATACTGGCCTTACCAGAAAGACCCCAGTGCGGCCGGAATAAATAATGCAAAGAAATATGTTGCCTCAAAAACCCTCCTAAAGCTCGAATGGAGCAACTCTATGCTCATACCTGGCGATATTGTCCAAGAGATTAAAAATCTCAAGATGCAAGATGGGCCTGAATTACAGGTCCACGGCAGTGGTAACTTCATCCAAACTCTTTTGAATCACGATCTCGTTGACGAGCTGTGGTTGAAAATCTTCCCGATCACGCTTGGCATGGGCAAGCGCTTGTTTGCCGAAGGTACCACTCCGGCAGCATTTACATTGCGCGAAGCGAAAACTTCACCGCGCGGCGTCATTGTCGCCTCGTATGACCGTGCGGGAGAAGTACAAACAGGATCATTTGCCTAATCGTTCGTGAGTAAGCACAAATGAAGATCATCCTGAACGTAGAGAAGAAGCAAAGAACTCGTTGAAGCGGGAAAGATAAAACCGGTCATTGATAGATGTTATCCGCTGGAACACATTGTCGAAGCTCACAGGTATGTCGACAAAGGACACAAAAAGGGGAATGTCGTCATCACTGTGGAACAGAACGACAAAAGATGAAGGATGTGAGATGACACTTGCTCACATCCTTCTCCTGTGTAAGTGTGCTCAAACATGGAATGTCGAACACTCCAAGTATTGCTCAAGACCATCGAATTTGCGAAAAGACAGTGAATGGAGTTGCTGAGGTTGACTTCTCGACGAATTTCTCAAAAATTTGCTAGAACTGTCTGAAAGCTAACGAGAATTCCGCCGATTTTCAGCATGTAAGACCCATTCGAATCGTGTTCGGAGTGTTCAGTGCCCAGAATAGCATGAGAAATAAGCAGTGATGCCAGATAAGACCCTATGATGCAGTAAAGACCCATGTTATAATGCGCCTGTGCATTTCCACTTTCTTGAGCTAGAGAGAGAACGGGAAAATGGGAGATCAGTATTGCACGACTGTAGGGAAGGCTGCATTATCATGCTCATTACACGTATTGAGTTAGAGAACATTAAGAGTTACCGTCAGATCACTGTCGATTTCCGGCGCGGCACAACCGCCGTCAACGGGCCGAATGGCGCCGGTAAAACGACCCTCGTCGAAGCGATCGGGTTCGCCCTCTTCGATCATATTTCTTATAACCAGTCACAGTTTGTGCGCGAGGGCGAAAAGTTTGGGCGTGTAGTGGTCCATCTCATCGGCAGCGATGACCGCCCCTACGAAGTCGAACGGCGCTGCGGAGCAGGCGCAAAATGGGTCGTATATGACCGTGAGGCAGACCTGCGCGTCGAGCAACGCACTGATGTGCTGGATAAGCTGCACGAACTCTTCGGCATCGATCGCGAGCGGCCACTGGATGTGCTCTTCCGGGATGCTCTGGGAGTACCACAGGGCACGTTTACCTCTATTTTTCTGGAACCGGCCGGTAAGCGCAAACAGACTTTTGACGCCTTGCTACAAATCGAAGATTACAAGACCGCTGCCGATTACCTGTTAGACGCTTCGAAAGTATACCAGGAGCAGATTCAAACACAAAAAAGCGAGATCCAACGCCTCGAAATTGAGACACGCGAACTGGAGGAATGGCGCACTACTCTCAAACAAGCCCGCATGGATGATCAACAGAAAAAAGAGCAAAATGTGCAAGGTACTCAGAGATTGGCAGCGTGCAAAGAACGCGCCGAGGTGCTGAAACAACAGCGCGACCACCTTAAGCATTGCGAGTCGCAACTCCACCAGATCAGGACGATGCATAATGCATCTCAAGAGCTTTTGCGCAACAGCCGGAAACAATTAAACGAGGCTCAAGCAGCGCGGAAAGCGGTGGAAGAAAGCCAGGTCGAATACGAGCGATATTTAGACGCCAGCGAAATCTTGAAGCAACTCCGCCTGGACGAGCAGCAGCGCAACAGACTGCGCCAACAGCAAGCCACTATGCATACAACCTTAGCAACGTACCTGGCCAACATTAGACACCTGCAAGGTAGGCTTGCTGATGTTGCCACGGCCCGTCAACGACTGGTGGAGTTAATACCACTGGTTGAGGAGCAACATGAATTAGAAAAGCGAAGTGAGGCTCTGGCACGCCAGGTCACGCAATACGGGGAATTGGTAAAAGAAACACAGCGCCTCCAGCAACAACGTGCAAAATGTCTTCAGCAGCAAGAAACCTTGCAGCAGCGAATTGCTGCAATCGAACCTCTACAATCGCTGGCTGAGCAATTGACAGAGCGTGTCGAGCGATTAGCACAGTTACAGGCTAGAACAACTGAGCGGAGTTCCAAGCGTTTGCACCTCGAGGAGAAGCGCAAGCAGTTGCAGGAGAAGCGCGATGAGCGCGAGAAAATCGCCACCTACCTACGTAAAGCTGACGATGCCATTACTAGCATTGAAGAGCACCGCCATCTAGGCGAAGAACTGCCGGAATTGCAAAAACAGTATGAGCAACTATGCGCGCAGCAACACCGGCTCGAAGGCAACATCGAAGGCTATATGAAATCGCGCGAACTTTCGGCGGGCGGTCAGTGTCCCCTGCTGCATCAACCATGCTTGAACATTAAACAAATCGGTATGGTTAGCCTCGAATCGTACTTTGATGGCTTATTAGCTGATGAACACGCACAACTGGCTAACCTCAGTCAGCAACTGACTGCAGTTAATGACCGCATAGCTTATGTCAAAAAATATGCAGATGGGCTAAATAAACTGGGACAATATATAGAGAGTCGCGATGCTCAAGTGGAGCGCTTACGAGCAGTGGCACTCGATATTACTCGTCTGGAACGTGAGGTAGCGGATTTAGAGCAAGACCTGGAAGAGCTTAAACATCTGGATCGGCTCATCGCTCAGGCGAAGTCTGAGCGCGACGCAAGTGAAAAAGCAGACCAGCAGGTACGCGAACTGGAAGGCCTGCGCAAGCAGCTAGAGCAGTTGCAATCGCTGGTTCAGCAATATACAACCGATCACGATGAACGCCAACAACAGGCGTATGAACTACGGGAATGCGCCGATCAATTGGAAGAGGTTAAACAGGACATTCAAGCGCTCAATGATCCTCGCTCGCAGAGCAAGACGCAGCAAACAATTATTAAGCAAGAAGCGGCCTTCGAGCAACAATTGCAAGCTGAACAGCAAGAGGTGCAGGAGACCGAAGAGCAGTTGCGTCAATTGGAACAGCAACTGGACCTCTATACTGAACTCGATGCCCAGATTGGCCAGCAGGAAGCTATCCGACAGCAGAGCGAGCACGGGCACTCTACCTATCTGAAAAATATAGATACGGCGAAACTACTCCCCGAACGCGAGAATGCGTACCGGCAGGCTCTTGAGAAAGCTGAGCAGGCCGAGCAAGACCTACTCGCTGCCGAACATGCATACCAGCAGGCGCAGGATGCGTTCAACGAGCAGGAGCTTGTTGAGGTCGAAGGAGAAATCACCCGGCTCACAGGTGAGTTGGCGAGGTTAGCTGAAGCCATGCGTAAATTACAGCTAGACATCAACGAGCTTGAGCAAAAGATAGTGCATGCCGAAGAGCTGCTCGTTGAGTTGGAGGCGGCTGAAAAAGAAAAACAGACGCTTGAAGAACTGCACAAGATGCTGGAGCAATTTCGCAAGATAATCAAAGAAGCTGCGCCCCATGTGCTGAAAGCCATGATGAACGATATCTCCATTGAAGCGAACCGCATCTTTGGCGAAATCATGGGTGATCGCAGCGCGCAACTCTCCTGGCAAAATGATTATGAAATCGTCCTGCATCGCCAGGGTGTCAACCGCACCTTCAATCAATTGAGTGGAGGCGAACAGATGAGCGCAGCGCTGTCAGTGCGCCTGGCATTACTCAAAAAGCTCTCTACACTGAATATCGCATTCTTTGACGAGCCTACCCAAAACATGGATGAACTCCGCCGCTCGAACCTGGCAGAGCAGATTCGACGCGTGCGAGGTTTTGATCAATTGTTTGTGATCAGCCACGATGATACGTTTGAGCAAGGTCTTGATAGCCTCATTCGTTTGCGTAAGATGGATAGCCAGACGTTTATCATGACTGAGGATGATGGAATGATGGTGGAAGAGCAGGTACAGGTCCATGCTTCATAAAGGTAAACTTCAGGCAGCCTTGAACTTCAAGCGAGGGCAATTCAACGCCTTCGATGGTTCGTTTAGCGATCAGCTGAATGCTTATCGCAATGCCCTCGAAACGCTTTATGCGCGTTACCCTTCAAGTACGCATTTAGAGCATGTGCTCCCACCAGATGGTATTGGCATGCCGCCAGCGGGGGCGCGCCCAAGTATCGAATATGATCGTTGGCTGGCTTATACTACACAGAATGACTACCATGGGCCATACTTTCCTTTTGGGCGCGAGTTTGCCAACCACGAGCAAGCGCGCCAGTGGGCTGAATGCATCGAGGGCATAACGACGCTCGCCGTCGATGGCAGCCAGCTGCAACCGTGGCGCGACGCCTCCATCCCGGTGGCCTTGATCCAGGTTGGCCTGTTTGCCAATCCCCATACCCAGGGGCGTCCATACACCAAAGATGTACGCTTAGAGGTGCTCTCGCCCGATGAGATCATGGAGGAGTCCAAGACTGAGAGCAAAGACCCCGATAGCTATCCCTATTCGGAAATGCAGGTGACGCTGTGCCGCTATACGTTGGAGGTGGAGACGCTCTGCAACCAGATGGAACATTATGGCCAGGCGCGTCGAGCCGACGACCCCTCGCATAGCCCCGTGGTCTTTTTCGACGGTTCGCTCGTGGTTTCTTTCGCTTTGACCATGCCCAGTCCGTACCGGGAACGCTACATTGCTTCGGCCATCTCGCTATTGCAAACATCAGAGCAACAACGAGTCCCACTGATCGGCTACATCGACACCAGCTATGCGCGTGACATGATTACGATGCTACGACGCCTGGATGCGATGGAACGGCAGCCTGTACTGCGCGAAACGAAAAAGATTCACGATTCGCTGCTGTGGCAGGGGCATCTACGCTGGGGGGATCGTACTCCCGCGATGATCTGCGCTCGCGGTGACATCCTGGAGGACTATGGGCCTTATCGCGAACGCGTGGCCTTCTGCTACCTGCAAACCACGTCAACACGCCCACCCGCTCGCCTGGAGTTTCCGCGCTGGATGCTGGATGATGGAGTGCTGGAACCTGTCCTGGACGTGGTACGCGCCGAGGTGATTGCCGGACAGGGTTATCCCTACGCGATTGAGGCGGCTGACGCCGTAGCGGTGATTACCATGCAGGATCGCGCCGAGTTTTACGGCTTATTCCAGGAATTTGTGGAGCGGCAGGGGATGAAGTTTACCTTTTCGACGAAGGCGATCAGTAAGAGTAGGAGGAGGTGATCGACTCGGCAGAATCAAATCGTCGATCTCCTGTACAACCCTCGCTCTATCAGGTATACTCTTCTGGTGGATTGCTAACCGGCATCTACAGAAGTGAGCAAAAAGATTGGGCAATCAAACTTCATGATTGTGATTCTTCAGTAAAACTTTGCGAAATCGGCATCTGAAGAGAAAGTACGGTTCTTGAAAAGGGCTTGATTCACTATGCAGACAGATCATCCGCTCAATGCAGAAAGCCAGCCAACAGAGGCTCCCGGCGCTGCTCCCGTGATCCGTACCCCTGACCAGCGCGTGCGTGTTTTTATCAGTTCAACGCTCGATGAGCTCGCACCGGAGCGCCAGGCGGCACGAGAAGCCATTGCCCAATTGCGCCTGACCCCCGTGTTCTTCGAAGCCGGTGCGCGCCCTTATCCACCGCGCGAGCTGTACCGGGCCTACCTGGCGCAGAGCGATATCTTCCTCGGCATCTACTGGCAGCGCTATGGCTGGGTCGCCCCCGGTATGCAGGTATCCGGCCTGGAGGACGAGTACCAGCTCTCGAGCAGGAAACCGAAGCTGATCTATATCAAGACACCCGCTCCAGAGCGGGAGCAGGACTTGCATACGCTGCTCGACCGCATCCGCACGGAGGATACCGCTTCTTACCAGAAGTTCGCCACGCCCGAGGAGCTGCGCGAGCGGATCGCCAACGACCTGGCGCAGCT
>WNGJ01006324.1_pt1 | contig 12520 bp, 11 predicted proteins | sample 5400611 | NCBI WGS metagenome assembly WNGJ01 (sample SAMN13153375, study PRJNA577476) | soil metagenome | isolation source: 40 cm soil or saprolite under Garry oak tree replicate 1 | place: USA:California | collected 2016-06-15
TGCCCTGCGCGTTCCCAGCTCCATGCCTTGCCTGGTTGGTAGATGGCCTTCTTCGGCGTTTGGCAACCTGGGAGCCGGAAACACCTCCCGCTTTCGCGGACCTCTCTGTATGCAGAGGAGTGTGAGGCTTTTCCTGAGAGAGGGTCTGATAACGAACGAGCAGGCGTTGTCCTATGACCATGGACGCATTGCGGTCGGCATTCCCACGCATCTGGCAGCCCGAGCACCACACGAGAGACGCTCCTGGGGTGTATTCTTCGGCTGGCTGTCCTGCATTGTAGCGCGCCACAGGGCGTTGACAACGAGCACACTCCCGACTGCTATTCTTGGGATTAACCCGACAGGTCACGATTTGTGCATTCCACGCCTGATACCTGGCGTATTTGAAAATGCGACCTTTTAACCAATAGGAACGTTTTTCATTGCCCCTCTTGCTGTACTTGCCTTTCTGTGGCTTGAAATGGGCCAGATGTTCAAAGACCAGAATGCTTGCCCCATGTGCTTGTGCGAACTGGATGATCCGATGACTGACCTGGTGGGCCGTATCTTCATCGATGGCACGTATCTTCGCCCACAAAGCGGCATTGTCTTGTTCACCTTCAGCGATGATGCCCGTTTTTCGTCGGTTGCGGGCAATCCTTCCCGACAGTCGCTTCCTAAGGCCGTGTAATTGTTTGCCCCCGCCTATGAAGCGGGTCGCAATGACCGTGCCTTTGACCGTTTGAATGGTACAGACCGCTAGATGCTCAGTGATATTCAAGTCTACTGCACAGATTTTCACGTCGGGAACACACGTGACCTGCGTTTCTACTTTCTTCGGATGCCTCATCACTCGTTCGATGGGAAAATGCAACCACCAGTGGTTGTGATGCAGGACCAGTTGCGGGCTCTTCGTCTCCCATCCATCTGCGGGCTGTCGCCCGCAGATACGCACTTTGATCCAGCTCCAGGACTGGCCTGTCCAGAGTTTGAGCAGGACCGTGGTGCCGGTGTGCTCTTTCCACATACCTGCATACAGAATGGTTGACTTGTTCCACCTGCGCGGAGGGACTGGTGGGCGGAGCGTGCATTTCTTCCCTTTCGCCTCTGCCTGCTCCTTGTGCTTGCGCCACCTGGCGAGATGGGTAGAGAAGGACCGGGCTGAGCCAAGAGCGGCGTTGATGGCAGCACGCCGGAACATCGCCGGAACATTCTGGGCGAGAGCGGAGAGTGGCATGAGAGAATGCGGGTGCTCTTTGGTCACGTGGGTGAGATGCTCCAAGGCACTGAGTGCCTCTTTGTTGGAGAGATTCAGTACGTCTGGATGCGCCTGGATGACCTCGAAATAGAAGGCTGCGACCTGATTGAAGAGGGTTTGTGTGGCTGCGAAACAGGCAGCATGAACTGCTCTGTAGCTGAGGGCCTGTTTAATGGTTTTGGTCGCTTTCGCCATCGATCCTTTCTCCTTGTGACAGGTGTTACTGCTCTTGCTCAGTCTACCACATCGAGAACATCTTTTCAACAAACAAGGGCTAAAGCCCAAACAAACCCGCCTATCTACACGGGATGAATCCACGGTAGCTTGCGGCGGGTTCTTCTCTGTCAAGGATTTGTAGTTCATTTTGAGTGGATGTCAGGTATTGGGCAAGGTCGGATGATAGTTTGGGTTCTGTGTAAAATCGAAGGCTTCGTAGAAATCGCCGATTTGTTTCAAGCCGTCACGTGGTGGTTCTGCCGGGCCTTTCGGCTTGCCATTTGCCGCGTCGTTATTCGTCCCCGGTGTCGAAGTATCAAACTGGTGGTTGATACTTGCCAGCGAGGGCAAAGCAAAGCGGCGCTCAATAAACTTCAAGATCGAGCTATGTTCGTATAGCTGTCCTGAGACGTAGCCACGCCTGGCATATGGTGAGATAACCAGCGCCGGCACACGGATGCCCAACCCATAGGCGTCCACCTGTGGCGGCGCTATATGGTCGAAGAAGCCCCCTGCCTCATCATACGTCAAAAAGAGCGCGGAACTTTTCCACGAGCTAGAGGACATCAACGCATTGATTACATCCGCCATCTTCTGCTGGCCCATCTGAATATCGTAGGGTGGATGTTCGCTGATCAACTCCTCCGTAATTAAAAAAGACACCTGCGGTAAGGTTCCAGTCTGCAGATCGGCGTTGTAATCATCTTCAGTAAAATGGAGGTGTTGATCATTCTGCCATTTTTTGAAGAAGGTTAGTCCATTGAAATGTTCCAGAGAGCCTGTACTCCCCAGACCCAAACCAAGATTGTAGCACTTCCAGGAGACTTTATAAGCATCCAACACATCTACAATCGTCGGCCAATCCACGCTTCCGGGAGAAAGGGTGTCTGTAGTATTACCACCGGCAGTGCCCGACACCAGGGACAGGCGATTCGGAACTGTTGGGCCAAGTACAGAGCCGAAATAGTTGCCGCATAGTGTAAAGGCATCGGCCAGTCTGTAGTAGAAGGAGAGGTCTGAGCCATCATAGTAGCCGAGCGCGTCCGAGCCATCGGTGGTATAAAAACCATTCATGGTTCCCTTGTTCCATTCGCTGTGAATGGACTGCCAGCTGTGCGAGGGATCAAGTCCGATTGGGAGGAAGTCATGATGTGGTGTGACGGTACCGCCGTTGCCATCCGGCTGTGAATAGTTCGAAGGGACGCCAAATGCTCCAGCCCGTGGATAATAGCCAAAATAATTGTCGAAGGAGTGATTTTCCTGACAGGCAATCAGGACGTGGTTGATCGGGTTGGAGGTGCTTGCATACTTTTCGGCAGTTACTCTGCTGGCTGCAAATATACCTGCGTCGATTGAGAGACCAGCGCCTGCAAGTATGCCGAGGTTGCGTATCGCTCGACGACGCGATAAACGCATACTGAACCACTGTCGCAGATCCATAAAAATCCTTTCTCGCTACAAAAATAACAATAAAGGGGTTCTGAATTAAAATGAACGCTTGCTATAAGCATATTTCCCCATCTATCTTGTTCTATTGGTCTCTCTCCTAATACGCATTTCACAGAGGAGATTTGCGACCCGAGGGTCGCTTCTATCGTTATGTTGAAGTGGCTGTGTTTGGCTCCGCCAAACACAGCCACTTCAACATAACGAACTAAAACCTACTAGCAACCTTGTAATAAACATGGTAGAATAGCCTAACCTAACCTAAAACAAGATGTTTGAATAGAGTGAACTGATTATGCGTTACGCCATTTTTTCTGATATACATGCTAACCTGGAAGCACTGGAAGCAGTGCTTGCGAAGATCGACGAACTTGCGCAAGAGGAAACAATAGAACAGATATGGTTTCTTGGTGACCTGGTGGGCTATGGACCCGATCCCAACGAATGCATTCTCAAACTGCGTGAACGTACTGACGTTATCATCGTCGGCAATCACGACTGGGCAGCTGTAGGCAAAATTGACCTGGAAGACTTTAGCGCAGCAGCACGTATATCGGCTGAATGGACTGCTGAGCAACTGACCGAGGAGCATCGCGCGTTCCTGACAAATTTACCTGAACGCCTGGAAATTGGCGAATGCACGCTTGTACATGGCAGCCCTTATGGTCCACTCTGGGAGTATCTAACATCTGAAGTGCTCGCGGAACGCAGTTTTCAATATTTCAGCAGTCGCTATTGCCTGGTTGGTCATACCCATGTGCCTGTAATCTTTCAACAGCCGGATACATTTTCCAACGCTCCAACGCTTCCACTGCAAAGCGATGAACCGGCTATAGCGCTTCCTCAGTCAAATGGTGTTGAACATCATGCAAATGGAAATGATGAAGAAACTGCAAAAATGGTAGCAGTACAACCAGCGACACAGCAATCAACGCTCTCCGCGAAGGTTGGAGGAAGCACCGAAGGCGCTTTCAAGGATCCTGAAAGCGGTCAGATCGTCGTTGAAGATGAGGCCAACACGATACTAGAAGAGGAAGTTATACAAACTCCCGATGAGGCATCCCCAGGTGTAGAAGCTGTCGAAGATGTCATGGAAGGGGCAGACGAACCTGCTAGCACTGCTTCCGAAGTTAGCTCAGCGGAGAATCAAAGTGCTACCATTCCCGTACAGGATGGGGATGCTTCGATCCCTGAAGACGCCACCGATTTGAATATGGAAGATATCGCTACCTCTGATTCTGAGAACGCGACTGGAGAAAAAACAGATGGTGCCAGGACGATGGAAATTCCGCCTGATGAAGATACTACCCTGCAAATAGATACCCTTCCCAGTGAAGACACCGCTCAAGGTGTAGACATTCCAATTGATAGTGAACAGACTGACGATGATGACTTTATGATCAGCGATGATGCAGATCAGCGAGCCGGTGAGACGACACCTGAGCCTATCACTGCCGGTACTGATGATCAACTGAGCGGTGAAATCGAGGAACTACTCACGCTTTTGGGTTTGAGCCAGAGCATGATCCAGGTGACAAATGAGATGATTGCTTCACCGGAGGGCCATTGGGAGGCTCCTGACGGGTACCGGGCCATCATCAATCCAGGTGGAGTTGGTCAGCCACGCGATGGCGACCCACGGGCTGCGTTCATGATCTACGACACCGAACGCGGTTTTGAGTTTTATCGTGTTCCGTATCCATTTGAGAAGACGCAGGAGAAGATCATTAAAGCGGGGCTTCCTCATTATTTGGCGGTACGCCTGGAATATGGTCGGTAGTTCGCTATGAAACTGGTTGTTGGCCTTGGTAATCCAGGCCCAGAATATGAACGTACACGCCACAATGTGGGTTTTCGCGTAGTAGATAAACTCGCGTCAAAACTCGGCTGGAAATGGTCAGAACGGCGCAACCGGGCAATGCTGGCGAGTGGCGTCATTGGGCTTGAGAAAGTCGTACTGGCTAAACCAATAACCTTTATGAATCTCAGCGGTCAGGCGGTCGGAGAACTCGTACGCTGGTATAAAATCCAGCCGGAAGACATGCTGGTTATCTACGACGAGCTTGACCTGCCAGTTGGCAAAGTACGCCTGCGAGCAAGGGGCAGCGCCGCCGGACACAATGGACTGGAAGACATTATTCATCATCTCCACACAAATGCATTTCCTCGCTTGCGCGTCGGCATCGGGCATTCTGCCAATAGCCATATCAAAGGGAAGGATTATGTTTTAGGCATACCTACAGAAGATGAACGTATCCTACTCGAGATGGGCGAAGACAGGGCTGTTGAGGCAATAGAACTGGCGATCAGGCAGGGCATCAGCACAACGATGAACATTGTCAACACTGATCCTGAAGAGGCAGCACGCAAAGAGGCCGAAAGATTACAGCACCAGAAGGAACGCCAGGAACAGGCCCGTCTGAAACGAGAGGCTGCGCAAAGGGAGAAGGAAGCGGCCCTGGCACAGGTCGTACAAAAGGAGCGGGACACGGCCCAGTCTGAGGGCGAACAGGATGGCCCCCAACCCAGCCCCGAGGGCGGCCGCAAGGGCACGCCCCTACTATATACGGATGAATCGGCTACTAAAATAAACACATGACAAATAAAAAACAATTCACGACTATTGATGAATACATCAAAGCATGTCCGGAGGATGTGCAAAGCATTCTTGAAAAAATAAGGCAGACAATACGAAAAGCGGCGCCTGAAGCCGTAGAGACAATTAGCTACGGAATGCCCACATTCAACCTGGACGGCAAATATTTAGTATATTTCGCCGTCTGGAAAAATCATATTGCACTGTATCCGATACCCTCAGGCACTGAAGCATTCAAAAAGGAATTATCGCGATATAAACGCACAAAAGGCTCGGTACACTTCCCATTTGACAAACCTATTCCATATGATTTAGTGGAAAAAATTGTGAGATTTCGAATGAAGGAAGATTTAGAAGGATACAGATAACGGATGCCCAGTATCCATTGACACCGACGCTGCCGACGTGCTATCATCCAGCATATGAGTAACAGGTATATGTTCCCCTCAGGCGGTGTGAAACCGCTTTTTACTGCGTAAGCCCGGCGCTTTCGGCTTACGTGGCTGTTTGTTAGCTGCGCCACCCTCGCGCGCAGCGCCTTCGGCCTCGCGTGATGGTTTGTGTTGCCTCCATCTTGCGACTTGCCTCAGCCCCGTGTTGATCGGACCCCCTGTGTCGCCGAGCTCCCTCTCATTGCTTCTGCCGTTCTCTGCCTTTTTGAGAGGTTGCCAATGTCTCTTATCGATCAGACTGTCTCAAGCCAGACCAAGAGCCTCTGGCATCAGCGCGCGTTTCTACTGCTCTGGATCGCTTCTTCTACCGGCTATTTGGCCAGGTTAGTCGTGAGGCTGGCACTGCCACTGGTTGCCATCCGGCTGACCACTTCGCCGCTGCTCGTCTCCGGCGTGACGTTCGCACTTGCGGTTTCCCACAGCCAGCTGGGCGTGCAAAAGGAGGCACGTCTCCTCGTTCTTCACCTTCTTGTAATACAGGTCGAAAGAAAGGATGTTTCATGGTCAACACGACCCTCCCCAATCGCCGTCTGCTCTTGATGACGTTGGGCCTGACGTATATCGCTATAGGCATGCTGGGCGTGCTGCCGGGAGCCTCGCTGATCCGACTGGCTAGCAATACACACGTCTCGCTGGAAGTGGCGGGCTCCATGTTCACACTCTCGGCCTTTGGCAGTATGCTCGGCATAGTCCTGAGCGGATTCCTCATGAGATATATACAACCAAAATATCTGCTCATGCTGGGCCTGTTCTTTCTGGGTTCCGGTTCCACGACGATAGCTCTGACCAGCTCATTTCCTGTGTTACTGCTCGGCCAGATGGTGATAGGACTGGGGTTCGGCTTCATTGACCTCAGTTTGAATACCATTGCAACCCTGGCTTTCCAGGAGACGCTGAGCGAAGCCCTGAACACTCTTCACGGGCTGTTCGGCCTGGGGTCGCTGCTCGGACCCTTGGTCCTTGCCTTTGGTCTGCACTTTTTCAAGAGTCTGAAGCTTTCCTACTTCGTAGGCGCGGGCGTTGCCGCCATCACCATCCTGTTGCTCCTGGGGCAGCAGCTCCCCGAACTGGCACGTCAAGCAACGAACGTGCAGCAAAAGCGAGCAGCGAACAGAGAACTGCAGAAAGTGCTCAGACAGGGATTACTCTGGTTGATGGTCTTACAGCTGAGCATCTTTTCAGCTGCGGAGATCGGCTTTGGCAACTGGATCGTCACAGCGGTCAGCCAAAGCGCCGCTATTAGCCTGGCACAAGCTGCCCCTGTAGCTACCGCTTTCTTTCTTGGCCTGACGGCTGGGCGGCTCTTTGGCGCGCAGTTGCTCAGGCGTGGCTGGATGAGTGAGGCGTCCCTGCTCTATGCAGCTCTCTGCGGAGGAGTTTTTTGTGGCACAATCGTGGCAATGTTTCCCGGCCAGGTGCTCGTCTCCTACGTTGCAAGCGCGCTGGTGGGCTGTTTTTATGGGCCACTCGAACCCAGCATTATGGCAATCACCTCACGCCGTTTTGTGCATGCGATTGGCCCGGTCAGCAGTATTCTGATCATCAGCACAAATGCGACCTCGATGATTGTTCCGGCAGCAATGGGTCTCCTCATTCCAGCCCTGGGCATCAACTGGGTGATGGCCATTCCCGCTCTGTGCTGTGCGTTCGCTGTGCTCCCCATGGCGCTGGCCAATCGTGCGCAACCTGAGGCGCAAACCGACCACCATGATGGGTGACACCCGTTGGTAGTGCTTGCGAGAACATCTGATCTGAGACAAGCGAGACGATAGGTACCAAAGATGTTGACCGGCAGCGGGGCTTTCTCGTGAACAAGCTATCCTTTTGACGTTTACACCTCTTCCCTTTGAGATGCGTGTGTGAGAGTAAAACGCTGCAATGTGATTAAATTGTGTGGCCAGGATACTACACTTCGTAGTAGAGAGAGTGCGAGGTTTGATTTAACCCTGGGGCTGAGCGGGGCATTTCAGGGGCTGCTCGCATCTGACCGCTCGTGAAGCGAAGATAACGGAAGAAGAGCGCTATCTTTCTCCTGCTCACAAGGAGGTATTATCATGCTACTACAACAAGAGAAGAACAATTCACCTGTCACCTCTCATCATACAGATGTGCAATTGCTCGCTGGTGCAGAGAAGGTCGTGGAGGTAAGACAGCCGGGAATCGCATTGCGGATAGGGACTGCCCTTGATCCGGGAATCGAACGTAAACTACGGCCCAACGAAGATACGCTCTCCGTCACCCGCCATGTCATCCCCTTTGCCTCGCCGAAGCCGTTTGTTCTCCTCATCGTGGCGGACGGTATGGGGGGACAAGGGCACGGACAAGAAGCGAGTCGGCTCGCAGTACAATCCCTGACTGAGTCTGTATCTGGTTCACTCTGCTCAAAGCAGGCGACGTCACAGACCTTTCTCTCCGTGCTCAAAGCGGGTGTCCAGTCTGCCAATCGGGTGGTGTATCAGCGCAACCGGGAGCAGAGAACCGAGATGGGTACAACGATGACGGCAGCCCTGATAGTTGATACCACGGCCTATGCAGCGCACGTAGGCGACAGCCGGTGCTACCTCTATCGCGAACCCGGTGGTTTGTCGCAGATCACGCACGACCACTCGCTCGTCGCCGCTCTCGTGGAAGCAGGAGTCATCCAGCCGGAAGACATCTATACCCATCCCAGGCGCAATCTCATCTATCGCTGCCTGGGCGAGAAAGCGAGCGTAGAGGTGGACGCATGTGCCGTACCGCTCGTTGCTGGGGACATCCTGCTGTTCTGTTCTGATGGGCTGTGGGAAATGGTGCGCGACCAGCAGATTGCCGCCATCTTGGCCTCACCCACGCCTGATCCTTCGCAGACAGCGCATGCACTCCTTCAGGCAGCCCTGGCAGGTGGAGGGGCAGACAATGTGAGTGTCATTGTCGTGCAAGTGGATAAACTGTAGCTCCGAGAGCGCTGAAGCCTTTTGTTTCTATCTTGTTGAGCTCGAGGGCGCGCATATCAAGGAACCTATCTGGTTTGAATGCGATGAGGTAGAGTTAGTGGATTGTCCATCTTCAGATGATGAGAGGGAATTGGCAGGAGGCCTTGCACCTGCAAGCAGGAAGTGAGCCTTTTTTAGGTCTGCGCAAGTAAAATGAAACTCAACTGTATCGAACCGACTGCTGCCAAAATGAGAACGAAGCCCCTCCCGGACTGCTGTCACCAGGCGTCTCTCGTCTAAAGGAGAAGTGCTCTAGGCTTCTTCAATCCATCCATGCTCCTCGCGAAAACACAGCCCGTGTTGTCGCGCCTCCTGCGCCGTCAGATAGGGCAGAAGGTGGCCCACCAGGGGCTGTCTGGCTTTGTAGCGGCACAGATTGTCCTGCGCACGTTCGCTCAGGAGGGACAGACCGGCCAGCGGGTCCCCAAGCGTCTCTTGCAAGTAGTGGTAGATACGCTTTGCCTGCGCCTCATCTTCCTGTCTTTGAGCGTGATGACCCAGATAGCCTGCTATACCAAAGAAGTCCTCCTCGCTTACCAACCCAAGATGCTCAGCCCAGAGCATCAGGCGTAAGCCCTGCGCCAGTTCCGCGTCTAGCGTGGTGACATTCATCTCGGTATCGTCACGCATACCTCGATTGTTCAAATTCGCCGAGCCGACCGTGGTCCACAGATCATCGACGATGGCCACTTTGGCATGGACGTAAATCGGGCGGTAGTGTTCCCCGTCCTCCTGGTGGGTCGAGCTCCCCAGGCAGAAGACCTGGAAGCGTCCTTGCGCTACAGCTTCAGGAGCTTCTGCACTTACGTGCAGAAGGCTAGCATCTGTGTCAGGGCGACCAATATTGGGGTGGTCAGGCAGCACAAGGGCAAGCGTGACTCCACGTCTCAAGGCATCACCCAGCTCACAGAGGAGGTGTTCCATCGCAAGGCAGTTACTTCCCAGGAAAGGAAGAACGATCCCTAGACCGGAATGGAGCCAGAAGTATTGATTCTCCAGGTAGACAAAACGGTGCGCGTTGCCCAGGCCGTTGAGATATTGCTGTGCGATCCCCTGGATGCCAGCAGCAGGCTCAAAGCTATAGGTGTGTTGGGGAATGGTACGGGCTACCTGCACGATGGTCTTGTTTTCCACTGGAGGAGCAGGGGGGTGCTCGGGAAGCAGCAATTCCTTCCAGGCATGACGCTCCACCACACTATTCCACCGTTGGCGAAAATTGTGTTCGACATCCCTTGCTGCCGGTCCTTCGATCAGTGCATGGACATCGTGCCACGGATGGGGGATCTTTCCCTCTTTGTTGCGGCGAAAAGGGGACTTCATGACGGTGCGGCGCCTCAGGATCCGTGGGACGAACTTCGAGATAGGTCGAACGCTTGGCATGGTGGCGAGGGAACGCTACGGCCAGTCCGCCGCCAGGTACCGAACCGATCCGATCTATGGCCGAGCCCGCCGCCAGTACTACCAGCGCAACTACCCGATCCACTGGGAGCGCATGCGCGGCGTCGCGGCCGCTTTCGGCGTCGACCCGGAGGACGATGCTTTCGACCTGTCCGGCCTCATCTACAACGCCTTTTCGGGCGGGAATATTCCGGTCGGCTGCTCGACGGTTTCCGTTCCCCCGTCCTTGACTGCCACTGGCCACGGCTATCTCAGCCGCAACTTCGAATTTCCGCCCGTCTCGCTGGCCGACTTCCTGCACGACTTCCTGCAGTTGCCGCTGCCACCTGAGGACAAGGCCAAGCAACGCCCTGCGTTCAGTGAGCCGTACCTCATGGAGTGGTATCCCCAAGACGGGGGGTATGCCTCGATTGCCATCCAGGCGGGGGACCTGCTGTCGGGAACGTTCGACGGGATGAACAGCGCGGGCCTCGTGGTGGCGATCCTCGCCGATGCCGAAGCGATGATGATGATGGGTCCCAACATCGAGATCCACCCGGTGCAGCATATCCGTGCGATCGGGTTGCTTGAGAACCAGGTGATGCGCCTGCTGCTCGACACGTGCCCAACCGTGGACGAGGCGCGCGAGACGCTGCTTGCGATCAAGGACTTCTACAAGTTCATGCCGATGATCTACACCGTCGCCGATCGGACTGGCCACTCGTTCGTGTACGAGCACTCCATTGGGCGCAATGCGCAGTACGTCATTGAGGGCACAGGCTCGCCACAACTCGCGACGAATTTCCTCCAGCATCGCCATCCAGCCGGTGATCCGGCCTTCGACGCTCCGCTCACTCCGGAGACAGACATGTTCTGGCGCTACCGCAAACTTTCGGACCTGGTCTCCGCACACGGGCGGCCTTTCACCGCGGATGACTTGAAGGTGCTGCACGCTGAGGTCAGCTTGCCGAGACTCTTCCAGAATCTCCGCGTGGCCGCCACCGCTCAAAGCCCTGGTGGGGTGGACGCCGGTTCTGCCGCGTACTTCCAGAACAGAACGTTGTGGTACAGCTTGTTCGACCAGGAGACCGGGACGGTCGCCTACCGCTTCTACCTGGGGGACGAGATGTCCGACGACGGCCACCTCGACGCCCGCCGGAGCGATTACCTGACGTTCACGCTCGAGGACTTTGGTAGCACGGTCAGTTGAGCGCCGGTTGCCCGACACCCACGTTGACGAGGTCCTCGACGCTTCCGGTGGCCCGGCTTTCGGCCCCGGAGGTGCTCACCGTGTCGCGGGTGGAGGAGCAGCGTCGCTGGTCCATCCTCTCTTGTGAGGAGAGATACCTTGAGTGCTTCTAGACAGCTCGAGAGAAAGGGAGGGAACTCCTATGTCACAGACACAACCACACGTTACAACCTCATCTGAGCTTGCGGGACGCCGACGATGGCCGCTGATCGTGCCGGCGCTGTTTACGCTCAGTTTCTTGCTGGTCATCTACTACGTGGTAGCCGACGTCGTGTTTGGGGTCAAGTACTTCTACCAGTGGAATCCGTTCACTAAGGACATAGCGGACGTTCAGTACACGCTGTCGGTCTGGGCCTGGTACCTTTCGGTGCCGCTGGCGGCGATTCTTGTCCGCAGGCCGAAGGTGTCTAGCGGACGGAGGAAACCGTGACCGATTCGTGAGAGGAAAGCCTGCGAATGTGACCCCGCTGTGATGTCCAGGCATTACACTGCATGCTGAATGAATAGCTGCGGTGAGAGGGTTTTTTACCGTCAGTAACCTGGATGTCACCGCGAAAGGAGCAACACATGAATCTGACTCTCTGGTCATGGGTCATTTTGCTGGGGGTGTCCGCCGTGCTGGCGACGGCGGCGCAGTACCTCTTCTTCAGCCATGACCGGAAGAGGACCGACTACGACTGGGTGTACATCGCTGGTGGGGCGCTGATCGGTGGCTTCACCGCAACCGTATGGTACCACGTCGGCCCGGTGGTGGCGGGCCTCTACCTCCTGCCGGCCCTGGCTGGCGCGGTCGTCCTGGGCGCAGTGGTGGAGGTGGTCTATCGCGCGTTCATCCGGCCGCGCCAGCGGGCGTAGCGTCACCTGTCTCGGGCGGAGACGCGGCGCGTCCCCACCCGGCAAGGGTTGCCAGGCTGCAACACTGGAAGGCGACCGACCTCACTGGCACAAAGGAGTGAGCAACAGTAATCAAAAATG
>WNGJ01006326.1_pt1 | contig 12518 bp, 9 predicted proteins | sample 5400611 | NCBI WGS metagenome assembly WNGJ01 (sample SAMN13153375, study PRJNA577476) | soil metagenome | isolation source: 40 cm soil or saprolite under Garry oak tree replicate 1 | place: USA:California | collected 2016-06-15
GAGCGAAGGCAGGTACAGCCGCCGAGGACGGTCCCGGCGGAAGCGCATTGTTATTGACATATCGATTCATATCTGAAGACTGCGCCGTAGCTGTGACAGTACGGAAAACGCCGCTAACGCTCAAATAGCCTTCGCGCTCACTCTCCGGGGTGATCGTAATATTGGCCGGAGTGTAATAGTTCAAGTTATCACGCAACTTGAACGCTTCTACGGACGCCAGCAGTTGTTCGGCCAGGCGTGCCAGTCGCTCCATATTTTGCGCGGCCTCGCGTGTACTCATGCTGCTGTGTTGAGTGGAATTGGAAACCCCTTGCATGATTTGCACGACCGTGTTTGAGGACTGCAACTGCTGCGTTGCCATCTGGTTGATGTTTTCAATTTCACGCCCCTGGCGTTCAACAACGGAGTAGATCGACTCGAGTGCCGAACCTGCCTCCTGCGCCAGGTGCGCGCCCGCTGACGTTTCACGTTCCGTATCTTGCATCGAAACGGTTGCCGCGCCGATATCTTCGCGAACGCTGCGAACTATACGCGCGATCATGCTGGCCTGGTCCTTGGCGCGTTCCGCCAGGCGGCGAATGTCGGCTGCCACAGCGCCGAAGCCTTTTCCGTTTTCACCGGCCATTGCTGCCTGGATTGCTGCGTCCAGCGCCAGGCGATTGGTCTGGTGCGCGATGTTGGAGATCACCGCTACGATATTATCGATTTCGCGTGAGCTATCACCAAGCGCCTGCACTTTTGTTGCTGTTTCCTGCACATATACATTGATGCGCCCCATACCCTCGACCGTCTGCTGCACCGACTCGCGTCCGTTTTGCGCCGTTTGCCGTGCTTCACGCGCAATCGTGTACAGCGTCTGCGCCCGTTCAGCTACCTGCCGGCTCGAATCCGCCATATGCTCGATCACGAGGCCCGCCTCCCCAATTTGCTGGATTTGCGTGTCCGCGCTTTCGACCAGTTGTGTCATACGCTCAAAGGTCATGGTAGTGGAGTTTTCGACTTCATGTGCCACCATTTTCACACGCACCACCAGGCTTCCCAGTTCTTCAACCATGTAGTTGAAGGAGTCGGCCAGCACTCCCAACGCGTCAGCCGTCACTTCCGCCTGCACGCGCAGATCACCTTCACCGACGCCGCTTACCTCGCTCACTAACTTCTCCACCTGCGCTTGCAGCGAGTCACGTTGGGCCTGCGCCTCTTGAATAAGATGCACGATGTTGTCCAGCATATTATTCATAGCGGTGGCAACCTTCGCAATTTCGTCCCGGCTGGAGATCCTGGCGCGTGCGTTCGTATTGCCTTTCGCGATGCGCTTGGTGAGTACGTCTAAATGCCGTAGAGGCTGCGTGATCGTAAGGTTCATGACCCAACCGGTTGCGATAACTATCAGGATGGTCAGGATAAAAGCTGCCAACGTGGCGATCAAAATTGGCTGCGTTTGAGAAGACCCAACTGTGGTAATAGCTTTACCCATTGAGACTGCGGCATCTACTACCTGCTGCCAGCTATTCTTGAGATCGGTAAAGGTATCCCTCGCACGAGCTACCGTTTCGTAGTCTTGATTGTAGGCCGTGTTGATCTGCGATTTGGTCAGTACGGCGCCGCTTAATATTTTGCCCTGCAAAGACTCGAGGTCTCTTAACTCTGCATCCTGGTATGTTTTATACTTGCCCCATAAAGCATTGACTTTATCGAGCGCGCTCTTCTGAGAGCTGATGATCGAGCTATTTGCAGGATCGCTGCTCAATAACATATCGTGAATGGCGCTCATATTTGGGGAGGTCTGTATCTCGTAGTTGCTTTGATAGTTCGCTATGGCCTGGTCGAACTCTGCCTCGTTGTGGCGCACTTCTTGACCATCCTGGGCGCCTGATGCGTAGAAGGATGCATCCTGGATAACACTGCCCAGACTTCCGAATATCTGGTTATGAAAAGCTTGCAGCACTGCATTCATGCGCTGCAAATTTGTCTCCTCTTGCGATGCTGCGCTCTGGGCATCAAAGCTGATTCGTACTGCCTGGCCTCGCGTTGTCAGCGAGCTGACGTAATAATTACCCAGCAGTACAATCACGATACCTGGAATGAGCGCCGCTATCGCAAATGCGATGAAGAGGCGGCGGAAAATAGGCATATTGCTAATGAATCTAACCATGTCAGCTTAATCCCTTCTCATGCAGCAAGCAATCACTATCTGCGAGCTGCCTACTGAGATGATGCGCAATCCATCCTGTGCAGAACAACCCCACTGTAGTGTACATCACCTTACCAAGAAATGAAACTTTTGGATAAGGGACTCACCTGAATATCCTATCTACTTCTAAAAAGCGTACTTCGCATATTCCGGATTTTCCGCTGCCACAGATAAGGGATATACCAGAGTAAGCTGACCCGCCTGCCATTGGAACAGGTACGCCAGGGCCTGCTCATTTTGCCCATCCGGGGCAAATTTTGCTGTTCCCTGTACCGTGTTGAACACATCCTGGGAATGAAGTTCGGTTATCAGTGCGCCATTATCGATACTGCGGGTTTTTGCCACGGCCTGCTGTAGTACCTGACCCGCTGAGTACGCCTCGGCCACGTCAGCATTGACCTGGTCTGCTGTGCCGCCGTACCTGGCGATATATGCCTGCACCATCGCGGCGTTCTGGAAGTTGTCAGCCTGTGGATACCAGCCGTTGGGAACGAACATCCCTTCCGTATATTGAACGCCTCCAATGGCTTTGATGAAGTCCTGCCCCAGGTCCGGCCCCGCCGTTGCAATAATCGCCTTGGGATGATAGTGCATTTGTTTGAAGACCGCTATTTCCGCCTGGATGTCAGGTAGAAGCGTGCCGAGAACAACTATATCTGCTTTGGACCGGACAATTTTTGCCGCATCGGCAGTAGGGGCTTTGGGGTCGCCTTCGGGATATTGCTGGTCCGGGTTGACAGTGTAGACGGTCTTGATGCCTCCCTGCTTCAGCAATTTCTCTGCCCTGACGACCTGCGGAAATGTAAATGGGTCGTCCGAACTCAGATATGCTGCTGTTAAGGATTGTCGTTGCGAAAGCGGCAATGAGAGGATATCGTACGAAAAAGTGTCCAGGTTGGATTCAACAGGGAGGGAAACGGCGAAAAGATTGTTCCATCCATTGGCGAAGACCGAGGGAGCGCCACCTGCACCTTCAACGAATGCAAATTTGTCGATGCCCTTTGCCTTCTCCGCAGCTTTCGTCAACAAAGAGGAGAATGGTCCAAGTAACAGGTCAACCTTATCATTGATCAATGTTTCGTAGTTCTTTGTAGTCAGGTCAGGGTTGCTGTTATCGTCAAGGATTTTCAACATTACCTCGCGGCCAAGTAGCCCTCCATTGCTATTGACGTTATCCGCCCAGAGCTGGTACCCCTGCTTCATCAACTGGCCGTCACTTGAGAAGTCATTGTCATTGTTTTTTGTTAAAGAGAGCGAAATCCCGATGACAACCGGATTCTGGGTGTTAAGAGTAGTAGTATTCGTGGTAGGTCCAGAGTTCTGGCTCTGCGCGCATGCGCTCAATCCCGCAAATATCATTATCAGGCTGGAAACGATGGACAGCCATGTTCTCCTTCTTACTGTGGATGCCTTGAACATGTCTTTTCTCCTCCTTCTCACTTCGAACTTCGAAGTGATGTAGTGCTACCTGGGCAATCTGAAATACATTGATCTATATCAATATGGCGGAAAGAACACCCCGAAAAATGCTGCAAATCTACTTTACCCTATTTTGTCCCAAATTGACACTTTTGGATGAGTAACTCACCTGATTTTCCTAGTCCAGGAACTACAACGCGTGCTATACTTTCAACAAACCATACTGTAGGAGCGCGATTTATCGCGCCCACCCTGGTTGCCCAAACGAATACGAGGGCGCAATAAATCACGCCCCTACAACCATAACGTGGGCGCGGCCTTGACGATGGTTCCCTTGCTGCGCGTCGAGGGCGCGATAAATCACGCCCCTACAATCATTACCGACAGAAATTGCACATAAAGGAGCCTTCCAATGCAAATATCCTCCGTAGTCGGCTGGCCTTTTCACAAGGTACTCATCCCCAATCGCGGTGAAATTGCTGTGCGTATCATTCGCGCCTGCCGCGAGCTTGGGCTAACCAGCGTTGCCGTCTACAGCGACGCTGACCGCAGCGCCTTACATGTGCGCATGGCCGACGAAGCCTATCATATTGGCCCTTCTCAGGCATCGAAGAGCTATTTACACATCCCGGCGATCATCGAAGTGGCAAAACGATCAGGCGCGCAGGCTGTTCACCCTGGCTACGGTTTCCTCTCCGAGAATGCCGCTTTTGTCGAAGCCTGTACGGAAGCAGGGTTGATTTTTGTTGGCCCGCCCGCCAGCGTGCAGCGTGCAGTAGGCGAGAAAACCGCGGCTCGCGAAACCGCCCGCGACGCCAATGTCCCCATTGTGCCAGGTGCCATGCTCGATAACCTGAATGACGCCGGTGTTGCCGGGCTTGCCGAAAAAATTGGCTATCCCCTCTTGCTCAAAGCTGCGGCTGGCGGCGGTGGTAAAGGTATTCGCTTTGTGCGCGATCCCAAAGACCTGGCCGCTTCTCTACGCACGGCGCGCAGCGAGGCAAAAAGCGCCTTCGGCGATGACCGTGTCTACTTAGAGAAAGCCATCTCTCCCGCGCGCCACATCGAGGTGCAGTTCATCGCCGATACGCATGGCAACGTCGTCCATCTTGGTGAGCGCGAATGCAGCATCCAGCGCCGTCACCAGAAATTGATCGAAGAGGCTCCTTCTCCCGTGTTAGATGAGGCATTGCGCCAGCGCATCACCGGCGCCGCCGTCAACCTCATACGCACCATCAACTACGTCAATGCAGGCACGGCGGAATTTTTACTCGGCCCCGACCGCAGCTTCTACTTCCTGGAAGTCAATGCGCGTATCCAGGTGGAGCACCCTGTCACCGAGTGGTGTACCGGTATCGATCTTGTGCAGGAGCAGTTCTGTGTCGCGGCTGGCCTGCCGCTCTCCTTTACGCAGGAGCAGATCGAGCTGCGCGGCGCGGCCATCGAAGCCCGTATCTCAGCCGAAGACCCGGAAAACCGCTTCCTGCCCGCTACCGGCACCGTCCAGGCCTTGCAGGAGCCATCCGGCCCCGGTGTGCGCGTTGATAGCGGCCTGTACGCGGGTTTACAGGTACCGCTCTTCTACGACCCGCTCCTCTCAAAACTCATCGTCTGGGGCAAAGATCGCGCGCACGCCATCGCGCGTATGCGCCGCGCCCTCGCCGAGTACCAGGTGCTCGGCGTCCGCACGACCTTGCCTTTCGCGCACTGGCTCATGACCAACCCCCGTTTCCTTGCCGGGGACCTCTCCACCGATTTTATCGCTGAAGAATGGGACACCCGCAACGCCCAATTCATTGCGCCCAACTCTGTCGACACAACGAATGATGCCATCCCTCCCTCTCAAATCGCCGCGCTGGTAGGCGCTCTATTGATGAACCAGCAAGTCGAAGAAGAGAAACTGCGCCGCATACCAGTTGGCGAGAACGGTGCGGAGACAAGTCGCTGGCGCGACGCCGGGAGAAGAGAGATTTTGAGGAGGATGTGATATCCTCCTCGCTCAGAGCCTGGGAGCCAGCATCTCCAAAAGATGTTGGCGTAATCCTTCTAACGACTGCAAGGTCTTATTCCGCTCGCTCGAGGGCGAAACTTTTTGCCGCACGAAAGCCGCGAACCCCAGCATCGCACTATTGAGCGCGTCCATTTCCTCTGCCGTCAGGGGAATGATGACTTCCAGGGCATGTGCCGGTATTCCTACCAATCGTGTATAGATCCCTTCCAGCAATTGTACCTGGCGATATTTCTCCTGCACTGGCAACCTCGATCTCCTCATGTACGCCAGGTAGCCGCGAATAATGTTCCTGAGCGCAATCAGGTCGTTGAACCCCACCAGCAGCTTTGGCACATCTCGCATGGTATGCTCGTTCATGGCTTCTCTCTACTTCCCTGATTCGCTTGCTCATCGACACGTCCCGGCTCGTTGACTCCCCAGTGCTCGGTATTCATCAGCACCTGCGCCTCCTCATGCCTGCCCTGCTCGATCAAATGCAAAATATACTCCGCTCCTCGCTCCATGCGGGCGATAATCATGTCATGCGGGGAAGTGATGGCGTAGCCTGTAAGGGCCAGATGGATAGCTTGCCCCTCTAATTCTATCCGTTCTCTGAGTCGGGCGATCTCGCTGGGGTTCTCTATCATCCTGACATGTCCTTTCTAATCCTGCCTCTACCTTGACTGAATAATCTTCCGATGAGGTTGCAAGGGACCGCTGTCGCCAGAATGCTACCCATATCAACCCCTTTGTGATAGACTGTCATAGAATAGAAGTCGGTCTATAGTGGTATATACCACTATAGACCACACAATTTGTTTGTTGTCAACGAGTGGTCTATATCGGTATACGCTAGGTGATGTGCATGGAGTTAAGCAAAGCCGAGGATATTGCTGAAAAGCTGCGAGGAGAGATACAGCAAAGCAGGTTGCAAGCAGGTACCAAAATAGCTTCAGAACGAGATCTTTCTGAGGAGTTTGGAGCGAGTCGTATGACAGTACGGCGTGCAATAGAAATTATCGAGGGGGAGGGCTTAGTAGTTCGCTACCCCGGAAGAGGCACATTCGTCAGTGGTCTACAGGAGAGGGTATTGGTAGACAGAGGAAGAGAAGTGCAGGAAGCTGTAGAAGAACATGCGGTAACCGCTAGTGAGCTACGCATGTCTGGATCTTTCCTCAAAGATATGCAACGGTTAGGACGCAAACCGCAGGTACAGTTTTTAGAGCAGCCTGGATTAGTAGCTGCCAATGCAGAAAATGCCAAGCATCTGCAAATTCCAACAGGCGCACTGGTACTGAAACGATATCGACTCCAGTTAGCCGATAACCTGCCTTACCGTCTTATAGAAAGCTATTACCCTGCTGATCTGTTTGGAGAACTTTTGACGAAAGACATCGGCGATACCCCTTTATTTATCTGGTTACAGGAACGCCACTATCTCCGAGTAGCGCGTGCTCAGGAAGTCCTAATAGCTCGTCTCGCAACTCAAAAAGAGCGACAACTGTTGCATATTTCTCCAAATGCACCAGTAGTGGCACTTAACCGCACCGTTTGGACTGAGGAAAGGCGGCCTGTGGAATGGGCGCACATCATCGCCATTGCCGGACTTTATACCTTCACTTATGAGTATGATATTCCTTCTTGGGAGCGAGATGAAAAGCATGAACAGAGAACCAGAGAACATGAATCGTATCATACAACAGATATTCGCTGAGCAGCTACATGTCGGGATGGGGATAGATTTTCACAGCCTGCATGAGAACTGCCCGCTCACATTGGCAGGTGTGACGATCCCTTTCGATAAGGGCTTTCGAGTGAAACGTAGTGATGGCGACCCCGTCTCTCATGCTCTTGTTGATGCCCTGCTTGCAGCGTTAGGAGAAGGGGATATTGCAGATTGGTTTAGTGACCAGGATGGTGTGACCGATGCCCAATCGCTAGCGTATTTAGGTGAGCTATATGAAAAACTCTTGAAGCCACGCAAGATCATTATTCTCAACATACAAGCTATCATATTAGCGGAGCAGCCAAAGTTGAAACCATTCTTTCCTCAAATGCGAGAGAATATTGCGCATCAACTTCAGACTGATCGACATCGTGTGAGCATTCAAGGAAAAACGTTTGAGGGGAAAGGTGTCATCGGTCAACAACAAGGTATCGAAGCACAAGCTCTTGTTGCTTTGTTACAAGTTGGGATTGCAAGATGAGAAATAGAGAATTTAAAAGAAGTAAGCGGTTTGGTGAGGTGCTATGTGGTGGAGTATGGTCCATTATGCTGCACCTCACCAAACCTCTGTCAGGTTACTTCTCCTGCACAGGCGGTGGCAATTCAAACGCGGGCGGCGTCTTGCCGCGCCGCTTCGCAGCCTCGGCTTTCAAACGTTCGACCGCCTCGGAGGGGACATGGCGGCCACCCAGCGGTGTTGGATGAATACCGGGTCCATGAAAGTCGCTGCCGCCGGTTGGGATCAGGTGATATTCGTCTGCCAGTGCGCGTAAGGCTTGCTCCTGCTCTGGCGTGTACTGGCCGTAGTAGGTTTCGAGTCCCACCATGCCCGCTTCACACAGTCTGGGGAGCCAGTTGCGCAGTTCGTCCAGGCCCGGCAGGTCGGCGGGATGCGCCATTACCGGCAAGCCGTTCGCGCTGGTAATCAGGCGTATTGCGTCCTCTGGCATCAGTCGATATCGTGGGACATAGGCATAGCAGCCGTTGCCGATATACTTGTCGAATGCCTCGCCGATGCTCTGCACATAGCCCGCCTCCAACAGCGCTTTCGCGACATGCGGGCGTCCCACCGCCCCCTGCGCAATTTCGCGCACACGCTCCCACTCGATGTGAATACCCTGCTCGTTCAAAAGCTCCACCATGCGCTGGCCGCGCCGCTCGCGCGCGTCGCGCAGCACCTTCAAAACAGCCTGGAAAGCAGGCCGCTGGAACTCCAGAAAATAACCAAGCACGTGCACTTCACCCCCGCTCACATCGGTATTGATCTCAATACCAGGGATAAGGTCGATATCCAGTTCCGCCGCCGCTTTTGCCGCCTCTTCCAATCCACCTGTTGTGTCGTGATCGGTCAAGGCCAGCACGCGCAGCCCGGTATCTTTGGCCCGTTGCAGCAATTCAGTCGGTGAATAAATGCCATCCGACGCCGTCGAATGCGTATGCAAATCAATATAATTGGTCATGCTCTTCCAATTCTACGTAATTACACTGTTGATTACCTTGCGTAATCAATAGATCGTGTCTCGCGGACTACACACACTTTGATCTGGCCAGGATAATCGAGGCTCTCCTCGATTTTATGCGCGATATCGCTGGCTAACTGGTTGGCGGCGTATTCATCGATCTCTTCCGGCTTCACGATAATACGCACCTCGCGGCCTGCCTGGATTGCGAACGACTTCTCCACGCCTGTAAACGAGTTTGCAATCGATTCGAGCGCTTCCAGGCGCTTGATGTACAGATCGATCGTTTCGCGCCGCGCGCCGGGGCGTGCGGCTGAAATCGCGTCTGCTGCCTGCACAATCGCGGCTTCCAGGCTCTGCGGCTCGGCTTCGGTGGCGTGGTGCGCGACCATCGCGTGGATGATCTTGGGTGATTTACCGTAGCGGCGCGCAATTTCGCCGCTAATGATGGCGTGCGGCCCCTCGACCTCCTGGTCAATGGCCTTGCCGAGATCATGCAGCAGCGCCGCCGTTTTACAGACGTTCACATCGGCGCCCAGCTCATGCGCGATGGTGCCCGCGAGAATGGATACTTCAACGGAATGCGCCAGCACGTTCTGCCCGTAACTTGTGCGGAAATGCAGCCGCCCCAGCAGTTTAAGCAGTTCGGGCTGCAATCCGTGCACATTGGCATCCAGCGCCGCCCGCTCACCCTCCTCGCGGATAATCATATCCACTTCCTGCCGCGCCTTGGCTACCACGTCCTCGATACGCGCCGGGTGGATGCGCCCATCGATGATGAGGCGCGTCAGCGCCAGGCGTGCCACCTCGCGACGCACCGGATCAAAGCCGGAGAGGATCACCGCCTCAGGTGTGTCATCGATAATCAGGTCGATGCCGGTCGCAGCCTCCAGCGCGCGAATGTTGCGCCCCTCGCGTCCGATGATGCGGCCTTTCATCTCATCGTTTGGCAGCGGCACCACCGAGACTACCGCCTCGGCTACCTGGTCCGAAGCGCAGCGTTGAATCGCCAGCGTAATGATCTCACGCGCGCGCGCATCTGCTTCCTCGCGTGCCTGCTCTTCAATAGCGCGAATGCGCCGCGCTGCTTCCTCACGCACCCGATTTTCGATACGTTCAAGCAGCACTTCCTTCGCCTGATCTTCGGTCATGCGCGCAATGCGCTCAAGCTCCTTGAGGTGTTCACGCTTGATCGCATCGACCTCTTCACGCGCCTGTTCAAGGGCGCGTTCGCGCCCCGAAAACTTGCGTTCACGCTGTTCCAGTCCCTCGATTTTTCTTTCGAGCGACTCTTCCTTCTGCTGCAAACGCCGTTCCTGGCGCTGCAGCTCGGCTCGCCGCTCAGCGTTATCGTGTTCAAGCGCCGCGCGAAAACGTGCCGTCTCCTCACGCGCTTCATGAAGCGCTTCGTGCTGCTGGAGCTGGAGTTCCATGAGCCGCTGCTCACTGGCCTCCTTTTCCATACGTAAGCGTTCCGAAAACTCTTGTTTATTTCGCGAAGCCCCGATCAAATATCCAGCGTAGAGAGCAACACCGGCCCCTACCACTAGAATAACCAGAGCGAGTACGATTATGCCTGGTTGCACCACGTCGGCCTACCTCCAATAGTAAAGGCGAACAGGCCTTTATAGCTGTCAAAAAAAGGTATAATAATGCATATGTGTTCCAGTTGGCTTTCCGCCAGAAGTATACAATATGCCAAGCATACTATATAGGAGTAGTAACAATGCTGTCAAGCATACGGCATTGCACATTCAGAGTTTGTGAATTATACCCAGGGCGCACCTCTCTGCCCTCGCGGTCGCCCAATACGCATCAACCGAACAACAAGCCCATCAACATCCGTAGGGGCGAGAGTGGTGGACGAGGGGTTGGGAGGACCTTTATGGTCGCCCGCGTCCTGTTCCCTTGGCTCCAATCTTGGAGGAACACGATCACCCCCCACCCCGCGGGCGACCATAAAGGCCCTCCCAACCCCTCATCGTCCGCCCTCGCCCCTACGGATCGTCTGGCATTCCGGCTTAGGTTGATGCCTGGTGGGCGACCCTCGCGGTCGCCTTAGAAGACAAACAGGAGCGTATCATATGAGTGAACAGCCAGAACTGCGTCCAACGCACGTTGTCACCAACTTCCTGTTGCGCACCGATGGCAACGAACCCCGTATCTTGATAGTGCGCAGAAGCCAGCGCGTTGGCAGCTATAACGCGCGCTGGGCAGGCATAAGTGGCTTCGTAGAACCAGGCGTCACGCCCGATGACCAGGCCTACACGGAAATTCGCGAAGAGACCGGCCTGCAGCGCGACCAGGTGCGCATGCTCAAACGCGGCTCCGTGATCGAGCATGCCGACGCTTCGCTCAACCGTCACTGGTATATCCATCCCTATCTCTTTGAGGTGCTTACTCCCGACGCCATCAAACTCGACTGGGAAGCAACCGAAATGCGCTGGATCGCGCCCGCGGAACTTGGCAATTACGAGACGGTGCCGAAGTTGGTAGAGGCCTATGAATCGGCAGTGAATGGAGAGGATATCTCTAAATCCGCTCGATAATCGTCGCTATACCCTGCCCGACGCCAATACACATCGTAGCCAGCCCGTAACGCCCGCCGCGCCGCTCAAGTTCGTGCAGCAGGGTGACGACCAGGCGCGCCCCGCTGCATCCCAGCGGATGGCCCAGCGCGATGGCGCCGCCGTTCACATTGAGCTTTGCCTCGTCGATCTCTAGCTCGCGCATGCACTCTAGCACCTGTACTGCAAACGCCTCGTTCAATTCCACCAGGTCGATATCCTGCATGCGCAGTCCGGCGCGCTGCAGGACTTTACGTGTCGCGGGAATGGGACCCAGGCCCATATAGGCGGGATCAACGCCCGCAACGGCTGAGGCCACAATGCGCGCACGTGGTCGCAATCCCAGCTCCTGGGCGCGGCTGGCGGCCATCAGTACCAGTGCAGCCGCGCCGTCGTTGATGCTCGATGAGTTGCCGGCCGTGACCGAACCGTCTTTACGGAACGCTGGCTTCAGCGAGGCGAGCTTTTCGAGCGAGGTATCAGCGCGTGGCTGCTCATCCATGGTCACGATGGTAGGTTCGCCTTTCTTCTGGGGTATACTCACGGGCAATATTTCTTCAGCGAAGCGCCCGTCCTGCTGCGCGGCGACTGCTCGCTGGTGACTGCGCAGCGCGAAAGCGTCCTGCTCTGCCCGGCTGATCCTCGTGCGTTCCGCGACGTTCTCCGCGGTTTCGCCCATGCTGTAGGGATGGTGCATTGCCGCGAGGCGTGGATTGATGAACCGCCAGCCCAGCGTTGTATCTTGCAGGTTCATACTGCGTGAAAACGCGCTATCAGCCTTCCCCACTACGAAAGGCGCGCGCGTCATGCTCTCTACACCGCCGGCTACAAAGACATCGCCCGACCCGGTTTGAATGGCCTGGGCCGCGCTATTGACCGCCTGCAAACCTGAACCACATAAGCGATTGATCGTCTGGCCGCCAACCTCCTGGGGTAGACCGGCCAGCAATAAGGCCATGCGCGCTACGTTGCGATTATCCTCGCCGGCCTGGTTTGCGCAGCCGAGAATCACATCTTCAATACTTCGGTCGTCAATGTTCGCGCGCCGTACCGCCTCAGCGATCACCAGCGCGGCCATATCATCCGGGCGCACATCCGCCAGCCTGCCTGCGTAACGCCCAATGGGGGTGCGTACTGCTGAGAGAATAACCGCTTCCTGCATGGT
>WNGJ01006328.1_pt1 | contig 12517 bp, 11 predicted proteins | sample 5400611 | NCBI WGS metagenome assembly WNGJ01 (sample SAMN13153375, study PRJNA577476) | soil metagenome | isolation source: 40 cm soil or saprolite under Garry oak tree replicate 1 | place: USA:California | collected 2016-06-15
CGATCCGTGATGCGGAGAGTATCGCTCGAGAGCACGTCCTCGACAGCCTGACGGCCGGACCGCTGCTTCTTGAGCGGGGAGTGAAGGAACTCCTCGATCTGGGCAGCGGCGGCGGATTTCCCGGTCTCCCGCTGGCGGTCTCGCTCAATCTGGAGCGCACGCTCCTCGTGGAGTCCGTCGGCAAGAAGGCGCGTTTCCTGGACGCCGCAGCGGGCGTAGTCGGCCTCGGAGATCGCCTCTCGGTGGCAAACAGCCGGGTGGAGGCCCTCGCGTCGCGGGCGGAGGGCCGGGAAGCCTGGCCGCTGGTCACGGCTCGGGCCGTGGCCTCGCTGGCCGAGCTGGTCGAGCTCGCCTTCCCCTTGTTATCCGTGGGCGGGGCCCTGCTCGCCTGGAAGCGCGCCCCGGTCGAACCCGAGGTGGCAAGGGCGCGCGAGGCAATCCAGGCCGTGGGTGGGGGAGCGGTTCGGATCAGTCCAGTCGCGGTGGATGGACTGCGGGACCACGTGCTCGTAGTCGTGGAGAAGATCGCACGGACGCCGTCGGGCTTTCCCCGGGACGCAGCGGAACGACGCCGCCATCCGCTCTGAGCTCGCTGCTACCCTGACCGCGCATGCGTATCGCGGTCCTGTCCGACATCCATGCGAACCTGGTGGCATTGGACGCGGTGATCGCTGCGCTCGGCAGCATCGACGGTGTGTGGCAGCTGGGCGACGTCGTGGGCTACGGCCCGGAACCTGATGGCGTGGTCGAGCGACTCCGGTCGCTGGGCGCGCGGGGCGTGAGGGGCAATCACGACACGACCGCGGTGACGGGCGAAGGAGTTGACTGGTTCAACCCCGAAGCCCGGGCGGCCATCGAGTGGACGAGGGCGACCATCAGCCCTGCGGTCAGCGGCTGGCTGGCCGCGCTGCCAGACCACCTGCAGGACGAGTCGACGGGCGCCGACCTCGTCCACGGCAGCCCACGCGACCCGCTCTGGGAATACATCACGTCGGGAGCCGTGGCGAAGGCGAACCTCGATGCCCTCTCATCCACGACGCCGTTCGGCCTGCACGGGCACACCCACATTCCTGTTGCCTGGCGGGCGGACGACGGCCGGCTCGAGCTCATCCGACCCGAAAACGGCGAGCGCCTCGACCTGGACGATCGGAGGACCCTGCTCAACCCGGGCAGCGTCGGCCAGCCCCGGGACGGCGACCCAATGGCCAGCTTCATGATCCTCGAGACCGAGCCGGCATCCGCCACTTGGCGGCGTGTCCCCTACGACATCGCTGCGACCCAGAAAGCCATGCGCGCCCTCGGTCTGCCCGGACGGCTTGTCGATCGTCTCTCATTCGGTGTCTAGCCGGCGGCAGCCCGGCCGCGCCGCCAGCGGCTCGGCCGGGTGATCGGCGGTCGGCGCCCCCTCCAGGGCCGGAAACCCGGCGATCGCCGGGTGGTGGTCCCTCGTCCCCACAGCCCCTATTTCCGGTACACGGGCCCGGGCCAGCTGACGGCGCGGGCGGCTGCAAGCGGGCCCCTCACGGCGCGCGAGCGGACCTGGGCAACGATTCGGCGCGTGCTCATCGGGCCGCCTCTCGCGAGCGAGGCGGAAATCGGCGAGCGCCTGTCGAAGAAGAAGGCCCTTGCGATCTTCAGCTCGGACGCGATCAGCTCGTCGGCCTACGCGACGGAGGAGATCCTGCGTGTCCTGATCCTGGGCGGGGCGGCCGCACTCGCCTTCGGGCTGCACGTCAGCATCGCCATCGCGCTGCTCCTGATCGTCGTGGCCATCAGTTACCGCCAGGTTTGCATCGCCTATCCGACGGGCGGCGGCTCGTACTCGGTCTCCAAGGCGAATTTCGGCAGATTGGCTTCGCTGGTTGCAGCGTCGGCCCTGCTCATCGACTACGTCATGACCGTGGCCGTCTCAACGTCCTCGGCCGTCGAGCAGATCACCTCGGCCATCCCCGAGCTGACGGATGTCCGCGTCGTCATCGGCGTGAGCGCCATCACCCTCATCACCATCGGCAACCTGCGAGGGCTGCGTGAGTCGGGCAACATCTTCGCGCTGCCGACCTACCTCTTCCTGGGCAGTGCGCTGTTGATGATCGGCCTGGGCGCGTACCGGATCCTGGTCAACGGCGAGCACGGGTCGTTTTCACCCGACCTGATCCGCCAGGCACAGGAGACTGCCCAGCCGCTCGGACCGCTGCTGCTGGTGCGCGCCTTCGCCGCGGGATCGGTCGCCCTGACCGGCACGGAGGCCATCGCTACGGGCGTCCGCGCGTTCAAGCCGCCCGAGGCCCGCAACGCAGCGACGACCCTGGCCGTAATGGCCGGGCTGCTGGGCGTGCTCTTCATCGGCATTACGTTCCTGGCAGTCAATTTCGGGATCACCCATATCGACCTGCCCGAGCGCCAGACCGTCGTCGCGCAGGTCGCGGCGCGGGTGTACGGCAACAACTCGGTGCCCTTCTTCCTGTTCCAGGCGTTCACGGCCCTGCTGCTCTTCCTCGCCGCCAACACGAGCTTCAACGCGTTCCCGCGCCTGGCCGCAATTCTGGCGGAGGACGGGTTCATGCCCCGCCATTTCAGCTTCCGCGGGGATCGCCTCGCGTTCACCTTCGGCGTGGTCGTGCTGGGCGCCGTCGCGGCGTCGCTGGTCGCCGTGGCCGGCGGCGAGACGCACCTCCTGATCCCGCTCTACGCGGTCGGGGTGTTCATCGACTTCACGATCAGCCAGGCCGGCATGGTGAAGCACTGGTGGACGAGGCGCAGCCCCGGCTGGCGCCGGCGCCTGCCCATCAACGCGACCGGCTGCGTCCTGACGGCGATCGTCGCAGTCGTGGTCACCGCGGCGAAGGCGCCGCCATCGCTGCTGGTTCTGCTGCTGATCCCGGTGCTCGTGTCGATCATGCTGCTCATCCACGGCGAATACGAAGCCCAGACGAGGGAGCTCCATGTACGGGAGGATGCCATCCTGCCCGGGCCGCATCGCGAGCAGCGGGTGATCATCCCCGTCAATGGCATCAACCGGGCGGTGGTGCAGGCCGTGAACTTCGGCCGGACGATCGCCACCGACGTCCGGGCGATCTTCGTCACCGAGGACACCGAGGAGGGCGACCGCCTTCGCCACCGCTGGGAGCGCCAGCTGCCGAACGTCCCCCTGGTCATCGTCGAATCGCCCTATCGGGCGCTGGTCGGCCCGGTGGTGGCCTACCTCGACGTCCTCGATGCCGCCTGGCCTCCGGACAAGGAGGCCCCCATCAACGTCGTGGTGCTGCCCGAATTCGTGGCTCGTCACTGGTGGGACCGGCTTCTCTACAATCAGAGCGCACGACGGTTGAAATCGGCGCTGATCGGCCGAGAGCACACGGTGGTCGCGGACGTGCCGTACCGGCGCGAGCATTGATTCCGCAGACCCCGATCGGAGGACGATGATCGGAGGCCGGCGACCCATTGCGGGTCGCAAGATCGCCGACCGGCGCGTCCGGGTCGAGCGACCACACGCTCCGTACTTTCGCTATTCGGGCCCGGGCCAGCTGGTGGCCCGGGAAGCCGCCTCGGAACGGCCCAAAACGGCAACGGGCCGGTTCCTTGTCCGTCTGAAGAACGTCGCCCTTGGCCGGCCCCTGGCCAACGAAGAAGAGATCGGCGAACGCCTGTCCAAGAAGAAGGCGCTGGCCATCTTCAGCTCCGACGCGATCAGCTCGTCCGCCTACGCAACCGAGGAGATCCTCAAGGTCCTGATCGCGGTGGCGGCCGGCGCGGCGCTCGCGTATTCGGTCGGGATCTCGATCGCCATCGCAGGCCTGCTGGCCGTCGTCTCGGTGTCCTACCGGCAGGTGTGCCGCGCCTACCCCTCGGGCGGAGGCGCATACGTCGTGGCCCGCGACAACCTCTCGCAGCTGCTCGGGCTCATCGCGGCGGCGGCGCTGCTCATCGACTACGTGATGACGGTCGCGGTCTCCACGGCGTCGGCAATCGAGCAGATCCAGTCGATTGCCCCACAGGTCTATCCGTTCCGCATCGAGGTTGCGGCGCTGTCGATCAGCCTGATCACGATCGGCAACCTGCGAGGTCTTCGAGAGTCGGGCAACATCTTCGCCATCCCGACCTATCTGTTCATCGGCCTCGCCCTGCTCATGATCGGCACCGGTCTGGTGCGCGTGCTCGCCGGGGATGTGACGCCGCTGCATCAGCAGAACGTTTTCCATCCGCCGAGCCCTGAGCCCTTGACGGTCTTCCTCCTGCTCAAGGCCTTCGCCAGCGGGTCCGTCGCCTTGACCGGCGTGGAGGCCATCGCCAACGGCGTCCCCGCGTTCAAGCCACCGGAGTCCAGGAACGCGGCCAACACCATGACGGCCATGGCCATCCTGCTGGGGGTCCTGTTCGTGGGCATCACGATCGTGGCCCACGCCTTCAACATCGTGCCGGCCGGACCGGGGGGGGACTCGGTGGTGGCTCTCGAGGCGAAGACGATCTTCGGCTCGGGCTCAGTCCTGGTGCTGGCCTTCGCGATCGCCACCGCGCTGATCCTGTTCCTGGCCGCGAACACGAGCTTCAACGCGTTCCCGCGCCTCGCCGCGATCCTCGCCCAGGACGGGTTCATGCCCCGCCAGTTCGGCTTCCGGGGAGACCGGCTCGCGTATTCCTATGGAATCGTCCTGCTCGCTGCGATCGCGTTCGGGATCCTGTACGCCTTCGGGGGCGATACGCACGCGCTGATTCCCCTCTACTCGGTTGGTGTCTTCGTGTGCTTCACTCTCTCCCAGATCGGAATGGTCAAGCACTGGCGGGCGGTTCGGGAGCGCGGCTGGCGATGGCGCGCAGCGATCAACGCGATCGGCGCCGTGCTGACGTTCGTGGTGCTGATCGTCGTGGCCAGCGTCAAGTTCGTCGATGGCGCATATCTGGTCGTCCTGCTCATTCCCACCCTGGTCGCTCTGATGCTGTTCATCAGTCGCCAGTACCAGGCCTCGGCCCGGGAGCTCGCCGTGCGCCCCGGTCTGGTCGTGCCGCTGCCCCACCGTGAGGAGCGTGTCGTGATTCCCATCCCGGGTATCAACCGCGCCGTGATCCAGGCCGTCAACGTTGGCCGCTCGATCGGTGACGACGTCAGGGCTGTCTTCATCTCGGAGGAGCCCGACGAGGCGGCCAGGATTCGCGCCCGGTGGGAGCAGCAGGTGCCCGGCGTGCCGCTGGTCGTGGTCGAGTCGCCCTACCGAGCCCTGGTCGGCCCATTGCTCGCGTACCTCGACGTGCTCGACCGGGCCTGGCCGCCCGACAAGGAGGCCCCGATCACCTTCGTGATCGTCCCGGAATACGTGGCGCGGAGCTGGTGGGAGCGCATCCTCTACAACCAGTCGGCGCGCCGTCTGCGAACGGCCCTCCTGGGACGTCCTCATACCGTCGTCGTCAACGTCCCCTATCGGCGAGAGGATCCATCAACCCTGGACTCCACCCTGTCACCCGAGAGCGCGCCACCTCCCCCTGGCGCCTGAGGCCCGTTGGCCGGCGGTGGTATCGTCCGGCTCCTGAAATCGCCCGATGGATGTCGACCCACTGAACGAACTCGCGGACGTCCCGCCCCATACTCACGCAGCGCGCACGACTCACCGAGCGCGCACGCCCGACCGGAGCTGATCCGTTGTCCAACCCCGAACAACCGCCGTTTCGGCGCGCGGTCATCGCCCTGAATGGCGGGCCCGCCGACGAGCGCATCGTCCGGCTCGCGGCCGAGCTGGCGCGCCCGTCGCGAGCCGAGCTGGTGGCCGTTCACGTGGTGGAGATCGACTGGACCCTGCCCCTCGACGCCGATGTCGCCGGCCGTTCCGACGAGGCGCAGCGGGTTCTCGACGAGGCGGAGGCAGTCGCCGAGCAGGTGCACTACAAGATCGAGCCGGTTCTCCTCCAGGCCCGCGACGTCGCCGCGGCCCTCGTCGACGAAGCCAGCGAGCGCAGGGCGGACCTGCTCCTGATCGGCCTGTCCTACAAGACGCGTTTCGGCGGCGATTTCGCCATCGGGCGCACCGTTCCATACGTCCTGAAGAACGCGCCCTGCGCCGTGTGGGTCGTGCGCGAGCCTATCGTCGAGGAGCAGCAATGAAGGTCGTCATCGTCGGCTGTGGTCGAGTCGGCTCGGTCCTCGCCGAGGGGTTCGACGGGGCCGGCCACGAAGTGATCGTGATGGACCGTTCGACATCGGCGTTCGAGCGGCTGCCGGGCTCATTTGGCGGCAGCGCAGTGCGCGGAGACGGCACGGACGAGGACACGCTCCGGCGGGCCGGCGCCGAGGGAGCCGACCTCTTCCTGGCTCTGACGGAGGGCGACAACCGGAACGTAATGTCGGCGCAACTCGCGGTCGAAGCGCTCGCGGCACACCGGGTGGTCGCCAAGATCAATGATCCCGTTCGAGCGCAGGCTTATTCGGATCTTGGCCTGGCCACGATCTGCCGCACCGATCTGATGGCCAATGCCGTGCTTGCCTACGCCGGGCTGCCGACGAGCGGCCCTCGAGGCGTCGTAGCGGCCACCGGCCACCATATCGGCGGCGAGCATCACGCGACAGGACGTGACCGGGCGGCACGCGCCGGCCAGCCGATGGAACCGGGCAGCAACCCGACGCCCGAGCAGGGCGACAGTGGTCGTCCAGGGGCGGCCGGCGAGGGCGGTCAAGCGCCGGTCGATTCCGGGCCGGCAGGGGAGGCATAGGGAATGTTCGTGCTCGTCGTGGGCGGCGGCAAGGTTGGCTACTACCTGACCAAGGAGCTCATCCAGTCGGGCCACGAAGTGGTCCTGATGGAGAAGGATCACGGGCGAGCCGATCAGATCGCCGACGAAATCGGCTCCATCGTGATTCCGCACGACGGCTGCGAGGGGAGGTACCTGGCCCAGGCGGGCGCCAACCGGGCCGACATCGTGGCTGCAGTCACCGGGGACGATGAGGACAACCTGGTCATCTGCCAGATGGCCAAGCACCATTTCGACGTGCCGCGGACGATCGCCCGCGTGAACAATCCCAAGAACGAGGAGCTCTTCAAGCATCTTGGCGTGGACGAGCTCATCAGCCCGACTCGGATGATCCTGGGCTCCATCGAGCAGGACATCCCGATGCACGAGCTGCTGCACCTGGCCGGCCTCGGCGAGAGCGACCTGGAGCTGATCGAGGCCCACCTGGAGGCCGGATCCCCGGCCATCGGCCGCTCCACGGGCGAGCTGCAGATGCCCGAGGGTTGTGCCCTGTTCGCCGTCATCCGCGACGGGGTGGCCATGCCACTTCGGGCGGACACGACGCTGCGCGAGGACGACAAGGTGATCGCGATCGGCCGCGCGGATTGCGAGGCGATGCTCCACGAGCAGTTGATCGGCGCCGCGTCGCCGGGAGCCTGACCCCGGAGGGAGGCGGTTTCCCTTGCGGGGTCCAGGCCGCGATCCGGCCCGGCCTCGGCCCGGATTCGGCCCGGCTTCGGGCGCATACGGCCCGCAAAGGTGCCATTTTCCCGCCACGCGCTCGCGCGGCACTGGGCTGGCTCGTGATCGGACGTCCGCCGGCTGCTTTCGTCCCACCGTAAGCGCGGCGCGGTATGTTTTGAAGGGCCAGTGGCAGAGGCGGACTCTCCAACGAGTGCCTGGTGCGCACCAGACGGGAATTTGGCCCAACCACTCCGCCGTTCGGCCCTCCTCGTCACCCGTTGCCCCGGCGTCAAGCGATCGCACGGCAAACGCCTGGCCGCCCATCGCCAGTACCTCTCTTGACAATGGCATTGTCAGGGTTCTACGATCCCATGTGTCCGCCGACAAAGTCGCATAGAGCTCGGCGGAGAAGCAACTTGGTGACAGGAGGTGCGTCATGACGATCGTGCGCCGACCGTCGCCGTTCGGCGAGTTGATTTCGCTTCGCCAGGCGATGGACAGGCTATTCGAGGACAGTTTCGTCGGCCCTCGCCAGTGGGCGAGCGGCGTGCTGACCGAAGGCATCCTGCCGGTGGACGTTCGCACTAACGAGGGCGACATCGAGATCGAGGCTGCCTTGCCGGGCGTGCGCCCGGAGGACGTCCAGATCACCATCGAGAACGGAGTGCTGACGATCAGCGCCGAGACGGAGACCTCGACCAGCGACGAGAACGGCCCGTTTCTGGTCAAGGAGATTCGCCGAGGGAGCTTCAGCCGGACGATCAGCCTGCCGGAGGGCGTCGAAGCCGATCACGCCGAGGCTCAATTCGGGAACGGCATGCTCCATCTTCGGATCCCGAAGGCAGAGCAGCTGAAATCTCGGCGGATCCGCATCACGCCGACGGTCAGTGGCGGCTCTCAGGGTTCGAACGAAAGCTCGAACGGCTCCAGCGCGGCACCCGCAGCGAGCGCACCCGAGAGCAAAGCCTGACCCAAATGCAGCGCCGGTTGGAGCGGGATCCGACTCGTCCCGTCTACGTGATCAGCGTGGCGGCGGGGATCGTCAGCGTGCATCCCCGCACGCTGCGCATCTACGAGGACGAGGGCCTGCTCTGCCCGGCGCGCACCCCGACCAACATCCGCCTGTACAGCGAAAACGACATCAGGCGAGTCCTCTGGATCCGCCACCTCACGCGCGATCGAGGCGTCAACCTTGCGGGAGTCAGGATCCTCTTCGAGCTCGAGGAGCGCCTCGGCAAGCGCATCCTCGAGGTGCTCTTCGACGAAGGCACACGCGACGCCGAATCAGACGCCGAGGAAACGCCTCGCACCCCTCGGGCGGCGACCAGCAGGAGCTACGGCGCATGACCATCACAGCGACAGTCCATATCTCGAGCGCCCGCCCGGACCCCAGCACTCATCCGATCACGTCGGTTCATCGATACAGCGCCGGTGGCCGCACCACCGACCACCGCTAGGAGCAGATCATGGTTACTCGATCGTCCGACCCAGAGCAGACGCAGCCCGCGACGCCGTCCGGCGTGCGCGAGCTGCCGCTCGTGGCTCTCCGGGAGACGGTCATCTTTCCCGAGATGATCGTCCCCCTCCAGGTGGGTCGCGACAAGAGCGTCAACGCGCTCAACGCGGCCGTCGCGGAGGGCGGACCCATTGCCCTCGTGACTCAGCGAAACGCTGAGCAGGAGGACATCAACGACCCCTCCGAGCTCTACCCGATCGGCACCCTGGCCAAGATCGCCCAGGTCGTCCAGCTTCAGGACGGCACCGTCCGGGCGATTGTGCAGGGCCAGGGCCGACTCCGGGTACACGGCTTCGCCCAGACCAGCCCGTACATCCTCGCTCGTATCGAGGAGGTCGGGGATGGGTCGCCTCCGGGCGTCGAGGTCGAGGCGCTCATGCGCACCGTCCAGGCGCAGATCGAGCAGTACGTGGCAAACGGCGCACCCGTCCCGCCCGAAGCAGCGGTTGCAGCCCGAAACATCACCGAGCCGGGGCTGCTGGCGGACATGGTCGCCTACAGCCCGGACATGACCACGGAGCAGCGCCAGGAGCTGCTCGAGACGATCGACGTCATCGAGCGCCTGAAGCTGGTCAGCAACTTCCTCGCGCGCCAGGTCGAGATCCTCGAGCTGAAGGGCAAGATCCAGTCCGAGGTCAAGTCCGAGATGGACAAGACCCAGCGCGAGTACATCCTGCGTGAGCAGCTGAAGGCGATCCAGCGCGAGCTTGGTGAGGAGGACCCGCAACAGGCCGAGATCAACGAGCTTCGCGAGAAGGTCGAGGCGGCCGGCATGCCGGAGGAGATCAAGGCCCGGGCGATCAAGGAGATCGACCGGATGAGCCGGATCCCCTCGGCCTCGCCGGAAGTCGGCGTGATCCGGACCTACGTCGACTGGCTGGTTAGCTTGCCCTGGAACGTCAGCACGGACGACCAGCTCGACATCAAGACCGCCGCGAAGATCCTCGACGAGGACCATTACGGCCTGGAGAAAATCAAGGAGCGCATCCTCGAGTACCTCGCGGTGCGCACCCTGGCGGACACCATCCGCAGCCCGATCCTCGCATTCGTCGGACCGCCCGGCGTCGGCAAGACGAGCCTTGGCAGGAGCATCGCCCGCGCGATGGGCCGCAAGTTCGTGCGGATGAGCCTCGGCGGCATCCACGACGAGGCCGAGATCCGCGGACACCGGCGCACCTACATCGGGGCGCTGCCCGGCCGGATCATCCAGAACATCAAGACCGCGGGCTCGAACAACCCGGTGTTCATGCTCGACGAAGTCGACAAGATCGGCATGGACTTCCGGGGCGATCCGAGCTCGGCCCTCCTCGAAGTGCTCGACCCCGAGCAGAACAACACCTTCCAGGACAACTACCTGGAGGTGCCGTTCGACCTCTCCAAGGCCTTGTTCATCGCGACGGGCAACCTGCTCGATCCGATCCCGCCCGCCCTGCGCGACCGGATGGAAATCGTCCAGCTGCCGGGTTACACCGAGCACGAGAAGATCGAGATCGGCAAGCGCTTTCTGATCCCCAAGCAGATGACCAACCACGGCCTGAAGCCGAAGAACATCGAGATCACGGATGAGGCGATGGTCCAGCTCGTCCGCTCCTACACCAAGGAGGCCGGCGTCCGGAACATCGAGCGCGAGATCGCCAACATCATGCGCAAGGTTGCCCGGGCCGTGGCCGAGGGTCGCAAGCGCAAGATCGTGGTCGATGTAAGGAAGCTCGAGGACTACCTCGGCCCGCCGCGCTTCGAGTACGGCGAGCTCGAGCCCGAGGACCAGACGGGCGCGGCGACCGGGCTCGTCGTGACCGAAGTCGGCGGTGACGTCGTCGCCGTCGAGGTCACCCGGATGGAAGGCAAGGAAGATTTCATCCTGACCGGCCAGCTGGGCGAGGTCATGCGCGAGTCGGCCCGGGCGGGCCTGTCCTGGATCCGGGCGCACGCGTCCGACCTGGGCATCCCGCGCGAGACGTTCGAGAAGAACACCCTCCACATCCACGTGCCTGCGGGTGCCATTCCCAAGGATGGTCCCTCGGCCGGGGTCACCATGGCCACCGCGATGGTGAGCGCGCTGGCCAATATTCCCGTCAACAAGGACGTGGCGATGACCGGCGAGATCACGCTCCGCGGACGCGTTCTGCCCATCGGCGGACTGAAGAGCAAGATCCTCGCGGCTCACCTGTCCGGGGCGAAGATCGTGATCCTGCCTCGCAAGAACGAGAAGGACCTTCGGGACATCCCCCAGGAGATCCGCAAGCAGATGAAGCTGATCCTGGTCGACTCGATGGACCAGGTGCTCGAGGCGGCTCTGCGGCGCAAGCCGCAGCCGCTGAAGGTCGAGCCGCCAAAGATCGTCGAAGGCGACACGCCTCTCCGGCCGCAGCCGGAGAGCACGGTGCGTCGATCGGGCTTCCCGCCGCCGGCGGACCAGCCACCGGTCGTCGTCGGAGGCAACAACTGAGGGTGACGGCACCCCGAGTGAGGGTGGGCCCGAATGGAATACAAGGACTACTACAGGATCCTGGGGGTGCCCCGGACAGCCAGCAAGGCCGAGATCAGGAAGGCCTTCCGCAAGCTGGCCCGGGAGCACCACCCGGACGTCAAACCCGGTGACGAGGCGGCGGAGCGGCGGTTCAAGGACGTCAACGAGGCGAATGCCGTCCTGTCCGATCCGGACAAGCGCAAGCAGTACGACACGCTCGGTGCGAACTGGGAGGCCTTCTCCCGCGCGGGCGCCCAGACCGGCGGCGATCCATTCGCCTCGGGTGGACCGTTTGCCGGGTTCGGAGGCTTTCGTAGTGCCCCGGGCGGTCCCAACGTGCGCTACGAGTTCCGAACCTCCGGCGGCAACGGCGGCGCCGGCACGGGTGGCTTCAGCGACTTCTTCGAGAGGTTCTTCGGCGGTGGCCCGTCGCGCGACGACGCGGGCGGCCGCGGGTCACGGCCGGGCGACTCGCAGGCGGGTGGCATGTCCTTCGCCGACATCCTGGAGCAGATGGGTATTGACGGATCGCCCGCAGGCGACTCATTCGGTGGTGCTCGATCGCGGGAACCTGTCCGCGTGGCGCCGCTGGAGGCGCGCGCAGAGCTGACCCTCGAGGAGGCTTTCGAGGGCACCACCCGGATCGTCGACCTGGGAGGGAAGCGCCTTCAGGTGACAATTCCGCGCGGTGTCTCGGACGGCAACCGCATCCGGCTGAGCGGGAAAGGCCCTGCGGGCCAGGACGTCGAGGTCGTCACCAACGTTCGGCCCCACGCGGTGTTCCGTCGACGAGCAGGCAGCCGCAGCGACCTCGAACGGGACCTGCCGATTCGCTTGGAGGAGGCCCTCCTGGGAGCCGACGTGCCCGTGTCTACGCTGCGCGGCCGCCTGCTGCTGAAGATCCCGCCGGGAACGCAGAACGGCCGATCCTTCCGACTCAAGGGCAAGGGAATGCCTCGCCTGGGCGGCGAGGACGCCGGCGACCTGTACGTCCGCGTACGAGTGGTCCTGCCGTCGGAATTGAGTCCCGAGGCGAGCGCGGCGGCTCGGCAGTTCCTCGATCTCGTCGAGCAGCCGGACCCACGCACGAAATGACTGCCCGACTAGCAGGGCAGGCCCGAGTACGGGGCACG
>WNGJ01010956.1_pt1 | contig 12517 bp, 14 predicted proteins | sample 5400611 | NCBI WGS metagenome assembly WNGJ01 (sample SAMN13153375, study PRJNA577476) | soil metagenome | isolation source: 40 cm soil or saprolite under Garry oak tree replicate 1 | place: USA:California | collected 2016-06-15
CGGAAAAGAAACAGGAAGGATGGGGGGATATTTGGACGTGGGTAGGAATCGACGCGGATACAAAGCTAGTCGTTTCCTACTTGGTAGGCGGACGGGATGGCGGATGGGCAACCGAATTTATGGAGGATTGCGCAAGCCGGATTCGCAATCGCGTGCAGATCACAACTGACGGCCACAGGGTTTATTTGGACGCAGTAGAGAATGCGTTTGGAGCCGATATTGATTACGCGCAATTGCAGAAAATCTACGGTGCTGTGGTTGAAAACGAAACGCGCTATTCGCCAGCGAAGTGCATCGGCTGTGACATGAAAGTAGTGAGCGGGAATCCCGATCCCAAGCATGTGAGCACCAGCTTTGTCGAGCGGCAGAACCTAACCATGCGGATGCACATGCGCCGCTTCACTCGGCTCACAAACGGATTCTCGAAGAAAGTGGACAATCACCGTCACTCCGTTGCGCTGCATTACATGTTCTACAACTTCTGCCGGACTCACCAAACGTTGAGGGTTACGCCAGCGATGGAAGCTGGAATTACGGATCACGTTTGGAGTCTTGAGGAAATTTGCGCGTTACTGCCGAAACCAGTTGTCAAACATTCTGCAATTGAAAGAAGTCTTATTGTGAAGGCTTTGATGGAGACGAAATGAACACGTCGGGCTTGCTAACCTTTTCTTGCTGCTGTCGCAGACGATGTAGCCAATCCATTAAACTGCCCACTCGCTTTTCAAATTCTTCGCGGCTAACATTTACATTCCAAGCGGCTGATAAAGCGGGGGCTAGTTCCTTCAAAATGTGCTCGGTTACAGTCTCCTTATCCCGCGTCAAATATGCAGGATGTGCATAGCCCACGTCTGGATTACCGTCAAAGAGGGTGCCAATGTGAGTATCACCGCCGGACCAGCTCCCGCTCACTTTTGCGAATCTGAAGCAATAAGCGGCTATTGTTTGCATCTCCGTCACGCGCAAGTCGCTATCGTAGAATGGGGAGATTAACAATCGAGCAACTTCCTCTCCTGCTCCGATGAAATCGAAGTCGTTAATGATGGCTACTGCCGTTGCGGACGTTGTTATTAAAGTAGCTTTCCAGTCGTCCAACCTAACAGCGATCATTAGGAATAGTTGAGGTCGTTGATTCTTCGCATCGAATGCAGTTCGGATCGCCTTGTAGACCTTCGCCAGTACATCGGAAATGGCTTTCTTGGCGCTGCTTTCTGTCCATTGCTTGAGATGTTCAAATTTGTCGCTTAACTCATCCACCGCCATCTTGAGATACACCACATCGGTACAGGCCCCAGCGACTATAGCCCTATTACGATCTGTCCATAACTTGGGGGCGGCGAATTTGACGTAGCTTCCCGTATGCTGCGTATCCGCACAGATGAGAACCCCATTCTTGCATCGGAATCCGGCCACGAGTGTCACTGCTTCCCTCGGAAGCCGCCGATTTGGATAGGGGATGTGATGCGGGAGCGGCTTTAGGACTCGCATCCTAGCACCGTCCCTGTGGAAATTGAAACTGACCCACTACCTGGTCTTGACTTTTGTTGACATGCTTTACCCTCAGCAAGTACACTCCCAACAGCCCTTTTCTTCACGCCTTCTGCCTTTTTCGCCTGAAAGAATTGTTTAGGTTTAGCATTCGGATTGTTTCGCTCGGTATTCATGCCAGCCAGCCCATCTATCCCTAGCAGCCGCTATTGTGGAACTGCCCGTCCTGCCTGTCTTCGCAGCCTTGCCCCTGGGACCGCCACGGACAGGCACACTGGCGGCAGTTCCCAGACTGAGCAATTTTTGTGCCTCCTGAACTTGTCGCCGTGTTTGTGACACGGGACAGATATTCCAAAGTGAAGTACGAGGCTATTCTTCTCGCCGATCTCGCCAAGCTAACGAAGTCTTTGACCTGAAGACTGCATACCTCAGTCGCTCGCCATAGTCATAGCGTGCTCATATGCCAGCCGAATGAGTAGATGGTCACGGCGATTAGGGCGGATACCCAATACAGTGCGGCGGGCCCAACGAACTTACGGAACGACTGACCCAGGGGGCGTCTGGCACCCCGTCCATCGGAGGGAATGCTTAACAATCCTTTAAAAGTACTTACGCCGAAAAGGGACAATGCAATCGACCGACGACGACCTGCATTGTATTCGGTACACGGCCTGCTTTGCCTGCATTGGCAGCCGCCTACGCTGTCCGCCCGATGCGGAACCGAATTCCTCGGGCAAGCCCTCGTCGAGTTCCAGGTAGAAATCCACGGCCAGCAATCGGTTCAGCGCCGTCTCGGTATTGTGGTTCCGCCTTGCCCTGCGATCCATCGCTAGCAGGCGTCTACCCATTTCCTGTCAAAATCGCCTCCGGACTACGTTCTTGTCCACCTCGTCACCTCGTAGCAGAGCACAACATAACCAATACAATTCCACTGAATTCACAACGCAACCGACTGCCTCTCAATTCGCTGCGGCGTCGTGTCCCAACCAGCGATTCACGAATCGACGTTCCGCCCCAAACAGGGCGCAACATTCAAGTTTATTGGCAACTCTCGACTGATGATTTGGGACAAACCACGCTTAGATATGGACTCGCTGGAGAAAGCGGTAGCTTGCCGACCGCCGGACGGCCAATTGCATCTGTGCGATCAGCGAAGCCAGAGAGTCGCCAGCCAGATCGCCTCGAATGAACGCGGTCGGCAGCCAATTATCCCTTCCTCCACCTTAAATAATTGAACGGACACGGCAAGTTGAGTCTGACGTCGCGTTGTTCACAAACATGTATTTCTGGGCAAGTATCTCCGCACACACTTTGGCTTTGCTCTTGGCATCATTCTCAATCTCCGTTGGTAGCGATGCTGTGGACGTACTTAGGTGCTGAAGGTCCACGCCTAGCTCGGCTGACGATTGATAGCGTCGCTCGGGTTCTTTCTCCAGGCATTTCAAGACAATAGTCTCGAACGCCTCCGACACCCAGCGCGTCAGGCTGCTGGGCGGATGCGGTACTTCGTGCCCAAGTGTTTCTGGAAATGCGCGACGGCCTGTTGCTAACTCGTAGAGCACGGCGCCAGCGGAATAGATGTCGCTCCGGAAGTCCGTTGGCTTTCCTCGCAACTGCTCCGGCGGCATGTAGGGCAAGGTTCCAATTAGCCCAAGATCACGGCTCACATTAGTGGTCGCCGCCGGGTCGATTACTGGCGAAGCGAGCTTCGCCAGTCCAAAGTCAGCCACTTTCACCTGCCCTTTGGGCGTAAGCAGCACGTTTTGGGGTTTCAAGTCCCGGTGAATGATGCCGTGGTCATGTGCTTCTTTTACTGAGGCCGCGATTTGTCGGCCGATGTGGAGTACTTCGTCTTGGGTCAGCGGGCCCCTCTCGAGCCTTGCCGAGAGTGTCTGGCCTGGGACGTATTCCATTACCAGGAAGTCGATGCCGTCCTGGGCGTCAAAATCATAAATAGAAATGATATTGGGATGATTGAGTTTTGAAAGAATCAGTGCTTCGTTCTGGAATCGTCTGCAAGCAGCGGCATCATTCACGCTGGCTGGCGCCAACACCTTCAGCGCAACTTCTCTTTCCAGGTGCTCATCGTGAGCTCGATAGACGACCCCCATACCGCCCCTCGAAATTTGCTCGACTAGACGGTAGTGGCCAAGCATCTGTCCGACAATTAGCTCACGCGGAACATTAACGCACGACGAGTCAAAGCGCGATTCCCGCCTGAGCGACAACCCGGACACTGGCCAGGTGTTGACTATCGCTACTTGGCGGCCTTTCCTCTCCAGATTCGCTCGCAATTTACTCACCTGTGGCACAAATCCCCCAAGGCGCCGAGACCTTCTACTAGCATATGGCGGCATCTCCTGAAGTATTTCGCCGCCATTCATCCCCGCCATGCGCCGCCTCCAGTTGAAGGCGTCGTTATCCGTTCTGGTCTGTGCTCAGTTCCCGTATTAAAGCCATAAGGCAAGGTGGGAGCCTAGTGTTCTCGAAAGCCCTTTTTGATTGATTTTTGGAAGCTGGTAGGCGCAGAATATGCTGGACACTTCTGTTGCAAGTCAGGCCGCAATCACTACCAAGTCTGGACAAGTTTCCAGGATTTGGGACGAGCTAATTTCGTTCGGGCTGGAGCGAGCCAGCATGTTTTGTCCATGGCGCAAACCCGCGGACAGTCGGGAGCTTTGGTTTACGGGCCCTGAAATACTTTCCTATCCAAGGCATTTAAGAAGTGAAGGCGTTCCACAAAGGCTAAAACTCCAGAGCTCTCAACAGAGATGCATCTCCGACGCTTTGGCGTGAAACCGACAAGTCCAAGCCATGAACTCTGAATCTTGTGATCACGAGGAGCATATGACAAATCAATCTGCGACCTGGACGATCATGGTGTACATCTCTGCCGACGATGTGTTAGCAAATTTTGCCATCGAATCCTTGAAACAGCTGCGAGATGCGGCCCACAAGGGTATTGTTGTGGTGGCAGAACTTGAAGCAGAATTCGACCCCAAACAACCTCAAGACGCACGTATTTACTTTTTTGATGGTGACGCTAAAAAACGCACTTTACCGATCGAAAGTAGTCGGATGCCAGAAGACGAAATCGCGAAGTTCACAACAATTCATCCAGTCGACATTACACGTCCAGAGACTCTTACAGAGTTCATCAATTATGCGTCGGAGAAATCCAAGACCGAGCACTACTGCCTGATACTGTGGGGTCATGGCACTGAGTTGTTGTTGGATGAGGACCGCCGCTATGGCACTGAGTTGTTGTTGGCTGAGGACCGCCACTATGGCACTGAGCTGTTGTTTTCTGAGGGGCGCCGCTATGGCACTGAGTTGTTGCGGGCTCAGAAGCGCCGCTATGGCACTGAGTTGTTGCGGGCTGAGAAGCACCGCTATGGGGTCACGAACGGCTCTGTCAGGAGATATCTTACTTTCTCAAACCTGAAGGAAGCCCTTCGAAACACGAAGCTAGCAAAAGGAGAATTAGCAGCGGGCCATCCTAAATCCGGGAATACCCTAGACATCATCGGGATAGATGCCTGCTCGATGAGCATGATTGAGGTTGCTAGTGAGCTTCGGGGTTCTGTTGATTTTATGATCGCGTCGCAAGAGGATGTGCCGGACGCGAGTTTTCCTTATCAGAAGATTCTGGAAGACTTGAAAGCTCACAACGTAAGAAATGATGTTAAAGAAGTCTGCAAGATGATTCCGGGACTCTACCAACAAGCGTTTCGGGATTATATCGCTACGCCCGGCACCGGAGTGAAGGGAATTACACTTTCAAGCCTCAGTCTAAAGGAGATCGATACGATTAAAGGCCCATTAACGGAGCTTGCGAAAGCCTTACTGACCTCGAGTTCCAACAACATTGTGCGCAAGAAAATTTTTTCCGCGCGCAAGGAGGCCCAAGATTTTGTCTTTGGGCTGTTCGTGGATCTTTTGGATTTTTGCGAGTGCTTAGACAAGGAGTTGGACAAAGACTTGGAGCAAGTCCCCCGGAGCACTACCGTCCCTGATCTAAGGTCTGCATGCAAAAGGATTCGTGAAGCCATGGTGGTGCGTGATGACGGGTGCGTTATCGAGAACCAGACCGTGATAGAGAAACGTTGCCACGGCCTTTCCATCTACTTTCCATTCCGCGACGAGAGTGAGACGGACAAAGCTGAGGAACTCTGGGCAAAAGGGGGAACGAGCCGTCCCCTGAAGGGAGGAACGAGCCGACCCCTCAAAGAACGCAGCGCAAGAATTGAAGAGCTGGAGGAGGATTTCGCAAAGCTTGGTGAATTCCGTCAGACGAGATGGGACGAGTTCATCAAACACGGATGGTCGTTCATCTTGGCGGAGGAGACCCCGCTTGAACTGGACCAGTACTATTCTGCTCAACGGGTCGCCGCGAATCTTCTTTCCTTGCACCAGAGCCAAAAGCCGCCAAAGGTTGCAGAGGCGGCTTGAGCATTCCGCGTGCTTGTAAGCAATGGCTGGCACTGTGAAACTGTTTCGAGGTGCGACTACGGCGACCAGGGGGGCCTATGCGATGGCACATTATTTCGGCGTTGCTGGCGGGGTCTCTTTTCCTATCCGCGGCACTGTTGCACGGGCAAGTTAGAGAACTTGGTATCTCCGAGCGAGAGGCTGTTTCCACCATTTCGGGAACAGCCGAGAAGCAGAGTCCTGTCAGCGCATCCGAAAAGGGTCGTAGCCGAGATGTTCTGCTCAGAAGAGCGGAAGCAGCCTTTCAGAGCGCTTCCGCTCTGCGCGACAAGCAGACCGCCAGGGATCTCACGGCAGCAGTTGGGCTTTTTCGTGCGAGCGCGGAACTCTTTGGCGCCGCCAATTCATACCAACAAGCTGCCGACTCACATGTTCAGGCTGGTGATATCTATTTCACACTCAGTCAGTATGACAAGGCCCGGCGATCTTATCGTGAGGCCCTCAAAGTCGGCCAAGATCCGGAAAAGCGATGCAGACCTCTGAGCCGCATCGCACGAACGTATGCCGCCACCGGGCCCTTGTCGCTCGTCGAACGCTATTCCAAGCAGGCATTTGATTCGTGCCACAATCTAAGTGAAATGGCTCAAGCCGAGGCCCTGGAGGCCCGCGGGGAAGCCCTGGATTTCGCCGGTGAGCGCTCGAAGAGCGAGGACTCATTCCGTCAGGCCCGAGACCTTTTCGCGTTGGCGAAGGACGACGACGGACAAGCTCGAGCGTTACTGATGCTGGCCTATGGCGCCCTTTTCTCGGGTGACAGGCAGGTACAAGGTCTGGAATCGGCTGAACAGGCTTTGCGCTTATGGTCTTCGACAAGAAACAGCTATGGAGTCGCCCGGATGCGTTCTGTTCTGGGGACCTTCGCTATTTCAAAGGGAGAATTCGAGACCGCGCAATGCAACTACAGACTAGCCAGACCAGTATTTCACGGGTTGGGCAACAAGGACGACGAAGCGAGCGTCCTGAATGGGCTGGGATACGTAAGCCGGGAAACAGGTGATTGGCAGAAATCACTGGAACACTACCAAAAGGCCAGGGCTATTTTTGCCAGTGTTCATGACATGGTGGGGGAGCTTGAAGCAATTACTGGCATGGGCAAGGCTCTGACCACCATGAAAAATTACAAACTGCTTTTGCCACTCTACGTGGCGGAGCTACGTCTTGCACGTCGGGCGGGCGACCCGGTGAAGGTGTCGGATTCCCTGGCGGACATGGCGGCCGCTTATGAAGCACAAAACAGACCTGCACAAGCGGAAGCATTCTACCGCCGCTCGCTCGAAACGTTCCGTGCAGTCGACCACCTCTATGGCGAGGGCGATATTCTAATCCGCCTGGGACGCCTACAGGCCAAGCGCGGCAGGTACTCCCAAGCCATCGCTTCATTGGAACGTGCAAATGCGCTGAGGGAAGAGACCGGCCAAATCGAAGAAATTGCCAAAATACAGTACGAGCTTGCCCGTGCCTATCTGCGGCTGAACCGGTTGGAGGAAGCGAAGTCGGCCATCGAAAAGACGATTGATATTGTCGAGAAGCAGCGGGTCACGATCTCCCATTTCGACTCACGGGCGTCGTATTTCGCAGCCGTCCACGCCTACTACGCACTTTACATAGAAATATTCATGTTGCTCAACCAACACGAACCGGGCCGCTGTTTGGCTGAGAAGGCCTTCGACGCCTCTGAGAGGAGCAGGGCCCGATCTTTGTTAGACCTGCTCACGACATCCAGCCAAGAGGCGCCCTGTGAGGAACTCCTGCAAAGACAGTTGCAGGCGCGATCACACCTGGACGTTGCAACTCCAGGGCAGGCGGCAGAACCTGCGTCTTTGACTCTGACGCTGAAGGAGGTGCAGGCGGAGATTGAAGCCGGGGACACAGTCTTGCTGGAATATGCGCTCGGGGATGAGAAAAGTTACGCGTGGGTAATAGAGCACGGCCACGTCGCGGTGCATGAGCTGCCGCAATCAGAGCGAATCAGGAAATTGGTGGAGAGTTTTCGCAAGACGCTCGTTCCTCCTCAGTTGAGAGCGGGAGAGAGCGCAAGCGACTACCAGGCAAGAGTCCGCGGGCAGGAACAATCATACAAAGTGTATGCCCGCCAACTATCACGAATGCTGCTTGGCCCCATCGTCCTGGCGCGGGCAAAGCGCGTCCTCATAGTCCCTGACGGGTCCCTTCAATACGTGCCGTTTGCTGCGCTTCCCGTTCCTCTACCTGGAATGAGCGAACAACTTTTGGTTAATCGTTACGAGGTAGACATCCTGCCTTCAGCATCCGTGCTCGGGACGCTGAGAAAGACGACGTCAAAGAGGGCGCCCCCTACAGCCACTGCGGTAATTCTTGCAGATCCGGTTTTCGAACAAGATGATCCACGAGTATCGACAAACCGAGGTCACGACAATGGCCAGCAGGAGCGGCCAGCGGCCTTAACCAGGGCCATTCGTGACACGCAGGGTTCACAATATATTCCCCGGTTACAGGCATCCCGTGACGAAGCCAATGCAATTGCAAACGCCCTCCAGTCACGAGATTCCCAAGCCGTGCACGTCGCCCTGGACTTCTCGGCCAGCCGGGACTTTGTTCTTAGGGACGGTCTCACGCGATTTCGGTTGGTTCATTTTGCGACTCATGGGGTCGTGGACCCCCGCCAGCCTGAAATGTCTGGTCTGATCTTGTCATTAATAGATAGAAAGGGACGAAAACAGGATGGCTATTTGCGCCTGGGAGACATTTACAAATTGAGGCTCTCAGCCGACCTGGTGGTACTTAGTTCCTGCGAATCCGCTTTGGGCAAGGACCTCGAGGCAGAGGGGATCATCGGCCTGCCTCGGGGTTTTCTATATGCAGGTGCCAAAAGCGTCATTGCGAGTCTGTGGAAAGTCAATGACCAAGCTACGGCAAAACTCATGGCAGGTCTGTACGCGCGAATACAGAGGGGTGAAAGCCCGAGTTCGGCATTGCGTGGTGCCCAACTCGAAATGGTGCACGACGAACAGTGGTCGAAGCCTTACTACTGGGCGGCTTTTGCCTTGCAAGGAGATTACAGGTAGAGCGTTGACTTCACAATATCCTTGTTCTATGGTGAGCCGCTTATGGTGCCACGCGGAGCCAGAAGGGCGCTGACAGCGGAGGGCTTTGGGAAGTTTCTTCGCTGGCTTTCTGAGAATGATGAACTGGCCGTGCGAGAGTATCAATCGATCAGAATGAAGTTGGTTCGCTATTTCACTCATAAAGGCTGCTCAGATCCGGATGCCTTGTTCGATAAAACGGTTGACGTTGTAGTTGGGAAAATAGACAACTGTGGAAAGTTTCCAACGCCCCTGGCTTTTTGTTTCGGAGTAGCAAAAAACATCTGGCGGCAAGATTTCCGAGAACGAAAATCGGCGACCTTGGACGAGAACATGGCTTTGCCAATCCATCCAGACCCGCAGATTCATGAGCAGGAGCTGAAATGTCTGGAACACTGCATGGATCAACTGGCGCCCGGCGATCCCGATATCGTAGCCCGCTATCATCAAGGGCAAGGACACGAAAAGATCGAGACCCGGAGACGACTGGCTGATGGACTCGGAGGAGTAAATGCGTTGCGGATCAGAATGTGCAGAATCCGCAAGGACCTGCGTGTTTGTGTGGCGGCCTGTGTTGATCAATGGGCCAATTAAATCATTTGAGGCACGATGGCCATGAAAAACATCACAGACCTCAATCTCGTCCGCCAGTACCTGCTGGGCAGGCTCGATGAACAGGCCGATCTGGAAGACAACGTGAGCGACGGCATCCTTTTTAACGATGAGATGACCGACATCGTCGATTCGATCGAGGACGAGATCATAGAAGAGTACTTGGAAGGGTCGCTGAGTTCCGTCGACAGAGAGGCAGTGGATAAATACTTCCTGCAGCCTCCCGAACGCCAGGAAAAGTTACGCTTCGCCAAACTCTTAAAGCATCACTTCGAGACGAAGCCGTCTCGTTACTCCGGCACAAAACACGAGAATTTTGTCAGGGTACCTGTTCCGTGGCTCTCTCACTTCAGAACCTACGGTCAGTTCGCCGCGCTGGTTCTGCTTATTTTCTCGACACTGATTTACGTAATTGGCGTTCGCCGAAGCCAGGCGCGTCTTGAAAGCGAGCTTGTTCAGGAGAGAGAGCGTTCCTCAAATCTCGTAAAAGAAGCAGAGCTGTTGCAGCCGTCCATGGTTCCCTTAACTCTTGTTGCGGACCGCTCCCGCGGTGCTGAGATACCGATTCCGCAGGTCGAGATCAAATCTTCGACTCGACGAATAATAGTGGAGATTGCCCTACAAGGTGGTCCTTCGGGGCCCTATGATGTGCGTCTGGAAACCAAAGAGGGGAAGGGGCCGCTTTGGTCAGCAAGGCTGTCACCACTCATCTCCAGTAGTGGCGATGCTCGATTGCTGTTTGACCTGCCCTCTCGAGGAATCGAATCGGACGTTTACTCCTTAGTCGTTTCCTCGCCGACCGGAGCCCTCAGGCGTTACGATTTCCAAGCCAAGCTCGCAAAATAGAAACGGTGGACCGTTTCCCAACTATGCATGGCTGCGATGCGTTTCGATTGTTGGCGTAATATTGCCATCTCTAACAACGTCGGCGGTGTCAAGGCGGGGTCCAGCGAGAATCTCGGCGACGACTGGGCCACATCAGCAGGGTCGGGCTGTTTCGATGGCATCAGTTCTGTGGATTCACATTCGCCACAGGACATGATGCTCTATGCACTCAGCGAGGCAGATGCGGATGCAGAATCACTGCGTCGCTACGACTTCATTAACTGGTACGTTGGTGAACCCCCAAGCCGCTTTGGAAGGGAGAGAACATGGATATCATTGCACAGTTGAGGATTGAGCGAGACAAGGCAGCACAGCAGGTGAACGCACTGGATATGGCTATTGCAGCATTGAGTGGAACAACAACCAGCCAAGGATCACGGGGACGGCGGAAGATGAGCGCCGCCGCACGAGCACGTATCTCTGCCGCTCAGAAGGCACGTTGGGCACGCACACGGGGCCAGAAGGTTGTTGTCTCCATCGCTCACAAGCGCCGCATTTCAGCGGCAGGTCTAGCACGGATTAGAGCAGCAAACAGGGCGAGATGGGCGAAGGTCAGAGCACAGAAATAGGCTTCAAGTTTAGACGCCGATTGCAGTAGCGGAGAAACTATATGCCTCATCGGATAGTAATAGGTTTATTCATTCCGTTTGTTGTTTACGTAGTCTTTCTAATTGCAGACTGGATCGACATCATCCGCACTCACGGCTCCAACGCAGTTGGCGCGGCTATATGTTGCAGGGTTAAAACTCTAACCACGCTTTCGGAAACTGCTGAGTCTCTGTGAAAGACGAAATTGACGAATGCGAGATTCGCAAGCACGTGACTGAGCCGACCACGGGGAAACGTTCACTCGGTTGTTGTGCCTGTCGAGGAAGCCTTACATCCGACCGATCCAACTAGCCGCTGTAAGGCGATTAAGAGATGTACGGACGAGTTGGAGCATGCTAAAGCCGAGTTGGGATTGGGAAGAAATGAGTCAGTCCGCACACCTGCACGTCGAGGCAAAGAAGAAACAGTCAAGAATCTGAGCGTGAGTGCCGCCGCAGAGGAACGTTGGAGAGGCTGGAAGCAGTATAAAGCCCGCATCCCGAATGCCGAGCCGAAGGAATTCTTCAAAGCTAAGGCGTCTGGCAAAGGGGGATTGTACGGAGTAACATTATTGTTGCCCCTTATCCTTGAGCCACTCCAAGAATAAGGCAGTCTAAGGCATAAGCGGCTGGACGGTGAATTCGGAGACTTTGAAACGTTGTAAATGCAAATAGAGCGTGCCTGTGCTGATATCGAAGTCTTTGATCTGAAGACTGCATACCTCGGTCGCTCGCATAGTCTGCTCATATGCCCGCCGAATGAGTATGTCACGGCGATTAAAGGCGGACACCTATACAGTGCGGCGGGCCCAACGGACTCAGGGAACGACTGACCCTGGGGGCGTCTGGCACCCCGTCCATCGCAGGGAATGCTTAACAATCCTTTAAAGGTACTTACGCCGAAAATGACAAATCAATCGCCACGGACGACGAACGCATTGTATTCGGTACAGCCTGCTTGTGCCAGTGGCAGCCGCCTACGTTGTCGCTCGAATGCCCGCAGTACGATTGCTCTTGAAAGAAAGTGGGGTGCACTCTTTCACTGCACTCATTAGATGTGCACATGTACTTTACAAAACTCAAACAGGACATAGGCGTACTTGAACTAAGAAGAAACCTTTCGTGCATGGCATGCTCGTTTCATACTCCGATGAACCAGGTCTGTACAGGGGGTTCGTTGGTGGCTCTTCGACCTGCAAATACCAATCGGTAGGTACACAGGGAAGCCAAGGCACAGGCACAAGCAGGCTGTACCGAATACAATGCATTCGTCGTCCGTGCCGATGATTTGTATTTTCGGCGTAAGTACCTAAAAGGATTGTTAAGCATTCCCTCCGATCGACGGGGGTGCCAGACGCCCCCTGGGTCAGTCGTCCCGTGAGTCCGTTGGGC
>WNGJ01006332.1_pt1 | contig 12515 bp, 12 predicted proteins | sample 5400611 | NCBI WGS metagenome assembly WNGJ01 (sample SAMN13153375, study PRJNA577476) | soil metagenome | isolation source: 40 cm soil or saprolite under Garry oak tree replicate 1 | place: USA:California | collected 2016-06-15
TCGAAATCGAAGGAATCCTTCTTACCATGTATGATGAGCGGACAACGCTTTCCCGCCAGGTTGCCACGGATCTGCGCAGTTTCTTCGGGACGCAGATATTCAAAAGCGTGATTCCGCGCAATGTGCGGCTTGCAGAAGCGCCAAGCTTCGGTAAACCGATCATTTTTTACGACGTTCACAGCAAGGGCGCAGAAGGCTACACGCAGCTCGCCCAGGAGGTCATTGCCAATGCCAAGAAACGCACTGGGACGGGGGCTCGGAGCGCTCATTCGGGAGCTTCAGCCTAAGACTTCACCGGAACCTGCACCCATCCATCCTCAAGCAGCGACAACCAGCGGCGCTGCAAGTGCTCCGGCTCGCGAAGCCGCGCATCCCGGCCCGCAACAGGTGGACATCGACTTGATCGAGCCCAGTCCTTTCCAGCCGCGCACACGCTTCCGCGAGGAAGCTCTCGATGAACTGGCGCGTTCGATTCAAGCCAGCGGAATCATCCAGCCTTTGGTCGTACGGCCGATCGGCTTGCGGTTTCAGTTGATCGCCGGCGAACGCCGGTGGCGCGCAGCGCAGCGCGCCGGGCTGACGAAAGTCCCCGTCATTGTCCGGCAAGTCTCCGATGAATTGGCGCTGGAAATGACGCTGGTCGAGAACATCCAGCGCGAAGATCTAAATGCCATTGAAGCCGCGCGCGCGTTTGAGCGCTTGATGGCCGAGGCGAAGTTAACCCAGGAAGCGGTCGCCGAGCGGACCGGCAAGGACCGCGCGACGGTAGCGAACGCGATTCGTTTGTTGAAGCTGGAGCAGAAGATTCAGGATTGGATTGAAGAAGGGAAACTGACTGCAGGGCACGGCCGCGCCTTGCTGGCGGTGCCGGATTCGCAATTGCGCATGCGCTACGCTCAACGTGCTTCACGCGGCGGGCTAACCGTTCGTCAAATCGAACGACTGGCATCGCGGCGGTCGCGCGGCGGGCACGCGCCTGCAGAAGTTCACTTGGACGCGAACATCCGGTCGGCATTAGATGAGCTTCAACGGCACCTCGGCACGAAAGTGCTTCTTCACCAGAAAACGAAAATGCGCCCGGGGCAGTTGGTGCTTGAGTTTTACGATGATGGTCAACTGATGGGTCTCTACGATCGTTTGATGAAATAGTTTTTCGGGCTTCGTCAGCGCATACTGTCCATTCGTTCAGTCGCTCATTCGACAACACACTCACTCAGTTGCGTTGACTTATGCGCGTGCGCAGCTAAAGTAGAAAAGTCTTTCTAGGGGGGTTTTGACATGGCATGGAAGTGGTCCAGCGCTCCAAAAGATGGCGCAAGTGAAGAATGGACAGGCTTCATCGACCAGGGCGTTTCGCTCGAAGGCACGCTCACGGTCACCGGCACGTTTCGCATTGACGGCAAGGTGAAGGGCAACATCATCTCTGAACAAACCGTGATCCTTGGCGATGGCGCAAAGGTGGAAGGCCAAATCGAAGGCAATCGCGTGGTGATCTCCGGCCGCTTCGACGGCGTGATTTTCGCGAAGGGTCGCGTCGAGATCGAGCCCAAGGGCGTCGTGACGGGAGAGGTTCACTCGCCGTGCATGGTCATCGATCCGGGCGGAATCTTCGACGGGCGCTGCCACATGCTGGGATCTTCAGAGGCCGCTTCAACGGTGACCATTCCCATTCGCGCCGTCGGCAACGGCTGATATTCGCACAATCATCGAGCCGCTATTTAGCAGGACTTCCCGTTCCAAACATGTAGTGTTATTTGCGTGGCAATTTGGGCGCGTCAAATCGTTGGCTCGCGCGAACCAGAAGAGCTAAGACTTTACGGTTGGAGCGACGGAAACTCCCGCGGCTTTCTCTGCAGCTTGAATTCCCGCCTGGATATTCGATTCCCAATCTAGGTGCGGCACTTTCGAAGCGCTCGCAGCTTTGTAGTAACGCAAGGCCTCTGCGGGACGGTTGAGCTGCTTCAGTGCGAGCCGTCCGGCCGATAGGAGCGCCAAGAGCGATTGCCGTTCCGCCCGATGCGTCTTGGCCAAGCTTATGTACTCGGACACGGCACGTTCGTAGTTCTGCTGCCCCTCTGCAATGCGGCAGAGTTCAAGCCACGTCGCCGCAGGCATGCGGTCCCCGCCAGCGTTGGCATACTCTTGGAAATCCTGCCAAGCGGATTCTCCATCCTGACCTTTGAGGTGCAACTGGCACAACTTAATCGTGGCCTCGAGGTACGCCGGAATGTCCTTCTTACGCCAGTAGAGTTGCCGCAATACGGAATAAGCGTCAATGGCATCTGGTTTCGCGGCTACGTGCTTCTGAAGGACCGCAACACCTTCGTCGAACTTTCCCTTTTCCAGGAGTTCCGTTCCCTGTACTACGGCTGGATCCGCGGTCCATCCGATTTTGTCCTCGATGACCGCGTTGGCCTTGTGCTCCAAACCTGTGTGCGCAATGACGAGTGCGCCCAAAGCTCCAAAGATAAATCCTCCGACGTGAGCCCAGTGAGCGACTCCGGACGATTGCCCGAACAGGCTACCGTAGAAAATCTCCATGAAAAGCCACAGGGGCAGGAGCCAGTAAGCCGCGGCCTTGAATCGAATCCGGAAGATCAGCATGTACCAGAGCATGTCAATTTTGAGTTTGGGAAAACGCACTAGGAAGCCACCCATAAGTGCAGCTACTGCGCCGGAAGCCCCAAGCGTAGGAACGAGGCTTGTCGGATTAAACATGGCGTGTATGAGAGATGCGCCTATACCGGCAAGAAAATAGAAAATCGGGTAAATGACACGGCCCCATCTGTCCTCGAGGACGAAACCGGCAAGCCAGAGGAACCACATGTTGCCGATGACGTGGATCCAACCGGTATGAAGGAACATAGAGGTTAGGTAGGAGACGGGTTTGGGATGAGCCGGGACAAACGCGTAGTTTTCCAGGATCGAGTCTTTCTGCACCTCCGCAAACTGTTGTGCCGCCGTATCCATTTCTAGCTGGAGCTGTTGTGGGTCCTGAATCTCTCGAATCTGTGCGTTCCAAGCATCCTCAGCCCCGCGCTTGCCTGAAGACAGTTGCTTCCAGACCGGTTCGGGAGTCTTGCTCCTCACTTGGTTCACAAACTTTTCTACATCTTCGGGCATCTTCAATTCTGGATGCGTCGCGGCGAGCACCAAGACGTGCATCCGAGCTTCGACGCGTTCGGGTTCTTGCGCTTTAATTTTCCAGTGCGTGCCAAGAAAGAGGAGAAGGTTCAGCGCGATCAGTGTGAAGGTGACCACCGGCCAGCGGCGGCCCTCCATGTTTTCATGGCGCAATGGAATCAGCATCAGTCATCCCCTTCTCCCCGTAGTGGCGGGTCTTTAGACCCGTTCAGTTTCAATCGAAGCACTAGAGAGGAATAGCTGTGTCGAGTCTAGAAGTTGCATCGGCCCCGCGTAACTGGCCTTTTGAACAGGGCATAGCCAATTGATTAACGCGGCTCGGTTTCATCGAGTGACCGCATCGCGAAACGCTAATCGAGAGAAACCGCTGCGAGAGATGCTCCGAAAGCGTCACCGCGCGCTTAGGTTGACACGCGATGCAGGGGCGTCTATCGTTCGAAAGAATCGTTGATGAGGAATTGCGGATGAAAATTCTTGTGCTGGGCGGCGGTGGACGCGAGCACGCGCTCGTGTGGAAACTAAAACGGAGCCCCCGCGTTGAAAAAATCTGGTGCGCCCCCGGGAATGGCGGTATCGCTGCGGAAGCGGAGTGCGTGGCCATCGACGCGGGAGATGTTGGCGCAGCCGTCGCGCTTGCCGAAAATATTCAACCCGATTTGACCATTGTGGGACCGGAACTGCCGCTGGTGAATGGGCTGACGGATGCGTTTCGGCAACGGAAGCGGGCCATTGTAGGCCCTTCTCAACAAGCCGCCCAGCTCGAAGGAAGCAAGGTTTTCTCGAAAGAGTTTCTCGGACGGCATCGCATTCCCACGGCAAAGATATACGGCACGTATGATTCTCCCGCCGATGTTTATCGCGCGCTGGGTTCGGTGGCTTGGCCGGTTGTGATTAAGGCGGACGGACTGTGTGCCGGCAAGGGCGTACTCCTGGCGCCAGACTTCGCCGCCGCGAAAGACTTTGTCGAACGCGTGATGGAGAAGAACGAACTCGGGCCGGGCGGAAGGCGAATCCTCCTCGAGGAGACGCTCGAAGGCGAAGAGCTTTCGTTCATCATTCTCACCGATGGAAAGCGGTATGCGCCGCTTCCGCCGACACGCGATCACAAGCGCGTACTCGATGGGAATCAGGGCCCGAACACGGGTGGCATGGGGGCGTACTCCACCGATGAATTGCTGCCGGATGATCTTCGGGAGGTCATCCGTTCGACGATTGTCGAGCCAACGTTGCAGGGATTGGCCGCGGACGGCATCGGCTATCAAGGGTTTTTGTACATCGGTCTGATGCTGACGAAATCCGGACCGAGAGTCTTGGAGTTTAATTGCCGACTGGGAGACCCGGAAGCCCAGGCGATTCTGGCGCGGCTGGACTTTGACTTGGCCGAGATCCTCACCGATGTTTCTGCCGGACGCCTCGACCCGTCAAAAATGCGCTGGAAGCGCGGGGCCAGCGCCTGTGTCGTTCTGGCGTCGGGCGGCTATCCGGGAAAGTTTGAGAATGGCAAGAAGATCGACGGCCTAACCGCTGCAGGGGAAATCACTGGTGTGAAGGTGCTACATGCCGGGACAAAGCTTGCGGGAGATACGGTGCTGACCAATGGCGGCAGAGTACTCGGGGTTACTGCGGCAGCTACGTCGCTCGAAGCTGCCTTAGCCTCTGCGTATGCTGCTGCGTCGAGAATTCGCTTCGATGGAATGCACTACCGGAAGGACATCGGAGCTCGCGCCACCCACTTGAAAGCCGCAGGAGACTAGAAGCTATGGGGCTCAGTTTGCTTCCTCTATTCGGACCCATTTTCCCCGGCGGGTGTCATCCCGAATCCCCGCGTTCTTGGCGGGGTGAGGGATCTGCTTTTTCGGTTGCGTACGGCCATATCCCGAGGAAATAGACAGCGCCAAGCCATGGCCAGAGTGCAAAACCTTTTCCGCTCGCCGAAAAAGCACGTGCCGATGGAGGAACTTACCGAAGTCCTTGCCGTAGCCGATGCCGGCTTCGAAGGCTGTGCTCATGCGCAGTCCGGCCAGAAGCGTCAGGTTTTGCTCGTGGATCGCGAAACCTTGGAGGCCATGGACCTCCGGCCGGGAATAATTCGCGAGAACATCACAACCGATGGACTTAACGTGAATGGCCTGCGGATGGGCCAACTCCTCCGTGTGGGCGAAGCGCGTCTGGAAGTCAGCGCGGTATGCACTCCTTGTGATCAGATGGAGGCCATTCGTCCCGGACTTCGCAAAGAGCTGTGGGGACGGCGTGGCATGCTGTGCCGAGTTCTTGACGGCGGAGTGATCCGCCGCGGCGATTCCATCGAAAAACTTCCATAGTGAACGACTGGCCGGAGAATGATTACTGCGTGTTATGCATGAAGAAGTAAAAAGTAGAGCTTTTAATCTGAGCGTGTGAGGAATTGACACTGTCCCGGCCTAGATGACGTCGAACGACTTACTTGCCTCCTGCGCTATAAAGGCGGATGCGCTGCCATGACAGTCTAAGGAAATACAAAAGCGCACCCCCCACCGACCAGCAGGCGGTTATGACGGAAAGACATGTTGATAAGCTCCAAAGAAGGGTCGCTCCATGAAAGGTCCTTACGGTTAAGAACCCGCGCCATAGGCTAAAACTGAAAAACCAGAGACCGAAATACTGGTATAGAAAGCCGCCTACAACTGCGGGAATGATCCAACTACTTAGGAGCTTTATTGCGTTCTGCCACGTTACCTGGCGCCGAGTTCGCTCCAGTCGATTCCACATGGCGTGACAGGCGGTCGATATCATCATGTAGCTTCGAGATTCTTTGATTCGCGTTCCGTAGCTCATCCCTGCTATCCCCTATTTGCCGGATTAGATCGGCATTTTGTCGGTAAATATTTGCACCAAAAGCCAAAAGTGACAGAGTCAAACCAAAAAAGGCTATTACCGAGCCAATTCCTAACTGCCGCCATCTTCGGACTTCCTCGCGCATCTCCAAGAGAGAACTGACCAATCTGTGGGATTTATGATGTTGCAGGGGTTTTAGGGGGGACGTTTTGTAGAACGAATACACTTGCTCCCCAACGGGCACGAGTTTTTTGTCTTCAGCCTTTTCGATTATTTCCTTCTTATCATCCAGAGGGACCTTGTCAAGAAGCTTGGTAGTTTTTTCGAAATCGATGGTTGCAAATTTCTCGCCTCGCCTGATCGTAATATCGACGTTAGTCAAATTATAAAGCGGACAAGAAAGAGACCCGGAGAAACCTGGGTCGACCTGTGGCCCCGTCCCCAGCAGAATTCCGTCGTAAACCCAATTTACCCTGAGATTGAATCGGGCGATGATGTAATAAGGAAGATGTAGCTTTTCATCAATACTTACGTAAATGATGGAGTTTTTCTCGAAGATAAAGGAGTCTTCTTCATCTGTGAATTTACCCTGCTTGCCGTCACTGCCGATGTAGTCCTCTCCAATTCGCAGCGTGTAAGAGGCAGGCCGTAAGTTCTCCTCTACGTAATTTTCGGAGATGAGTAGCTTCTGCTGGCATAGTTCGTGGATTCGATTCGCAAGAAGAATGCCACCCTGATCCTCAGGATGAGGATCTTCATATCTCCACTTCTCGTTCAATGAGGAATCGTACATAGCGTTTTCCCCCGCCCCGAGTGTAAGCCGACGTACTATCGGAAATTAGCGCCTAAGGCTAATTCATGGCGCGACTGCGAATAATCCGAAGGTTGATGTGGAATAACCTGAGCCAGTGAAGGGCCTGTCCCCAAAAAGTTACAGACGACCCCAGTCTGTCTATGCAATCGATCCACAAATGCTCTGGCTTTCAAGGTGAGTTCATCCCAAGCACGGGCTTCCCGATTGGGGGCTTCTAGATAGTCCAGGCCATTGACTGCCAACCGAGTTGGTCGGTTTACCTGTACGCAAACGCGTGCAAGCTCCCAATCGAATCTACCGACGCGGCGAACCTTGCGTGTCACGCTTGTGTGCTCTTCAATTGGATATGTGTAGCCGCTCTCGTTCTGGAGTGTTTCCCAAGTGATTTCATCTTTCATAGGACCCGCCTGTTGCCCGGCGACGCGAATTTCGAAAGTGCGGAACACGACCACGATCTCCGTTACGAGGCGCGGGCTGACGCCGACTTCACTGAGGAATCCGGCCGCCGTGGTGTCGCGCGAGGTGGTCTTTGGGTAGTGGTCCGAGTGATACAGGGAAAGGCCGAAGCCCTGCGTGCCTTCGATGAGGACCTTCTTTTCAGAATCGAGCGCGGTATTGACCTCGTCGCCGACATCGGTGAAGTATGCGCTCAACCACGGGTATTCCTGGCTGACATCTTTCGCGAGTCTGGCATCCTCACCGCGCAATACTCTTCTCGATTGCGCGGCGCCCACTCCGCAAAGGGTGGAACTGAGACGTTCACGCAGGCCCAGCGATTGCTCTCTTTCGCGATCCTTTTCTTCAATGATGAAGCATTTACGATCAATGCCTATTCTTCCGGGAGGAAGCTTGAGAAAGTCAATTTCCTGTCTGAGGACAAGGGGATCGATTAGTGCGCCCGCCGGGATGAACAGGCGTGTTCGTGGATTAACAAAGCCCGTCGGCAGCTGACGAAGGACGATTGTATTGCCGCGATCGTCGACGAAGGAATGGCCGGAGTTGGGTCCGCCACAGCGGACACAAATGTCGATGTTTTCCTGCTTGGTGATGAAGGCGGAGACTTTGCCCTTGCCCTCCGAACCATACTGACCGCCAACAACAACCCAGAGACTCATGGCTGACCTTCTTTCCGAAAATTGGGAACTGCCTCATCGATATTTGCGTAAAGAGCCTGCAACGAAGATTCGTTAAATATCACAAGCGCCGCATGCGTTCGGAGCGAATCGATGTGTTGCTCGACTTGATGGGAATCGGCAGCCTCAAAAGAGGCAGTGTCCGCATATTTGCCCTTTTTGTTTAGACGCTCAAAGCGGAGCTGGGGCGAGCTGTCTATGAACAACAAGCGGAACGAGGGTGATAAAGATTTGCTAAGGGTCTCGTAGTCCAGCGGATGCCGTAGACCATCCACGGCAACGTCGGCGTTTGGCTTGATTTGTGCGACCAAGCGGCGATTGAGTTCGGCTTGCATACCCCCGGCCATGACCTCCCATCCAACCTTCTGAAGGTGGGCCTTACTTTCGGGATCCTTCGCCAACCAATCCGCGAGTACTGCGCTATACCGCAGATACTGGAATCCGTACCGCGATTCCAAATACTTGCCAACGGTGGTCTTGCCAGAGCCGATGCGGCCGGTAATGCCCAGAACAAGCCGCTCACCCTGCGGTCGCTGAGGATGATTGGCCATGAGGCGAGGATTTTATCCTAATGGGGCTGTCGGGTACATCGTCGAGGCCCGTGGCAGACAAGATTTGCGCAAGCTTCTTGTAGTTGAACCTCACTGACCTCGGGACGATGAGATACTCCTCTGCGGCCGTGCCCAAAGCAATGTAATCATCCGCAAGATAAAAGAGACCGACCAGGGCCGACGTAATGGCATCGATCTCGTCGTGCGTAATATCAGCAGTGACGAAATCCCCGGTGATCCCCGCACGGAAGAGTCCGCGTTTGAGCTCTTCCACGCTCGCTTTCTTACGTGGGATGCCCAGGATATCTTGCGCAGCACCCGGATAGCTTTCGATCACTTTGTAGCCGGCCCTGCGGAGTTCGTCGGCGAGTCTGATACCGCGCCGAGTGAGCATTTGCATGCTGGGCAGCAAACACCAAAAAACTGATATGCCCATTCGCTTGAGCGCAAGCTCGCACTTGCGATAAATCGGCACCCCCGGTTCGCCGTAGCCTTCTGGCAAGGAGAGAGGCGAATCGATAGACACAAGGTCCGGCTTGGCCGCCAGCGTCTCCCTGATGAGTTCTTCGTCCGTCCTGATGCTTTTGGTTGTTGCAGAGGCACCGTCCATGAGTGCCCAACCAGTGGCGCGCTTTTCACTGCCAGTGAGGTCGATTCCGACAATTCGCGGTAACTTTCCGTCGCCCGGGCATTTCTTCAGAAGGCCGGGAACCAGGTCGGTTGAATCGGATTGGCAGGAAACGCGCCTGAGTACGGCGCGCTTATTGGATTTGGGAAGCTGTGCCACGCCTGTGAAGACTGGAGCGATCGACTTCTTTAGAATGGCTGCGGTATCTTTGCTGAGGCGGTCATAGGCAATTTCCATGATCGCCTTCAGGTGAACGACATCTTCCGTGTTGTATTGAATTAATTGCGCCAGTGCGCTCCTCTCCCCGCGTAAGTGTTTTGCCCAAAGCACTGTGGCGTCGTAGCCGGTTAGGTCCTCGACCTCCTCGGCGCGTCTTAGCCCACACTTCTCTTCGACGGACTTCAAGCCACCTCTCATGCCCAATTTGCGGGTGACCCATCGGAGGTCAATATGAATGGGTGGAAGCTTGAGGTCTGGAAATGCCAACTTCAGAAAACGCAAATCGAACCCTGCTCCGTTAAAGGTTACGACTACGGAGTAATTCCTTAGCTGGGCAGGCAGCTCCTGCAAATTGTCGCCTTCGACGAATACTTTGTACTTGCGCCCGTCATAGAGGCCGACCATCGTCACCATGTCGAAGACGGACGAGAGTCCGGTGGTTTCGATATCCAGATAAACGCACTCATCCGCAAACTCGGGGAAGACTCGCCAAGCCTCGCCCAGCGTGGAGAGGCGCTCGAAGAAAGCGGCGTCTTTGCGGCGAACAGCTTCACGGGAGCGCGGGATGTATTCGTCCAGCTTTTGGTGGAGGCGGGCGCCGACTGCGCCGAAGCGCTTTTCGAACCTGTCGGCATCATCCCAACTGCGAATGCCATGCTTCCAGAGTCCGCGCTCGGTCCCCTTGCCTATGCCCGGGATGTGAATGAAGGTCTGGTGCAGCATAGGAGAGCCACGCTAAGTTCTACTTTTTGATGCTTCAGTGTGTCAACTTTCATTGTCATACTCGGAGCATCATGTAAAGAATAGTTGACACAATATGTAAAATCAACCGAGAATTGTGGGGTTTTTCCACAGTGTCCACGAGCCACTGACACCAGAGGTTGGCATGGGATGGAAACAAGAGTTGGCCGAGCAAATCAGGAATGCGCGGGAGTCTGCAAAATTAACGCAAATCGAACTTGGGAGCCGAATAAAGGTCAGTAGGCAGATGATCAGCAAATACGAAGCTGGCAGAGTTGTGCCGGCTTTTGAAATTCTCGTTTCAATCGCACGCACGCTGGACGTTGGATTTCAAGTCCAAGGCCTTCAGATAATAAATGAAAATGCATCGCAGCGACTGAAGTCCTTGCCAAAGCAGCTCCGCCTGGATTTTGAGAAGGCGCAGCAGTTCCGCGGTGCCGTCATTAGCATCACTCCCACCGAGGGTCAGATCCTCATCACTGCTAAGATTCCTGCCTGATGTAAACAGTTGTTGTCAAAATGCTCTAGGGTTTGATGGGGCGCCGGAGCGTGGGCGCATCGGGGGGGCGGTTCTTGTCTTCTTGTACTTTTTCTACGGGCTCCTCAGGCGGGACCATCCATTCGAAGCCGTGCCGTTCGTCCATCGTGCCAAGAACAAACGTCGCATTCCCGGCGATCAAGGGCAGCACTGCGCGCATGAAATCAGCGGAATCAATCGGAGCGGCCTTTTGCGCCTGGCCGCCGCGAATGTTGTCAAGCACCTTTGCGAAGCGTGGCTCGCCGGAACCGAGGTGTGTGATGTTCGGGTCATTCCCCTGGATCAACTCGGCCAATGTGGGCCCCTTCGCATCCGGCGGGTAGCGGCTTTCGACAAGCGTGCGCGGGGCATGCTTTTCCGGCGGGTAAAGCTGCGTGAAGCGTGGCCGCTGAATACGCGTCTGCCAATATTCGCCACGCGCGGCAACCTGCTCCTGCTCCATCCGATAATCCACGACCCACACCTCAGGTCCGTAGTCGTTAGGAGCGTACCCAATGATCACGATTTGAAAGATCGGATCATCGGGAGAGAAATCCAGTTTGTGGTGGAGTTGAGCGACGAGGGGGCGAAGCTTTTCCAGGAGCGCGATGCCCATGGTCTCCAAGTCCGTTTCGCCCTCGCCGGGAGCGGACTGATAGCGAGAGTCGGCCTTGGCAACACGCTGAAAATTGCGGTCCAGTCGAATGGGCTTGGGGTCCGCGGGAATGCGCCACTCCGAAGCTCCGAAAAGGATCCCGATGTGCGTTGTATCGAGGTCCAACACGCGCGGCGGAATGGAATTGCGCTCGACCGGCTGATCGATGGCCGCAAAGACGATCACGTCCTTTGCCACGTGAACGATGGCCCGGCCCCCCGCGAGATTGGCGACGATTTCGTCTTCGTGCTGTTCCTGCGCGAGAACGTCAAATGGGAACACGCACAGCACGCCGAGAAGGAGTGCCATTCGCCACAGGAATTCCGACTGAATAGACGGAGAAAACATTCCACGGTGTCCCGGCACGGCCTGTCGGGACCCTGAACGGAACGAAAGTTTGGCAGGAAGTTTCACGCCGCACGACCCATTCGAACAATAGGGAACCCTCAAGCCTCACACTATCACACCCAAGTATGTTGCGGTGCCGCTTGCGGCGATGCTCGCAAGGAAGCGCGGATGGAATTGCGAAATCGTCAACACGCCGGATTATCCTCCTTGACTGCGCAAATGGCTGGGGGCCGATTTACACCATTCAGTCCGTTTACAACAATTCACGCGGCGGAAAAGACGTTACGCTAGCCGTCGTCGATTCCCTGCGGGCGCAAGCCGCGCCGGCGCAGGCCGGCTCCGCAATTCCTCCCAAGAGCTGACCCCTCGGAGTTCCGCGCGACCGCCATATCGAGTAAACTATGGGCAAATATCATTCGAATGGCGGACTACATATGGGACTCAGAAGACCGAAAAGCATCAAGCACAAGGGAAAGTCGCTCGCCGATATTCTCGAAGCGCATGAACGCTTTTTCAGCGGCAAGGAGGGCGGAACGCGCGCCGATCTGACCGCCGCGGATCTTTCTCACGCGGACCTTAGCGGGGCCAACTTGAGCGGCGCGATCCTTCGCAATTCGAACTTGGAAGAAACAGACTTGCGCAAGGCAAAGCTTCCCGGCGCCGACCTGTCCGGAGCAAACCTTCGCAAAGCCGATTTGCGCAACACGGACATGACGGAAGCGATCCTTCCCGGAGCGGATTTGAGCGAAGCGCAGGCCAGCGGCGTGGAATTTTTCCGCTGCGACCTTTCGAACGTGAATTTCCAGCGCGCCCAGTTGCGCAATGTGAATCTGCGTTTGGCAAATGTGAGCGGCGCAAGATTTTCAGGCGCCGACATGGGCGTAGCCATTCTGCGGGAGACGGATTTGACCGGCGCGGATCTTTCCGGAGTCGACCTCTCCACCGCGCTGC
>WNGJ01006333.1_pt1 | contig 12515 bp, 11 predicted proteins | sample 5400611 | NCBI WGS metagenome assembly WNGJ01 (sample SAMN13153375, study PRJNA577476) | soil metagenome | isolation source: 40 cm soil or saprolite under Garry oak tree replicate 1 | place: USA:California | collected 2016-06-15
GGTCGCGCGCCAGATGATCTCCATGATCGGCGACGGAATCGCTGTCGACGGCCGCGGCCGGTCGAAAACCTGCGAATGCAGGACCGCCGGCAGCTGACCGGTGAATGGCGGCTCGCCGTGCAGCAGCTCGTAAAGGATCATGCCGAGCGAGTAGATGTCGGCGCGCGCGTCGATGGTCTCGCCCTTCACCTGCTCCGGCGCCATGTACGCAGGCGTGCCGACCATGCTGCCTGTGGCGGTCAGACGCTGCTTGTCGTCGACCAGCTTTGAGATTCCGAAGTCGAGGATCTTCGTCTTGCCACGATTGGAGATGAGGATGTTGTCGGGCTTGATGTCGCGGTGGATGACGCCGAGATCGTGGGCGACGCCGACCGCTGACAGGAGCTGCTGCAGGAGGTCGACGGATACGTCGACGCTGAACCGTCCGTACTCATCGAGCCACGACCGCATCGAGCGGCCCTCGACCCACTCCATGACGATGAAGAGCACGGGCCCGTCCTCGTCGAAGTCGTAGACGCGCACGATGCCTGGGTGGTTGAGCGATGCGACGGTCGCGGCCTCGCGGTGGAATCGCTGCCGGAAGTTCGCGTCGCTCGAGTACTGCTCCGCCAGCACTTTGATGGCGACGGGTATTTCCAGGCGCGGATGCGTGGAGCGATAAACGACACCCATCGCTCCGCGCCCAAGCTCCGCCTCGATCGGGTATTTGCCGAGCTGAGCTAAAGCCACTGAAGGACTGTCAGTATGCCGCAGCGAACCGAGTTCACTGGCAGCTTGCCGCTCGAAACCCGACCCGCCCCGCACCCCTCAAAGGCAGGCCAAAACCGCCTCCCCGGCCATCGATCCCGCTAACGCGGGCCGGGGCCGGTTACTTGCGGGCCGCTGGGGCGGCGCTCTCCTTCATGGGCACGGCGTTGGCCCGTAGGACCTTCTTGTCGAATTTGCCCACCGAGGTCTTCGGGACCTCGTCGATGAACCGGATCTCGTCCGGCAGCCACCACTTGGCGACCTTGTCCTTGAGGAACTCGATGACCTCTTCCTGGGTGACCTGGCCCTTGAACTCGGGCTTGGGCACAGCGAAGGCCACTGGCCGCTCGTCCCACTTCGGATGGGCGAGGCCGATGACCGCGGCTTCCATGATCTTGGGGTGGGCCATGATCGCGTTCTCGAGCTCGACTGACGAGATCCACTCGCCGCCGGACTTGATCACGTCCTTGGTGCGGTCCACGATCTGGATGTAGCCCTCGGGGCTGATCTTCGCCACGTCGCCGGTGCGGAACCATCCGTCCTCGGTCAGCTTGTCGGGGTCGTAGCCGTTGTAGTAGCCGCGCGCGATCCACGGGCCGCGCACCTGGATCTCGCCGAACGCGACGCCGTCCCACGGCAGCTCCTGCCCGGTCGCGGCGTCGCAGATTCGCACCTCGACGCCCGGAACGATCACGCCCTGGGTCAGACGGGCGGCCAGCTCGTCTTCAGGCTTGGTGCCGGCACGCGGACGCGCAACGCTGCCAAGTGGCGACGTCTCGGTCATGCCCCACGCATGAAGCATCTTCAGGCCGAGCGCGTCCATGTTCTCCATGAGCGCGCGGGGGACCGCCGAGCCGCCGCACACCACGGTGTGCACCTTTGGCAGCCGCTTGCCCGACTCCCTCATGTAGGCGACGGTGTTGATCCAGATCGTGGGCACGCCGGCCAGGATCGTGGCGTTCTCCGCGTCGGCGAGCTCGCAGACCGCCTTCGCGTCGCCCATCCAGCGGTCAGGAAAGAGCGCCTTGGCGCCGGACATGCCGATGGCGTAGGGGAGGCCCCAGCTGTTGGCGTGGAACATGGGCACGATCGCGAGCACGACGTCGTTCTCGCTCACCGCGAGGTTGTCTTTCTGCAGCACCCCCATGGTGTGGATGAACTGCGAGCGGTGCGAGTAGACGACGCCCTTCGGATTTCCGGTGGTGCCGGAGGTGTAGCACATGGCCGCGGCCATTCGCTCCGATAGCTTCGGCCAGGGGTAGTCCTCGGATTCGGCGTTCAGCAGGCTCTCGTAGTCGAGCATCTCGCCCAGCCCATGGCCCTCAGGCGCGGACGCGCCGTCGGTCATGAGGACGAACTTCTCGACGCTCGGCATCTTTCCCGCCAGCGGCTTCAGGAGGCCGACCAGCGGCTGGTCGACGAAGAGAACCTTGTCCTGGGCGTCGTTGATGATGAATTCCAGGTGCTGAGGAAAAAGACGCAGGTTCAAGGTATGCAGCACTGCTCCCATACACGGGACGGCGTAGTACAGCTCGAGGTGCCTCGAGTTGTTGAACGACAGGGTGGCGACGCGGTCGCCTGGCTTGATCCCGAGCCGTTTGAGGGCTCCGGCCAGGCGGTTGACGCGAGGCACCAGCTCGGCATTGGTCATGCGATGGACACCCTGCTCGCGCTTGGTGACGATCTCGCCTTTGCCGTGCAGGCGCTGCAGGCGCCATAGCACGTGCTGGATGCTCAGCTCGTAGTCCTGCATCAACCCTTCCAATGCCGACACCTCCACCAGCTAGCGGTTGGGAGCGCGTTGTACCCCTCTAAGAGGTCGATGGTAAGCCCGCCAGCCGTAGCATGCACGGAACAATGAAGACCCGGTCGCGGGCCGACCTGCACATGCATACGAGCTGTTCGGACGGCTGGCCGTCGCCTTCGGAGCTCGTCACACACGTCATCGCCAGCACCGACCTGCGCGTGATCGCGGTCACCGACCACGACACGCTCGAAGGCGCGCTGCGCGCCGCCGATCGCGCGGCAAAGACCGGCGGCATAGAGGTTGTGATCGGCGAGGAGGTGTCGAGCCGCGACGGGCACATCCTCGGACTCTTCCTCGAGCGCCGCGTGCGACCGGGCATGTCGGCGGCGGCCACGCTGCACGCGATTCACGACCAGGGCGGCCTTGCGATCGCCCCGCACCCGTTCTGGCGGACGCTGCGGCGCGAGAGCAATGGCGGCGTGGTACACGGAGTGGGATGGCTCGCCGCCGAGCTGGAGTTCAACGCCATCGAGGTCGAGAACGGGACGCCGGGCTTCTACGTCTTCAATCGCATGGCCCGGCGCCTGAACCTCGGCCTGGGCGCCGCGGAAACCGGCTCCTCCGACGCGCACATACTGGACGCGATCGGGCGGGCTTACACCGAGTTTCGCGGCAGCACGGCTGCCGATCTACGGCGCGCGATCGAGGCGCGCGACACGATTGCCGGCCGGTCGCGCTACAAAGCGGTGGGTTTGATGCGGTACGCGGCGTGGGGATTCAACCACCAGCGATACGCAGCCGCCGCTCGCTAAGCTGAGGCGGCCCGCGACCCGCCCGCTTAGCTCAATGGATAGAGCGCTTGACTTCGGATCAAGAGGTTGCGAGTTCGAGTCTTGCAGCGGGCACCAGCGCCTCTACAGCATCTGCTCGACCAGGCGGTCGAGCCGCTCCGCGTTGCGGTTGATCTCAACGGCGAGGCGACGAGCCTCGGCGACGTCCAGCTGCTCAGCGTCCGCCATCTGCTTGCTGAACTTCTCGATGCCGACGAGGCCAGACCTGAAATCGCGGTTCAAAGTCGAATGCGACTCCTCAATCTCGGTCAGCATCTCGAGGAATTCCCGGCGCTCGATGATCATGTTGACGGTCAACAGCAGCGCGAGCGCCGCGGTCAGCGACGACATGAAGAGGTCGATGTCGTGGCCGGACAGCGACGAATACACGTCGCCGGCCGAGGCGAGCAGCAGCGTCATCCATGGCAGGGCCAGCTGCCACAGGTCGAGACGAGCCGACTTCATGGCCACCTTGGCAGGCTCCACCGGATAGGTGGCCGCCAGCGCTATCAGCAGAAAGCCGGCAAACCATCCGGTGTTGAGGACGCTGCCCACAGACGCGTAGGTGCCGTGCGCGTTGAGATACGCGAAGGCGCTGTCGGCGACCGAGTAGCAGGCGATGCCGGCCAGCAGAAATGCCATCCTGCCCGACTGCTGATGCGTGGCGCGCCGGATCGCGAGGATCAGAACCGTTCCAACCACGATGTCCGTCACGGGGTATGCGAGGTCCAGGAGCCTGGTGCTCGAGCCGGACTGATAGACCTCGCGCAGGCCGAATGCCCAGGCCGTGCACGTCAGTGCGATGGCGACGATGACGCCGTCGAACCACACCCGCCACTGCGCCGAGGTGCCTCTTGCCGCCTCACTCCAGAAGGCACGGATTCCGGCAATCGCGAATGGCACCGCACCGAGGAAGCCGGCGTCCGCCAGCGACGGATACGGCACTGTGACCTGCTGCCAGACCTCGTAGTAGGACCACACGAGCTCGCCCGCGGCCCACAGGCCTGTGGAGATGCTCATCAGCGTCCAGCCGAGGCGCTCCTTTCCGGTGCCCCGCATCGCTGCCCATGCGCAGGCGCCCGAGGCGATCGCCGCCGCCAGCGCCTCGCCGAGGTCGTCGATGATCGTCACCGGCCGGTCGCCGAAGACTCCCGTCTTGAGGATGAAGGCGTAGGCGATCGACGCCACGAGCACGACCGCCGCAGCAGCGGCGAACCTCCTCGTCCGGGTGTCCCACGTCGACCATGCACTCATTGGCGGAGCCAAGTTAAGCAGCGCGTGTCGCGAATTCATCCTTCATAAGCGCGGTCTTCGCGATGGCGGGCGAAAGCAGTGCCCGGTAGAATTCACCGGCGCAGCAAGGGCGGCTGGCGGAACTGGTAGACGCGCACGTTTGAGGGGCGTGTGGGGCAACCCATCCGGGTTCGAGTCCCGGGTCGCCCACCAACAACTCTGTTGCGGGCCCAGCGGCTACGACGCGGCGATATCGACGACCAGACGGCTTGGCGATGCCAGCGTAAGGATTCTCAGGCACGTAGGGCCCTGAATACCGAGGGCCCAAGTCTGGTAACCCTCGTAGTTCTGCACCTGCTGCGCTTGGCGGAGGAAAGGGTATTGGGGATGAAACTCGGTCGGACCTGAGTAGCTCGTCCAGTTATTCACAGAGTGCATCGTGATCGTTACGCTGCCGTTGCCTTCGAGCGTGACCTTGCCACCTCGCCCGCCGCCTGACTCGACCGTCGGGCTTTGCAGTCGGGCCACCCCGTAGGTCGGTACGCCGCCACCAAACTCGATCACGAACCGGTCATAGCCCTGATGCTGGCCGACACTCACACGGACGACTGTCGAATCGGTCACTGAGCCGCCAGCCGCGTCCGCGCATTCGAACCCCGGCGCGGCGCTGAGAGCTGCCGGGGAGGCAACCGCCACCGTGCTGGCGGTTGGCTGTTTGGTGGACTGGCCGGTGATCCCGGAGGGGCTCCCGCACGCTGCGAGCATCAGCACCGATGCGAGAACCATGCCTCTCATCTCAGCCACAACGCTGATCGGACCCTTCTCGATACGGCCTGCGCGGCTACGCGCCAAATGAGGAGGCCCATGAACCAATCGAGGTAGGTAGCGGTTGGCCCACACTTACGCCCGTGACCGAGGGCCCCGAGCTCGATCCCGCCACGCAGTTTCGCGAGCTGTATCAGCGCGAGTACGCCTCGGTCTACCGCGCGATCCGTGCCGTCGTCCTCGACGCCGCCGCGGCTGAGGACCTGACGCAGGAGACCTTCGTACGCGCGTTCCGAGCGCGCCACCGTTACAAGCCGACGGCGCCACCCGGCGCGTGGCTGCGGCGAATCGGCGTCAACCTCGCCATCTCGCATCTGCGCCGTCAGAAGCTGGCGCGGTTCCTACCTGCCCGGCTGTATGTAGCCCCGAATCGGCGCGAGTACGACCAGGCCGAGGCACGCGATGTCGTCAGCAAGGCGCTGGCGGTCCTCAGTCCTAAGCTCCGGGCGGCGATCGTCCTGCACTACTACGAGGACCTGACCCGAGAGGAGATCGCGAGCGTTCTTGGGGTGCCGGCGGGCACTGTCGCTTCCAGGATCGCGAAGGCGGTGGCGATCATGCGCAAGGCGACGGCCAGCGATCAAGTCTGGGACGAGAAGCGTTCGAGTAATGAAGGTGCCCTACGTGGACAATGAACCCAGAGAGGGAGAGTCGAGCTCACCCTCAGACGAAGACGTTCGCAGGATGGTCCGGGGAGGCGTGCAGGCATGGCAGCCCCGCCGCGGACCTGACTTCTCCGACCTGATGGTGCGCCTCGGCGCCGGTCCCTCGCCGTGGGTCCTTTACACGGCGGCCAGTGCGGCGCTGGTGGTGATCCTGCTGGTGGCCTTCCTGGTCGGCTCGTACCTCCAGATCGGCGCCCTCGCGCCCCAACCGCTCCCGGCGAACATCCACTAAATAGGCGGTTCGGCGCCTAGAACAGGGCGATCTCCTCACCGAGCCCCTGCTCGATCGCCTTCGGCAGCAGCACCGATGCCGCCGCCAGGTCCCACAGCGCCAGCCCGTGGGCCTCGAAGAGCGTAATCCCCGGCTCCAAAGGCGCCTTCCAGACGCCGGCGAGAACCGTGGCGAGCTCGGTCACCCGCTCCCACGCCAGAGCCCCTGCGCCGACTGCCTGGATCAGGTCCCCGCTCTCGAGCCGCGCCACCGCCAGCTGATCGACCACCACCGTCTGAGCCCGCGTCACCAGGTCCGCCGGCAGCTCGGTTCGGTTGGGGAAGTTGGAGCCGGCGCCAATCACCAGCGAGGGAACTTTGACCCAATCGGCGGATAGGACAGGCTCAGTGCTCGTGGTGATCGTCACCACGACGTCCGCGTCGCGCACCGCCGCCTCGGCGCTCGAAGCGGCCACCACCGGGACGCCCAGGGCCGTCGACCGCTCGGCCGCGAACGCCTCGCGGTGGCTGGCGTCGCGGCTGAACACCCGCATCTCGCGGATGGAAAGCACACGCGACAGCGCCAGTGCCTGGGTTCGCGCCTGGTGACCGGTACCGATCATCGCCACCGTCAGTGGACCGTCTGAAGGAGGCAGCAGCGCTCGCGCCGCCACCGCGCTCGCCGCGCCGGTCCGGTACGTGCCCATCAGGTCGGCCTCGATCAACGCGCGCAGATCACCGTCCAGCCCGAACACAGTCACCAGGAACCGCACCTTGCCGGCCGCGACGGTATACGCCTTCAAGCCCATGGACCCACCGCCCGGGTAGGTCGCGAACATGACGTTCAGAAGGCCGCCGGTGGCGAACGCGCGCCGCCGCGGCTCGTTCTGGGCCTTGCCCTCGCCAAGCTCGCGCATCGATGCGGCGACCGCTTCGATCACAGCGTCCATATCGATCACACGTTCGACGTCGGCCTCGCGCAGGATGCGGGTCACGGCAGGGAGAATACCGTCACTGTGGCAACGAGCTCCCTGAACGTCGGCCTGATCGGCCTCGGCACAGTCGGCTCCCAGGTCGCCGAGCGGCTGGTCACGGGCCAGCCGCAGCTGACCCGCCGGGCGGGGCTCGAGCTGTGCCTCCGGAGGATCCTGGTCCGCGACGTCAACAAGCCCAGGGCTGTGAAGGTCGAGCCCGGATTGCTCACCAACGACCCCGAGCTGCTGCTGGAAGACAAGGACATCCAGGTCATCGTCGAAGTCGCCGGCGGCGACGAGCCGATGCACTCGTACCTGGAAAGGGCGATCCGCGCGGGCAAGCACGTGGTCACCGCCAACAAGGTCGTGATGGCCAACCACGGCATGCAGTTGCTGACGCTCGCGGCGGAGAAGAACGTCGATGTCTACTTCGAGGCTGCGGTCGGCGGCGGCATTCCACTGATCAGCACCTTCCGCACAGACCTGCAGGCCAACCGCATCGAGCGTCTTTCGGCGGTCATCAACGGCACCACGAACTTCGTGCTCGGACGGATGGGCGCCGACGGTCTGGATCTCGAGGCCGCGGTCAAAGAAGCTCAGGTGGCCGGTTACGCGGAGGCCGACCCCACCGACGACGTCGATGGTTTCGACGCCACCTACAAGCTGGCGATCCTCGGCTCGATTGCCTACGAGATCAGCGTCCGGCCGGCGGACATCTACCGCGAGGGCATCAAGGGCATCGAGCCCGTCGACTTCCGCTACGCGCGCGAGCTCGGCTACGCCATCAAGCTCGTCGCGCACACGCAGCGGCATCGCGGCCGCATCGAGGCTCGCGTGCATCCTGCGCTCGTGCCCCTGGACCATCCGCTGGCGCAGGTCGAAGGCGCGGACAACGCCGTGTTCGTAGAGGGCGACCTCGTTGGAAGGGTCTTGCTCAAAGGCCAGGGAGCGGGTGGGAGGCCGACCGCATCTGCGGTGGTCGGCGACCTCATCGACCTGGGGCGGTCGATAAGGCGCGGGGTTCAGAACCGTCCGTCATTCACATTCGATGATCGCGTGGGCGTCATTCCCATGGGCGAGGTGGTGACTCGCGCCTACTACCGCATCCGTGCCGAAGACCGCCCCGGCGTGCTGGCGGCCGTTGGCCAGATTTTTGCGGAGGAAGGCGTCAGCATCTCGAGCTTCATACAGAAGGACGCGTGGGTCGAGGAGAAGACGGCCGAGCTGGTGATCACCACGCACCCCACCGAGGACACGCGCCTGCAGAAGGCGCGCGAGCGAATCGCGGGGCTGCAGCCGGTGCGCGCGGTTTCCTCGTTCCTTCGCGTCTTCTGAAAAGGGCGGCGCGCAGATGGGGGTCATCGCCCGGTATCGCGAGTTTCTGCCTGTTGGTTCGAAAACGCCGGACGTCGACCTGCACGAAGGCTCAACGCCGCTCGTGCCGAGCCGCAACATCGCTCGCGCGCTGGGGCTGTCGAAGCTGTACTTCAAGTACGAGGGCCTGAACCCGACAGGATCGTTCAAGGACCGCGGCATGGTGGTCGCCGTGGCCAAGGCGCTCGAGGCGGGCAGCAGGGTGCTGATGTGCGCGTCCACGGGCAACACATCCGCGTCGATGGCCGCATATGCCGCCCGCACCGGAGTCAGAGCCATCGTCGTCGTCCCGTCCGGAGAGATCGCGCTCAACAAGCTCTCGCAGGCGCTGATGTACGGAGCGAAGGTTCTCGCGCTCAAGGGCAACTTTGATCACGCGCTGCAGACCGTCCGCGACCTGTCCAGCCGCTATCCCGTGGCGCTCATGAACTCGGTCAACCCGCACCGCATCGAAGGCCAGAAGACCGCTGCCTTCGAGGTGGTCGAGGCTCTGGGCGATGCGCCCGACTACCTCTTCGTGCCGGTGGGAAACGCGGGCAACATCACGGCCTACTGGAAAGGCTTTCGCGAGTACGAGGCGAAAGGACTGGCGAAACATCTGCCACGGATGGTCGGCGCTCAGGCCGACGGCGCCGCGCCCATCGTCAACGGCCATCCTGTCGATAACCCGAGGACGATCGCTTCGGCCATTCGCATCGGCAACCCCGCGTCGTGGGAGGGCGCGACAAGCGCCCGCGACGAGTCGGGCGGGATGATCGCCGCGGTTTCCGATACCGAGATCATCTCCGCCCAGGTGAGGCTGGCGAGCAGTGAGGGCCTGTTCTGCGAGCCCGCGTCCGCGGCCCCGCTGGCGCTGCTGATCAGGCTCGTGCAGGAGGGTCGCATTGGAAAGGACGCGACCGCGGTCGTGGTCCTGACGGGCTCTGGTCTCAAGGATCCCGACGCCGCCCTGAAGAATGTCGAGCCGCCGATTGAACTCGACGGCGATGCCCGTACACTGGCCAAGGTTTTGAAGCTGTGAGGATTCGCGTGCCAGCGTCGATCGCCAACATCGGCCCCGGTTTCGACTGCATGGCCATGGCCATCGACCTCTGGTTGGAGGTCATCGCCGAGCCCGCCGACAAGCCGGCGTGGGACTACGAAGGTGAGGGCGCGGAATACCTGGCGGCCCATCCGAATCCGTTCTCGAAGATGAAGTTCAAGGGCCTCGTCAAAAGCGAGATCCCGCTGGGCGTCGGTCTCGGCAGCAGCGCAGCCGCACGCCTCGCGTCGTCCGCGCTGACCGAGCCTTGGGACATCAAGAGCCACGTCATCGACGCCGGCGCAGACGAAGGCCATCTCGACAACGTCTCCGCGTGCGCGTCGGGCGGCATCCGCATCGTCTCGGAGCACTTCGACGAGCGGCTGCCGAATCCTGGCTGGGGCCTGGCGCTGTTCGTGGCGCACGCGCCGCTGCCCACCGACAAGGCGCGCTCGGTGCTGCCGGATTCGGTACCGATGGAATCCGCCGTTTACAACGCCGCCCGCACCGCGCTGCTCGTGCGAGCGATCACTGCCAAGCGGCCCACGCTGCTGGAGCAGGCGATACGCGACCGGCTGGCGCAGCCGCACCGGCTGCATCTCTACCCGTGGGTGCACGACGTGATGGACGCGGCCGATCGCGCCGGTGCATATGCGGCGTCGATATGTGGCTCGGGCCCAAGCGTGTTCGCGTTTTGCGCCGCGTCTCAGGCGGTCCGCATCTCGCGCATCATGGCCGCGGCCGCTCCGCAGCACGGACGTGCTCTTGTCTCGAAGGTGACGGACAAGGGCATGTTCCGTTCTCTGTGATCGTCCAGAAGTACGGAGGCACCTCTGTCAGCTCGGCCGCGAGGATCCGGCGCGTCAGCCGGCGCATCGCAGCCACGGTCGCCAGCGGCGAGCAGGTCGTGGCGGTCGTCTCCGCCATGGGCCACACGACCGACCGGCTGATCTCGCTCGCGCAGAGCGTCAACGCAGAGCCGCCCGCTCGCGAGCTGGACATGCTCGTGGCCAACGGCGAGACCATCACGGCGCCCCTGGTGGCGATGTGCCTCGAAGGCATGGGCGTGCCGGCCGTGTCTTTGTCGGGACTGCAGGCGGGCGTGCGCACGAGCGCACATCACTCGCGCGCGCGCATCCATGACATCCAGCCCGACCGCGTCTTGCGCACGCTGGCCGAGGGCAAGGTGCCTGTCGTTGCAGGCTTCCAGGGCGTGACCGAGGACTTCGAGGTGACCACGCTCGGCCGGGGCGGCTCGGACACGACCGCGGTCGCGCTTGCGGCGGCGCTGCGCGCGAGCACCTGCGAGATCTACACCGACGTCGACGGCATCTACTCGGCCGATCCGCGCGTCGTGCATCGCGCGCGCAAGCTCGCGCACATCCGCTATGACGAGATGCTCGAGCTCGCCGCGGGCGGCGCACAGGTGCTGCATCCGCGAGCGGTCGAGATCGGTGAGCTGTACGGCGTGCCGATCCACGTGCGGTCGAGCTTCAACGATCGCGTGGGTACGATGATCGTCGCTCAGGTTCCGATGGAAGACAGACAGCGTGTGCGCGGCATCGCGCAAGAGAAGAACGTCGCGAAGATCACAGTCCTCGGTGTAAAGGACCGTCCCGGCGTGGCCGCGAGCATCTTCGAGCCGCTCGGGGCAGCGGGCATCTCGGTCGACGTCATCGTTCAGAACGTCGGTCATTCCGGTCGCACCGACCTCACGTTCTCGGTGGCCGAGTCGGACCTGAAGGCCGCGGAAAAGCTCGTACGTGCAGCGGTCAAGAAGATCGGCGCGCGCCGCGTGTCCTCTGCGGGCGGCATCGCGAAGCTCTCCATCGTCGGCACCGGGATGCTCGGCATGCCGGGCATTGCGGGCCGCATGTTTCGCGCACTCGCCGACGCGGGGATCAACATCGAGATGATCAGCACTTCGGAGATCCGCATCACATGCCTGGTCTCGCGCGACCAGGTCGAGAAGGGTGTCCGCGTCCTGCACAAAGCGTTCGACTTGGACGTCACCTAGTTGCCTGTAAGCGTCGCTATCGTCGGGCCCGCGGGCTCAGGCAAGACCACGTTGTTCAACGCGCTGACCGCGGGGCGCGGCGCCGACGGCGTCGGCATGGTCGACGTGCCCGACGAGCGGCTGCACCGACTGGCGGACGCGGTGAAGCCCAAGAAGACGACGCCGGCCCAGGTGCGCGTAGAGGACACGCCGCCAGGAAGTCGGGCGCAGCGTGTCGCATTCGCGCGCCAGGCGGACGTCCTCGTGAAGGTCGCGCGCTGTTTCGGCCCGGACCCCGAGCCGAGGAAGGAGCTCGACGAGTTCACCCTCGACCTCGTGCTCGCGGATCTGACGTCGGTAGAAAGGCGTCTCGAAGTGGTCGGCAAGGAGGCGCGAGCGGGGAAGAAGGACGCCGAGCGTGAGACCGAGGTGCTCACCGCGGCCAAGGCCCACCTCGACAACGGCAAGCCGCTGCGGACGCTCGCCCTCGAGGACGAAGACCGCATGCTGCTCAACTCGGTCTTTCCAGTCACGTTGAAGCCGTCCGTTTACGTGGCCAACGTTGCTGACGAGCTGCTGCCGTCCGGCGGGGAAGGCGCCATGAAGGTCATAGGCATCGCCAATGAGGAGGGCGCACCAGCCATGGTCCTGTCAGGGCGGCTGGAAGCCGAGCTGACCGAGCTCGACCCTGCCGAGGAAAAGGAGAGGCGCGCGAGCTATGGCATCGATGAGTCAGGCCTGGGCCGCATCGCGCGCGCGGTGTGGGAGGCGGGCGGCCTCATCACGTACTTCACCGCGGGCGAGCCCGAGGTGAGAGCGTGGCCGTGCGAGCGAGACTCAGCCGCGCCGCAGGCAGCGGCCAAGATCCACACCGACTTCGAGAAGCACTTCAT
>WNGJ01006335.1_pt1 | contig 12511 bp, 19 predicted proteins | sample 5400611 | NCBI WGS metagenome assembly WNGJ01 (sample SAMN13153375, study PRJNA577476) | soil metagenome | isolation source: 40 cm soil or saprolite under Garry oak tree replicate 1 | place: USA:California | collected 2016-06-15
AAGCGCGTGAAGCTGGCGGGCGCTATCGCTCCAATGGAAGCCATTCGGTCGTGCCTTGGCGGGCACGGGGCTGTCGCCCACCACTCTTGCGCTGGCGGGCGAGTCGCCCGCAGCTTAAGCGCGATCCGTTAGGCTGCCACGACTCTCGGCTGATGACCTCACCATTTCGCGTCGGGTTCTGCGTCTTGCTCATTGCCGCGCCGGCGGCGATCCCCGATTACCCCCACGCGCCCGTTGAACGACCTATCTGCCACGCGCGGTCCGATCTCGCCGGTTCGTGTTTCTCCGTCCATGGCGCGTTGCGCTACTTCAATGGGGCGCCGGCCGTTCGTATCTGGCCGATCGGAACCAAGCGAGTTCTGGGAATCAGGGGGTTGGGCGAGACCGGGCTGCCGGAAGACGGTACAGTTTGCGCCCTGCCGAACGGGCTTCGCGATACACTGGAGGCTGGGAAGGAGGTCATCGGCGATTTTCGGGTGTGCCCGCTGACGCGGCACCGCCCTGGCGTTATGCAGTTTGTGTGCGTTGACTCTGTGTCTCACGCACATGCCAAACCGTACCGTTTCTGACTGGCGGCAGCCTAACAAGCGCTTGAAGCTGCCGGGCGGGGATCGCTTTAAGGGAAGCCGAGCGTTGTGCCCTGGCGGGAACGTACTGATCGTCCAGCCCCCTTGCGCCGGCGGGCGAGTCGCCCGCAGCTTAAGCGCGATCCGTTAGGCGGCCCCGCTTGTATTGGGTGGGGATTTCCAATCGTAGTGGAGGAACCATGAAGCTCGCGTACGCAGCGACCGTCACTTCCCTCCTCTCTGCCCTAGGGTTTCCCACTGTCCTACACGCGCAGAATTCCCCCGCGCCGGCTGCGGGCCTGACAGAGTGGCGTCCGCGTCCAGGCGCCGTTGTACCGGGAACCGCGGGGATGCTATTGGTGGGCGATCCTGCGAAGCACGAGATGTTCGTCGCTCGCTTTCGTTATCCTAACGGTGGGCGCATCGCACCTCACTGGCACACTGCCTCCGTCCATGTCACGGTCCTCACCGGTACGCTCATGGTGGGCATGGGTGATGTATTCGATTCGACGCGCGCACAAGCATACGGGCCCGGCAGCTTTGTGGTTCTCGAAGGCGGCATGCACCACTACGAATGGTTCCGCGGCGAGGTCACCGTGCATGTAGAGGGCATTGGCCCATTCAGGACGGTATTCGTGAATCCTGCTGACGATCCGCGACCACGGCCCTGAGAGACGGGCCGCCTAACAAGCGCTTGAAGCTGGCGGGCCGCCCGGTTTACAAGGAATCGGAGTGTTTGTGCCCTGGCAGGCATCGGAGTTCGTCCACTACTTGTTGGGCCGGCGGGCCCTGTCTGCCCGCAGCTTAACCGCGATCCGTTAGGCGGCTCCGAGCTTGCGGCCACGCGCCAACATGCCGGTTCGGACAGCGCGTGCCCAACGCCATCGGGCTGGAGGCGTGGGAGCGAGCGGCGGATCAGGCCATGTCCGAGATACCTCGCACGGAGCGTTATATGAGCGTCCTTCGGCGATATCACTCAACCCATCCGGCCCCCACCCTGTGTGCGAGGGCGTTCCCGCTCACACTGCTAGGATTTCTAGCGTGTGGCGAGGACATCGCAGCCCCTCAGCGGCACCCGCCGCAGATCGCATTCGACTCCTTCCGCGATGGGAACTGGGAGGTGTACGTTATGAACGAGGATGGCAGCGCTCCAACCAACCTCACGAACCATCCCGCGATCGAAAGCGGGCCGGCCTGGTCGCCCGACGGCAAGAGGATCGCGTTCAGCTCCTCCCGCGACGGTGATGCCGAAATCTATGTTATGAATGCAGACGGGAGCGCTCCCATCAGGCTCACCACCAACGCGGCTAATGACTACTACCCCGCCTGGTCGCCCGACGGCAACAGGATCGCTTTCAGTTCCTACCGCGACGGGAATGACGAGATATACATCATGAACGTCGACGGGAGCGCTCCGACGAGGGTCACGACCAACACGGCCGACGATTTGGCGCCGGCGTGGTCGCCCGACGGCCAGAAGATTGCGTTCACGTCTGACCGCGATGGGACGCGCGAGATCTACGTTATGAACGTGGACGGGAGCGCTCAGACTAGACTCGCGAGCAACTTGGCAACTACGGCGGTTGCTGGGGGGTGGTCGCCGGACGGCCGACAGATTGTGGTCGGCGCTAACGATGTCCGCTTCTCCGGTGAAGGAGGGATCTACATCATGAACGCGGACGGGAGCGCCCAAGCAAAAATCGCGGGGACAGTGAGTGGCGATGGCGCTCCAGCGTGGTCACCGGACGGCAAGAAGATCGCGTTTTCTTCCGACCGCGACAGGGGGGAGGGGGAGATCTACGTAATGAACGCGAACGGCACCTCGCCAGTGCGACTCACCAACAACCTGATGAGTGACATCTACCCGAAGTGGAGGCCTTAGAGAGCGCCGCCGAGTAACACAGTCGAGCGCAGGAGAAGTCACCAAGCTTTCAGGGCCCTGAGAAGATGCCATTGGTGACCCTGCGGCCTAGCACCCGCGTGAAGCTGGCGGCGCGGTCGGTGCTAGGTAGAATTGCGTTTGTGCGCCAGCGTTCATCCGTGGGCACCTCGATCACCGAGGCGCCCGGCGGGGCCGGGCGCCGCACCGTACGCGCGATCCGTTAGGCGGCGGCACGCAACCGTTTGTGTGTCGCAAGCGTCTTCCACATGTGACTCGATTCCTCACCCCTCTCGTAACACTCACCGCTGTCGGCTGTGGCGCGTCACGCCACTCCGGTCCATGCCCGCCTGTGGCTCTCTTTGACACGCCTGAGGGCGCCGCCCTCGGCACGATCCGGGCTTGCGTCAACCTGCCGCTGCGAGCGCAACTCACAGTCAATGTGCCGCCTGGTGGTGCCAGCCCAGACGCCCTCCTGGTACTTGATCTCGGCGTTGGGCGCTCGCCGTCCACCTCTACCGGGATGCGGCCCTCGGAGCCTACGGGTCGCTACGCGCAGACTCTCTCCCTCGTCACGATCAGGTCATGGACGTTCGTCAGCTGTCGCCCAAGCAGTGGTCGGGCCTGCGCAGCCTGAGCCACGGGCGAGGGACCTTCCCCGACTCTCTCAAAGGCCTTGCCTACTCCATATTGTCTAGGGCGTGTCGCGGCTGGCCCTGCGGGGGCGGGTGGGAAGTCACGGTGCGTCGCACGCCCGACGGCTATTTGCCAGGCGGGATTCTGGTCACGTGGGTCGAACGAAGCCGCCGCCTAACAAGCGCTTGAAGCTGGCGGCGCCTGTTCTTCGAGGTAGAATTGCGTTTGTGATGAACCAGCTTGTGCGCCGCAGCGTAAGCGCGGTCCGTTAGGCCGCAACGCGAGAGCCCTATGCGAACACCCGTGACAGTGCTGGCCATTCTTACCGAGTTCGGCATATCTACGCTGCACGGCCAAGCAACCGGGCCCGCTCCCTCACTTGCGTGTTTCGCTCGAGACTCCGGCCGCATTGCTTATGGCACAATGAGCACGGCGGCGGACGGAGACGTCTCAGGCGTGCAGTTTTCCTTCGCGGTGGAACGCGGCCGCCTGCGCGGCTGGGTTCGTGATGCCGCAGGAGAAGTCCCCCCCGAGCGCTCCCTCGACACGGTGCGGGTCACGGGCCATGGCGATTCCCTCTATTTCTCCTATCGGGGTGACACCGGCGAGGAATACAGCTATCGCGTTCACGCAACCTGCCAAGGTCTGCAAGGAACGGCTCGTTTGTTCCAGACGGGCTCAAGTCCCGGTGTGCTTAAGGAGTTCGTGGTTAGGCGCGCGAAATGGATCGCCAAACCGTGATTCCGTGTGGAAAGTTGCGGTCTAACAAGCGCGTGAAGCTGGCAGCGCCGCGTCTTCAAGGTAGAATGCCATTTGTGACGAACGATCTTATGCGCTGCAGCTTACGCGCGATCCGTTAGGCAGCGCATCTGACTCTCATTCATGGTCAAGCAGCGAGTCTTCGTCGCAGTCCTGGTTCTCCAATCTCGGGTCGGCGATTGGGATGACGGTCCGATCGTCGATCATCAGGTTCGTCTTGTCGAAGCTCCCGACGCCAAGAGCGCATATGCTCGAGCGCTCAAGCTCGGAGAAGGCGAGAACTCCACTTACAAGAACCGAGATGGCGAACCCGTCACCTGGGAGTTCCTCGGATTGTCAGAACTTGACCTGCTTGAACAATCTCAGCTCAGAGACGGCGGCGAGGTCTTCAGCTGGAGAACCCGAGGCCTTGGGCGCGAGTTCGTGCGGGAGAAGGACCAGCTCGCTGTCTTCGCACCCAAGAGCAACAAGACTGCGCGTGAGCTCCTCGACGAGTGACAGCATAGCGCTGCCTAACAAGGGCAATAACACAGTTGACACACCTGCCCTGGGGGGCGCATGATTAATGCACTCTCATACTACTGCCTGGGGCGCCTTATGCAGCAGTTCCAATCGCACATTCTCGTTAATCACGCCTTCGGCCTACGTGACATGTGCGATCTGGCGAAGGGTCCGGCCTTCATCGTGCTCAATGCGCAGCCAGGGCAGCCCATCCATGTGCCAGATGTCGGCCAAGAAACCGTGCCAGAGGAAATCCGGGGGTCGCTCAGAACAAACGTCAAGGCGATCGAAGCAGAAGCAATCAAGGTGCAGCTCCGTGGCAGTTACGATGCCATTCAACTAATCCTCCAAAGCCTGGACCAGTCGTACTATCCCAAGAGCGAATTGGCGAGAGATGCGACCGATCTACATGGACGTTTAGTAAGCGATCTGAGATACACAACCTGCTTCGCACTCTGGGGAAAGACCGAGGAACTATACCGCGCGCAGACGCTTTTCGGTGAACTCGTAGCAACGCAATTCCCGTCAGCAGCTACAGATATTGTGGAGGCTGGAAAGTGTCTTGCCTTTGATCGGGCGACGGCCTGTGTCTTCCACCTGATGCGGGTCATGGAGGTTGGACTCCGTGTCCTGGCTGGGTCGTTAAACGATCCCCGTCTTGATCCGAAAATCAATCCTACATGGCACAACATTCTCAAGAAGGGTGACGAGGAGTTACAGAAGCCGGTCGCCCAGCGTACCCCAGAATGGGCAGCGCATGATCAGTTCTTCTCGGAGGCCCAAGCCTATTTACGGGCCGTGCAGTTTGCTTGGCGGAATCCGACAATGCATGTGGATATTCATTACGACCCAGAGAAAGCGGGCGATGTGATGCAGGCCGTGAAGGCGTTCATGCGGCATCTAGCTTCGGTTCTCAGCGAGTAGCGCGCTTCCTCCGTTTATGGGCCTTAGCCTTGGAAAGCTCCGACTTCGGCACCGCGACCAAGCGCCGCGTGAGGGCGATCATGCGCTTGAACTTCTCACGCGGCGTTGGCTCGCGTTCTGGCTTGGCGGTCATCGGCGCCGTTTCCCCCGTAGGAGGTGGCGCCGACTCTTAGCCTTGCGTCGTAGCGGGGCTCAGGTGGGCGCCGGTCAGGTCCGCGTAGGTAAGGCGCTTGCCGACGATGGCGGCAAGCACACTCACGAAGCGACCCCGGTCATTGGTGCCCCGGTGATTGAACCGATGCACCTGTTCGTCAACATACCGGAACAGGTGGAAGGGGTCAACGCTGACGTAGGTCCCCTTGATCGCTCGCTTCAACAGGGACCAGAAGTTTTCCAGGCTGTTGGTGTGCACCTGTCCCCGGACATACTCCTTGGCGTGGTTAATCATGGCGTGCCGGTAGAGCTTGGGCAGCTTGCCCTTGCCGTACTGTTGGGTGGTATCGGTGTAGAGGTTCGACCCCTTCTCGACGGTCGCGATGACGTGCCCGTGCAGGCTCCGCTTGCTCACGTTCTTCACGACAACGGCGCGCACGCGACTGTGCTTCCCATCCCGACCGCGCTCCAAGATGCCGAGCACCGGAGTCTTGTCCATGCCACCAGTCCCGCGAATCACGCGCTTCCGCTTGCTCGCATGCATGAACTTCGCGGCACCGCCGATGAAGGTTTCGTCTGCCTCGACAGACCCGCGCATCTTGGCGAAGCTCCGCGAGGCCATTGCCTTCCGGATGCGGTGGTTCATGAACCACGCGGTTGCCTGAGTCACGCCGAGCGCGCGTCCCAACTCGTAGGAGCTGATGCCGTTCTTCGAGTTGGCGAGCATCCACACGGCGGGCAGCCACTTCTCCAACCCAATGGGGCTATCCTCGAAGATCGTGCCGAGCTTCACCGAGAACTGCCGCCCACAGTCGCGGCACTTCCAGATGCGGCGGGTCTTGAGGAAACCGGGATCTCTCGCTTCGCACGCGGGGCACGTCACGCCATTAGGCCAGCGGAGTGCGGCGAGAAAGGTGAGGCTGCTATCCTTGTCCGCGAAGTAGCGGATCGCTTCGTGGAGCGAGTTGGGAAAGACATGATGTTTGGCCATGCAAGAAATCTACTTGAGGAGGCTTGGTGTGTCAACTGTGTTATTGCCCTAACAAGCGCTTGAAGCTGGCGGGCCGCTCGCTCTTTAGGGAATCGGAGTGTTTGTGCGCCGGCGGCCACTGACTATCGTTCAGTTGTGGATGCGCCGGCAGGCCTTGTCTGCCCGCAGCTCAAGCGCGATCCGTTAGGCGGCACCCATGAGCTCAATGCGAGTACTGGTTCCCATAGTAGCTTGCCTCATCGCCGGCCTCCGATGCGCGCGCAACCCTGGGCAAGAGTTTCGAGGGCGATGGCTGGAAGCAGGCGGCTTCGAGCCTTGCGGGACGACAGAGAAATGGTGGACGGAACTCGACAGCACCTTGATGGCCCATCCGGTAGTCGAGACCACCATGGTATTCATGCCTGCCCCCGCCGATACCAGCGGCGCAAAGGCCTACAGTCAGCCACCGCCTTTCTTGCGGGTCGCCATAGTACGCGGTGACACTTCGCCGCTTGGCTCGTACGGGCCAAACGGCGCATATCAACGCCGCATACTGCTGCACGAAGTCGGCCATTCTCGATTAACCTTGCCACCTGATTGCCGCTGATGGTGCCGCCTAACAAGCGCTTGAAGCTGGCGGGCGGTGATCGTTCTAACGGAAGCCGAGTATTGTGCCCTGACGCGGAGCGGACTGTCGTCCACTACTCTTGCGGGCGGCGGGCCGGGGCCCGCAGCTTAAGCGCGGTCCGTTAGACGGCGGCTTGACCTTCCTCTCTAGGTCCCGCACCGTTACGCGGTGTACTTTCGCATCCTCGGCCGCCTCACCGACGTCGAGACCATCGCCGTCGGCGCGGGGATTCGGGAGATCGCACGGCTGCGGCGCCACTACGGGAAGGCCCGCTGGAGAAAACGGAAGGGTGCGGCTCGGGTAGAGCTGGAGGACGGGGCAGTGCGGCGTGCCGAGGTCCATTGGTACGAGGCCACTGGCGTCGGCAAGCGCGAATTCAAGATCAAGCGTTATCTTGACTGATATGGCGACCGTGAAACGGCAGCTGGTGCTCTGTCTACGTAACAAGGGCTATGAGGCCTCGCTCGAGCGCCGCAAGATCTACCAGGTCTTGCCTGATCGGGACGCTGCCAGTCATGGCCAGGTGCGCGTCATCGACGAGTCTGGAGAAGATTACCTCTATCCCGAAGCGTTCTTCGTCCCGATCACCCTCCCGCGGACGCTCCGGCGCGCCGTTCTCGCCGCCGTCTAACAAGCGCCTGAAGCTGGCAGGCGTTGATCGTTCTCAAGGAATCGGAGTGGTGTGGCGCCGGCTCGCCTCGGCCACCGTTCGGCATCCGTTGCGCCCGCAGGCTGTCGCCTGCACCTTAAGCGCGATCCGTTAGGCTGCACCCATCCATGCGCTCGAGGTTGGTCGGTCTCACGCTTGCATTCGCAGTCCCCTGGGCAGCGTGCCAAGCCCAGCGGGCCAGCGTCCCGTTTGTTGGATGCCCTGCTGACGGCCAGTTGGGGCCCATTGAAGCGCCGAAGGGTCAACCGAAGATCGCATCGTTTGGCGATGTGCCGCCCGGAGCAATCGCCTATTACAAGGGAGAGCAAGCGCCAGGGGTGTTTGCTGCTGCCGGCTGGCATTGCCGCGTTTGGTACGGATCGTCGGGCAGCAGTTTACTTGTCACTCCGACGGCCATCGACACAGCGCACTTCATGCCTCCCAAGGTCTTGGGGCCAGCTGTTGAAATTAGCCTTAGTTCCGCCGGGACCTCTGGTAGGTTCAGTGTGGCCCGCTACGGCTCGCGACTATTCCCAAGGGTGCTCGCCACCTTCATTGAACGCGTCAAGAGTGAACACATTGCCCCCGATTCTGACTTCGACCCCCGACAATACGCACGTGACTCAGTAACAAGCTCGGGTCGCTTGGTCGCCGAGTTCATTACGCCGGCGGGTGTGAGTGGCCTCGGGACCGCAGGCCTCCTTGGCCCATCGAACAATCCCATACATGGCGTTGCGGTCATCGCGCCGGACGCGACGGAGCCAGACATGTCAATTCTTCTGGTACGCCTAGGGGCAAACATGCGGCAAGTCGAGGCTGCTGTCCTACGGCTGAACAGAGCGTGTATGCAACAGACAGATGGTTGTTGACCTCCGTATTCCAAGGGTGCAGCCTAACAAGCGCTTGAAGCTGCCGGGCGGTGATCGTCTGAAAGGAAACGGAGTGGTGCGCCCCTTTCGGATTGCCCTCGACGTTCAACGACCTTGCGCTGGCGGGCGAGTCGCCTGCAGCTTAAGCGCGATCCGTTAGGCGGCACGCGTGGACACATTAGGCTCTCGTCGCCGGCTCGGGGCCGCCCTCCTCGTGGGGGCCGTATACTGTCTCGCCGGCCTGGCGTTCGGCGCACTCGCTGCGCGAGCAGGATCCCCGCATCTCCGTGTCGCATGGCGTCTCGCCGCTTGGCTGGTTAGCGCCGGGGCCTTCGCCACGCACATCTGGTACGAGCACCGTCGCCTCCAGAGTTCACCTCGGCGCACAGCACTTCACACATCCTTGGCTGTGGCGCTCGGAGCGTTCGGCCTCGCAGTTGGGGCAAGCATTCATGCCCTGACCACATCGAGCACGCGACACTTCCCGGCCCTCATGCTTCTAGTCTGGCCGCTTATCACCGCAGTGCCAGCCTTTGTCGTAGCACTCGGTGCCACTGCGAGCCTCGCGTGGCTACGGCGAGCGGCATAATGTGGGGTGTGCCGCCTAACAAGCGCTTGAAGCTGGCGGGCGGTGATCGCTCCAAGGGAAGCGGCGTGTTTGCGCCCTGGCGGGCGCGGCCTGTCGTCCACTACTCTTGCGCCAGCGGGCGCGTCGCCCGCAGCCTAAGCGCGATCCGTTAGGCAGCGCCGTATGCCCGTTTGTGGGACTCCGATCGATCCCGACCTCGATCCGAGCGCAGAGCTACGGCGTACGCGCTCCTACCTTTCCCGAATCCTGCTTCCTTACTAATTCCCCTCCGCGTCCTTAAGTCGGGACTGCACTCGGCAACAGCAGCTCGCCCTTGGTCCAATGTCGATTTCGGTGGGCCTCGATCGACGCAATGATGAGAGCCGATCCCCGGCCCGTCGAACAAACTGAGAGGAGACTCCAATGCCGACTCAGAAGTACCTTATCGTCCTGAGAAGCGCTGGCGGCAAGCAAGAACCGCCGTCTCCCGCGCACATGCGGGAAATGTACGCCGCATTCAACGTCTGGAAAGAAAAGTTCAATGTTAACATTGTCGATATGGGAGGCAAGCTTAAGCCCGGGGGCAAAATCCTGACGGCATCGGGCGTCACGGATGGACCCTACGCTGAGGCCAAGGAAATTATTGGCGGGTACATGGTGGTCGCTGCCGAGAACTACGACCGTGCGCTCGAGGTCGCCAGGGAATGCCCTGGAGTAGTAAGGCCCGGATCAAGCGTCGAGGTCCGGGAAATTGCGAGCCAGTGAAGTGCGCCATATCCACCCTGGTGCGCGACGACGTCCAAATCCCGAGGCGCTGCCTAACAAGCGCCTGAAGCTGGCGGCGCCGGCCATGCAAGGTAACATTGCGGTTGTGAACACTCGAGCTAGGCGCCGCAGCTTAGGCGCGATACGTTAGGCGGCTCACCACGGAAGCACGATGGCCCTAGCCCGGAGCTCTAACTATGCGTACCACCGTCAATCGTATCTTCGCCCTCGCGGCGATCTCGGCCCTTGCGCTCAGTGTGCCAAAGGTGACCGTATCGGCGCAGACACCAGCTGAGCGTCCGCAATTCCCGCCTCCGAAGCCCGAGGCTCAGCCGCCCGCCGTTGAATCCAACCTAAAGACGTTCGATGTGCTCGACTTCGACGTCTTCAGTAATCAGAAGTGGGACCGGCTCCAAGAGAGTCACGCGCAAGACATCATCGTCACCTGGCCAGACGGTCATGAGACAAGAGGGATTGCTAAGCACATCGAGGATTTGAAGGCGCTCTTCGCCTACGCCCCGGACATCACAATCAAAGTGCACCCGATTCGCTTCGGCTCTGGCAGCTGGACGGCGGTCACCGGCGTCATGACTGGCACGTTTACACGGCCCATGCCCCTCCCCGATGGAACGAGTATCCCCCCCACCGGCAAGCGCTTCGCCATCGGGATGGCAACGATTGGCCACTGGGTCAACGCACGAATGGATCACGAGTGGTTGTTCTGGGATAGTGGGGACTTCATGAAGCAACTCGGCCTCGCCAAGTAACGGGTCTCGCACAGCGCGCCTTCGGCGAGGTGTTTGTTGAACTGCCGCGCTCGTTCGTTCGCCGCCTAACAAGCGCTTGAAGCTGACGGGCGCTGATCGCTTTAAAGGAAGGGGAGTGTCGTGCCCCTGACGGGCCACGGAAGCCCCTCATCGGACGGCCCGTGAAGTCCAACGGGCGCACGTGAGGTCTCCCGAGTGCCTCGCTGTAACGCCTCGGCCCGACGCGGACCATGAGGTCGTCCTTCACGATCCCACACAAGATCTTGCCGCCGAGGAGGAACGCGAGGCCGCCGAACATCTTCTTCTCGCTGATGCCTCCTCGGCGGCTCAGAGCGCGGCAGAGGCGGTCGGCCAGCTTCTCACCGTACGCCATCGTCACCCTCTACTGCGCCCTCGACGAGCGCTCGCCCGCCTCGACGTAGCGTTTGAGGCCTGCGAAGAAGCCCTGGATGCCATTGTTCCACTTCCTCCGCACCATCACGGCATCCATGAGCCGTCCCAGTGGGCCGAACTTCAGCTCGTACTCCATCCGCTGGTTGACGACCGTCCCTCCGGAGTCCGGCGTCAGCGTGTAGCTATGCTTCAGGCGCCGGACCGGCAACGTACACTCGAACAACTCGAATGCGAGGCCTTCATGTGGCCTCCACTCGGCGACCCTCTCCTTGAACCAGCCGCCGGGCGTGAGGTCGCACTGGCGCGCTGCGCCGAGCCCTTCCTTCTGCGACGAGACGATCTTTGACTTCCTGATTCCTGGATCGTACTGGTCCAGCGCGTCGAGGGATGCGAGAACGGACCAGACCGTCTCCCGCGGCGCGTTGATGCGAATCGAGTTCTCGAGCACGGTCACGATGACACCTCCTTTTCCCGGTTCTTGCGGTTCGCGGATCGGTGGTCGCGTAGCCGCCACCGGGCACGATCCTACGGCCGTGGGCGCTCCCGCTCAGGAGGAGCAACGAGTGCCGAGCGGAGCTCAGTCGTGAGCCGGGCCTTCTCGGCGCGCAGCCGTGTGACGAATTCCCGAGAGGCGGCGGTCCTCGGGTCGTACTTGGCGCTCCACTGGATGATCTCGAGCATGATCGGGAGCAAATCGATTCCCTTGGGTGTGAGTCGGTACCGGCTCGTGTTGGGATGCTCGGAGTAACGCTCCTTCACAACAATTCCGTCCTCCTCGAGCCGCACGAGTCGGTCCGCAAGAATGTTGGTGGCGATGCCCTCTTCCGCGCGCAGGAGCTCGGTGTAGGTGGCGCGGCCCTTGAACATCAGGTCGCGGACGATGAGTAGCGTCCACGCGTCGCCGAACGCGTCAAGCGCGAAGTGGACCGGGCAATCGGACTTGCGCTGGCGATGTCTCATCGGCTGGCCGCGCCTCCGGCGCGTGCTTGTTTTTCACAAGCTAGACCATACCGAACAACTTGCGAAACGCAAGTGCCCTCCGTGGCGCCCCGTAACCGGGTGCGGGCCATTGACGCCCCACCGCCGCCGCCAATATTGGGGGGCTTTTTAACCCTGTCGCGGAGGAGCCCAATGCGCATCGCGCCATTGCCTGTCAGTCTTGCGGCCATGCTCCTGAGTATGTCCGCCGTTGGCTCGTCGGCGTGGGCGCAGGGCAAGCTCCGAGGAACCGTGCGGCTCGCAGGCGATTTCGGGGGCGATAAGGTGCTGCAGTTCCAGTACTCCGACGGAAGCACGCCCGATGTCCCCGCTGGAGGGGGACTCCTTCTGAGTGCGGGCGGCGCGCTCCAGGCTTTCCGGCTCGGTCGCGGTGCGCTCGATGTTCAGGTCAACGTCGGGATCAAGTACCGGACGATTCCGCCTGCCTCGAACCAGTCGGCCACATGGTCTCGGTATCCGGTCGAGGGGCTCGTGCTGTATCGGGC
>WNGJ01006336.1_pt1 | contig 12508 bp, 19 predicted proteins | sample 5400611 | NCBI WGS metagenome assembly WNGJ01 (sample SAMN13153375, study PRJNA577476) | soil metagenome | isolation source: 40 cm soil or saprolite under Garry oak tree replicate 1 | place: USA:California | collected 2016-06-15
TCCCGCCTGGACTTCTCCTTCCTCAATAACGGAAAAGTAGAAACCGCTTCGCTGACTCGTCAAGAAACGCTTGATCATGTCGGCGCGGTCAAATCGCAGCCCAGCTTGTAACAGGGCATGCGCGGTTGGGTAACCATCAGAATGGCAGACCCCACTCTCAAACGATCATCGATGCAAAGCATGTCTTCTGCTAGCGCTTCTGTGGTGAGGTTCTCACCGAACTTGCCCCACGAGAACGGCACCTCTGGCAGCTTCTTCCGCCAGTACTCGTAGTGCTCAGCAGGATACGCGTACACGGCCTTCTCTGCTCCGCCATGTACAGTGAGGTCTGCCTGCTGGTCCCCGTCGAGATTCAGTTTCCTTATCGTCACTGGTTTGTCCGCAGGGTCCTTGAAGATTCCAGTCTGGACTGTCATACCCTTCCGGATAACTTCACGTGGCAGTCCCACATTTACAGAAATGACTTGCACAGGTGTTCTCCCCAAGGAATGCGAGTAAGGGCGGGCCGCGGCAGCCCGCGGCCCTGCATTGACTGTGGTTGACGAGCCCACGTTCCTACCGGGCTCTGAGTTCATGAATCATTCTCACGCAGCGCTGGCCTGCGTTGTTAGCTTGCGATTGAGGAACTCCCGAATGGTGTCGGCAATCTCTCGATGATGCGTTTCCAGCGCGAAGTGACCGGTGTCGTAGAAGTGTACTTCGGAATTCGGGTTGTCGCGTTTGAACGCCTCGGCCCCGCGCGGCAGAAAGAACGGGTCGTTCTTACCCCAGACCGCGAGCAGTGGCGGCCGTTTTGTACGGAAGTACTCCTGGAACTTTGGATAGAGTGCGACGTTGCTGGCATAGTCCAGGAACAGATCGAGCTGGATCTCATCGTTGCCGGGACGGGCCAGCAGCGCGGAATCAAGCTGGTAGGCTTCCGGCGCCACCAGCGTCTCGTCTTGAACGCCATAAAGGTACTGGGACTTGGTCGCCTCCGGAGTGAGGAAGTCGCGTAACGCGGCTCGATTCTCGGGTGTTGGCTCCTTCCAGTACTTCTGGATCGGGTTCCAGCCTTGGCTCAAGCCCTCCTCGTAGGCGTTGCCGTTCTGCGAGACGATCGCCGCGACCCGCTCGGGATGCATTAGAGCCAGGCGGAAACCCACGGGCGCGCCGTAATCGAAAACGTAAATCCCGTAGCGTTCGAGACCGATCGTCTGGGTGAACTTGTCGATCACCTTCGCCAGTTGCTCAAACGTATAGCGAAAGCGCTTGCGATCGGGGGCATCCGAGAAGCCGAATCCTGGCAAATCGGGCGCGATCACGTGGTAGCGGTCGGCCAGGCTTGGAATGAGGTTCCGAAACATGTGCGACGACGTTGGAAATCCGTGCAACAAGAGAATGGTGGGGGCGGTCTTTGGGCCGGCTTCACGATAGAAGATCGTGGAGCCGTCGACGATGGCATGTTGGTACGTGGTCATAGTGTGTCTCCTCAAAGAATTTGTTATGGCAATCCGACGCTGGTGCGTCTCAGCAACGTTTTGCCCGATCATCACATCAGATGTACTAACCGATAAAAAGATACAATATCGGTGTTATACTTTTTGGTGATGGAAACATGAGCCAGCACGAGACCATCCTTGATTCCGACTGGAGAGACGGGTTCCTCTTCGTCGGCAACGATCTGGCTTTGGATTTCCTGAATACGCGCCCAGTTCAGAACGGCGAGCCCACGGAGTTGCTCTCTGATTTCGGCGCTCTCTTACGGTGGTTTCAGGCGGCTTGGTTGCTGAGCTCTCATGCGGCATCGAAACTCCAACGGCAGTCAGGAGAATCGGCAGCGGCACGGCGAACCTTGGACGCAATGCGGCAATTTAGGGAGAAGCTGAGGAAAGAGATTCTTGCATGGGAAGGTGGTGCGGAGGTCCATCGCGCTACCGTGGAGGAGCTGAATCGGCTGATGGCGGCGCATCCCATGCTTAGCAAGTTACAGGCTAGCGGGAACGTCCCCTCTTTGGAGCTATGGTTCGAACCGCGCCAACCCGAAGACCTGTTCGCCCCATTGGCAAACAGTGCGGCGAAGTTGTTCGCAAGTGTGGATCACAATCGTGTCCGCAAGTGTGGACAGTGCGGTCTTCATTTCCATGACACCAGTAAGAAGGGGACACGCCGCTGGTGCAGTATGCAACTGTGCGGAAATCGCCTCAAAGTCGCGGCTTATGCTGCTCGCCAACGCCGGAATGCTCACGAGAGATGAGAAACGGTCACTTTGAATAGAGCTACCTTCGTGCTTCACGAATCGCAGGCTGCCCGCATCGATACCCCATGGCCGCTCGCGTATTAGGATCGAGGGCCTCGATGCGCTTCCTCGGATGTAACGGCAGCCAACTCGGGACACAAGGTTTCGCGGGGGATCTCCTCGAACCCCATGCGCGCCGGGCAACATCCGCAGCACCATGCAAAAAGATGTTGAACGAGGAAAGGCCCGCCTGAACTGAACGCGATCGCGGGACCGATCTTACGTGCCGCTCCTCGCCACAATCTGGATGTGCCGGTTACTCGTAGATTGGTCGCCGAGGTCGAGCGGAAAACAAACCTAGAAGAAGGCTTAGCCGTATGGCGTCGGATCCCACGGAAGAATCCCACGTGACGAGTTGAATGCGGTCAGTTGGTCTTAATCCCACTGGAGACTATGAACACTCGTCCAGAATGGAAGCCGTGAACACCACTCCATCCGGACGTGATCAGGAAGTCGGTGGTACCGTCGTTGTCCACGTCGCCCAGTGTCACGGCATCAAACCCGAAGGTGTCTCCCGGGATTCGACAGGTGAAGGTTTTGATGAGATGGCCGTCCTTCCCGGAATATAGGTACGCGCGACCAGCGCCGACAGCTTCGCGGCTGTACTGCCAGGCACCCACAATGAGATCGGCGTGGCCATCATGATCCACATCGCCGGCCACCGACGGACTCGTGCCGAACCCCTCGCCAGCGGTTTCACCGGTCAGCGTGAGCAGAGAGTGGCCGTCCTTTCCGGAATATACATAGACTCGACCCGTCGAAGGCCCTTTTGCGCTGTTGGACCAGTCGGACGCGTAAATGTCGGGCACCCCGTCGCCATCCACGTCGCCGGGTTACCGACAAGAACATTGCTCCCAACGCAACTCCCGTTTCATCGGCTTCAATAGTGAACTTCGGCTTGGACGAGAGTGCGTCGTACACATAGGTTCGGCCGGTCTGTTTGGGGCCCGCGTTGGGCGCGCCCACAAGTAGAAAGGTATGTTCTTTGTCGGCGAACCCGGCAACGGTACTGCCAAAAGCGTCGCCGGCCCGTTCACCACTCAGCGTCAGTAGCAGGCGTCCATCCTTTCCGGAATAGACACAGGCGCGTCCGGCTTTTTGTCCCGCAGCATTGTTACCCAGTCGCCAACGATCAAGTCGGCAAATCCGTCGTGGTTCACGTCGCCGATGCCGGAGGCGTGTCGTCCGAATTCGTCCCCGGTGTTCTCCGCGCGCAGCGTCAGGAGCACGCGGCCGTCGCGGCCCGAGTAGACCTTGGCATAGCCCCCTCACCAGCACTGTGACCACGGTTCCAATCCCATAAAAAGAAGGCTTTACGTGAGCTTGACTATAGAACGACCGTACTATATACATAGTACGGTCGTTCTATGCAGCCGACTGTCCTCTATCGCAACGATCAGGCCACCGAGACCCGCCGCAAAATCCTGCAGATCGCGGTGGACATTGCATCTGCGGAAGGACTGGAAGGCCTTTCCATCGGACGACTCGCTGTCGACCTGGGGATGAGCAAGACCGGGATCTTTGGTCACTTCGGTTCCAAGGAACAACTCCAGTTAGCCACGGTCGAGACGGCCAAGCACATTTTCCTGGAACGAGTGGTGCAACCAGCTCTCCATTGTCCGCGAGGTATGGTCCGTCTTAAAGCCATGCTGGAAAACTGGCTGGGGTACGTGGAGAAGATCGTGTTTCGCGGAGGCTGCTTTTTTGCAGCGGCGTCTGCTGAGTTCGATAGCCGGCCGGGCGCGGTTCGCGATCACATCGCCGAATTGACAAAAGCGTGGATGGTAGCGCTGAAGGAAGAAATCACGTTTGCGCAATCACAGAAGGAAATACAGGCCTCGATCGAGCCCGCGCAGCTTGCCTTTGAACTCCATGCTTACGTGCAAGAAGCCAACTGGGCATTCAAGCTCTTCAATGACAAATCCGCCTTTTTACTCGCACGGCGGGCGATTGCCGAGCGCATCGCTGCCGTTTCGCGTAAGCGAGGCCCCAACAAACCCAAGAGATAAGGAGCATGTATGAGCCAATCCGTGGAAGAACGCCAGGGCCTCTTGAAAAAGGCGTTGGCGAGCAATGCCGTGTTCTCGGTAGTCTCCGGCGTGGTGATTCTGTCGGCGAATCGCTGGCTGGTGAAGCTTCTCGGCCTGCAAGAAAAAGTTAGTTTGGCCATCCTGGGAGTCAGCCTCATCGTGTATGCCGCGATTCTATGGTTCAACGCCCGTAGACCGAAAATAAGGATCACCGACGCCTGGGTTGCGGTCATCATGGACGTTATCTGGGTCGTGGGCAGCTACGCCCTGATCTTCGTGGTCCCCTTCAGCGTGGGTGGAAAGTGGGTTGTAGCCCTGGTGGCTGAACTGGTGCTGGCCTTTGCTATCCTGCAATGGCTGGGCATCCGGCGGGTCCGAAAGAGTCAGCGCTATGCCTAGTTCCATCCGGTCGCGGCGGTGCGTGGCCGGCGTGGGGTAGCGCATGACAATTTTCCGGTCAGTGGAGCATCTTTCATGAACGAGCGTCACTGGAACTGGCAGTTGTGGGCGGGATTTCTGCTCTGCCTCCTCGGGTTTGCCAGCTACCCCTTCGTCTTTGCCAAGTTTCCAATCACCCGCGACATCCCATCGGCAAACTTCCTGCTTTTTGGAACCGGCATTGTGCTTCTGTCTGTGGGCTTGAAGCGCGCCTTTCAACAGTCGCAGCAATATCGCGGAAAAGTTGCTGGGTCAATTCTGGGTGCCCTCAGCCTTCTCGCTTTCGGGTTCTTCTCTTTCATCGTCTTTCATATGACGAGGCAATTGCCGGTGTCGGCGGCAACGCCGCGGGTCGGCAAGCAGGCTCCGGAGTTTGTACTGCCGGATACGAGCAACAATCCGGTTTCGCTCTCCAGTCTGCTGTCAACGCCTCTAGTGAACTCTCAAGCGCCTCCCAAAGGAGTGCTTCTCGTCTTCTATCGGGGATACTGGTGACCGTTCTGCAACTCCGAGTTACGGGGTATCGAGAAACAGTTGCCAGAAATTGAGCAACTGCGCGTACGCCCGGTTGCGATCAGTGTGGACACGCCCGAGATGTCTCGCAATTTGTGTCGCAAAGCGCGCTATACCTATACCTTTCTCTCCGACCCGAAAGCCGAGGTAATTCGTCGCTATGATCTCCTGCATCGTGGCGCGGGAGTGAATGGCCAAGACATCGCCCGGCCGGCGGAATTCCTATTGGACTCTTCCGGGATGATCCGTTGGGTAAACCTCACGGAGGATTACCGCGTGCGAGCGCGGCCCGACCAGATCGTCGAGCAGGCAAAGAGTCTGAAATAGAACTGGATGGCTCTGGTTCATTGGAGATCAACGCTCTACACGCGCCTTTATGCGGCGGGCATCTGCCCGGAATCTACCTCAGCGGGACTGTCTCACCGATGCCCTCATTCCACGCTCTCCGGATCGTCGTCCCGCATGTGCACCGGGATTCGCCAAGAGCCGTCTGGCTGTTTCCTCATCACGTTGAGGTAGGCTCCGGGATGGGAGTGGTGGTGTGTAGTGCCCGCCTGAATGACAGTCCAGGCTACGCTGTCCAACCCCCGCGCGTACGCCAGGGTGTGATTCCCGCTAACTCGATCGACAGAGATGTTCAGTTCCGTAAGCGTCGTAGGCGGTCCCCCGGCGGCAAACCAATATTTCTCGATGGCGACGATCCCCGCTACTGCAGGCGCTCCGTGAGCAGGAAGAAGCACCGCCTCGTCGGTGAATGTCCTGAGCGCCCCTTTGGCATCATTTGCCAGCCACGCAGTTCGATAGGCCGCGATGGTTGCCCTGATCGCACTCTCATCGGCCTCGGCTAGCCTGTCATGCTGCTCGTTGGAACCGGAAGCTGCGATGAAACCCGCAACGAGCAGGACCGAAGTAATCAGCATGGCAGCGCGCCATCCGGGGACCTCAAGGATTTGCATGGGTTCATTCCCCCTTACACATAGACTGGCCAAGCAGGATACTGTGAGCGAGTCAAGGTGCCGATTGCAATCCGCAGGGCGATACCGGTTCTCCTTCTCATATATTTCGCATTATTGTGTGCGGTGCAGGTGATGCTAACGACCACCGCCATCGCCGAACAACAATCTCAATCAGAAGAATTCGAACGGGTCGGCGAGCTTCAGATCGTCCGCTTGGAAAAGACAACTTGAAGCGACTCTATCCCACGCAGCACAAGCCCCCGCTTCCATCGCAGCGCATCCACCGGTTCAGCTAGCCGCAGGTCAGGAATTCTTCGAAGGAACGTGCTGATGGCAATCTGTCCCTCCAAGCGAGCCGAGCGGCGCACATAAGCAGTAATGCACGCCGTATCCGAAGGCCAAATGGCGGTTCGGGTCACGGGCGAGATCCAGCCTGTCCGGATCTTTAAACTGCTGCTCATCCCGGTTGGCAGACGCTAGGACGGCGAGGACCAGTTCACCACGTGGGATGGTAGACCCGGCAACGACGGTTTCTTCGCGAGCGTACCGCTCGGTTGCGGTTTCCAGGGGACCGTTGAAGCGCAGCAATCCTTCTACGGCCGACTTGATCAGAGCGGGATCGTTTAGCAACGCGCGAAGTTGGTCAGTGCTCTCAAGCAGCGTCAAAACACCGTTCGCGATTAGGTTGACGGTTGTCTCGTGTCCCGCCCCTAGCAGCAGAAAGACCATTGCCAGCAATTCATCATCGTTGAATTGGTCACCCGCCTCCTCAGCGTTAACCAGCGCAGTCAGCAGGTCCTCATCGGGACTCTCGCGCTTGGCTTTGATCAGCATTCGGATGTAGCCGACAAACGCCATCACGTTCGGGATGGCCTTTAGCGTTCCCCAACGAGACGAATTGGAGGACACAATCGCCGTTGACCATCGATGAAATCTATTGCGATCCTTGGCCGGAATACCGAGCATCTCAGCAATAACCGTTGTTGGCAGGACGCGATCGACCAAGGGTTCCGCGGACAGTCCTACGCCAAGGTGAAAATTACCCTCTGTCTAAATATACCTCGACACGTATATGCTATGTAGAGTATATAAAGCGAATGGAATCTGTCTTCGAAATCATTGCGGAGCCGAACCGCCGCGCGATATTGAGCCTCCTGGTCTCGTCACAACAGTCGGTGGGAGAGATCGAGCGCCAACTCGGTATGACGCAGCCGACCGTATCAAAGCACCTGCGAGTGCTGCGCGACGCAGGTTTCGTGGAGTCGACAGTGGACGCACAGCGCCGTCTCTACCGGCTGAAGTCGGAACCATTTCAGGAGGTGGATGCCTGGCTGGCTCAGTTCCGCCGGTTCTGGTCCGCTCACGTGGATGCTCTCGAACGGCATCTCGACCGCATGGATGAGTCAACGGCAACGAAAGCGAAGACAAGGAGAAGACGACGCGGCCCAAACCGCGAACGTGACAAAGGAGAAACGAAGTGAAAATTAAAGTGACCAGCATATACGTGGACGACCAGGCCAAGGCCCTGCGCTTCTATACGGAGGTACTGGGCTTTGCCAAGAGGACCGATTTCAGTCAGGGCCCCTATCGCTGGCTGACGGTGGCCTCGCCCGAGGAGCCGAACGGCACTGAGTTGCAGCTGACGTTGAACAACAACCCCGCGGCCAAAGCGTATCAGCAGGCGATGTTTCAACAGGGCCAGCCGGCGGCGATGTTCTTCACCGACGACGTCAGGGGCGACTACGAGCGGATCAAGGCCCGCGGCGCGGAGTTCACCATGCCGCCTAAGGATGTGACCGGCTCGACCATTGCGACGCTGAACGACACCTGCGGCAACCTCATCCAGCTGACCCAACTGGCACGCCATTCAGGCTAAGGAGAAGAAAGATGCCAGAGCGCGAGCAATACACACCGGGTCCAGCCAGCGGGGCGGAGATACAAAAGGACGGAGAGAAGTGGACGCTCATTCTCGTCAGAGAACTGCGCCACTCGCCGGAAAAGGTCTGGCAGGCGCTAACCGACCCGGCGCATCTGCGGGAGTGGGCGCCCTTTGAAGTCGATGGGAGCCTAAGTACGGTTGGAACAGTGAAGTTCACCTGGGTGGGAACGCCGAAGGCTTTGGAGACAAGTGTGACGCGAGCCGACGCTCCCAGGGTGCTTGAGTACAACGATATGCGCTGGGAACTCGAACCCTTTGGTGGGGGCACGCGCCTGACGCTGTGGCACAGCATCGATCGCCGCTTCATCTCGTGGGGCGCCGCGGGCTGGCACATCAGCTTGGACGTCCTTGAGCGGCTCCTCGCGGGTGACCCGATTGGACGCATCGTCGGCCCCGAGGCGATGAAGTTCGGCTGGCAGCGGCTGAACGCGGAGTACGCCAAGCAGTTCGGCATGGAGACGCCCAACTGGCCGTCTCAGAAAGGGAGGACAAATTAATCATGAAAGAGGCCACCAAACGTTCGATCATTCGCTGGATTCACATTATCTTTGGCATTCCGATACTCGGTTATATTTATAGTCCGTTTGAACAAATCCCAAACTACGCCCCCGCTACTCGGTTTGTCTTCGTGCCTGTAATTGTCCTTTCGGGATTGTGGATGTGGAAAGGCCATATCCTTCGACGATTTCTTTCGAAGAGAATGAAAACGGGACAAGAATTGGAGGCATAAAGATCCAATGAATCCATCGGAACGCACTGACCAGCTGATCGCAGGACTCACAGACTGGCGTGGCAAAACGCTCGCCAGCATCCGCAAGAGCATCCTGGAGTCCGACCGAGAGATCATCGAGGAATGGAAGTGGATGGGAAGCCCAGTGTGGTCTCACGACGGAATGATCGCGGTCGGCAACGCCCACAAAGATAAGGTGAAGCTTACCTTTTCCCACGGGGCGAGCCTCGCAGATCCTGACCAGCTCTTCAACGCGGGCCTCGAAGGCAACGCGTGGCGAGCGATCGATTTTTTCGAGGGCGATAAGATTAATGAACGTGCTCTAAAAAATCTCGTCCGTGCCGCCGTTGATTACAATCAGATGAAATTGAAGAGCAAAGCGCCTGCGGGTACTCGAGCGAAAGTGCGTAAAAGTAAAAAGTGATAAAATAACGGCTTTTTCTCACTAATCCTCTTTGCGGGACTGCCTGACAATGGTGCTTGCCGCTGCTGGGGGTACAGGCGAATACGTGCCGCTGTGTCAGCTACAGCGTAGCCATCGGCTCCATTTTTCGCTCTCCATTGTCGCCTTCAGGACAACGCGCTACTGTTGGCGCAACGCGCTCACAGGATCTACCCGGCTCGCGCGACGCGCCGGTACAAAACTCGCGAACAGCGCGGCAATGACTAGGACAGGGATGGTGATACCGAAAGTCGATAGGTCAGCGGGCCGCATTCCCTCTACCAGGCGATTCAAGATACGCCCCGCAGCCAAAGCCGCAAGTATGCCGACACCAACTCCGACGAAAATCATCACCAGGCTTTGTCCGAGTACCAGTCGCATGACATCTCGAGCGGTCGCCCCAAGTGTCATACGTACGCCAATTTCGGGCACACGCTGGCCGGTCAAGTAGGCCAGCACGCCATAAATGCCGATACACGCCAGTAGCAGGGCTAATCCAGCGAATATGCCGAACAAGAGCAAAAGGAAGCGTTGTCGGGCCAGCGAGGCGCTTACGAGCTGTTCCATGGTGTGGACTTCATACAGGGCTTGATCGCCGGCCGCGCCCCGCAATTCCCGCCGCAACGGCTCGACGACATTCAAGGGTGGGATTGTTGTTCGCGCGGCAATCGACATGATTGAGGAAAAGAAATGCAGCAGCGAGTCGGGCACCTGGGCAAAGGGGTAGTACATTTGATCGCGCACTCGCGATTGATCGTCGCTAGCCAAGCCCCAATGGCGAACATGGCCGACTATGCCCACCACCAGAGCCGGGCTGGCACCCATGGCGGGGATCCAGATGCGTTTGCCAACTGCGTCTTTCCTGCCGAAAGCATGCTGGGCGAGATTGTCGTCAATCACGACCACCGGTTCGCTACCGATGCGATCATGTTCATTGAAGAAGCGGCCCTGGCGCAGCGGAATGCCCATCACTTTCAAGTAGTCCGGCGTTACGCACGACGCCAGCGCGACGGGCCCCTGGTTCGGTGGTGGGGGCGTGGCGGAGGTCCAGTAAGGGAGGGAGTTCTCTCCTTCGCGCATGGGGATAATATCGGCCAACGCGACCGAGTCAACGCCCGGGACGCGTCGAGCACGATCGACTACGACCTGCCAGGCCGTGCGGACCTGCTCGGGATCCCCGAGCGTGCCGGGAGAAAGCGCGAAGCGTGCGGCCATTACGTCGTGCACGTTGAAACCGGGTTCGAGGGATGAGAGTGCGAGCAAGGTGCGCCCAAGCATTCCGGCCGAGACCAGCAGCACCACGGCGAGAGCGATCTCTGAGATTACAAATGCGCTATGTAAGCGGCGCGACCTTCCCGCAATACTTCGCGCTCCAGCGCGGAGCATCTGTTCTACGCCGCGCACGGGAACCCGCACCGCCGGCGCCAGCCCGAAAAGAAACCCGCTCAAGAGCGAGGCGCCAACGGCGAAAACAAGCACGCGCCAGTCCAGATGGACCTCTTCCGCGCGCGGCAAGCCGCCTGGCCAAAACGCAACAAACGGATGAACGCTGACAAATGCGAGGACCACGCCAAGCACGCCTCCACCAAGGCCTAACATTGCGCTTTCCGTAAGGCATTGGCGCGCCAGGCGGCTCCGCCCAGCTCCCAGTGCTACACGCATGGCAAGCTCCCGCTCGCGTGAAACCGCGCGCGCGAGTAGCAGACTCGCTATATTCACGCAGGCGATGAGCAGCACAACGCCGACCGCCGACAGGAGTAGCCAGAGCATCGCTCCGACATCTCCGACCAACTCCTTTTGCAGTGGGTAGGCGATCATGCTAAGGCCCGCATTCGACTTCGGATATTCACCAGCCAGATGCCGCGCAATCAGCGAGAGCTCAGCCCGGCCCTCGGCCAATCGAAACCCGGGCCGCAGACGCGCCATGACGCGCAGAAAACGCGCGCTGCGATTCTGCATTCGGGGATCAGTGTCTTGCCTTTGCTCCAGTGGTGTGAATACGTCCGCATCTCCATCCAACTGGAAGCTTGCGGGCGCAATGCCGACCACGGTATATGGTTTGCCCTCATAAACGAGCGGCCTGCCGATGGCGCTGGGATCGCCGCCAAAGTCGCGCTGCCACAATCCATAGCTGATAATCGCGACCGGCGGTGCGCCCGGTCGGTCTTCATCGGGCCGAAATGCGCGCCCTTGTACAGGAGAGATACCCAGCGTGGAGAATAACTCCGCGGAGATCTGTCGCCCGTTTACGTACTCGGGGTCTCCGGGCACACTGATCGTGCCGCCGCTATAAGTCCACGCCGCCAAGGCAAGCGTTTGGCTCTCGCGCTTGGCGTCGCCGAAATCGAGATTGGAAAAGCCCCAAAGCTCACCAAACTGTTCGGTGAATACGCGCAAAGTGACCAGTCTGTCGGGTTGCGGGTAAGACAACGGCCTTAGCAGAACACTGTTGATTACCGCGAACATGACGGTCGTAGCCCCGATGCCTAGTGCCAGTATCAGCAGCGCAATCAGCGTGAAGCCGGGCTTTTGCCGGAATGTGCGAAGCGCATAGCGGGCGTCCTGCAGCAAATCTTCCAGCCAGCGTGTGCCGCGCGCGTCGCGGCACTTCTCCTTGACCTGCTCCGGACCGCCGAGCGCAAGCCGCGCTTGTCGACGTGCTTCCTCCGGAGCCCGGCCGCGCGCCACCAACTGCGACATGTGCTCCTCGAGATGAAAGCTCAGCTCCTTTTCGAGCTGTGCTTCCATTTGCCCTCGTCGCCATAGTCGCGTCCACCAGCTCATTGCGCACCGCCATCGGCCATCCCAAGGATCAGTCCAATTGCATCGATTAGTCGCTGCCAGTCGGCCGTTTCGGTTTCCAGCTGCTTCAACCCTCTTCGCGTCAGGCGATAGAACTTCGCCTCGCGCCCGGTCTCTGTCTCTTTCCAATCCGCAGCCAGAAGGCCGCGATTTTCGAGCCGGTGCAATGCCGGGTAGAGCGACCCTTCCGGCACCTGGACCACGCCGCGTGACACCTGTTCGAGCCGTTGCGCGATGGCGTACCCGTGCACAGGGCCAAGCGCAATCACTTTCAACATCAACAGGTCCAGCGTGCCTTGGGGAAGGTCGGATTTGATGGGAGCCATTCTTATACCTCGTGCTTCTATGCATTAACACGAAAGCGGGTCGAAGCACAAGAT
>WNGJ01008469.1_pt1 | contig 12508 bp, 11 predicted proteins | sample 5400611 | NCBI WGS metagenome assembly WNGJ01 (sample SAMN13153375, study PRJNA577476) | soil metagenome | isolation source: 40 cm soil or saprolite under Garry oak tree replicate 1 | place: USA:California | collected 2016-06-15
CCGGTGAAGCAGAGCGTGATCAGTCGCCAGTCGCCGGTGAACGCACCGGCCAGTGCTGCGAGCCCCGATGCGAGGATGACCGCGATCATGCTGTGACCCATCGGCCGGTCCTGCGCGAGTCGCGGCGCGAGGAGCGAGCCGATGATCGTGAGACCGCCGCTGACGGAAAGCGCGAGACCGATCGTCACCTCGTCGAGGTGATGCTCTTCACGCAGCACGTAGAGGATGAGCGTCCGTAGACCTACGCCGCCCAGGTTCGCGATCGACATCGCGACGAGCAGCCACCGCAGGACCTTCAGCCGCCACACGAACGCGAAGCCGTCGCCGATCTCGTGGACGACGTTGCGTACCGTGAGTGGAGCGAGCTGGGCCGCGGAGATCTCGAGGATCGGCGGCATCAGATAGAACAGCGCGAGTGTCGGCAGGAACGCGAGCGCGGCGATCCACATCGCGCTGACGTTCCCGATCGCGGCGATCGCGAATCCGCCGAGCGTCGGGCCGATGATGCGCGCGGCGCGATCGGCGGCGAAGAAGATCGCGTTCGCATCGGTGAGCTCGTGCTCCTCCACGAGCGACGGCACGACGCTGAAGTCCGTCGTCACGCCCCACAGCACCTCGACCGTGCCGAGCAGGAAACCGATGACGTACAGCAGCTCGATCGAGAAGACGCCGCCGATGGCGGAGAGCGGGATCGCGACGGTGAGTGCGATGCTCGAGATGTCGCACGCGATGAGCAAGCGGCGCTTGTCCACTCGGTCGATGAGTGCTCCGGCGGGGGCGCCGAAGAGGATGTAGGGGAGCGACTGGACCACGCGCAGCGTCGCGGCGGCGGCGATCGAGTGAGTGATGTCCAGGACGAGGAGCGGCAAGGCGAGCCGAGCCACCTCGTCCGCGACCCCACCAAGACCGGTGGCTGCGGTGAATGCCGCGAACCACTTATGACGAAGAGGCCCTCTGCGCATGGGACGGCGAGCATAAAAGCGAGCGGACCGCGCGGCATGGCGCTTGCGAGCCCTTTCGGCGACCTACTGCGGCGTGGGCGAGGCTACACGCGAAGCAGATGAGGGCAGCGCAGCTGCCCGACTATCGAGAGGAGGTTCCAATGGGCCAAGTCAACGTCAATCCACCACCTGCGTCGGACAGCGGCTTCGGCGCCGGAATGATCATCGGCATCATCCTGCTGATCCTCATCGTCCTCGTTCTCATCTTCTACGCCGGTCCGCAGATCTTCGGCGGCGGCACGACGCCGCGTTCGCTCATCGACACGCTCAGCAGCGCGGTCCTCGCCTGACCAAGCGCGCGGCGCCGGATTCAGATCCGGCGCCGCGCGTCGAGACTCACGTCGAGAAGGTGGGCCAACGCGTTCGGTCGCTCAATGCAGGTTGAAGATCGCGGTCATCTTGGGAACAGCGGGTCCGAGGATGACGAGGAAGAGCGCTGGGAAGATGAGCAGCACCATCGGGAACATCATCTTGACGGGCGCGAGCCGTGCGAGCTCTTCCGCCCGTTGACGACGCTTGGTACGAAGCTCCAGCGCTTGATCCTGCAGGACCTTTGCGAGGCCCACCCCGAGCGTGTCGGCCTGGATGACCGCATTTACGAACCGGCCGACGTCGGGAAGGGCGGTGCGGCGAGCGAGTTCACGCAGCGCCTGACGCCGGTCCCGACCCATTTGGAACTCGAGCAGTAGGCGGCGGAGCTCCTCGGAGAGCGGATTCTTCCAACGCAGCACCACCTGAGCGATCACGAGCGCCCGTCGTATCGCGTTCTTGCGGCCTCGCGCCATCGAACCGAGCACGAACCCTGGGATCGCAAAGCCGGCCGCCGCTCCGATCACGCCACCGATGACGACAGACTCGGTGCCCCCACGCACGAGGAAGACGATCGGCCCTAGCGCTAGCGAAAGCGTGGCGATCGACGCGAGCCGGATGCCTATGAACTCCGCTTCACTGATCGGGGCTCCCGCCAACTCCAGATGGTCGCGCGTCTGCTCCAAGAATCTGGCCGGCAGCATGCGCAGAAGCTGATCACCGAGCCCGCGCAGTGGCCGGACCAGCCGCCGCAACACGGGCGGTCGTGTCGGTTCCTCCGACCCGACCGCGGCGTCGCGAATGAGCGCGAGGACGCGGCGGCGCTGGCCGGAGCCCGCGTACAACGTGAGCTCATTCAGCCAAAGGACAAACATCAGAGCCGTCATCGCGCCCAAGAGCGAGACCACGGGGGTGCTCGAGCTGTCGTCGGCGATCACTGCCACGTCGGGCGTGAGCACTTTGGTCACCGGAGCCGTGGGCGCCGGTGCGGGTGCCCCGAGGCCTGCCGGAATGGCGAACGATGAGGCGGCCCGGGCGAGGAGGCCGCCGCGCGACACCGACAACTCGAACGGAACGATCGCTCCGTCTGGCAGGGCCGTGGCGCGGGACTGGTATTCGACGGTGTACTCGGTGAGGATCTGCTCGGCCAGAGCCGCGTAGAGACCGGCGAGTTGCCCGGACGTTGGCGCGACGTACGCCGCACCGCCGGAGCTCGCCCGCGCCAACCCCTGCAACACCGAACGATCGAGATTGTCGCCGAGGCCCACGGCATATAGCGGAAGACCCGCAGCGCCGAGCCGAGCGATCGCCGACGCCGAGGTGTTGCGACTCGCTGTGTCGAGGCCATCGGTGAGGAGCACGATCGCGCGGCGCAGCTTTGGATCTGCGCTATCGAGCGCTTGGGCGGCGGCGACCACGGCGTCATATATCGCGGTATCCCCGCCGGCCGACATCGATCCCACCCCCGCGAGCGCGCGCGTCTTATCGCTGGTCAAGGGCTGCGCGATCCGAACTGTGGCGTTGAAAGAAAGGACCGCGACCTGGTCATTGGGCCCGAGCGCGGAGATCATCGTCGCCATCGCCGCCTTCGCGTCGGCGAGCGGTCGACCCGACATACTGCCGCTCGTGTCGACGACGAGCGCCAGAGCCACCGGAGAGACGAGCGAGGCGAGTGTCACGGTCGCCGATATCGCCAGGTTGCTCTCCCGTAACTGCAGATCCTCGGGCCGCAGGCCAGGCACCGCCTTGCCGCTCGCATCGATGACCGAGGCTACGAGGCGCACCGTTGGGAACTGGCCTGCGTCCACGCGGCTGATGACGATCCGGATGGGATCGTCCGCCTGAGCGGTCGCGGTCATCAGAAAGAGCACGGCGATGGCCGCGGCTACCGCGGCGATGCGTCGACTAGACATCGATCTTTGTCAGCGCGCGCATGACGATGAAGCCGAGGGCGACGAGCGCGATGCCCGCGAACAGTGCATAGCGAAGCGGTCCCGGCTCGAACAGCACGCCGATGTAGTCGGGCCCGATGAGAAGCAACCCGAGTGTTACGAATATCGGCAGACCGCACAGGACATACGCGCTCATGCGCTGCGGGGCGGTCAGCGCCTTGATGTCGCCCTCGATGCGCAATCGCTCACGGATCGTCTCGGAGATCGAATCGAGTACCTTCGCGAGGCTTCCGCCGATCTGATGCTGAACGTTGATCGACGCGACGACGAGCTGCAGGTCGTCCGATGGGTACCGCGCCGCCAGTCGCTCGAGCGCATCTTCTTGCGACGCGCCGAGACCGATCTCGCGGCCCACGAGGAGAAAGGCTGATCTGGTGGGGTCTGCGGCGTCGTTGGCAACATGTTCGAGCGCTTGGGGGAGGCTGTGACCTGAACGCACCGAGCTCGCGAGAAGCCCAATAGCGTCGGGAAGCTGCCGGGTGAAGCGTCCGACCTTCCGGCCTCGACGCCAGCCCAGCCACTTGAGCGGCAGGGCGCCGCCTGCTGCCCCTGCCGGTAACGCGAGCACGGGTTCCTTCAGGAGCAGGTACAACAGGGTGAACAGCAGCGCAGCGAGGACCGCGGATGCGACGAGGACCTCCGCCGGCGAAAGATCGCTCTCCGCTTCGGCGAGCCTTCGTTCCAGGAAGCGGATGACCGCCGGTCGTCGAACGATCGAACGAACTTCCCGCGTCGCCCGGCGCCGACCGATCTTCAGTTCCGCTTCGAGCGCGCCGACGGGCGCTTCGACGAAACCGCGCAGCCGACGTGCGATGCTTCGCTCGCCTTGCGCCACGGGCAACCACAGGCCGAGAACGAAACACACCACAGCCGCGGTTCCCAGCACACCGACGATCGCCGACTGAGGCAACATGTCAGTTTCTGTCCGCCTCGGCGACGCTGTCACCCTCATACCCGAACCAGTTCAAAGGGAGCTCAAGCCCACGAGAGAGGAGCTGGTCGCTGAAGGCGGGGCGGATGCCCGAAGGCCGCAACGCGCCGAGCACGCGCTGCCCATCGAAACCTTCGCGCTGGAATACGAAGAGATCCTGCATAGTGATCAGGTCGCCTTCGTAACCGCGAACCTCGCTGATCTGTGTGATCTTTCGCGTGCCGTCCTGCATCCTCTCCACATAGACGACAAGGTCGATGGCAGACACGACCTGCTCCCGTATCGCACGAAGTGGCAGATCGGCACCCGACATCAACACCATCGTCTCGATCCGGGCCAAGGCGTCGCGGGGTCCGTTCGCGTGGATCGTCGTGAGCGATCCGTCGTGGCCCGTATTCATCGCCTGGAGCATGTCGAGCGCCTCGGGACCACGGCACTCGCCGATGACGATGCGATCCGGACGCATCCGGAGTGCGTTGCGGAGGAGGTCGCGGATCGTGATCTCGCCGTGACTTTCCACGTTGGCCGGGCGCGTCTCGAGCGTGATGACATGCATTTGCTGCAGGCGAAGCTCGGCGGCATCCTCGATCGTCACGATGCGCTCTCGTGTGGAGATGTACGACGAAAGCGCATTCAGGAGCGTCGTCTTGCCCGCGCCGCTTCCTCCAGCCACGATGATGTTCAGCCGACCGCGCACGCAGGTTCGAAGGAATTGCAGGGCCTCAGGTGAGATCGAGGCATGCCGCAGGAGCTCGTCCGGTGACAGTGGCACGCGACGGAACTTCCGCACCGTGAGCACGGGTCCCACCAAAGAGAGCGGCGGGATGATCGCGTTCACTCGCGAGCCGTCGGGGAGACGTGCGTCGACCATCGGAGAGGCCTCGTCGCAACGTCTGCCGAGCGGAGCGATGATGCGCTGGATCACGCGGATCACGTGGTCCGAATCAGCGAACGTGATGTCGGTGAGGTAGAGCTTGCCTTCGCGTTCGATCCACACTTGGTGCGCGCCGTTCACCATGATCTCGGAGATCCCGTCGTCGTGAAGCAGGTCCTGGATCGGCCCGTAGCCCACGATCTCAGCGAACACCGCGTCCTGGAGCCGCAGGCGGTCGGTCCGATTCACGGTGACATGCTCTTCGTCGAGGGAAGTGGAGAAGTGATCGGCGACCAACGACCGCATCGACTCGGCCGATGCCGCTTCGACGTTCCGACCGAGGAGGCTCGCCACACGTGCGTGTATGCGGTTGACGAGCTGGACCTCGCCATCGTCTCGAAAGCGGCTCAGCTTGAGGACCTCGGGACGCCAATCCGCCTCCGCGGGAAGGGCGGCGACGGATGTGCCGAGCGTCCTCAGCTCCGCTGGTTTGAGCCGCGCGTTGGGGCGAAGGATCGTCATTGGCGGTTCACCTCAGCTCGGTCGCTGGCACGGGACGCCGTCCCGCCTGGCCGATCGCCGCTGGCTCGAGTCCGTGGACGATGAGCTCGGCGAGCTTCCTGTAACTGCTTCCAGCCTTGGCGCGAGCGCGGTCGTCGAGGATCGAGATGCCGCGGTTGATCGCTTCCGTGATGCCGACGCCTTCACTGGGAATGGTCGCCGCGATCGTGCGACCCAGACCACGCTCGATCTCGCCGACCCCGATGCCGGCCTTCCCCGGGACCCGGTTCGCAACGAGCAACGTTCGATCGTCCTGTAGCAGGAGGCCGGTCGCCGCCATCACGCGCCGGAGGCTGCGAAGAGACGGCAGCTCGGGTGTGGTGACGAGGACGATGCGATCCGCCATGCGAAGGGTCGCGAGGGTCAGGTCTTCAAGGCTGGACCACAGATCGCAGACGATGAACTGGAAGTGTGGGCGGAGCTGATCCACGACCCGCGCGACGCGGTCCGGATCGATCGACGGGACCATCGCCAGGTTGTCCGGTGCGAGAAGAGCGCGCACGCCCGAGGAGTGGCGTACGAATACCTCGTCGACCAGTGAGGACTCTATCGCGTCCACGTGATTCAGAAGATCAGCGACGCTGTTCGCACTCTTGAGATCGAGAGCGATGCCGATGTCGCCGAACTGAAGATCGAGGTCGACGAGTGCTACCGAAGCCTTCGCGCGTTGCGCGAGTGCGACCGCGAGGTTGGTCGCTATCGTCGTACAACCCACGCCGCCCTTGGGGCTGTATACGGCGATCACGACGCCAGGCTTGGGTCCTCCAGGCGTTCGATCGATTCGCTGGAGCCGACGGAGCTCTTGGAGATTTCCGTAGGCCTCGCGGATCGTTGTTACGAGGTCCTCGGCCGGGTAAGGCTTCAGGAGGAAACCGCGCGCGCCCGCGGTCACCGCCCGCGAGACAGTGCCCGGAGCGACATTCGCTCCGGTCACGATCACGCAGCACTCGGGCGCGCGGGAGAGGATCTCGCGCACGGCTGGACCTATGTCGCCCCGAAGTCCCGCGAGGTCGACAACGGCGACCTGCGCGTATGTGGCGCCGAGCTTGTCGAGCAAAGATGTCTGGTCGGCCACGGTCGCGACGAGGTGCACGCGGTCATCTCCAGCGAGGGCCTCGCGCACGTGCGCGGCCGCATCCGGCTCGGTCTCGAGCAGCAACACGCGGATCGGACCGATGCCCTCCGTCATCTCGCGATCCCGAACGTCTGCACGAGGTAAGTGATGTCGACGCTTCGTGTCGACGCATCCTTATCCTCGGCGCGCGAGCGCACGGCTACGTCGATCGTGGCCTGGCTATCGCGGAGGTACTTGAGGACCAGCGCGGTCTGATGGTCGACGATGAAGGTGAGCGAGGTCGGCCGCTGCGGTTGCTCGCGCGTTGGTCCGATGACCTGCTGGACCTCAAGGTTCTGGATCATCGTCTGCGTGCGCTTGGGGTTCTCGCCGACGCCTGTCGAGATCGTCGCGAGGATGTCGACGCGGTCACCGGCTGTCACGAAGCCGCCGACGGTGAGCGGATCGGCCGTCGGGAACGAGACGAGAACCGTGCCCGGGTCGATCGTGAGCGACGCCCCTCGCTTGCCCTCGGCCGCGACGAGTTGGCCGCGCAGGATCGGCGCGCCGCTCGGCAGCATCGCGAGCGTCGTCTGTCCCGCCGCTTCCGCTTCGCTCATGACGGCTCCGGTCGGGACCAGGTCCTTGGGATAGTCGCGACGCGTCAGCATTCCCGCGGCAAGGACCGTGCGTGCGGGCACGTCGGTCGAGGCGACGACGATGCTCACGGTGTCTCCGAGGGCTGCCGCCGCGTGGCCGCTGTTCTGCTGGACGACCCCATTCAGCGCGACGCCGGTCAGGACCGCAAGCAGTAGACCGAGCGAAAGGAAAAACCATGAACGCAGACGCATCTCGTGCCTCCTAATCGTCCGGGATCATCACGGCCGTATTCGCGAGGGCGTTCAGCGAGCACGTTTGACACGTGTCTGGGCTTCCGAAGAGGCCGCCCCAGTAGCCCTTGACGGAGCCGCTCGAGATCGTGCCCTCGTAGATGGTGAACGGAGCCACAGTGAAGAGATGCACGCGGTCCGGAGCGGTGTTGAGTTGTGAGCAGTCGCCGTTCGGCCCACCAGGAGAGATCAGGTCCCACCTGTTGCCCGCCCCGCCGTTCTTGTTGAACTTCTCCCCACACTCCCACAAGAACACGAGCACGACGAGTCCCTTTCCGAATGGCGTGCTCGTGCCGGGGACGAACTTGTTCGAGAACGGCATCGACATGCTTCCCCGCACGGCGACCGCCTGCCGGACGACGTCCGTCAGGCTCGCGATCGTGCCACCCGCTGTCTCGACCCAGTCGCCGATCGTTCGGTCGTCGCATGACGGCGCCGGGTCGGGCCGCGGGCTGCACACGGATCGCGTCGCGCTGAGCAGCGAGGGTGCTTCTTGACCTGCCGGGAGACCGGCGCCGGTCCAGTGACTGTCCAAGCTGAGCGTCCCGCGGAAACCGTAGTAGACCCAGTTCGCGATGCTGCACTGCTTGTCTTTGTTCCCGTCAGCCTCGCCCCATGAATCCCAGAGGCGGTTGCCTTGCGCGTCCTGTCCCCAGACGGTGCATCCGCCGCTTTGGTCGAGCGCATAGGCGTTCGGTGCGTGGGCCCACGAATCGCCCTGTGTGATGAGCTGCGGCGTCAACGTGAGGATCTGAGTGTTGAAGTTTGGCGAGTATTGAGAGAAGTCGATCAGTCCCTTGAAGTTTCCGTAAGCGACGTCGGCAGCGTTCGAGTCCCAGAAGAGCTTCGGTACGACCTGATTCGGGTCCGTTGGGTCGCACGGATTCGACGTGCAGGTGTTGTTGAAATCCGCCGGGTTGTAGTGCCGGACCATCGCCCACATCGGTCCACCAGTGAGGGATACCGGGGTTCCCGACAAACGCACGCGAGCGGAGGCGCTCGCAAGGCTCGAGCTATGGCCCGACGTCGCGGCGACGAGCGACTGGAATGTCACGCTGACGACGGCCCGAACATACATCGTGCCCGATGGAACCTGGGTGTTGCCTGTGCATGTCGCCGCGCTCGTCGTCCATGCTGTTGGGGTGCTGGCGTCGCCGTAGAAGACTTGTAGCTGATTTGTGGTGTCCGACGGCGCGAACGAGCTCTTCAGACTCGACGGGTTGGCGTAAGAATCCGCGGTGCACCACGTCTGTTCCTGGGTGACGCTGAATTCGATCGCCCCGTTCACCTTTATGACCGCGGTCGCCAAGCGCTTTCCCGCTCCCATCGCGGACGCGTCGGCTAGGTTCTGCATTGCGCGTCGCTGCGCCATCGCGTAGCCCCAGTCGACGGCGAAGGCGAGGCCCGCCACGAGGACGGCCATGCAGAGGGCGACGACGACGAGCGCCTGACCCTCTTCGCCTCGGACACCGGTGGGCGTCATCGACGCGTCTCCATCAGTGACGTCGACGTGAGCACGTTCGAACCATTCGGTGACAGCAGGTTGCCCGCGATCGCCGAGACGGCGGTCCAGGGATAGCTGACGGTGATCCGCACCATGACACCTGCCGGCGCCGGGCTGCTCGTTGGTATGCCCGCGGTCGGCCACGGCCGGAACGTCGCGCTCGCGGCGTCGTAGTACTCCGCGGTCACGGTGATCGCGTTCCCATTGAGGGGCGCGGTCCGGGCGATCGCCGCGCTCGCGATCGCCGGCGGCACGATCTGACCGGGTGGAATGGTCGCGCTGGGATCGAGCGCCGCGTAGTGGGCGCCCTCTTGGCTCGCGCTTCCGAGCAGGACCACCGCGTTCATGGCGCGCGCGACGTCCAGGAATCCGACCGTGAGCAGGATCAGCAGCGGTACGACGAGCGCGAACTCGACGAGGCCCACACCGTCGTCAGCCTTTATCAGCTTGCGCATGGCGCTCCCGAAGTCATCACCGGAAATCTGGCCGCCGCATGGATCGGGAGCGGATTCACTTTGAACGCGCCGTCCACGATCGACGCGGTGATGAGCGAGAAGCCGTAGACGACCTCGACGGTCGTGTCGCCGTTCGCAAAGGCGCAGGTGACGGTCAGGCTGGGACACGCGTTACCGAACGCGACCATGCCGGTCGAGTCGCAGACCCGCTGCGCGACCTGGGCGAGCGTGGCCGTCCCGTTCCGTGCCGCGTAGTTCGCGCCCTCGCGCGCGGCATTCGCGACGACACCGGCGAAGTAGTACGCGCGTGCGCCGTCGACGAGCCCGAGCAACAGCATGAGCAGGATGGGCAGCGCGAGAGCCACTTCGACAAGGCTCTGCCCCGCGTCATCGATCAGTGCCGCTCGGCTCCCGTTCAAGACCCACCCCATGCGCTCTCGGCCCATGCGTGTCACATGGCCACATGGGCAATTTAGGGAGTGGTCTCAGCGCGCAGCAATACCGAAAAGCAGTCGGTCGCTGGAGCTTTTAGGAGGCGAAGCCTCCGGGAAAGGCCGGTCGCCGTGCGGCGGCGACGAGCTGGCTACGCGTCTTGGCGTTCAGCCGGCGCAGCGCGTTCTGCACATGCTTGTGCGCGGTCGACTGGCTTATGTGGAGCATGCCCGCGATCTCGCGATCGGTCGCCCCCTGTGCGATGAGGTCCACGATCTGATCCTGTCGCGGGGTGAGACTCGGCTCGCCACTCCGCCCCGCTGATCGCACGGCGAAGCGCGAGGCGGTCTCGAGCAGCGCATTGACGACCCCGCGTGGGAACGCGCTCTCTCCACGGGTCGCGGCTGCGATCGTTCGCTCGAGCGCCCTCGGCGTGACGTCTCGCGACGCCAATCCCGCGAAGCCGAGGGCCAATGCTTGCGCGCCGTCGTCGACGGTCGGCGTCGCCATCACCGCGATAAGGCGTGCGCTTGGTGTCAGCTTTCGTACCCGCGAACGGAAGGCAGGGCTCAGGAGGAGCCGCTCGGTGCAACCGACGAGGATGGCGTCGTATCCGCTCGCCGTTCGCGCGTCGAGCTGCGCCAGCGAGGGCAAAGAGCCCATTAGCTCGATGGCACATTCGTCCAGACGCGTATACACGGGCCCGACGTCCTTCGAGTCGATCACGCATACCCGCGGGCGAGCCGCCACGCTCTTAGCTACATGTGGATCGCGGTCGCTCACGTTTCCCCAGTCGATCCGAACGCGCTCGGTCACATCTATGTCGAGTGCGGACATTCCCCTGTGGGACCGCGTGCTGTCAAGGCTCGTACCGACTATCAGGTGCTCCGCAGCGAGCTAGAGGGGCGAGGTCGCCGCCATGACCGCCACCGCTGCTGCACGGTTCGGTACCTTCAATCGTCGCAAAAGATTGGTTACGTGCTTTTGCGCCGTCGCCGTCGTGATGCCGAGCGACTCCGCGATCTCCTTGTCGGCCGCACCGCGCGCGATCAGCGAGATCACCTGACGTTGCCGCGGAGTCAGCGGGAGGGCGTCCGCCGAGCGGAGCCAACGGCCATTGCGGATCAGTGCCGCCAGCACTCTTCGCGAATATGCGTGTTCACCATTCAGCGCGCCCAGGATCGATCGACGCAGCGCGTCCGGACGCAGCTGGGCTTCGACGTAGCCGAAGACGCCGCAGCTCACGGCATGACATGCGTCGTCGTGATTTGGTCGCGTCGCGACGATCACGGTGGTGAATCGTTCGGAAAGCTTGCTGACCATCGACCAGTCCGGCGGTTCGTAGCTCGCGAGTACCGCGATGCCGACGTCCATGTCTTCGACATCGGATCGTTTCGTGACGCGCCAGAGGGGTACGCCGAGATCCAGTGAACGCAGCAGGCTGAAGACAGTGCCCAACTCGTCGACGACAAGAATGCCCGACATGCCGGAAGCTGCACCGCTCATTCCCACGCTCCCCAACCACCACATGGGTCAAATGACCCAGAACCCACCGCGCGCAATTTAGCAGGTACACGCAGCGTTGTGATACCGAAAAACGCGTACGCGTCGCAGACTAGTTGCGGATCAGTCGTTTGGATCAGGCCATGTTTCGCATGTCCAGTACGAAAACTTGCGACTGTCGTCGACTAAACGCGACAACCCCACGCAAGCACCGAAGAGTGTCTGTCTTGAGTACTCGCGATGACGCTGTACCTGAACTCTTCTGAACATGCATCGCTCATCGCCGAGCGTGAGCGGTCGCATACCGCGTTCTCCTACCTACTAGCGGCGCGACACACCGCTTAGGTTTCGTTGGCCAGCGCCGACCGCAGGCGGAGGTCTTCGTCCGATGGCGGCACGCGAGGCATGGATATCGAAAGGGTGGGGTTCGGGATGAGACGGCTGCTGGTGTCGTTGGTCGCGGTGCTTCTCGCGCTCGCGATGCTTCCTTCAGCGTTGTCGGCGGCGGGTGGCCCTCCGGCCACGTTCACGACGGTGAACGTGACAGCGGACGGTGCTAACCACTGCAAGAACGGGCCGCCCGGCGCCCCGACCGTCGTCAATTGCAACATCTACGACGGCAAGCAGTACGTCTGGCTCAACGGCGGCCCCGACAACGCGGCACTCGCCGACGGGACGTACTTCTTCGCGGTCCTGGTCCCCGGCGGACAGCCGGACCCGAACGACGGTGGCGCGAAGAACCTCTCGGACACGACCGCGGCTCCGTGGCCAAGCGGATCGAACAACGCCGACGGAAGCGCCATTCCGAGCGGCGACGCACGGTCGAACCGGACATTCACGGTCAGCGACGCCACGGTCACGTACACGGGCGACCACGACTTTGCCTCGAACATGATCCGGCTGATGCCGTACGACGACACGACGAACAACGGCGGCGTCTACATCCTGGCGACCTGCAAGCTCTCTTCGGCCGACGCGGCCGTCGAGCCCAGGAACTGCAAGTACGACGCCTTCAAGGTCCAGGCGCCGGAAGCGCCCGTGA
>WNGJ01011041.1_pt1 | contig 12507 bp, 13 predicted proteins | sample 5400611 | NCBI WGS metagenome assembly WNGJ01 (sample SAMN13153375, study PRJNA577476) | soil metagenome | isolation source: 40 cm soil or saprolite under Garry oak tree replicate 1 | place: USA:California | collected 2016-06-15
ACGTAACCCCATGCACGTGGTCGACGCCCGGAAAGGGTCCATACTCACGGAGGATTTCGGCCGCTGATCGAGTCATGCTCCTATCGTCAACCGTCATCCGCGGGCTTGCCCCCCGCGGGTCCATCTTCTTTGCACAAGGACGGATGCCTGAGCGGGCTGATCAGAGGCTCGATATGTAGCGCGCGATTGTCTCCCGCTGCGCAGGCGAAAGCTCCTGCATGATTTTCACCATGTCGGCATTGTTGGTCCGCTCGCCCTCGGCAAAGCTGCGCATGGCCTCGACCAGATATTCGTAGCTTTGACCGGCGAGCCGCGGCGCCGGCAGACCGCCGACGAAATTGGGCTGATGACAAATCTGACATATGGTGATGCCGTCGGGCGCCGGGACGGAGGCGACTGGAGCAGGCCGCGCCGGCCAGCTCTTCTTGGAGAGATAAGCCGCTGCCGGGCGCAGCTCCGCCTGCGTGAGGCGTTTGGCAAACGACGCCATGACCAGATTTTCGCGATCCCCGCTCTTGTAGTCGTGCAATTGCTTCACGAGAAAGTATTCCGTCTGCCCCCAGATGATCGGAATGGTTGCATCGATGGGTTGGCCGTTCTCGCCATGGCATGAGCCGCAGACTTGTAATTTTGCCTCGACGCCCTCGGCCGCGCCGGCAGGCGCGGCCAGCGCGGCCGCAATGACAAGAGTGCCGAAGATAGTCGAAAGGCGATGGTTGAGCATGTTTCCCCCTGCCATTGTTTGGGTACCCGCAGTTCCTCCTGACGCATGAACGCGCCGGGACAGCCTAAGACATGCCGCAGTCAGGCTCGCGACGCAAGCCGTGTCGTGGCCGGGCCGCGAACCCGAGTTCAACCTTGGAGAGCGTTCCGATTGGATCCTCTTCAATAGATTATAGCTCCCAAACCTGTCCAGGCCGCAGCGTGCGGAAGCGCTCTGGCGAAATCTCGGCAGCGTGCAGGGCCTCCGCGAGTGCGATGAGCGGGGCATCGAACGGCTCGTCGGTCAGCTGGAAGGTGCCGTAGTGGTGGCCGAGCCCGATCTCTGCGCCGCAATCGATCAATGCCTGCACCGACTCGGCCGGATTCATGTGCTGGTCGCGCATGAACCAGCGCGGCTCGTAGGCTCCGATCGGTAGAATGGCCAGCCGGAACGGTCCGTAGCGCTCGCGCGCGTGTCGGAAATGCCAGCCGTCGCCGTAGCCCGAGTCGGCGACGAAATAGATGATCCCGCCCGGGGTCTCGATCACGAAGGACGCCCACAGCGCCATGTTGCGGTCGGACAGATTGCGTGCGGACCAGTGCCGTGCGGCAACGAGTGTCACCGCAACTCCCGCGCCAAGATCCAAGCGATTGTCCCAATCGTAGGCTTCGGCTTTGATTGCGGGGTCGTGATTCCGCATGATCGTATCATTGCCGAGCGGCGTGACGACGCGTGCGCGATGGGCGGCGGCGATCCGCGACAGCGTGACGATATCAAGATGATCGTAGTGGCCGTGCGACACCAGAACGATGTCGATTGGCGGCAGGTCTGCAAATGCGATGCCTGGATCGTTGACCCGTTTCGGCCCGACAAAGCGAAAAGGCGATGCGCGCTCCGACCACACGGGATCGAATAGAAGATTCAAACCGGCCGTCTGGATCAGCAGGCTGGCATGGCCGATATAGGAAATGCGCCAGGCCGGGCCTTCCACGCGTGCCGGCGGACGGTCGGCGTAAGGCGACGGCGCCCAGGCGGGCCAAGCCGCCTTGGTGGCGCGCCAGCGGCGATCGATCGTCCAACGCAACAGATCGCGCCGGCTTTTCGGTGGCGCGCCGCGCGGATCGAAGAAGCGCTCGCCATCGAAATGATCGGAGACGGGGCCGACGTAATAGCGCGACATGGGGAGGTATCACACGGCTTGCCCTACTGCTCCCTCTCCAGCGTGCGGGGGGCCATAAGGGGAAGGGAGACGGGCCATGGTGCCATGTGCGATAGCACTGCCCGTAATCGGGGGAAGGGCAACGTAGGGCAGGCGCTGCGTTCCAGCAGGGCGGGTTGGAGGAAGACATAACCCGCCCGATCGGCCGGGAGCGACGGATTGCCCTAAGCTAATCCGCCCTTTGGCCGCCAACCCTACCGCCCGCGCGACTCGTGCCATAGCAAAAACATCCCCGACCCCACCACGATTGCGGAACCCGCCAGCAGCGCGGCCGACGGTATGTCGCCCCATACCAGAAATCCCAATATGATCGCCCACACGAGCGAGAAGTAGTTGAACGGCACCACCGCCGAGGTGGGAGCGAGGTGGAGCGCGCGCGTCCACAGATACTGGCCGAGCGCGTTGCCGAGGCCGTTCACCACCATAGCGCCCCAATCCTGGAGGGTCGGCGCCACCCAGCCGAACGGCAAAGCCGCCGTAAAGAAGACGGTAAGGAATGTCATCTGGTACATGGTCAAGGTTTCGGCCGACTCGGTCGCCGTCATGCCGCGCACGCCGACCGTGACGGTGCCGAACAGGACAGCATTGGCGAGCGCGAACAGCGATCCGGCCTGAAAGGTGTCGACGCCCGGGGAGGTGACCAGCAATACGCCCAGAAACCCGGCGATCAGCGCGCCCCAGCGCACGGGGCCGACGGTCTCCTTGAGAAACACGATCGCCGCGACGGTCGCAAAAAGCGGTGCGGAGAAATTGATCGCGACCGCGCTCGCGAGCGGCATCAGGCTGAATGCGATGACGAGAAAGGTCTGCGCGCACGACTGGGAGACGCCGCGCAGCATGTGGTCGCGCAGCCGTTTGGTGCGAAACACCGCAAGCCCGGTCGCGGGCAGGATCACGAGGCCCGAGCCGATGAGCGCCGTCGCGGCCCGTACAAACAGCATCTCGCCGATCGGGTACGTGGCCACGAGCCACTTGGACAGGGCGCTTGAACCCGCGAACAGGATCGTCGAGACGAGCATGTAGGCGATGCCCAACGTGATTCGTTCTACCCGCTCCCTACCCTCCCCCGCACGCGGAGGAGGGGACATCAATTTATCCTCCCCCGCGTGCGGGGAAGGATAGGGAGGGGACTCGCCTGACGTCAGGTGGGCGGCGCCCGATTTGGCGGCGCCCTTCGACTGTTGCACCCCGCTGCTCCTTGGGCATATCCGGTGGGCCGGTGCTGCCATCGGTACGCTATCGCGTGAAAAATGCCATTGCGATTGTCACAAGACAGTCAGTCGATTTTGCTCTACCGGGCGTGATCGTTCGCAGAGAAGCGCCAATGCCCGGCACAAGGCCGGGCATTGCAAGGACTGAGGATCGCTGCCTCGTCAGTTGGACGAACTCGGCAGAATCTCGACGATGCCGACCATGTTGATGCCGCTCATCGCCATCGCGATATTGCCGTCCCGGGTCGGCATCATGTGACGCACGATGCCGCCGCCGTTGGGGATCTGCCACGTCTGGAACTTTTCCGTCTTGGGGTCGAACCGCACCAGATTGTTCGGGCGCGTGTTCGATTCCACGTACCAGATCTTGTCGTCGATCACCGTCATGCCGTAGGGTTGCGACTGCGGTCCGCTGGGGCCGTCCCACTCGGTAACGTTGCCCGTCTTGGGGTCAAGGCGGCCGAGCTTGCCGGAGCCCCAGTTGCCGTACCAGATGATGTCATCGGACGTGACGCCCATGCGGCGGATGCGGGTGCGGGCATCCGGCAGAACATATTCCTTCAGCTCCAGCTTGTCGGGATCGATGGTGGCGATCTTGTTGGAGCCCCAATAGCTGAACCAGGGCTGCCGGCCGTCCGAGAGGAAGCGCAGCGCGTAAGGTTGCTGTCCGGCCGCACCGTTCGGCGTGAACAGCTTGATGTCGCCGGTCTTGGGGTCGAGCCGGCCCATGAAGCCGCCGTTCTGCACGCTGAACCACAGGATGCCGTCCTTGTCGAACAGCGGCGTGTGCGGATCGCGCGCCTTCGGATCGGGCATCGGGTAGAACTTGTACTCGCCGGTTTTCACGTCGAGCTTGCCGACGTGGCCGCCCCAATTGCCGGCGTACCAGACATTGCCGTCCTTGTCGTTGATCAACCCATGGGGGCCGCCCTTGATCGGGATCGGGTATTCCTTCATCTCGCCGGTCTGGGGATCGAGCCGACCGAGCCTGTTGGCAAACTGGCCCGACCACCACAACGAGCCGTCCGGCATCGCCAGCGGATCATGCGGGCGTTCGCCCGGCGTCGGCAGCGACCAGTCGCGGAACTTGACCTGCACCGGGCCGTTGATCGCCGCCGGCTTGGGCCGCGGCTTCTCCGGGAAGCTCGCGATCAGATAGGCTCTGATCTCGTCGCCCTGCTCGCGCGTGATTGGGGCGCCGGCGGACATCATCATGTTGACCGTGTTGTCCCAATCCTCCGCGGACTTGTTCGAATTCACGATGTTACGCAGGTTGTGGCAAACGGTGCAATTGTCCTGGACCAGCTTTTTGGCGTTGCCGTCGGGCAACACATAATCGCCGGGCACGCCGGGCGTGGGTTGGACGACTTGGCCCTGAGCGGACATGACGGCGCAAAGCGAGGCGGCCGTCGTCAGAATGAGCAGCGATTTCACATGCATGAGAGGCTCCGAATGGGTGGCGAAGGTAAATTTATTCTCTTCTTTCTGCTAGCTTGCCGGTGAAACGGGCGGGTCGTCAAGCGGAGTCGGAGGACGGACGACAGACGACAGAGGACAGATGACGAGGGAAATTGGACGGCCCGGTCAAATTCGTCCCGGCATCCGATCCCTGCCATCTGTCCTCCGTCGTCTGTCGTCCGTAATCAATTCGTCTTCCCCCCTGCCACGTCCATGATCATCCGGGTAAGCAGATAAAGCCGCGGCTCGATCGAATCGATGTCGATGTACTCGGCATCGTTGGAATGGGACCCGAATCCGCGCAGTCCGAATCGCTCGATGACCGCCGCTTTGGTCCGCAGCGCCGCAAACGCCGCATCGGTGCCGCCCCCCTCCGCGACGTCGCGGACGATGAGCGTGTTGCCGATCTCCGCATAGACATCCTGCGCGTGTTTGGCGAGCGCGCGCGAAGCTGGCGTCGCCTCAAGCGGCGGACGGCGGCGCTCGAACGTCATCTCGACGGTGGTGTCCTCAATGAGCTGTTTCTTGATGCGTTCACGCACCTTCTGCTCAATGGCGTCATAATCCGCAACCCGCAGCACCCGCACATCCGCGGCGGCAGAGGCGTTGGCGGGGATCACGTTGCGATTGGTGCCGGCGTTGGCGATCGTCCAGTTCATCTTAAGGCCAAGCTCGGGGTCCGAGAGATCGCGAGTCTGGAGGATCTGGTGGGCAAGCTCGTAGAGTGCGTTGCGCCCGCGTTCCGGCGCAGCGCCGGCGTGCGAAGCCCGCCCCTTGACGTTGAGCACGACCGCCGCGATGCCGGCGGTCGTCAGCGACAACTGGTCGGAGTCGACCCGGGCGCCTTCGCAGGAGAACACCACGTCATGTTCTCCGCCGAGCCTTGTGAGCGTCGCCCGCGAGCCTGCCGAGCTGACCTCTTCATCGCCGTTGATCAGCACGGTGATGAGGCCGTAATCGCGGAAGTTCATCTCCCGGAGGATCGCGAGGGTATGCAGGATCAGGGCAACGCCATGCTTGTCGTCGGCGATGCCGAGCCCATAGGCGCGGTTGCCGTCGATCCGGAACGGCTGTTGCGCGCCCATGCCGCGCAGATAGACCGTGTCCATGTGGGCGATCAGCAGGATTTTCTTCGTACCGGCGCCGGTGAAGCGCGCCTGCACCATCTTGCCGGTCTGTTTCGGCGTATCGACCATACGATAGATATCGGCTGGATCGGGTTCGATCATCTCGACCGCGCCGCCCAGCGCCTTGAGCCGTCCCGCGATCACGTCCGCGATCTTGTCGAGCCCCTCGCGATCGCCGCTGCCGGACTCGATCGAAACGAGGCCCTTGAGGGTTTCGATGAGGGGGGCCTTTTCCTTGGCCGCAAGGGAGCGCACGGCCTCGACCGGCGCGGCGGCGGCCGATGCGGTCAAGGCCAGGCCGAGGCCGAGGGCGGTCAGGGCAGGGCGGCGGAAACAGATGCTGAGCAGAGTGGCCATGGCGGACTCCGGATCGCGGGTGTTGGGGAAGCTTATCCAAAGGCCACTCGGATCGCCAGTCGTGCGAGCTGCAGCCCGGATTGAGCCACCGGGTCCGGCCTTCGGCCGGCCCGATGATAAACTCCGCGAAATCCGGGACTGTCCTGTCGCCGCGGCAACCGCTGTCCTGGGTTTCGCTGGCGCTCAACCCAGGCTACAGCTCTGAGCAAGCCGGCCTGAAGGAGAAAAAAGGTAATGCGCTACGCGGTCGTGATCGAAAAAGCGAAGGGAAACTATTCCGCCTATGTGCCCGACCTGCCGGGATGCGTTGCCACCGGGCCTACCGTGAAGGCCGTGGAGGACGAACTTCGCGAGGCGATCAGACTTCACGTGGCGGGATTGAAAGAAGACGGGTTGGCGGTGCCCGAACCGACCAGCATTGCGGATTACATTGAAGCGTGAGGCCAGGCGAGGAACGACCATTTGAGGCGGACGTTATGCCCTAGAACTTAAGTCAAGCGTCTGTTCAAGCGCTCTCTATTGTTCGCAAGACGCATCCTTTTTCGCGCCCCGTGCGCCGGCGAGAAAATCCCCATGGCCACAACAGTCGTCATCACAGGTGCGAGTGCGGGAGTTGGGCGAGCTGTCGCGCTGGAGTTCGCGCGCCTGGGCTGCAACGTGGCGCTGCTGGCGCGCGGCATCGAGCGCCTGGAAAGCGCGGCGCGACAGGCGCAAGCGTTCGGGGTTGAAGCGCTGGCGATTCCGGTGGACGTGGCGGATGCCGCAGCCCTGGATGCCGCCGCGGAGCGCGTCGAAACCGAGCTTGGCCCGATCGATGTCTGGATCAATAACGCAATGGCGGCGATTTTCGCGCCTGTCTGCGCTACCAGGTCGGACGAGTTCCGCCGCGTCACCGAGGTGACTTATCTCGGTCAGGTACACGGAACCTTGGCGGCGCTCAGACGCATGCGCCGGCGAAATCAGGGAACCATTGTCCAGGTCGGCTCGGCCCTGAGCTATCACGCGATGCCGCTTCAGTCGGCCTATTGCGCAGCAAAGTTTGCGGTGCGCGCCTTTACGGACGCGTTGCGATCGGAGCTTGCGCGCGAGGGCAGCCGGATCCGCGTCACCATGGTGCAGCTGCCGGCCGTGAACACGCCCCAGTTCGATTGGGCGCGCAGCCGCATGGCGGAGAAGGCGCAGCCGGCGCCTCCGATATTCCAGCCCGAGGCGATCGCCGGCGAGATCGTGCGGGCGGCGCGAGAAGCGCCGTGTGAGCTTTGGGTCGGGCGTTCGACCGTGAATGCGATCATCGGCACGATGCTGCTTCCGGGCGCCGCCGACCGCATTCTTTTGCCGGAAGGCTACGACGGCCAGTTCACGACCGAAACCCGCGGCAACGCCCGTCCCGACAATCTTTTTTCCCCGCCTTCGGGCGATCCAGGGGCGCGTGGTCGCTTCGACAACCAGGCTCGCACGACGGTGATCGGATTCGATCCGACGCGGCTGCGCGCCGGAGGGCTCCTCTTCGTTCTCACGTCTGTCGCTGGGGCGTTTATCGCGGGAGCTTTCGTTCTTGGTCGGCTCGTTAACGGGCGGGTGGTAGTGCGACGTGGGCAGGAAAAATTCACCGCGGCGGAATACGGATCAGCTCGGCGAGCTGCTCGCGCGTCAGCGGCGCGGCCGTGTATTTGAACCCGACCGCATCGGCATTGATGGCATCGATGCCGACGATGGCGTCGGGATCGAGCGCGGCCTTGGGATAGAAGCCGTCGCGAGCACGGCGCATGGTCGCCTCGCCGATCCCCATGAACTCGGCATAGTGCCGGAATACGGCTGAGTCCGTGTACATCCAGTCGACCGTCTCGCGATAGGCCTTCATGAAGCGACCGACCGCCGGCTGTCGCGACTGCAAGGTCGCCGCATTGGTGATGAGGACCCTGACTGTCTGGCTCTTGAGCGCGGCCGCATCATTGCCGCTGGCGATGATGCGGATTTTCCCCTGGTCGATGAGGTCGAGGCCGAAGGGCGGCCCGGCCCAGCCCACGTCGATCTGGCCCGACATCACCTGCGTCAATGTCGCGGGTGGGCTGCCGGTCGCGACTGGTTTTGCCTTGAGGCCGTATTGCTTGATGAAGGCGGTGACGATCGCGTGAGTCGAGGCGCCGTTGGTCGAATACGCGATCGTCTTGGCGTCTGCGTCCTGCAAGGTTCGGATCGAAGAGTCCGAACGCACGTACCAGAACAGATCGGCCCCGCCGGTCATCTCGGCGCCGATGATGCGCAGCGGCCCCCCCTTGGCGAAGGCGCCGAACACGCCCAACGACCCGGCCGACACGCCAAGATCGACGCCGCCGGAAATCACCGCCTGCTGCGTCTCGCCGCCGCCCTGGGTGTAGAGAATGTCGAGCGTGATCCCGTGCTTCCTGAAGATGCCGCCACGCTGGCCGAGTTCGACGACTGAGGTATCCCACAGCCCGCGCTGGCCGACCGCGATCCGAAACGCATCGTCGGCAGATGCGGGCGATATTGCGCAGAGCACCGCGGTCAATGCAAAAAACAAGGTTCGCATGGTGGGGCTCCTTTCTCACGAGGGAGTTTCTTCACGAAAGGCCGTTTTGTCGAGCCCGTAGCCCGGATTGAGCGCCAGCGAAATCCGGGACCGCCCTATCCGGCGGCAACGTCCGCCCCGGGTTTCGCTGACGCTCAACCCGGGCTACCAGCTCCAGCCTTCAAGAGCCTTCCAAGCGGCGGCCTGACCGGTCATATTGCGGCCAATCGAGGATGAAGGAGTTCCCCCATGCAACAGCCGGCGCACCGGGAAGGCCCCGCCAAATCTGAGTCCGCAACTGAACTCCGCTCCAATGCCGGCCCCCGCGACCTGCGCTCGACGCTGGAATGGCTGCGTGCCCAGGGCGATCTGATCGAGACCGGCAAGGAGGTCGACCCCGATCTTGAGGTCACCGGCCTGCAGAAGCACATGGACGGCGGCTGCCCGGTGATGTTCCACAACGTCAAGGGCAAGCCGAACCATCGGGTGATCACCAACCTGTTCGGCGACATGAAAGTCATCAACAAGATGTTCGGCTGGAAGGATGACGTCGAGCGTACCCGCCATATCGCGGCGGCGTTCCGCAAGCCGCTCAAGCCGGAGATCGTGTCTCAGGCCGACGCGCCGGTGCAGGAGCACGTCGTGCTCGATCCGGACGATGTCAACCAGTACATGGTGCCGATCCGGCACACCGCCTACGAGACCGAGCTGACGGTCGGCTCCGGCATCCGCTGCGTGAGCTTCGACCAGTTCGATGGCGGCACCGACCTCGGCTACAACCGCATGAATTTCCGCTGGGGCAACGTCGGCACGTTCCAGATCTCGCCCGGCTCGCACATGTGGCAGGTGGCGAACAAATACTACAAGGAGGACCAGCCGATCCCGATCAGCATGTGCTTCGGCGTGCCGCCGGCCTGCACGCTGCTGGCGGGCGCGGGCTTCGACTATGCGATCCTCCCCATGGGCTGTGACGAGATCGGCATTGCCGGCGCCGTGCAGGGCGCGCCGATCCGCCTCGTGAAGTGCCGCACCGTCGACGCCTACACATCGGCATCGCCGGCGCGGTGCAGGGCTCGCCGATCCGCATGGTGAAGTGCCGCACCGTCGACGCCTATACGCTCGCCGACGCCGAACTGGTGCTGGAAGGCTACGTCAACCCGCGCGACCGCCGCTACGAGACGGCGCAATCGGAAGAGGCGGGAGTGCAGGGCCGCTTCCATTTCCATCCCGAATGGGCGGGCTACATGGGCAAGGCCTACAAGGCGCCGACGTTCCACGTCACCGCCGTCACCATGCGCAGGCCTGAGACCAAACCGATCATCTACTGCCTCGGCGTCCACATGCTCGACGACCACAACATCGACACCACGGTGCGCGAGGCGGCGATCTTCGAACTGTGCGAGCGGCTGCAGCCCGGCATCGTCCAGACCGTGGTCATCCCCTACTGCATGACCGACTGGGGCGGCTGCGTCATCCAGGTGAAGAAGCGCCATCAGATCGACGAGGGCTGGCAGCGCAACTTCCTCGCCGCGGCGCTGTCGTGCTCGCAGGGCATGCGGCTCGCCATCGCGGTGTCGGAGGACGTCGATCCTTATTCCATGGACGACGTGATGTGGTGCCTGACCACGCGAGTCAACCCGCAGACCGACATCCTCAACCCGATCCCGGGCGGCCGCGGCCAGACCTTCATGCCGGCCGAACGCATGACCGCCGGCGGCGCCCAGTGGACCGCCTCCAACACCCGCTTCGAGGGCGGCATGGGCATCGACGCCACCGTGCCGTTCGGCTACGAAAGCGATTTCCTGCGCCCGGTCTATCCCGTCGACAAGGTGCGGCCGGAGGATTTCTTCAGCAAGGACGACATCGCCAACGCCAAGTCGCGCATGCACGGCTGGGTGCATTCGCTGGCGCGAAGCGGGAGGTGAGGGGGGCGATGTGGGGTGATTGCGTCGTAGGACAGGGGGGCGTCCATGCCCAGCATTGAGATGCTTAACCCCGACGGCCTCGGCAAGCCGCTCGGACAATATTCACACATCGCACGCGTCAAAGCGTCGGAGTTTCTGTTCATCGCCGGCCAGGTCGGCGCTGATCGCGACGGCAGGACGCCCGCCGACTTCGACGCGCAATGCGTCCAGGTCTTCGTCAATCTCGGCGCCGCCCTTGCCTCACAGGACGCAAGCTTTGCCAATGTGATCGAGTTCACTACCTATCTGGTGCATTCGCAGGACATCCCGAAATTCATGCAATACCGCATGCGCGAATTTCCGCGCCTGTTCGCCGGCGGCGCCTATCCGCCCAACACGCTGCTCATTATTGACCGACTGGTGCGGGAGGAGTTTCTGATCGAGGTAAGCGCGGTGGCGGCGCTGTAGGACGCGGTGGCGGCACTATCGGCCCTTGTGAAATCGATTCTTGGGAGAGGATTCCCTGAGAGCAGGGAATTGGCGCCGCAGCGGGGCCTTTTCGCGATGCGATATCAAGAGGTTGCAAGGATTCCCTGCTCCGCCCCGAGCAGGGAATTTTGAGCGAAGTCATTGGCCTCAATTCTCAACGGCCGAGCTTCTGGATCGCCGCGACGACAAATTGCTGGGCATGAAAATCGCCGCCGAGGGCCCGCTCCATCTGGCTGCGTAGGACCGCCTGGATCGCCGGCAGCTCGAGCACTCGGTCGCCGTCCTCCACGGTGACGGTCCGGTAGGCCTCCTCCAGCAGCAGCGCCTTTGCGCGCTCCGTCGCCGTGGGGGGGCCCCTCCGTCCGCCCGGATTGCCGGACTTGCCTTTGCGGAATCGCGTATGTATGGGAGGGTTGCCGTAGCCTACCTCGTAGGCGGCCGATTCATCTTTGCCGGATTTATCGGATTTATCTGTGCGGGCGGTCATGATTCTGACGTCTCACGGTTGGCGTGGGAGGGCTATTCCTCTGATGGGCCATTCCTCCCTGTGGTAGGCCACGCCGCAAGAGGCCATTTTTTGCATCATAGGACTATTCCGACGAATCGTCAAGAAAATTCGCGTTTTGCGTGTACGTTTCCAGCCAGGGATGGCAACCTGCAAACACTTTAATAGACGAGCTTTACAAGTCGAAGCACCGTGCATAAATTATTCCCGATCTTGGGAATTGTTTACGGCACTGTGCCATGAGCCCCGTTCACAGGAAGCGACCTTCTCACGCGTTGGGGAATGAAATTCGCGCAATGCTGTCGCTACGCGAGGCGACTCTGCTTGCCGATGTTCCAGAAGCGAAGGTTCGGAAGGACATCGAGACGGGGCTGTTGTCGCCGATAAAAACGGAGAATGTCGAGCGATTGCTGTTTCGATGGGCTGACGTATACGTCTTCGCGGCGGTATATAAGAACGACTTGCTTTCTGCTGCGCTCCGCAAGAAGGCTTTCGAAGAGTTTGAAGGTTTGGTCGCGCCATCCTGCCGCCGGCACTTCTATTATTCTCTCGAGCCCGAGGCGTTGATGGCTACCAAATGTGCATGGCCTCGGTCGAGCAGGTTGTTCCCATCCGATCGGCTAAAACTTGGCGACTATCTTTTCATCGACTTCCAAAAGGTGGCAAACGATCTGGCGTCACGCGTTGACTTATACGCTGAGGGACTAAGTCGGATCGAAGAAAAAGAAGGCGTTTTGGGCGGTGAGGCCGTCTTCAGGAACACTCGATTGTCGGTCAACCATATCGGAAAAATGCGCGATGATGGAGAGTCGATTGAAGAAATTATTAACGACTACCCTTATCTGCGCAGGGATGATATCGACTTTGCCCAGCTCTACTGGAAGGCTCACCCGACGGTAGGCCGACCGCGGCGAGTGGGGGAAGCCGATTTTGCTGGCAGTACTTCTTCTCGATGTAAACACATCTCCGCGTCTCGTGCGTTCATTGTGGGAGCGTGAAGTGGA
>WNGJ01006338.1_pt1 | contig 12506 bp, 11 predicted proteins | sample 5400611 | NCBI WGS metagenome assembly WNGJ01 (sample SAMN13153375, study PRJNA577476) | soil metagenome | isolation source: 40 cm soil or saprolite under Garry oak tree replicate 1 | place: USA:California | collected 2016-06-15
TGTCGCCAAGAACGTCCCCTGGTTTATTGGCGGTTCGGCGGATCTTGCACCCTCGGCGAAAACACGCCTGACTTTCGATGGGGCCGGCGATTTCAGCACTGAGAATCCCGCCGGCCGGAACCTTCCCTTCGGCATCAGGGAACACGCCATGGGCGCCATACTCAACGGCAGCAGAGACGACGTGCCGGTCGCGATCGTCTTTTCGTTCCCTCGGTCAATTTCCGCGGCGACTGTACTCGATCCGGCAGCGCTCTTCGAGCACCAAGCCGAGGAAGAGCGAATCCTGCGAGTACCACAGATTATTCCCGGGAGTGGCTTTATTGCGTTCGACGGTATCGCCGGCACAGGCGACATCAACATCAATCGCTTCGTCGAGACATTCTTTCAAAAATACCTTCAGCGTTTAGATGTGCATCCGGACGCCTGGACACCAATCGTGGTCCATGATCCCAGTGAGGTTCGGTCGAAGCTGACTGAGGTCGCCGGAGATAAATATTCTTATGCCGATCTTGACAACTTCTCTGACCTTATCGCGCGAACCGTTGAAGGCGCACCGGAGACCTCAAAGGTTGAGCGGCGGGGCGTTTTGTCGCAAGCGGTCTATCTCGACTATTCACAATATCGGCTGGCGGAGTATGGATTACAGCCGGCGGATCTTTCAAAGGTCCTGGGCGCCCGCAACGTTATTACGACGGGAGGCGAATTCGAAACAGGTCAGCGCCGGATCATTATCAACCCCTCCGGCCAATTTGAAAGCCGGAACGTGATCGGAAATGTTGTTGTCGCTAAGACCTCAACCGGTGCTCCTGTGTATCTGCGAGACCTGGTCAAGATTGTGCCAGGCTACCAGAGCCCTGCCAGGTATCTGAACTATTACACGTGGCAGGATCCAGCTGGACATTGGCGGCGCAGCCGTGCCGTGACACTTGCGGTCTACATGCGCGATCAGCAGCAGATCGCAAAATTTGGAGTGTCGGTCGATAAAAAACTAGAACAACTGCACGGCATTCTTCCACACGATCTCATCATCGCTCGTACTTCCGATCAACCCAAGCAGGTCAAGGAGAACATTGACCTGTTCATGCGTGCTTTGTACGAAGCCATCATCCTTGTCGTCATCGTATCGCTAATCGGTTTTTGGGAATGGCGCCTGGCGCTCATTATGGCTCTGGCGATTCCTATCACGCTCGCTATGACCTTTGGGTTTACATACATGTTGGGCATCGACCTACAGCAGGTATCAATAGCCACACTCATCATCGCATTAGGCCTGTTGGTCGACGTTCCAGTCGTGGCCGGCGACGGCATCAAGCGTGGCCTTGCGGAAGGTTTCCCCCGTCAGATAGCGGCATGGCTGGGGCCGACGAAATTAGCCACAGCGATGTTCTTCGCAACATTGACCAATATTATTGCCTATCTGCCGTTCCTTATGCTCCACGGCAATACTGGGGAGTTCCTGCACAGTCTTCCCATCGTTATGACCGCGTCGCTGGTCTCTGCGTTAATCGTCGCCATGACGTTTATTCCAGTCCTTGGATACTACATTCAGAGACGGCCGGCCAAGAGAGAACCCACGTTGGAGGAGAAGCGTCAGCGTGGCTTTTACGGATTCTATAACCGCCTCGTGGGTTGGGCGATTCAACATCGATGGTCCGTTCTCGGCGCTTCTTCGCTTTTCTTGCTGCTTGGTGGTTTTACCGGCTACCAGCTCAAATCGCAGTTCTTCCCTGAAGATGTTCAATATTGGTTTTACCTTGATATCTGGCTGCCGAATGACGTGCCATTGAGCACAACCAACGATGCCGCACTGAGAGCCGAGGAAGCAGTACGTGAGGTAATCGAGGGTGCACCTGGCAATGGGAAAAATAAGGCAACATCAGAGCATCTCCTGACCTCAATCACGAGTTTTATTGGCGGTGGCGGACCCCGTTTCTGGTTTTCCGTTACTCCTGAAGCGACCCAGACCAATTATGCGCAGGTGATTGTGCAGGTGCGCGATAAGGAAGCCGCCCCTGAGCTGAGTGGCCATCCAGGATGCAGTCAACAAGCAGGTTCCGGGAGCATGGACGACAGTGCGCCAGTTGCAAACGAATCCCGTCGAGAACCCTGTGGAAATTCTAATTTCCGGCCAGACGGACACCGACCCCAAAACGGAGCGAGCAGACACCCGAGCCGTTCGAGATATCGCATCCCAGGTCATGGATATTGTTGGCCGGTCTTCTGGAATCACGGTGTTGAGGGACGACTGGGGTCCCGACAGCCCACAGATGAAGATCGAGGTTGACCCGGATCGCGCAAACCTCGTCGGCATTACGAACTCCGATATCGCGGCATCAACCACGGCCGCAATTACCGGTACCTCGGTAGGTAGTTATAAGGAAGGTAACAAAGACATCCCGATCGTTGTCCGCCTCCGTCCGCAGGAGCGGGCAAGGCTCTCGCAAGTCGAGAATCTCTATATCAACTCGTCTCGAGCAGAGAACGTCAAGGTTCCCTTGCTTTCGGTGGCAACTTTGAAGGGCGTTCGGGAGACCTCACGAATTCGACGTCGTGAGCATTTTCGTATGATCTCGATCTTGTGTTTTCCAAAACCCGGTGTCCTGGCATCCGAAATACTCGGGCCAATCGAACCTAAACTAAACGCGCTCAAAAGTAGTCTGCCACCTGGGTATCAATTGCAGATCGGTGGGGAAAAGGCGAAACAGGTCGAAGGATTCAGCGACCTTTCGGTCGTTCTCCTGATTTCGATGGCAGCCATTTATCTGGCACTGCTAATTCAGTTCAACAACGCTGTCAAACCCTTACTGGTCTTTGCGGCCGTGCCGTATGGCGTAATGGGATCGCTGATCGCGTTGAACGTTATGGGTACCCCTTTTGGCTTCATGGCTTTTCTTGGAGTAGCCAGCCTTATCGGAGTCATCATAAGCCATGTCATCGTGCTGTTCGACTTTATTGAGGAAATGCATCGAAAGGGTGAACCGCTGGAACGCGCCTTGCCCGACGCCGGCATCGAACGTATTCGACCCGTAATGATCACCGTCGGAGCCACCATCCTCGCGCTCTTGCCGCTCGCTCTAGAAGGTGGGCCGCTGTGGCAGCCACTGTGTTTTGCCCAGATCGGAGGCCTCGCTGTGGCTACCTTCATCACGTTGCTTCTGGTGCCTGTCTTTTATTCCATCTTTGTACTCGACCTGAAGTTGATCAAATGGGAAGTAGCACACGGTGCCGAGGGTCGTGACCAAACGGAACATCCCGATGCCGCTTAGAAACGTAAGCGGCAGGCGCGTAATTTAGCGCATAGAGGCATGATGGCAGATATTGGCCGCCAAATGGGCTCGCAATCCGGCACAGCTGGACGCACGATTCTCGTGGTGGATGACTCCGATGACCTGCGTGAACTCTACGAGACCTTACTTAGATATGAGGGCTATGAGGTCAAGACTGCGTCGAGCGCCGAGGAGGCGCTCAGAATCGTACGCGCCTGGCGGCCCAGTCTCATTATTACCGACCTCTTCATGCCAGGCATCGGTGGGCTTGAACTCATCACATGCGTACGGAGCGACTTCGCACCACCGATTCCGCCGATCATCGTGTTTTCGGGTGTATCTGAAGCGAAGGATGAGGCTCTGAAGCGAGGCGCCGCGCGCTTCGAGACCAAGCCCGTTGGCCCAGAGGAACTCCTTCGCATCGTTGAACACGCGTTTGTTCCTGAAAGGGCCTGGGTCCGCCCACCCAACGCGGTGAGCGAGCGTCGCGTCGCGACGCGTGCCATAGGTGAGGCGACGCTTTCCAGGTTCATTATCGAGACGCCTGGCTTCCTCGACAAACTTGGCCGCGACACGCGGATCTTGGCGCGGTTCTTTGGTCAGTTTTCGGTGCTTATATTCCTCCTTCGGCAAGGCACGCTCAGGCTGGCGGCGTCGAGCAACCCCGCATTCCCGCTTGATGCCGACGCAACGGAGATCCTGCCGCTCGTAAACGATGTCGTGGAGAGCGAGGGAAAGCTCGTCATCACGGGGGGCGTATCTCAGTCCTTTCTGAAAGAACAGGCCTTGGGCGATCTTCGCTTTCTGGTCGCGGTCCCGTACTCGCTGGATCGGGCCGTCGTAGGCGCGCTCTGCCTCGTCGACCGAATGCCGCACGATTTCAGCAGTGCGGCGATTGGCATTCTTGAGTACCTGACGAGCCGCGGCGCAGCCATCGTGAGGGGATACGCCAAGGCCTTTGACGATTCAGGACTCCTCGATCCCGGCGAGTTCGGTGTTGTGCTCCAGGCTTCGGTCATCTCGGCTCTGGACGCGGGGCACGCTTTAGGTTTTACGATGTTGGAGGTCACTGAGGTGCCTCGCGACTGCTCGCTGAGCGAATTGATGATGAACCTGCCGGCGCCGAGCATGATGATTGGCATGCTGGATCAACGGCACGTGGCCGCTTTTGCTGTCGCAGAGTCGATCGTCTTGGTGAAAGAGCGGCTTGCTCTCACACGCTGCTTGCTTGAATCCCGCCTCATGGTGAACTACACCGTTGAGCTGACATACGAGGATCCGGTCCCCCGATTCGAACTGGATGTATTCGTGGCGCGTAGCCGGGAGTTGCTCGCACGGGCCTACGCTGAAACGCGTAGCTTTTTGGCGATTGACGCTCGAAGGCGCGACTGATCCACAGAAGGCCTATCGGCTTTTAGTGGTAGTTTTTGCGTCGGGCGGTGAGCCGACGGGAAGTGCTAAGGTGCCACCTTGACGTATAACCGCTAGCGTTGATCGGAAATCCGAGGCGAGCCATATCGAAGTGAAGGCCGAATGTAGAGGCCGAGTCAGGTGTTGTCTCCTTTCTTTTTCATTGCCGCGTTTCTTTCTTCTTGGTAACGCCGCATCAAGTTATTGGTGGAACTATTCAGTGGCGGTTTTCTTGTGCAGCGCTATATCGCTCAGGTATGAACCGCCTGCCCTGCAGCGTTGCCTGATCATCGTATGCTCCCTTTCTGGAGGGTTTGGGTAGTTTCACTTTTTCCCGTGGGACTTTCTGGTATGGAATAAGGCTCAGCAGATGCGAGATGCAGTTGAGCCGTGCCCGCTTCTTGTCGTCGGATCGCACGATGTACCACGGCGCAAATTCAGTATCCGTAGCCTCGAACATCATGTCGCGCGCCCGGGAGTAGTCGTACCAGCGGCTGCGAGAGGGCAGGTCCACTGGACTCAGCTTCCACTGGCGCAAGGGATCATCTAAACGGGCTTCGAAGCGCCGGGCCTGCTCCTCGTTGCTGACTTCGAGCCAGTACTTGATCAAGTGAATTCCATGCGCGACGATGTATTTCTCCACTATTGGGCACCGTTCCAGAAATTCCCTGTGCTCCTCCTTCGTGCAAAACTCCATGACATATTCCACGCCGGCACGGTTATACCAACTCCGATCGAAGATAACGATCTCGCCCGCGGCTGGGAAGTGCGGCACGTAGCGCTGCATGTACATTTGGCTCTTCTCGCGGTCGGATGGAGCCGGAAGCGCCACGACCCGGAAAACTCGAGGGCTGACCCGCTCCGTGATGGCTTTAATCGTGCCCCCTTTGCCCGCGCCATCACGGCCTTCAAATATGATGATGACACGCAATCCTTTGTGTTTTACCCAGTCTTGGAGCAGGCAGAGTTGCGCCTGAAGCCGAAGCAGTTCTTTTTCGTAATCTTTTCGCTTCATCTTCTGGTTCTTCATAGGAGAGGGAACCCATCTGCATCTCAAAAGACTAGAAAACGTCTGCGAACTCCTCAACCCGGTAAACTTCTCGGAAACAGGTATGAACTTTCGGGAGCTTCCTGATCGGGATTGGCGAGTGTTTGCTCCTGATGCTCCCCACCAAACAGAAACTCCTGATGCTGCATAGACCACTTGGGAATCACCGTGCGCTCTCTTCGCACAAACCAGATTTAGGAAGTGCTCATTTGGCCCCAATTCCACCGCAAGCAAATATCGAACCGACGGTAAGGACTTCTACGGATTAATGCAGGTATGTCCTCTTTCTACACTTCGAACGTGATTGTGCACGGCCGCATTGCTCCGCGCGATTGCCGCTATCTCACCTTCGTCGCCGTAGAAGCCGGGAAAGGAACTCATGTACACAAGAACCAGTTTCTTTTCGTCGTTGTTGCTGACAATTGAAGGGTTCCAGATGAATGCAGACAGTCAGCTGCATGTGGCATCACGGCATTTGTCAAGGGCGAGGGAACCAATGCGGATCAACCTTCAGACGCTGTGGGTTCCGTTACTCTTGATTACGTACATCGGCCTTGGCGCAGAGTTGATGTTTGCAGTGGGTGCAGGGGCCGAACCTCTGTCATCGATGGTGCCGCAAACTGCCGAACATGTTGGGTCTGCGGCGATCGGGAACGAAGAGGAACAGGGGCTGTCGCAAAAGGCCGTTGAAATCGTGCGTGTCTTCGGCTTCCCGATCACGAATTCAATGGTCGGCACCTGGATCGCCGCTCTCGCTTTGATCGTCTTTGTTCAGACCGCTACGCGCAAAATGAAGCAAGTTCCCGACGGAGCACAGAATTTTCTCGAGTGGCTCGTCGAGAGTCTCTATAACTTTCTGGAAGGACTTCTTGGCCGTCACCTGGTCGATCGGACATTCTGGTTCTTTGCGACGATATTCATCTTCATTCTCTTTGCAAATTGGATGAGCCTCATTCCAGGCGTCGGCACGATTGGACGGGGGCGCGCTACCGCTCATGGTTTCAAGATCGATGAGCCGTTGTTCCGGGGCGCCAATGCGGATGTTAACCAGACACTGGCAATGGCCCTGGTTTTCTTCGGTTGCTGGATCTTCTGGGCTCTTCGCGAAAATGGTCCGGGTGGATTTCTTAAGGAACTGTTTGCTCCCAAAGGCGAGAGCTCAGGACTGCTGAAGGTAGTTCTGGCCGTCGTGTTCTTCGCCTCCGGGTTTTTGGAAATCATTTCGATTTTATTCCGCCCTATCTCTCTGAGCTTTCGTCTCTACGGCAACATCTTTGCCGGCGAGAAGATGCTGGAAACCATGGCCAATCTGCTTCCTTCCTTCAGCTGGTTGTTACCGATTCCTTTTTACTTTATGGAGCTGCTGGTGGGTGTGGTTCAGGCCCTGGTCTTTATGTTGTTGACCGCAGTCTTCACGTTGCTGATTTGCCCGTCCGCGGAAGAGGGATCAACAACGGCTCCGCATTGAAACAATGACTTAGAAAGGAACTAACACAATGTTTACGAATTTACACATAGGTCTGGCGGCTCTTGGAGCCGCTATAGCCGTGGGAATGATCGGCGCAAGAGCGGCGGACGTAGTCGGCCGCAATCCCGGGTCGTCCACCAAAGTTATGGTTCAGTCCATCCTGGCGATTGCTTTTGCTGAAGCGATCGTCTTCTACACCTTGTTCCTCGTAAGGTAGGACAGGCTTATGAATGCACTTGTCTTGCTGGCGGAAGCGGGGAGTAGCGGCCAGATCGAACAGATTGCCCGGACGTTCGGTGTAGATTGGCCTCATTTGATAGCTCAGATGATCAGCTTCTCTATCGTCTGTTTTCTTCTCTACCGGTTCGCCTATGGGCCTGTCCTCCGAATGTTGGCGGATCGGCGTCGACTCATCGCCGAGAGTCTCGCGAATGCCGACAAGGTGAAAGCGGAGTTGGCGCGAACGGAGACACAGCGTAAGGAAGTAATGGCGCAAGCTAACGCTCAGGCGACGCAATTCATCGGCGAAGCCCGCGCTGCGGCTGACGTCCTGCTGAAAAAGGAGACCAAGAAGGCGATTGCCGCCGCTGAAGAGATCATAGTCAAGGCACATCAGGCCGCGGCGCAGGACCACGCTCGTATGCTCGCCGAACTCAAGCAAGAGGTCGGCCGGCTGGTTGTACAGACCACCAGCGCTGTCACCGGGAAAATCCTGACGACGGAGGATCAGCGGCGACTGGCCGAGGAAACCGCCGAGCAATTGGCCGCATGATCACGGAAGGAACGCCGAAATGAAAACGATCAAGCAACTCGAAAGTGAAGCGAAGCACCTGTATCGGTTGTGCCTCGTCGATGGATCTCTGGATGAGGATCGCGTTCGCCAAGTTGTTCGGCGAGTCCTCGAATCCAAGCAGCGTGGGAGTTTCGCCTTTCTGTCGCATTTTCGGCGCTTGGTGAAACTCGATTGTGCCCGGCACACTGCGACAGTCGAAAGCGCCACACCCCTGCCGGCAGATTTGCAAACGAGCGTGTCGTCGGATCTAGAGCGAGTATATGGTCCGAAGCTAAGCATGTCGTTTGCGGATAACCCGGCACTGATCGGCGGCATGCGCATCAAAGTCGGCAGTGATGTTTATGACAGCAGCGTCAAGGCCAGGTTGGCCGTTCTCGAAGACGCTTTTGAATCTTAGCAGTAGTAGATAAGGGAAAAGCATATGGCTAACCTTTTGACGGAAATCGAAGCTGAAATTGCCGGAGCGAGGGCAACGACAGCGAAGCAAAATGAGGGCATCATCCGCGAGATCGCTGACGGCGTCGCTCGAATCGAAGGTCTTTCCGACGCGATGCTCAATGAGATGATCGATCTCGGCCACGGCATCACCGGCCTCGCGCTAAACCTCGATCAGAATGAAGTCGGAGTTGTGATTTTAGGCGACTACACGGAACTCAGCGAGGGGGACGAGGTCCGCGCTACGGGCAAGCTGCTGCAGGTACCTGTCGGCAAAGGGCTCCTCGGACGCGTCGTGAATACGTTGGGCCGGCCGGTGGATGGCAAAGGGCCCATCAACAGTGATGTCGCATATCCCGTCGAGAAACTCGCGCCGGGCATCATCCAACGGCGGCCGGTCGGGCAGCCGGTGCAAACGGGCATCATGCCGATCGACGCGATGATTCCGATTGGCCGCGGCCAGCGCGAATTGATCATCGGTGACCGCTCGACGGGCAAGACGACCATCTGTATCGACATCATCATCAATCAGGCGCGTCTGAACAAAGCGGCTGAGGCCGCCGGCGATAAGGACTATCGGCCGCTGTACTGCATTTACGTTGCGATCGGCCAGAAGCAATCCAGTATTGCCCGGATCATCAATGTGCTCGAAGAGGCCGGGGCGATGCCTTACACCATCATCGTTGATTCACCGGCTTCCGATTCGGCCACGAATCAGTATCTGGCGCCATTCGCGGGAACGGCTATGGGCGAGTGGTTCATGGATAACGGCATGGACGCATTGATTGTCTTTGACGATCTGTCGAAACATGCGGTGGCTTATCGCCAGGTTTCTCTGGTTCTGAAGCGGCCGTCTGGCCGTGAAGCTTATCCGGGCGACGTATTCTACCTTCACAGCCGGCTGCTCGAGAGGGCGGCGCGGGTTGGAGAGAAGTACGGTAACGGTTCGCTCACCGCGCTGCCCATCATTGAAACGCAGGCTGGAGATGTCTCTGCCTACATCCCCACCAACGTCATCTCGATTACGGATGGGCAAATCTATTTAGAGACCGACCTGTTCTATCAGGGAATCCGCCCGGCAATTTCGGTCGGCTTGTCGGTTTCGCGTGTAGGGTCCGCGGCGCAGCTCAAAGCCATGAAGCAGGTTGCAGGGCAGCTCAAAGGTGATCTTGCCCAATTTCGGGAATTGGCTGCGTTCACTCAGTTCGGTTCAGAACTGGACGCCAGGACGCGCGCCCAGATTGACCGCGGCAAGCGCATCATCGAAATCTTCAAGCAGCCCGCATACAATCCGATTCCCGTTGAAGTTCAGGTATCGGTGATCTGGGCAGTCCAGAACGGTTATGTGGATTCTGTGCCCGTGGACCGTGTCAAAGAGTACCAAGCCAAGTGGACGGACTTTCTAACCACGCGTAAGGCCGACCTGCTTCAGAAAATCGCAAGCGAAAAGGCGCTCACTCCCGCCTTAACCGAGGAATTGAAGGCCGCGGCCGACACTTTCCAAAAGACATGGCAATGACTGCGGCATCTTAATTTCAAGGTATCGGTTATGCATAGCACCCGTGACATCCGCCACCGTATCCGATCTGTTGACAATACGGCGCGTATTACCAAAGCAATGCAAATGGTAGCGGCATCCAAGATGCGCAAGGCGCAAGAGGCCGCGGTTGCGGGACGGCCTTTTGTACGCCTGTTGTATCGCATGCAGCGCGAAACAACGATCCGGATGGCGGAGCTCAACCATCCCTTACTCGAAGCGCGCGAGATCCGCAAAAGCGCGGTTATTCTGATCGGAGCCGATCGAGGCTTATGCGGAGCTCTCAACAGCAACGTGTTTCGGCTGGCGCTCCAGTTTGATTCGAAGTCCACGCTTTTCATCACGGCCGGACGTAAGGCCGCACAGTTCGTGGCTGCGACGCGCCGGAACCTTGCTGGGGAGTTTCACTACGGCGACGTGCCACGATTCGATGAAGCGAGAGCGATTGCCTCTTTTGCCCGCGATCTCTTTCTGAAGAAGGAGGTCGACGAAGTGCGCGTCGTGACGACCCAGTTCGTCAACACGCTCACGCAACAGCCCGTCAGCCTAGAGTTTCTGCCTGTTGGCGAGATCAAACAATTAGAGATCCCCGGAGCGGAACCGGAAGAACGCCTGACGGGCACCGAAGCGGAGTGCCTCTTTGAACCTCGCCCGGAGGCTATTCTCAGCTATCTCCTATCGCACTATCTCAACATCTACATTTATGAGGCGTTGCTGAATGCCAAGGCGAGTGAGCAAAGCGCCCGCATGGTATCGATGAAAAACGCCACGGATAATGCCAACACTCTGATCAAAGACTTGACGCTCGAATACAACAAGCTGCGTCAGGGCAACATCACGAAGGAGTTGTTGGAGATCGCCGGTGGTGAGGCCGGCTGATAGGAAACCATTTGAATACGCGTTTATTGACGAGGTCTTCACATGAGCAAAGGCAAAATTGTTCAGGTCGTCGGTCCGGTCGTGGACGTAGAATTCCCGGAAGCATTGCCCGGGATCTATAACGCGCTGGCTGTCGAATACAAGGTTCAGGATCGGCCCGTGAATATCACTCTCGAAGTACAGCAACATCTTGGCGACAAATTGGTCCGGGCAATCTCCATGTCCGGAACCGATGGTCTTAAACGTGGCTTTGACGTGGTCGATAGCGGTGGGCCAATACGCATGCCCGTCGGGGATGGAGTCATGGGTCGAATGTTTAATGTTACAGGAGATCCAGTAGACGAGCGCGGCCCGGTTCAAGCGGAGAAATACTATCCGATCCACCGGCTTCCGCCGCCCCTGGTCGAGCAATCCGTATCGCCACAGATTCTTCCTACGGGAATCAAAGTCATCGACTTGATTTGCCCGTTCCTCAAGGGTGGCAAAGTAGGCGCGTTCGGCGGCGCCGGGGTCGGCAAGACGGTCGTCATCATGGAGCTTATTAATAATGTTGCCAAGCTTCATGGCGGAGTGTCGGTCTTTGCAGGTGTTGGAGAGCGCACACGCGAAGGTAACGATCTCTACAACGAAATGTCTGAAGCTGGAGTCATCAATCAGAAAGACTTGAGCGCTTCCAAAATCGCTCTAGTCTACGGCCAGATGGACGAACCGCCTGGCGCACGCCTGCGCGTGGCTCTATCAGGCCTCGCCATCACCGAATATTTTCGGGATGAGAAGAATCAGGATGTATTGCTCTTCATCGACAACATCTTTCGGTTTTCTCAAGCGGGATCAGAGGTCTCGTCTTTGCTCGGGCGTACCGCGAGCGCCGTTGGCTATCAGCCGACGCTTGCCGCGGAAATGGGCGCTTTGCAGGAGCGCATCACCTCGACGAAAAAAGGGTCGATCACTTCCTTTCAAGCGGTGTATGTGCCGGCCGACGACTTGACCGATCCTGCGCCGGCCACGACCTTCGCACACCTGGATGCCACGATCGTTTTGGATCGGTCGATTGCTGAACTCGGGATCTATCCGGCCGTCGATCCTTTGGCCTCAACCTCGCGTGCGCTTGCGCCTGAAACCGTCGGGCAGGAGCACTACGACGTTGCTCGTGGAGTGCAGAGGGTGCTTCAACGTTACAAAGATTTGCAGGACATCATTGCGATTCTCGGCATGGATGAGCTGCCGGCGGAAGACAAGCTAACGGTGTTTCGCGCGCGGAAGATTCAGCGTTTCTTGAGCCAGCCGTTTAGCGTCGCGCAAGTTTTCACGGGCCGCGAAGGTAAGCAGGTGCCTGTGGAAGGTACGGTCAAAGGGTTCAAAGAAATTCTTGAGGGAAAGCACGATGATATTCCCGAAGCCAACTTCTATATGAAGGGCGGCATTGAGGAAATCAAGCCATGACCAACACCATGAAATTGCGAATCGTCACCCCGGAGTCCACTTTCTACGAGGATGATGTCGATATGGTTACGCTTACGGGAGTGGACGGCGAGATGGGCCTTCTTCCTCAACACATCCGAATGATGACGCAAATGGTGCCGGGCGAGCTGGTCGTACGCAAAGACGGACGCGATCAATTTTTGGCAGTAGGAGAGGGACTTGTGGAAGTCAGCAGTGACCGTGTGGAT